>Ga0310697_10000773_pt1 | contig 40884 bp, 33 predicted proteins | sample 172DNAGHGlowgp2_FD_203883 | JGI IMG/M metagenome (GOLD analysis project Ga0310697, IMG submission 203883) | Sheep rumen microbial communities from Palmerston North, Manawatu-Wanganui, New Zealand - 1728 DNA GHGlow gp2 (v2) (version 2) | ecosystem: Host-associated > Mammals > Digestive system >...
CACCTTTGTCATCATACGCTCGTCTCTCGTCTGCTCATACCTTATAAGATAGGTCTGTGCACAGCACTGGTCGTCGGCGTCACAGGTGTTTATGCCGTTGCGCGGGGTCCACTGGTGGAAGTTTCCCCAGCGGTCAGTGTAGTCAGTGTAACGCTGCTGAGGGTCTACGTCGTTGAGGGCCATCAGCCCTTCATAGTAGACGGCGCGGGTCCATAGGCTCGACGGCCGCACCTTCTTCACATTTGTCGGCACAGTGGGGTCCGCATACTTTGCCATAAAGTAGTCGTTGGCGAGCCTTGCCGTCTTGAGCACGTCGTCGGCTGTGGGCTGTGCAGTCATGGTCAATGCTGCTACGGCCATTGTCATTAGAGTAGTCAGTTTTTTCATTGTCTTAGTAATATACAGTTTTGTAATTTGGCCACAAAAATACAAAAAAAAGCGGAACGGGCAAAGTTTTTTCGTCCTTTTTTTGAATGCCCGACGAGTGCCGTCTCGCTTCAACCGCTGTTTGGCACGAAAATTGCTTGTCGACAGTTGTGAAAAGATAACAAACAAGAAAGGAGTGTGTTGAGTTATGGCATTCATTGACTATTACAAGATCTTGGGAGTTGACAAGACGATACCGCAGAAGGACGTTAAGCGTGCCTACCTGAAGCGTGCAAAGCAGTTCCATCCAGACCTTCATCCTGACGACCCGAAGGCAAAGGCAAAGTTCCAGGCACTGAATGAGGCATACGAAGTAATCGGCGACCCTGACAAGCGTAAGAAGTACGACCAGTATGGCGAACAGTGGCGTCAGGCTGAGGCTTTCGGCTCGGCCGGCGGCACCGGTGGCTTCGGGGGCGGTTCACCCTTCGAGGGCTTCGACTTCAGCAACATCAAGGGCGGCGGTTCCTTCTCTTCGTTCTTCGAGACGCTCTTCGGTGGTGGCAGAGGTTTCGGTGTCGGCGCTACATCGCCACGTGAGAGCCTGGCGACAGTGTCGATAGACCTCTATACCGCACTTCTTGGCGGACAGGTGGTAATACATACACCCGACGGACAGAAGCTGAAACTCACCGTAAAGCCCGAGACCCAGCCGGGGACAAAAGTCCGCCTGCGGGGCAAGGGGCGCTCTGGCACAGACCTTATATTAACCTACGACGTGAAGCTGCCCACGGGACTGACAGAACGTCAGCGGCAACTGCTGGAGGAAATGCGGAGCTGCAGAGTGTAAAAAAACCTTATTTCTTTGGCGATGCCGATTATTTTTATTACCTTTGCGCCCTATTAAAAATAGGTAATAAAAACAGACTAAGAATAAATGGCAAAGAAATTCGCCGAACCTGGCGGCTTGAATCTTACCCAGGTGAATAACGACGTGCTGGCTCGCTGGCGCGAGAGAAACATCTTCTGGCGCTCCGTTGACGAGCGCGAAGGCTGTCCGCAGTTCGTGTTCTTCGAGGGACCTCCCTCTGCCAACGGACATCCTGGCATACACCACGTCCTTGCACGTACCATCAAGGATACGTTCAACCGATATAAGACGATGAAGGGATTTCAGGTGAAACGCAAGGCCGGATGGGATACCCACGGACTGCCCGTAGAGCTTGGCGTAGAGAAGGAGCTCGGTATCACCAAAGCCGACATCGACAACCGCGAGAGCGCGAAGTACATCTCGACAGAAGAGTACAACCGCAAGTGCCGGGAGAACGTCATGATGTACACGCAGGAATGGCGCGAGCTGACCGAACGCATGGGCTATTTCGTTGACCTCGACAATCCATACATCACATACGACAACAAGTACATAGAGACTCTATGGTGGCTGCTGCAGCAGTTCTACAAGAAAGGACTGCTCTATAAGGGATACACCATACAGCCGTACTCTCCTGCAGCAGGTACCGGCCTGTCCAGCCACGAGCTGAACCAGCCCGGCTGTTACCGTGATGTCAAGGACACGACATGTACAGCAATGTTCAGAATAATTTCGCCGAAGGCAGAGATGACAGGGTGGGGCACACCTTACTTCCTGGCATGGACGACTACTCCCTGGACTTTGGCTGCCAACTCGGCACTCTGCGTAGGTCCGAAGATAGACTACGTTGCTGTAGAGACCTTCAACCCGTATTCGGCCGAGAATGTGACACTCGTACTGGCCGAGGCACGTCTCAACGCCTATCTGCCTGCCGAAGGAAATGTCGGCGATGGCGGCCTGATGCCCGACTACAAGAAGGGAGACAAGGTGTTGCCATACCGCATCGTGGGCCGCTATAAAGGCACAGATCTCGTCGGCATGGAGTACGAGCAGCTCATGCCTGCCATCAAGCCCATGGGCGATGCCTTCCGTGTCATTCCTGGCGACTATGTCACCACCGAGGACGGAGCAGGAATAGTACACATAGCACCAAACTTCGGTGCTGATGATGCCTTCGTTGCAAAGAAAGCGGGCATATGCCCCATTGTGCTCATCGACAAGAAAGGTCAGGAGCGTCCCGTCGTCGATCTTCAGGGCAAGTACTTCGTCATCGACGACCTGGATCCTGAGTTCGTGAAGAACTACGTCAATGTCGACGAGTGGAACAAGTTTGCAGGACGCTATGTGAAGAATGCCTACGACGACACGCTGACCGACAAGGACGAGACGCTCGACATCGCTATATGCATGGACCTGAAAGCTCAGAACAAGGTGTTCAAGATTGAGAAACACGTGCATAACTACCCTCACTGCTGGCGTACAGACAAGCCCGTGCTATACTATCCGCTCGACTCGTGGTTCATCAAGTCGTCAGCATGTAAGGAGCGTATGTCGGAGCTTAACAAGACCATCAACTGGCAGCCGGAGTCGACAGGTACCGGTCGCTTTGGCAACTGGCTCGACAACCTTAACGACTGGAACCTCTCGCGCTCGCGTTTCTGGGGCACGCCGCTGCCCATCTGGCGCTCCGAGGACGGAGAAGAGATATGCATAGGTAGCGTGGAAGAACTGTTCAGCGAAATAGAGAAGTCTGTAGATGCCGGTGTGATGACATCGAACCCGCTGAAGGACAAAGGCTTCGTTCCCGGCGACATGTCGAAGTCGAACTACGACCGCATAGACCTACACCGCCCTTATGTCGACTACATTGTGCTGGTATCTCCGACAGGCAAGCCCATGAAGCGAGAGACTGACCTCATCGACGTGTGGTTTGACAGCGGCTCGATGCCCTACGCACAGATTCACTATCCGTTTGAGAACCGTGAACTCATTGACGACCTCAAGGCTTTCCCTGCCGACTTCATTAACGAAGGTGTCGATCAGACGCGTGGCTGGTTCTTTACGTTGCACGCCATAGCAACGATGATTTTCGACTCTGTGGCTTTTAAGAACGTGATATCCAGTGGATTGGTGCTCGACGCTAAAGGAAATAAAATGTCAAAGCACGTCGGCAATGTGGTTAATCCCTTCGAGATGATCGAGAAGTACGGCACCGATGCCGTCCGTCTCTACATGATGACCAACTCCGAGCCTTGGGACAACCTGAAGTTCGACCCCGAGGGCGTCGACGAGGTGCGACGCAAGTTCTTTGGCACCTTATATAATACGTATAGCTTCTTTGCTCTCTACGCCAATGTAGACGGCTATGAGCCCGGTAGCCCGGCCAGAGACTCTGATGCCGGCTTCGAGAAGCCAGAGATAGACCGCTGGATACTGTCATCGCTAAACACACTGGTGCAGAAGGTGACGGCTGAGCTTGAAGGCTATGACCCAACACGTGCAGCCCGTCTGATTGACAGCTTCGTGAACGACGACCTGTCGAACTGGTACGTGCGCCTTAACCGTAAGCGTTTCTGGGGTAAAGACATGAGCGACGACAAACGTTCGGCTTACGATACACTCTACACCTGTCTGATGACCGTAGCTAAGCTATTGGCACCCTTTGCACCCTTCTATGCCGACCAGTTGTACGTCGACCTGGGCGGCGAGAAGGACTCCGTTCATCTGGACAGCTTCCCTGTAGCGGATGAGGCGCTGATAGACAAAGACCTTGAGGCCCGCATGAAGTTGGCTCAGAAGATTACCTCGATGGTGCTGGCACTGCGCAAGAAGGTCAACATCAAGGTACGTCAGCCTCTGCAGGCTGTCATGGTGCCGGCAACAGCAGACCAGCAGGCACACATCGAAGCCGTGAAGGACCTGATAATGAACGAAGTGAACGTCAAGGAACTGAAGTTCGTGGAAGGCCAAGGCATTCTGGTGAAGAAGGTCAAGTGCAACTTCAGAGTGATGGGAAAGAAGTTCGGCAAGCAGATGAAAGCCGTAGCTGCTGCCGTCGATGCCCTTAATCAGGAGCAGATAGCAGTGCTGGAGCAGAAAGGCAACATCATCCTTGATGTCGAAGGCAACAGCATCACAGTTGAAGCTACCGACGTAGACATCATCAGCGAAGATATTCCTGGATGGCTCGTCGCCAACGAGGGAGCACTGACCGTAGCTCTTGATATCGACATCAGCCGTGAACTCCGTATGGAGGGCATAGTACGTGAACTGGTTAACCGCATACAGAACATACGTAAGGACAGCGGACTAGAAATCACAGACCGCATCAAGGTCAAGATGACCAGTAACGACAAGATTGTGGAGTCGTTACAAGAGTGGGGGGCTTTCCTGAAGTCTCAGGTCTTGGCCGATGAAGTGGAGTGTGTCGATGGCTTTGCCGACGGAGTGAACGTCGAACTTGACGAGTATCAGGAAGGTGTTGAGGTGAAGGTAGTAAAGTTCAATATAAACATTGCAATAACTAAAACTAACTGATTATGGCTGAAAAAACGCGTTATACTGATGAGGAACTCGAGGAGTTCCGCAGTATTATCAACGAGAAACTGGCACTGGCCAGGCGCGACTATGAGCAGATGATGAAGACGCTCACCAACGAGGACTCCAATGACGTTGACGACACGTCGCCGACGTACAAGGCACTGGAGGAGGGGAGTGCCACTCAGTCGAAGGAAGAGATTATCACGATGGCTGCCCGTCAGCAGAAGTTCATACAGGGACTCAAGGCTGCACTTGTCAGAATAGAGAACAAGACCTACGGCATCGACCGAATAACAGGAAAGCTCATCCCCAAGGAGCGTCTGCGCGCGGTGCCCCACGCCACCCTCAGCGTGGAGTCGAAAATGAGCCAGAAGAAGTGAGTCGCAGACCGTCATTCCTTACCGACGGCCGACTGGCAGTGCTCTTGCTAACGGTCATCATCCTAATAGACCAGCTGATAAAAGTGTGGGTCAAGACCAATATGACCCTGCACGAGAGTATACGCATTACCGATTGGTTCTACATCTCATTCATCGAGAACAACGGCATGGCATATGGCATGCAGTTGGGGTCGAAGCTGGCACTGTCGCTGTTCCGCGTTGCCGCTATCGGCCTGCTGGCCTATTACCTGTGGCAACAAGTGCGGCGGCATGCACGGACAGGATACGTCATCTGTCTGACGATGGTGCTTGCCGGAGCAATTGGTAACCTCATCGACTGTATGTTCTATGGCCTGCTATTCAATGCCTCGTCGCCGTATTATATTAGCTATCTGGTGCCATTCGGCACGGGCTATGCACCATTCCTGATGGGCAAGGTAGTCGATATGTTCTACTTCCCGCTCATCGTAACAACGTGGCCAGAGTGGATGCCGTGGGTCGGCGGCAATGAATTCGTATTCTTCAGCCCTGTATTCAACTTCGCTGATGCGTCGATAAGTGTCGGAGTGGTACTGCTTGTGCTCTTTTTTAGAAATGAGATCAGCAATATACAAAAATATTAAGGTAACGTTCATTGCTGTCCTGGCCATAGTGGTGCTTGCAGCATGTCGCCCGGGGACACCGTCGCGATACATCCAACCGTCGCAGATGGAGGACATACTCGTCGACTACCATATTGCACAGTCGATGGCAATGCTCGAGGACAGTGCACTTGAGCGGCGAAACTACGACCGCACTCTCTTCACCGAGTCCGTACTGAAGAAGCACGGAGTGACCCGTGCTGAGTTCGACTCGTCGCTCGTCTACTACTACACCCGTTCCGACCGCTTCCAGGACCTCTACAAGCGAGTAGCACGCCGTCTGAGTGACGAGGCTCTGCAACTGGGAGCATCTGAGGGGGAGGTAGAGCGCTATGCCACGGCGACACTCGGCGGCGACACCGCCAGTATCTGGGAAGGCAACCGCACGGAGCTGCTCATGCCGTATCCCCCATACAACCGCATAGACTTCCGACAGAAGGCTGACACCTCGTACCATAAGGGCGATACATTCTTGTTCACCATCATGGCCGACTTCATGTACCAGGCAGGGACTAAAGATGCCATATTGTGCTTCAACGTACGTCTCGACAACGACAGCATCGTGAGTCGTGTTAACCACGTTACCGTTTCGGGCATCAACCAGTTGCGCCTTGCAATCCCCGACAGCACGTCGGCAAAGGAAATCTTCGGCTACATATACCTCGGACGTGGTAACGATCAGTCGGCAACGATGAAACTGTTGTTTCTTAGGGACATACAGCTCATACGGTTCCATAACCGTCGACACGAACCGTCACTGGAACAGCCGACGGTGCCGCAGAAAACCAATATGCCTGTGCCGGTCGATACGATGCAGACTGCCGACACTGCCAGGCAGGCTGACGACAGCCTGCCTGCACGTAGCATTAGGGGGCGACGACTTCAAATAACTAACGACATAAAACCGAAACAACAATGAACCTGAAAATCCGTCTGGCATTAATGAATTTCCTGGAGTTTGCCGTCTGGGGAGCCTATCTGACATGTATGGGAATGTACCTCAGTAGAATCGGACTGACATCCCACATCGGTTATTTCTTCGCCATGCAGGGCTTCGTCTCCTTGTTCATGCCCGCCATCATGGGTATCGTGGCCGACAAGTGGATACCGGCCCAGCGGCTGCTGGGACTATGCCACCTGGTAGCCGGCGTCTTCATGATAGCTACCGCATACTACGGTTATACGACAGGACAGCAGACGCAGTTCTCCATACTCTTCACGCTATACTCCGTCAGCGTGGCGTTCTACATGCCCACGCTCGCACTGACAAACTCTGTGGCCTACAACGCGCTGACAAAGGCTGGTATGGACACCATCAAGGTGTTCCCGCCGATAAGGGTCTTCGGTACTGTGGGATTCATCTGCACCATGTGGCTCGTCGACCTACTGGGGTTCTCTACCACCTACATGCAGTTCGTCACCTCGGGCGCCATCAGCCTGCTGCTCTTCCTCTACACCTTCACGCTGCCTGCCTGCGAGCTCGGCGAGCGCGACGGCCGTAAGAAGTCGCTGGTAGAGGCCTTCGGGCTGCAGGCCTTTGCACTGTTCAAGAAGAAGGAGATGGCCATCTTCTTCATCTTCTCGTCGCTGCTTGGCGTCAGCCTACAGATCACCAACGGCTACGCGGCACCCTACATTGAGAGCTTTGCAGCTATCCCCGAATACGCTGACACCTTTGGAGTCCAGCACGTCAACATCCTCTATTCGCTGTCGCAGATAAGCGAGACCTGTTGCATACTGCTCATACCGTTCTTTATGAAGCGCTACGGCATCAAGCAGGTAATGCTCATAGCGATGTTCGCATGGGTCGTACGTTTCGGCTTCCTCGGATTAGGTAACCCCGGCATGCCCGGAGTGCTTCTCTTTGTACTGTCGATGCTTGTCTACGGTGTGGCGTTCGACTTCTTCAATATCTCCGGATCGTTGTTCGTCGACAAGACCACCGACCCCGCTATCCGTTCGTCGGCACAGGGTGTCTTCGTGCTCATGACCAACGGCATCGGTGCCTCTGTAGGGTCGTTGGCGGCTCAGGCGGTGGTGAACTTCAACACCGATGCCTCCGGCGTGGTGTCGTGGGACCCTGTGTGGACCACCTTCTCCGTCTATGCCCTTGTTGTTGGAGTGCTCTTCGCCGTCATCTTCCGTCCACAGAAAGTCTGAACACGTGAACGAGGGTAGGGTACAGCTGTTCTTCCGCGAGATGGCACAGATAGCCGGGTCGCAGGGGATGTCGGTCGTGGTGATGTCCGACAGTGCCGGAGTGTGGGCCCTGACTCTTGTATGCGACGAGCCGATGACGCAGCAGCTGCTCATCCGATTCAACCACCTGCCGGGCGAGAAACTCATGCTGCCCGAGGTGCTCCTGCGCACGCTCTACAACCACAGTCCAGCAGGACCTGGCGACTATGAACTGATGACCTACGATGTTGAAGACGGCCAGTACCAGACTGTCCTGCACTGCATTTCTGTCGGTTACAACATACCAGTGCGCATGAGCGACGCCCTGCTGCTGAACGTCATCTCGATGATACCGATGTACATCGAGATCGACCTCTTCCGCCGTCAGCGTTCGCGATACACCCCGCACACCAGCGGTCTTGTAATACCTATCAATACCATCAGCCTCGACCGCCTAAGCGTAGAGCTCCAGAAAGCCATAGCCGAGGAGAACTACCGTCTGGCATCGTCAATACACGAAGAGATAAAGAAGCGTTCCAAGCAATGACAATATTGTCGATCCAACGATGACCAAGAAGACGACCCAACGATGAAAGAGACAAGATTCTTCTACGTGCCCGGTGCAGACACTGCCGGTGAGCTGCCTGCCGACGAGGCTGCCCACGCCGTCAGGGTGTTGCGTTTGAAAGCCGGCGACGAAATCGTGCTCATCGACGGTGAGGGGTGTTTCTACGAGGCACAGGTCACCGTCGCCTCATCGCACCGCTGTTTATACAGCATCAGCCGTGTGCTGCCACAGCCTCGGCAATGGGAAGGAAGGGTACACCTGGCCATAGCGCCGACTAAGATGTCCGACCGCATAGAGTGGCTCGTCGAGAAAGCCACCGAGATAGGTATTGACGAACTGTCGCTGCTTGACTGCCGTTTCTCTGAGCGTCACCAAATGAAGTCCGCACGACTGGAGAAGATCATCGTAGCAGCAATGAAGCAGAGCCATAAGGCTCGTAAGCCGCTGTTGCACGAGATGATATCCTTCCGCCAGTTCGTTGAAAACCACAAAGAGGGGCGCCGATACATTGCCCATTGCTACGACGATGTGCCGCGCACTAACCTCTTCGACGAGCTGCGTAGCACGCCGGGCACGCAGGATGCGCTGGTGATGATAGGCCCCGAAGGCGATTTTTCCATAGACGAGGTGCGTCAGGCTGTTGCCGCCGGATTCGTCTCTGTAGACCTCGGCGAGAGCCGTCTGCGCACCGAGACTGCAGGTCTGTCCGCCGTGATGATGATGCAACTGTCAAAGATGTAACCTCTCACCTCACACCTCTAACCACTGAAAGATATGAAATATCTCCTTACCATCATCGTTGTAGTGCTGAGCACTGTCTCGGCAAGTTCGCAGGTGTTGCGCACCTCATTCAGAATCATGCCAGACTCTATAACCCCTTACCTTACAGCAAACAACCGGCTGGATATGCTTGACTTTATAGACTCTGGCATGAAGGCTCGAGTTACTAACAGTTTCGACGGGACAAGCGAATTGTTGTCACTTACCGACAGCGTGGTGACGCTCCGCTTAAGCAGTTCGCTGGCAATGACAGTCAGACTCGTTCCTGCCAAGGTTTTGTCCGAGACCTATGGTATGGATCTCTCCGTAGTTAGCACCGACAGCCTCCTCTGTGTAGAGAAGAGTTACGGCACCGATAGTTCTAGAAAATCAGTGACAAAGCAATATTACTCACTTAAATGGCGAAAAATTGATACTGACAAGCCTTTTTTAGTTAAATAATCGTAAATATCAAGGTAGAAAAGTGTCAGAGTGAAACAACCTAAGCGAATATTTTGTATATTTGCAAAGTGTTTTTCATGGTATTAGATTATTAAGGTTAATGAAAAGATTGGTTGTCGTGAGACAATCAACCTTTTTTCGCTTTTTCGCACTGTCTGACTTATATACAGAGCGAATGAGTGAAAGAAAGGGGTGCCTGCGAAGGTACCCCTTTCTGTTTCTCTTTCACTTTATACTTATTCGATTACCACCAGTGGCTCGTCTTCCATGACACTCTGGCCTATCTGAACACAGACGGCAGTGACCTTGCCAGACTTCTCTGCCTGAAGGTTGTTAGCCATCTTCATGGCCTCAAGAACGACGACGTTGTCGCCAGCACTGACCTCCTGACCGACCTCTACCAGTATGTCTGTAACAACACCAGGCAGTGGAGCCTTCAGGGCATTGGCCTTGTTCACACTTCCGTCGGCTGCCGATGCACCAGTTTCTGTGGCGGTAGGCGCGGGGGCTGCGGGACGTACCAAGGGCTTCTTCTTCTCGGGTTCGGCCTCAGGCTCCATTTCCACTTTGTACTCCTCGCCGTTAACGGTCAGCGTGGCAATGTTTCCAGCTATGTCGCCGATTTCCACTTCGTACTTGTTTCCGTTGATGGTATACTTATACTTCTTCATTGCTTTCTTTTATACTCTGATTAATTACGGTTATGGGCGTGCGGTCATCGACAGGGCGTACTGATTCCACTGCGTGGAATGCTCGGCAATGGTTATCTTGCCCGCCTCGATGTCGTGCACGTTGTTGCCAAGGTGTTCGTGCAGTGCGAGTGCAATGGCTGCGTAAACTTCATTATTCATAGTTGTTTGTTTTATGAAACGCAATAATTACATCGGTATGTTGCCATGTTTCTTAGCGGGCAGTGCATCGCGCTTTGTAGCAAGCTGGGCCAGACCACGGCAGATACGGAAACGCGTGTTGCGGGGCTCGATGACATCATCGATGTAGCCGTACTTGGCTGCCTGATAGGGGTTGGCGAAGAGCTCGTTGTATTCGTCCTCCTTCTCGGCGATGAATGCTTTGACGTCTTCACCGGCCTCCTTCTTGGCTTTAGCCTCCTTGGCGTACAACACTGCAGCAGCACCCGAGGCTCCCATTACGGCTATTTCTGCCGAGGGCCATGCATAGTTAAGATCGGTGTGAAGCTGCTTTGAGCCCATGACGATATGACTGCCACCGTATGACTTGCGTAACGTAACGGTGATCTTAGGTACAGTAGCCTCGCCGTAGGCGTAGAGCAACTGGGCACCATGCAGGATGACGGCGTTGTACTCCTGGCCGGTGCCGGGCAGGAATCCCGGTACGTCGACTAACGACACGATTGGTATGTTGAATGCATCGCAGAAGCGTACAAAACGGGCACCCTTGCGGCTCGCATTGACATCGAGCACGCCGGCATAGCATGTCGGCTGATTGGCGACGATGCCTACGGACTGTCCATTGAAGCGTGCAAAGCCTACGATGATGTTACGTGCGAACTTAGGCTGAACTTCGAAGAACTCACCGTTGTCTGTGATAGCAGCGATGACCTTGTACATGTCGTACGCCTCATTAGGGTTCTCAGGAATAATCTCGTTAAGCGAGTCTTCAAGGCGGTTGATAGGGTCGTCACACTTTTTGCGAGGAGCTACCTCCATGTTGTTAGAGGGAATGTAGCTGAGCAGTGTCTTGATCATCTGCAGTCCCTCCTCCTCAGTCTTCGCCGTGAAATGTGTTACGCCCGACTTCGTCGAGTGTACCGAGGCACCACCAAGATGCTCCTGGTCTATATCCTCACCGGTAACGGTCTTTACTACTTTCGGACCGGTCAGGAACATGTAGGATGTGTTCTCCATCATCAGCGTGAAGTCGGTAAGGGCTGGCGAGTAGACGGCACCGCCGGCACATGGACCGAAGATGCCGCTGATCTGCGGGATAACGCCCGAGGCCAGAATGTTGCGCTCGAAAATCTCGGCGTAGCCAGCAAGGGCGTTTATGCCCTCCTGGATGCGGGCACCGCCCGAGTCGTTGATGCCGATGACGGGAGCCCCCATCTTCATTCCCATGTCCATGACCTTGCAGATTTTCTGGCTCATGGTCTCAGACAGCGAACCGGCATGCACCGTGAAGTCCTGAGCGAAGACGAACACCAGACGGCCGTCGATGGTGCCGCTGCCGGCAACGACACCGTCGCCGGGGAACTGTTTCTTCTCCATACCGAAGTTGTGACAACGATGCTCCTTGAACATGTCGTACTCCTCAAACGAACCCTCGTCCAGAAGCATGTCAATGCGCTCACGAGCAGTGTATTTGCCGCGGTCGTGCTGTTTCTGTATAGCTTTCTCACCACCACCGAGGCGTGCCTGTTCACGCTTCTCGATGAGTTGTTTGATCTTTTCTAATTGCTTACTCATTTCTATGTCTTGTTTTTGGGTTTCTTACTCGGGATGCTCGCACAGCTCAGTCAGCACGCCGGCGGTTGACTTCGGGTGAAGGAAGGCAATGTTCAGACCCTCGGCACCACGCCGTGGCTGCTGGTCTATCAGGCGTACGCCCTTCTCTGACACCTCGGCCAGTGCGTTGGCGACACCGTCCTCGATGCAGAAGGCAACATGGTGAACACCTTTGTTACCTTTGTCTATCCACTTCTGGATGGTGCTCTCGGGCGATGTCGGCTCAAGCAGCTCGAGCTTCACCTCGCCACACTTCAGGAAGGCAGTCTTAACCTTCTGGTCTTCAACTACCTCTGTTGCATAACACTCCAGTCCCAGCACGTCCGTGAAGAACGGCAGGCTCTCTTCGATGCTCTGGACGGCAATGCCCAGATGCTCAATGTGTGAAATCTTCATTTTACTAAATGTTTGGTTCTTACGAATGTCAATGCAAAGGTACTCAATAAAGTTGAACTATCGAAATAGGCTATTCAACATTATCTTTTTTTAACTCACATTTCGCCTTTGACGGTTGGAGTTGTGTAGTTAGAATAAAGGAAAGCACGCGACGGGGGTGCGCCGCGTGCCGGTGAGACAGCCATGGAAGGGAGAGGGTGGGAGGTGTTGTTGATCCTGGCTGCCTCTGTGTTATGATTGTTCAACTCTTTATTTTATAATATCGAAGCCGGTGTATGGCACCAAGGCTGCAGGGATGCGTATGCCCTCGGCAGTCTGGTTGTTCTCAAGCAGGGCAGCAACGATGCGAGGCAATGCCAGGGCAGAGCCGTTGAGGGTGTGGCAGAGCTCAGTCTTCTTGGTGTCTTCACGGCGATAGCGGCATTTCAGACGGTTGGCCTGATAAGTGTCGAAGTTGCTGACCGATGACACCTCGAGCCAGCGCCCCTGAGCTTCGCTGTAGACCTCGAAATCGTAGCAGATGGCACTGGTGAACGACTGGTCGCCGCCACAAAGCAACAGGATGCGGTAGGGGAGCTCCAGTTTCTTCAACAGACCTTCGACATGTGAGAGCATCTCCTGATGGCTTTCCTTTGAGTGCTCTGGCTTATCGATGCGTACAATCTCTATCTTGGAGAACTCATGCAGACGGTTTAGACCGCGCACGTCCTTGCCGTAGGAACCAGCCTCGCGACGGAAACACTCTGTGTAGGCGCAGTTTTTGATGGGCAGCTGCTTCTCGTCCAGGATGACGTCACGGTAGATATTCGTCACAGGCACCTCGGCCGTGGGGATAAGGTAGAAGTCGTCGACCTCGCAGTGGTACATCTGTCCCTCCTTGTCAGGCAGTTGTCCCGTTCCATAGCCCGAGGCGGCGTTGACTACCGTCGGCGGCATAATCTCTGTGTAGCCGGCTCTGTTGGCCTCTGCGAGGAAGAAGTTTATAAGGGCGCGCTGAAGCTGGGCGCCCTTGCCGATATAGACGGGGAATCCGGCACCGGTTATCTTCACGCCAAGGTCGAAGTCGATAAGGTTGTATTTTTTGGCCAGCTCCCAGTGCGGCAGAGGGTTGTCGATGCCTAACGAGGGGTTGACATTCCAATTGCCAACGGTGTCATCGGGGGTGCACTCCTTGAGGTTGCTTTTTACTACGCGATTGTCCTCTGCTGAGCTGCCCTGAGGAACCTCGTCATATGGGATATTGGGAATCTGGCACAGCAGGACAGTCATCTCTTCTTGTGCCTCGGACATGGTCTGTTCAAGTTGTTTGTTTGATTCCTTCGACTTGGCAACCTGCTGTTTGATGGCCTCTGCCTCGTCCTTCTTGCCCTGTTTCATAAGAGCACCAATCTGGGCTGCCATCTTCTTGGCTTCCGACAGGTTTTGGTCGAGCTTTTGCTGAGCCTCGCGACGACGCTTGTCAACGGCGAGCACCTGCTCAATGGCTTCACGGGCTCCCTTGAAGTGTTTCTTCTCAAGTCCCTTGACTACTCGTTCGGTTTCCTCACTGATGAGTTTGAGTGTTAACATAATTGTTTGTACGTTTATAATATTGTTCTATTCTTTTATGGCGTTTCTTACGCTGCCACTCCTCTTTGCGGCGCTCATAATCCTGCTGTCTTTTTTCCAAATATCCGTCTGCCATGTCAGTCTTTGTGGTAGAGATATGAAGGACTACTTGTCGTACCTGCCGAAGACGACACTCAGCGTTATTGGCGGGAAATTGCTGTCGTTGCCGCCAACAAGACGTGTACTGCTGATGCTCAGATCGTGCTCAACTCCAACGGTTGTTGTCGTAGTAGTACCGTAGCTCGTTGATTGCACTTGCTCCAAATGTACGGGTATGAGCATCATCTTGTTCCAGTCAGGGTTCTTGGTCGTCCATTCGGCATCGGTCTTCTGTCCCTCGGCTTTTTGTTTTGCGAGGTGTGTTATCAGTGCCGATATGTTGTTGAAGACGTACTGGTTGGTATTTGCCGTAGCGTTATAGTCGGCAGTGTAGGAGGTCTTACTGTCGGTCAGGCGCAGCTGCGAGAAGAAACTGTCAATGCTGTCTTTGCATACTAACAGCACGTGCTGCGGGACAGTTAGTGATGTCTTGTCGTGCACTTCGTTGTTTATGCGGCTGAAGGCCAGGCTGGCGGCAAGTAGCGAGTCATTGGAGTGTCCCTGCATGATGTCGTCCACAGGTATCGTCACCTCTGTGAATAGTCCAGCCGGTGACTTCAGGTATGTGCAGGTGTTGTCATTGGCCAGCCGGTGGAGTATGTCATTCTCGTTAGTGATTCGGCTGGTCTGGAGCACTTCCGACGTTCCAGCAAGAGTGGTCACGGTGTTGTAGACCGAGTCGTTACTGATGGTTCGGTAGTGTATCTGGATCCCGGCATATGGTACCTTACTGTAGAACCCTAAGCCGTCTGTGACTTCGAAGAACAGTCCCGGAAAGACGTTGTGTATAAACTTGTAGGAGTTTATAAAGAACTCTGGGTGTTCATAGTACTGCTGTAGAATATAGGTACCGAAGTTCTTGAACGTCCTGCCGCTCTTGTCGGTATATGACTCGTTGATGGGTATGCGGATGTTGTGGTAGTAGTCTGAACCTGAGCGTTCCGTATCGCTGACGGTGAGGTCCTGCCATGTGAACATCTTGCTCTTTGAGAGACCATCGCTGCGCAACAGTCCAAGGGCAGCGGGGTCGTAGTTGGAATAGAACGTTTGCCCCTCTTCAACAGGTGTAGACAGCTCGGTGACACGCATCTTCATGGCGGCAAGGGAGTCACAGAACGTTGCAGCGTCTTCGAGGTAAATCACCACCTCGCAAGAGTCTGCAACGACCATGTCATTCTCCTTGCTCACTACGCTGTCTTGCGGCACGATGCTGAATGTCTCCAGTATGTGGAACTGCGACATGAAGTCGCTGGTGATGTAGGCTCCAGTCTCGGGGTCTTTTATCCTTCCGTAGTAGCACTCCGTTGTACGTGCCACAACAGAGTCGACGGCAACAGTACGCGTGGTGACGTTGAATGTAGCGGCAGTGGTCGTAAGAACATCAGTAGCACTGGTGAGTGAGCGTCCTACTGTCAGGTCATTATCATTACACGCAGAAAGTGCCAGTGTGATAAAGGCAATTCCTGATAAAAGTCTTTTACGAATCATGTGTGTTCTCTGAAAACTAATCTTCCTTGTCTGGGCAGATCTTGTTGTAGAATTCTTCGTAGGCATCGGCAAAGTTCTCGCAGTAATCTAGCACAGGCTTATCCTTACTGGTAGCGTAGTCGACGAGAGCCTTATCAACGTGCTGGTTGGCAACGATGATGCCATCGCTGTAGTCAATAGCAAGCTTGCCAAGCTCTTCAAAGTCGAAGATATCCTTATACGGTGTGAGCAACTCCGCCTTGGCATCGCGGAACTCCACGCAGCGCTTGAAGTTGTCGCCAAGGGTACTGTTCAGGTTCTTGCCAAAAAGCGATGTCACCACCTTTGTGTTGGCGAAGGAAGGCTCGTCGGCGTAAGCCGTTTTAATATAAAGAGGTACAACGGCACTCATCCATCCCTGACAGTGTATCACATCAGGCACCCAACGTAGTTTCTTCACTGTCTCGAGAACTCCGCGTGCAAAGAAGATGGCGCGTTCACCGTTGTCAGTGTAGTCCTCACCGTTGTCGTCAGAAGTCATGCGGCGTTTGGTGAAATAATCGTCGTTATCAATAAAGTACACCTGTACGCGTGTCTGAACTATTGATGCTACCTTGATAATCAGCGGGTGGTCTGTGTCATCGATTATGAGATTCATCCCCGAAAGGCGGATAACCTCGTGAAGTTGTCCGCGACGCTCGTTGATGGTACCCCACTTAGGCATGAAAGTGCGAATCTCGTAACCTTTTTCCTGTATAGCCTGTGGAAGGCTTCTACCCATGAGCGAGAGATTGCTGTCTGGGACGTAGGGAGCTATCTCCTGATTAATGAACAAAATTTTCTTCTTTGCCATCGTTATTCTTGGTTTTGCACTTGCAAAGGTACGAAAAATACTGGCATATAGCTAATTTTTTAGGCTTTTTTTCCTTATTTTCGCAAAAATGTTATTACTTTTGCACCATAAATCTATTAAAACAATGAGAAAACTTACACTTATACTACTTCTAGCGACTTGTTTCGCACTTAACACTGTGGCTCAGCAGTCGAGACTGGAGCAGAGTCTTAACTTCGGATGGAAGTTCCATGCTGGTGACACCGATGGCGCTGCTATAACACTTGATGATACTTCATGGCGTACTGTAGACTTGCCACATGACTTTCAAATAGAGCAGTCTTGGGTGGCTCCGGCTGCTGACGAGAAAGCCGACAATACCGACGTTGCCGCCAACATCAATAGCCGACTGTCGAGTCGTGGCTTCAAGGAGATGGGTAAAGGCTGGTATCGTTACCATTTCACTCCTGCCGACTCGCTCCGCGGCCGACGCCTGTTGCTTGACTTCGGTGGTATAATGTATGTTGGCGATGTCTATCTCAACGGTGAGCTCATAGGAGGCACCGACTACGGCTATGTGGGTTTCCAGATAGACGTCACTGACAAACTGAAGATAGGCAGTGAGAACGTCATCGCTGTGATGGCCGACACGCGTGAGCCGAACAATTCACGATGGTACACCGGCGGAGGACTCTATCGTGGAGTGAAGCTTGTAGCTACCTCGCGCGACCTATACATGGAGCGGCATCCGCTCTACATCACCACGCGCGATAACCGCTATGTCACTGTAGGCGTAGAGTTTACTAACCGAGGACGCTCACGTGAGGTTGCCGTGGGCCTCAGGATTATTGCACCAGATGGCACCACCATCTACGAGGGACAGTCGAAGGCGAAGCGTGTCACAGCCTCTCGCACTCAGGAGTTCCGGATGCCGGAGGTGGAGATTGCCAGTGCACAACTATGGGATACTGAGTCACCAAACCTCTACCACGCCGTCGTGACGCTGCTGCGTGAGGACGGGACCGTGGCAGACGAGTCGTGCTCGGCATTCGGCATACGCACCATTGAGACAGGACCTGACTTTGGACTGAAAGTCAACGGCAAGAAGGTGCTGCTGAAAGGCTATGCCAACCACCATTCGCTGGGCGCTTTAGGAGCAGCAGCCTATCCGCGAGCTATGGAAAAGCGCATACAGCTGATGAAGCAGTACGGCATAAACCACATTCGTACTTCGCACAACCCGTACAGCCGGGAGTTCATAGAGCTCTGTGACAAGTACGGAATACTCGTTGTCGATGAACTCTACGACAAATGGACACGACAGCACACAGGAGGACGAGTACCCTTCGAGCAGCACTGGCAGAACGATGTGCCAGAGTGGGTGAAGCGCGACCGAAACTCGCCGTCTGTAGTCATGTGGAGCCTCGGTAACGAGCTGCAGCAGGACCCTAACCAGCCTTTCAACGACTTCGGAGTGACCATGTTCCGTCTCATGAAGACGCTGATATGCCGCTACGACTCAACGCGAAAGGTGACCGTGGCAATGCATCCGCGATACCGCAACTGGGAGACAGACTCTCTGCCATGCGACCTGGCAATGGCCACCGACATACAGGCATATAACTACCGTTACATGTATTTTCCTGGAGACGGACGACGGTTTCCGTGGATGACTTTCTACCAGAGCGAGGCCTCAGTGGCAGCTATGGGACAGAACTTCTTCGAGATGAATCTCGACAAGGTCATCGGACTGGCATACTGGGGAGCCATAGACTATTTGGGAGAGAGTCAGGGATGGCCGGCTAAAGGCTGGGGACAGGGAGTCTTTGACATCGCGCTCCAGCCGAAGCCCAAGGCATACTATATGAAGAGTTTCTTCCTGCCTGACGAGCCAGTGGTTCACATCGCTATCGTCGAAAAGAAGGGCGACCAGATGTGGAACGGTGTGCAGACAGGAAACGATGGCATGAGCGACCACTGGAACCGCGCAGCAGGAGCACGCCTGCAACTATACACCTATACTAATGCCGACGAGGTGGAATTGCTGCTCAATGGCAAAAGCCTCGGCACGAAGCAGAACCCACGTGACGATGCCAAGCGGCGCAACCAGATTCGATGGGACGACGTGCAGTACCAGAAAGGATATCTCGAGGCTGTGGCACGCACCGGCGGAAAGGTCGTTGCTCGACACCGCATTGAGACAACGGGTAAGATCAAGGGACTGACGGCAAAGGCCGACAACCCACAGTGGAAAGCCGATGGCGAAGACCTTCAGCATGTAGATATCACACTTGTCGACACTAAAGGCCAGCGTATTCAGACATCAGACAATCTCATAGAGTTCAGCGTCGAGGGTGACGCTCGTATTGTGGGAGTCATTAATGGTGACATCAACTCCGACGAGATGACCGTCGGCAACTCGCGCCGACTGTATAACGGTATGTGCACAGTGATACTGCGCGCCGGACAGAAGGCCGGAAAGGTGACTCTCACCGCCACGTCAGAAGGTCTGAAACCCATAATACTGAAGTTGCAGACACAGTGATTCACCTTACGGATACAGCAGTGGTAAGCAACATAACTGAGCCACAGAACCCATAAAGCCATGACAACAAGCAAGATAAAAGACACAGGAGACATAGTGAAGCCAAACTCGATGAAGGCATGGGTGTTAGCAGCACGTCCGAAGACGCTGACGGGTGCCGCCGTCCCAGTGATGATTGGCGGAGCATGGGCGTTTGTCGACTCCTTAGGCTACATCGACGCAACGTTCCAGCTGTTGCCTTTTGCGCTGTGCCTGCTCTTCGCTTTCGTCATGCAAATAGAGGCAAACTTCGTCAACGACTTCTTCGACTTCCTGAAAGGTACTGATGACATTGACACGCGACTCGGACCGCGACGAGCCTGTGCACAAGGATGGGTGACACTTGATGCCATGAAGCGTGCCATCGCACTGACGATGTGCGTGGCGGGGTGCGTAGGACTGCCATTAGTGTGGTACGGAGGTATGGAGATGCTGCTCATAGGATTTCTTTGCGTGATATTCTGCTTTCTTTACACCACTCGCCTCTCGTATCTCGGCCTCGGCGACGTGCTCGTGCTCGTATTCTTCGGCATTGTGCCCGTCAGCGTCACTTATTATATTCAGCTACATACGTGTACGTGGATGGTACTACTGTCATCGGTAGCCTGCGGTCTCGTCATCGATACACTACTGCTTGTAAATAACTTCCGCGACCGTGACAATGACCGCCAGGCAGGGAAGATGACTCTCGTGGTGAAGATTGGCGACAATGCCAGTTTGGCAGCATATCTTTACTCTGGCGTGGCCGCATTCTTCGCTGGCGTATTGTTCCTCGCCGACGGTCACATCATGGCCTTCGTGTTGCCACTGTTATATCTTGTTCTGCACTTACAGACTTACATCAAGATAAAACGCATAAACCGTGGAAAAGCATTGAATCTCTGCTTGGGAGAGACTGCCCGTAACATGTTCGTCTATGGTGTCACGGTAAGTCTCGGTATCATAATGTAGGTAAACTTTGCAAACTCCGCTAGGCTCTTACCTCTCACCTCATACCCTCTAATTAATTCATGAAGTTCCACGAAACGCCGAGCCTAAGTACCGAACTGTTGGTAGGGTAATGAGGCGTGAGGAAGGCTCGACGATTAGCCATGCCGCTTGTGACGTTACTCATCATTACGAAGAAGCGGGCGTGCTTCAGGTGCATGTTGGCATAAACGTTGACGAACGGGTAGCCTCCCAACTCAACACGGCTGTCGACATTCTGCTGGACAGCAAACTGACTGAGCTGAGGAGCGTAGTCGGGAGCATAGTACTTGGTGAAGTAGGTCATGTCGGCACCCAGGTCTACACGCAGTACGTGTGAGATGATGAAATTCAGGTAGAGATTGGTGTAGGCGTTCAGCGCAGGCAGAGGCAGCACGTCCTTGTTGCTCGAGTTCTGGTAGGTGATGATGTTGTCCCAATGCAGAGGTCCTAACTGGAAATCCTGCTGAAGCTGTGCAGTGAGAACATTGATGTTCGACGCGTTCTGATAGACGGCAGCCGTCATGTTGGTAACGATGTTTCCACTGGTGGAACGGTCGTAGCTCATGCCGAGATACGTGTAATTCTGTATCTCTTCGATAGCGACACGCAATCTTGTATTGGTCTTTCCGAAGAAGAGGCGGCCTTCGATGCGGGTGCGCGTTTCCTTAGACATGTCATCGTTGTCCCACCAGATGTTGCGGGCGTGGTAGTGACGGTGGTAGAAAACAGGGTTCAGACGGTAGAAGTATGCGAGAGCCGATAGCTGCACGGTGTCGCCAAAGAGACGGAAGTTCAGATCTGTGCTGAAGTCGGCCTTCAGCTGTCCGGCATCCTCGCCGACAAGCCACAACTCCGCGGTGGCGTTGTAGTGCAGTGTGTGACCTTCGGTCTTTGAGAGTTTTCCACCCACGCTGATGTTGTGTTCTGTCCACTTGCGCTGGTAGGCTACGCTGTCGGTGACATCGTCCATGTGGAACGTTCGCAACTCATGTGAGACGAACCCCTTAAGACCGGCCTTCGCCCACTTGTTGAAGCCCTCCAGCAGAGCTATTCCAAGACTGTTCTTCAGCTGAAGATGCTTGGTGTTGTCGCGTATGCTGTCAGCCAGAAAGTATGTGTTGGCATAGTAGTTGGTAGGGGTGGCGTAACCCAGATAGGTGCGGTCATACTTGTTCAGCTCCAGAGTGTGAATGAAGCTGGTGACAGGTACGTATTCTTTTTTCATTAGCGAGTCCTCATCCTCCTGCTTAGCCTTCTCAACAGCAAGAAGGCTATCGAGCTGTTCCTGCGAACTGACCTTTATGCGGTTGCCGGCAGCAGTGGAGTCGGCAGCAGCGGGTACTGGCTCTGGCTCTTGGCCTGCAATCTTTGCATCGTCGGGACGACCATTAGGACGCGGACCATCCTCTGCCTCTGTGTTGCCCGTGGCAGCTTTCTCTGCTTTTTCGTGCTCTAAGCGAGAGGCGTTGGCAAACTCACGCGCTTTGATTTCTTCCTCTGTCATCGGCACCTTACGGTAGAAGCCAAAACTATAACGGTGGGTAAAGAAGACGTGCTGGTTGTCGTTGCGGTTCCAGTTTGATGAGAGCACAGTGGGAATCTCGTTCTCAGAGTAATCTTCGCTGAACGACTCGGGATGCACTATGTAGTCGTCGTTCTCAATGCCTCCATTCTCCGACACTTTTTGGTGGTAGTTCGACAGTATCAGGTGCATCTGGTAGTGGTCGCCCAAGTACGACGAGTATAAGGTAGCACCGAAGTGCGAAGTGCTCTGATTGCTGAAGTATCCGCGTGCGTAAAGGTAGTCCAGATCAAAGCCAATGCCCAGACGCTTGCTGGCGTTGACGGCAAAGCGTGCGTCAAGACGGTCTTCACCATTTTGCTTGTCTCCACAGCTGAAGTATGTCATGTTCGTCAGCGGTGAAAGAGTATTGGTGAAGTGGAACTCGTCGGGCTCACGGTAGACGTAGCTGTAAGGCTGGGTGAACATGAACTGCGAGGTGACGGGACGGTCGGCATAGATGCGGCTCTGGCGAGGGGTGTAGTTGTTGCCGGTGGTATTATATTCGCCGTAGAGGCCAGAGTTGAAGACTGCCTTCATGAACATCTGCGGCATTGTGTCGGGCTCTGCTGTCCTGATGTCGCCGAAAGTGCGGTCGACAGTCCACACATTCAGACCCGTAGGTATCTCCCTGGCACGAGATGTTGTGTCGTTGTTATGGGGGTTGAAGTTGCGGTTGCGCTCATCTCGCTGAGTGACGTTTCCCGACTCGTCAATCTGATTGTATGTCTGGGCAGTAAGCATTGACGGCAATGCCGCCAGTACTGCCAGTACAAAAATGCGTCTTAGGCCTATGAGGCTTATAGGCCTTATGGGACTAATAAGCCCAAAAGGCCTTATAGGACTTATACGTACTATCATGTCAATTGGGCTTTGTTTCATCAGATTCGCATAAGTCTAAGTGTTACTTCAATGAACTTCAGTATGCACGCGGCTATGAGGATATAGGTCCCCGTCTGCTTGTTGTACTTGAAGAAGATAAACATTCCGGCAAGAGCAGAGACGATGAACAGCAGGTTTATGACCTGCCGCACACCATAGAGTTTGCCACGCTCTTCGCCTATCCGCTGCATCCGCCTCATTTCAGAAGACTCGCGATCTTGTTGAATAGATAGTCCTTACGGTCAATAGTCTTGCGTCGGAACTTGCCGTTGACGCGAGAAAGCTTATCCTGTTTCTTCGTCAGTCCCCACTGGTCGGTGATGGTGTCTTCGGCACGCATTTGCTGAGGCGAACGCTCTTCATCATAGAGGTAGAAGATATTAGAGAGTGTCACATCTGCTTTACCATCGAAACAATCGACGGAGAGGGTATAGTAGAAACGGGTACGGTCGGTGACGAGAGCCGATTGTTTGAAGACCAGCCATTCCTGATAACTACCTATTAGTTGGTGCTGCAGACTGTCGGCAATCGTCAGACGGCTCTGCCCTGTCTGGTTGGGCTCCTTTGTCATCTTCAATAGGTAATCGGCTGCAATGTCGTAGAGCTGCGCGGCGGTTTTGCCGGGAACTTCGATGGTGGTTTTGAACACAACCTTGCCGTCAACTTCAGGAACGGCCCCGAGGAGATATTTAGGGTCGGCATTCTGTGACTTGGAGTTCTGGACGGGAGCTTCCCACGTATTCTGTGCTACAGCGCCTACCGGCATGCTGAGCAAGAGTGCTAAGACAAGTTGTTTCATTATTTAACTCAATGTTTCGTTGTTGCTTTACATATTGTGACGTGCAAAATTACGAATAATAATCGTTATGTCTGCACTACTTTACTTTTAATCTCGTTATTTTTTATTTTTTTTAAGTTTCCACTCTGCACTATTTCAGTTCCAGCTCCTTCTGCAGACGAAGAATCTCGTCGCGGTACTGTGCGGCTTGCAGGAAGTCGAGATTCCTGGCAGCTTCCTTCATCAGTTTTGTTGTGTCGGCAATGCTCTTCTCTAGCTGCGGTCGTGTCATTCGCTCTATAATCGGGTCGGCAGCGAAGCTACCCTCTGTGGGACCGGCATATGCCGTCGTTAGTGTTCCCTTAGCATCCGCAGTGTGGCTGTCGTCAGAAGTCGACAGACTACTGTGGCTACTGTTCTTGACAATCTGCATGGGTGTTATGCTGTGAGTCTCGTTATAGTGCATCTGTTTAGTGCGCCTCCGCTCCGTCTCGTCAATTGTGAGCTGCATCGAGGCGGTTATGGTGTCGGCGTACATTATCACCTTTCCGTTGACGTTGCGTGCAGCTCGTCCGGCAGTCTGTATTAGACTGCGTCGGCTACGCAGGAACCCCTCCTTGTCAGCATCGAGTATGGCTACAAGCGACACCTCGGGGAGGTCGAGACCTTCGCGCAGAAGGTTGACACCGACTAACACGTCGTAGGCTCCATTGCGCAGGTCGTCGAGAATCTTCACACGGTCCAGGGTGGCCACGTCGCTGTGTATGTAGGCTGTGCTTACTCCGTGGCTCAGCAGATACTCCGACAGTTCTTCTGCCATGCGCTTGGTGAGGGTCGTCACCAGTACGCGCTCGCCGCGGTGAATGCGTGTCTGTATCTCGTCCATGAGGTCGTCAATCTGGTTCTCGCTTGGACGAACCTCTATCTCAGGGTCGAGCAGTCCGGTAGGACGGATAATCTGCTCGACGACGACACCCTCTGCCTCAGCAAGTTCGAAGTCGGCAGGCGTGGCAGAGACATAGATGACCTGATTGACCATCGACTGGAACTCTTCGAACTTCAACGGACGGTTGTCAAAGGCTGCCGGCAGACGGAAGCCATACTCCACGAGGTTTGTCTTACGGGCACGGTCGCCACCGTACATGGCGTTAATCTGCGGCACGCTGACGTGGCTCTCGTCAATTATTAACAGAAAGTCCTCAGGGAAGAAGTCGAGCAGACAGTACGGACGCTCACCAGCCTGACGGCCGTCGAAGTATCGCGAGTAATTCTCTATGCCAGAGCAGTGCCCCAGTTCCTTTATCATCTCCATGTCGTACTCCACTCGCTCCTTTATGCGCTGGGCTTTGATGCAGTCGCCCATCTCACGGAAGTATTCAACCTGCTTCATCAGGTCGTCCTGTATGTTGTGTATGGCAATGTTTGTCTGCTCTTGAGACGTCATAAAGAGATTTGCGGGGTAGAGCTTGTACTCCTCGAACGAAGCTATACGGTGGTAACTTACGCTGTCGAGCTCTTCTATGGCATCTATCTCGTCGTCCCAGAACGTTATGCGGAGCACGGCCTCGCTGTATGCCATGAAGACATCTACGGTGTCGCCTTTGACGCGGAAGTTACCTCGTGCGGGCTCGATGTCGTTGCGTAGGTAGAGGGCTGCCACGAGCCGCCGCAACAGCATGTTGCGGTCAAGCTTCTGTCCGCGTCGCAGGACGATGACGTTCTCCGAGAGTGCCACGGGACTGCCCATACCGTAGATGCAGCTGACCGACGACACCACCACCACGTCGCGACGGCCTGAGAGAAGCGACGAGACTGCCGACAGCCGCAGACGGTCAATCTCCTCGTTGATGGCGAGGTCTTTTTCTATATATGTGTCGCTGCTGGGCAGATAGGCTTCGGGTTGATAATAGTCGTAGTAGCTGACATAGTACTCCACGGCGTTTTCGGGGAAGAATCCTCGCATCTCGTCGTAGAGTTGTGCAGCCAACGTCTTGTTGTGGCTTAAGATGAGGGTTGGACGGTTGACGTTGGCAATGACGTTGGCCACAGTGAACGTCTTTCCCGAACCGGTGACACCTAGCAGCACCTGCGACCTGTCGCCACGCTCCAGACCCTCAGTTAGCTCCCTGATAGCCTCGGGCTGGTCGCCAGTAGGCTTGTATTTCGATGTAAGCTTGAACTCCGCCATACGTTTCTTTCTCTTTTCGGACTGCAAAAGTACGATTTTTCCACCAATCTGCCAAGCATGTGTCGTTTTTTCAGTTCCAAGAAGGGTTAATTCTTAGTGCAGAATGTTTAATTTTCACAAATTCCCTTTGCAGTTCGCACAAAAATGAGTAATTTTGCACGCTGATGAATAAAAAGCTGATCATAATGTCTCTCACCGCAACTATGCTAAGTGGTTGTGCGGGAGAGTTCAACAAGGTATTCAAGACGCAGGATACCGACTACAAGTACGAGTACGCCAAGCAATGCTTTGCCGAGGGAAAATATAGCCAGGCATCGTCACTGCTGCTTGAACTTGTCACCGTGAAGAAAGGCACCGACGAGGCCGAGGAAGCCCTCTATATGCTTGCCATGTCGCAGTTCATGAACTACGACTACGAGAGTGCGTCGGAGACCTTCAAGCGTTATTATCAGACATATCCGCGCGGATTCTACGCCGAGCCGGCATCTTTCTACGTCGGACAGGCACTCTTCGAGAGTGCTCCGGAGCCACGCCTCGACCAGTCTCCGACGGTAGGTGCCATGAATGCCTACCAGCAGTTCATGGACATGTATCCCGATTCGCCACTGCGCGAACAGGCTCAGCAGCGGCTTTACGAGCTTCAAGACAAACTTGTGATGAAGGAACTGCTCTCGGCACAGCTCTACTATAACCTCGGCGGCTATTTCGGAAACATCAACTCAAATAACGAGAGCAACTACGAGGCTTGCATCATAACGGCACAAAACGCACTGAAGCGCTACCCCTACACCCCGATGCGCGAGGATTTCTCGCTACTCATCATGAAAAGCAAGTTCGAACTGGCTGAAAACTCTGCCGAAGAGAAGCGCATTGAGCGTTACCGCGATGCCGAGGACGAATGTTACGGCTTCATAAACGAGTTCCCCGACTCTAAGGACAAGGCCTTAGCCGAAAAGTTCATTGTCAAGTGTAAGAAAGTAGTGAAAGACTGATTCTTTTTCTTTTCGGAAGTAGGAGACTATTAATAAGATTATTCAACAAAGAAGTTATAAAAATAGTAAGAGATGGATTACAAGAAATCAAAAGCCCCCGTCAACACAGTGACACGTAACGTGATGGACCTCTGCAAGGACACCGACAACATCTACGAGAGTGTTGCTATCATAGCAAAGCGTGCCAACCAGATTTCGGTTCAGATCAAAGAAGATCTCTCGAAGAAACTGGCTGAGTTTGCTTCATATAACGACTCGCTGGAGGAGGTCTTCGAGAACCGCGAGCAAATAGAGATATCACGCTACTACGAGAAGCTGCCCAAGCCCACGCTGCTGGCAACACAGGAGTTCATTGAGGATAGAGTGTACTGGCGTGACCCCGTCAAAGAACAACAGCCCGAAGCATGATACAGCGCAAACAGACTCTGTTCCTTATCCTTGCTGCACTATTGACACTGGTGTGCGCCGCACTCCACTTCGAGTGGATAGACCTGGTGCTGCTGCTCTCAGCTACGCTCTCCGTCTATACCATATTTATATACAGGAAACGCATGCTACAGGCGCGGCTCTGCCTCATAGGCATAGGGGGGCTGCTCGGGTGGTATATACTGCTCGCTGTAGTACAGCGACAGATACTCTCTACAGTCGAGTCACTGCCTATGATCAGTGCTATTCTCTTGTTCCTCGCCCGTAAGGGTGTGCTCGACGACGAGAAGCTCGTACGGGCGGCAGACAGAATAAGGTAGCGTTAAAAAACGCTAAGCAAAGAGCTTTTCTCGATAATCGCGAGCTGATTCTCATTTTATTTCAGTACCTTTGCAGCCGTTTCCGAACAACGAGGTGTAGCGCAGTTGGTAGCGTTCCTGGTTTGGGACCAGGCTGTCGCAGGTTCGAGTCCTGTCACCTCGACAAAACATTAAGTAACTGCCTAAAAATAATGGGCAGTTATTTTTTTATAAAAGGTGTTGCTGAGTCCTTTCTATCTTATACAATCATGAGCTCGCTGATTACCATGTCGCTAACGAAGAGTCCTTCATGGCTGAGTCTTAGCGATTGCCAGTCGTATTCGAGCAGTCCGGCTTCAACGTGCTTTTGTGCTACTGACAACAGGTAGTCGCGCTGGCGGGTATTAAGCTCACCGAGGTTCAGACCCTCACAGGTGCGCAGGGCCAGCATGATACGTTCGTTGTAATGCGTTTCGGCATCAATCGGCTCCATTCCTGCCTCGTAACTGTCATTTCGTAACTCGCAGCTCGAGATATACTGCTTTACGTCGCTCACATTCCATCGGCGTGTGCTTCCGTAATAACTGTGGGCTGAGGCCCCGATTCCGATATAGGGAATGTCTTTCCAGTAGCCGCTGTTGTGTCTTGACCGTAGTCCCTTGCGTGCGAAGTTTGATATCTCGTAATGCTCGTAACCGGCAGCAGTGAGACGGTCCACCAGATCATAATACATCATGCGCTGAGTCTCCTCGTCGCACTCTTTGCTGCTTGCCTGAAGATTCATTTTGTAGAGTTCCGTGCCCTCTTCTATCATCAGGCAGTATGCAGAGATGTGTTCGACACCGAGTTCGAGTGCAGAGCTGATGTCGTCGTGCCATTCAACGACGGTCTGGTTCGGAAAACCGTACATCAGGTCGATGCTGATATTTCCGATGCCAGCCCGTCGCAGGTTTTTTACTGCCTGTTGTACCTGTGACGCGGTGTGTCTCCTGTGAAGGAATCGAAGTCGTTCGTCAGAGAACGTCTGTGCTCCCATTGACACTCTGTTGACCGCCAAACGATACAGTTGTGTTGCAAACTCCTCCGTCACGTCATCGGGATTACATTCGATTGTTACTTCTGCATGGTCTTCAACGTCGTAGTTGCTGTAGACTGCATCGAATATCTGCCCGATGAGCGGTATGCTCAGCTGCGACGGTGTCCCCCCTCCAACATATATTGTCGCGATCTTGTCATCTCGTAGGTTACACTTCGCCAACTCCATTTCCCTGCAGAGGGCATCAACATACCGCTGCTTCAGTCCAGAGAGCGTCGTTGAGTAGAAACCGCAGTATATGCAACGGCTGGCGCAGAATGGTATGTGTATGTATAGCCCAGCCATTAGCTTGTCCCTTCTTGGCGTTAAGCCTTGTACTCCTGCCAGCTCTTTATCTGTATGTCTTCCTGACGCATTGCGGTGAATGCCTCTATGAAGGCCTTTGCCAGACGGACATTGGTCATAAGGGGGATATTGTGGTCAATAGCACCACGACGTATACGGTAGCCGTTGGTCAACTCGCGCTTTGAGTGGTTCTTGGGCACATTGACGATAAGGTCGAACTGGTGGGCGGCAATCATGTCAAGTACTTTGTTCTCTCCATCCTCGTCAGGCCAGCAAACGGCTGTTGCCTTGACACCGTTTTCGTTGAAGAACTTGGCGGTGCCGGGAGTGGCATAGACCTTAAAGCCTTTCTTCACGAGCTGCTGGGCGGGCTCAAGGAGAGAAACCTTACCCTTGGCATCGCCCGAGGAGATGAGTACTGATGACTTCGGCAGTCTGTAGCCTGTAGCGATGAGCGCATTAAGCAAGGCCTCGTTCATAGAGTCGCCAAGACAGCCCACCTCACCCGTTGACGACATATCGACACCGAGAACGGGGTCGGCATTCTGGAGACGGGCAAAGGAGAACTGGGAAGCCTTCACGCCGATGCGGTCAATGTCGAACTCCGACTTGTCGGGACGAGAGTAGGGGGCGTCAAGCATGATTTTCGTGGCTGTCTCGATAAAGTTCCGCTTCAGTATTTTCGAAACGAAGGGGAATGAGCGTGAAGCACGCAGGTTACACTCTATGACCTTCACCTCGCGGTTCTTTGCCAGGAACTGAATATTGAAAGGTCCGCTGATGTTTAGCTCTGCAGCAATCTTTCGAGCTATCTTCTTGATCTGACGGATGGTAGAGAAATAGATATGCTGAGCAGGGAACACCATTGTGGCATCGCCGGAGTGAACGCCGGCATACTCAACGTGCTCGGATATGGCGTACTCGACTAACTCGCCCTTGTCGGCGACGGCGTCGAACTCTATCTCTTTCGTCTCCTGCATGAATTGTGACACTACAACGGGGAATTCCTTGGATACCTCTGTGGCCATGTTCAGGAAGCGATGCAGCTCCTCATCGTCGTAGCAAACGTTCATGGCTGCACCGGAGAGGACGTATGACGGTCGGACGAGTACGGGATAGCCTACCTGGTCTACGAACTGCTTGACGTCATCGAAGGAGGTCAGTGCTCGCCATGCGGGCTGGTCGATGCCGAGTTTGTCAAGCATTGCAGAGAATTTGTCGCGGTTCTCAGCACGGTCGATGTTTACGGGACTGGTACCCAGCACGGGAACGCCCTGGCGGTGAAGTTTCATGGCCAGGTTGTTTGGTATCTGTCCGCCAACAGAAACGATCACGCCACGTGGCTGCTCCAGCTCGATGACGTCAAGGACGCGCTCAAGCGACAACTCATCGAAATATAGGCGGTCGCACATGTCATAGTCGGTTGACACGGTCTCGGGGTTATAGTTTATCATGATGGACTTATAACCCAGCTTGCGGGCAGTGTTGATGGCATTCACAGAGCACCAGTCGAACTCGACGCTCGAGCCAATGCGGTATGCTCCCGAGCCAAGTACTATGACAGACTTTTCGTTCTTGTAGTAAGAGATGTCGTGTTTCTCGGCATACTGTTCACCGTTAGAATCGCCGAAAGCAGGAGTGTGGGTATAGGTGAAGTACAGGTAGTTTGTGAGCTCCGGGTGTTCGCTGGCGACCGTGGGGATGCGCTTTACTGAAGGCAGAATGCCACGCTGCCTGCGGTACTGTCGTACCTCCAGGTTCTCCTTCTCCATGTTCGTGGCATCGGTCTTTAGTACGAAACGGGCTATCTGGAAATCGCTAAAACCGCAACGCTTGACCTCGAGCAACAGTGTGTCGGGCAGGTCGGAGAGCTTGTTATATCCTAACAACTCGTGCTTCAGGTCGACAATGTGCTTCAGACGTTCCAGGAACCAGACATCTATCTTTGTGAGCTCCTCTATGCGCTTTATGCTGTAACCCTCTTCCAGAGCCTGAGCGATGGCAAAGATGCGCAGGTCGGTGGGGTTCTGAAGCTCGTAGTCGAGATCGTCGAACTTGGTGTGATCGTTGCCGACAAAGCCGTGCATACCCTGACCTATCATTCTCAGACCTTTCTGAATCATCTCCTCGAACGAACGGCCGATGGACATAATCTCGCCTACTGACTTCATCGACGATCCGATGAGGCGGCTCACACCGGCAAACTTCGTCAGGTCCCACCGGGGAATCTTGCAGATCATATAGTCAAGTGACGGAGCAACGTAGGCTGACGACGTCGTGCCCATCTCGCCAATTTGGTCGAGGGTGTATCCAAGGGCTATCTTTGCGGCGACAAAAGCCAGAGGATAACCCGTGGCCTTTGAGGCCAATGCAGAGGAACGGCTCAGGCGCGCGTTGATTTCTATGATGCGGTAGTCATTAGTCACGGCATTGAAAGCAAACTGAATGTTGCACTCGCCGACGATGCCCAGATGCTTCACGCACTTGATGGTTATCTCCTGAAGCATCTTTACCTGCTCTTCGGTCAGTGAGCATGTCGGAGCCACGACAATCGACTCGCCGGTGTGGATTCCTAGAGGGTCAAAGTTCTCCATCGAAGCGACCGTGAAACAACGGTCGTTCTTGTCGCGTATGCATTCGAACTCTATCTCCTTCCAACCTTTGAGAGACTCCTCAACAAGTATTTGAGGTGCAAATGTGAAGGCCGACTCTGCCAACTCGACGAATGTCTTCTCGTCGGGGCAGATGCCAGAGCCAAGACCGCCCAGAGCGTAGGCCGAGCGTATCATGATTGGGAAACCGATTTCGCGGGCGGCACTTAGGGCATCGGCCATGTTCTCTACGGCGTGGCTCACGGGAACCTTCAGAGACACCTCATCAAGCTTTTTGACGAACAGGTCGCGGTCCTCAGTGTTCATGATGGCTTCGACGCTGGTGCCAAGAACCTCGACTCCGTACTCCTTCAAAGTGCCGTTTTGGTAGAGTTCGGTACCACAGTTCAGAGCCGTCTGTCCGCCGAAGGCGAGCAGTATGCCGTCAGGGCGCTCTTTCTTGATGATCTCTGTTACGAAATATGGCGTTACCGGTTGGAAGTAGACTTTGTCAGCTATGCCCTCCGATGTCTGTATGGTTGCGATGTTGGGGTTGACGAGAACCGAAGAGATACCCTCCTCGCGAAGTGCTTTCAGTGCTTGAGAGCCAGAGTAGTCAAACTCTCCGGCCTGTCCGATTTTCAGAGCGCCGGAACCCAATACCAGCACCTTTTTCAGTTTCTTTTCCATCTGTTTCTATTGTGGTTTTATTTGTCGTTACTATGGTTATTGTTGTTTCAGCAGATATGCCTTGAAGTCGGTAAAGTCGCTACTCATCAGCACACTTTGCTTCTCACCTTGCAGGAAAGCCTGAAGGCGCGCAGGAATCTCTACATCGATGTCCAAGATGGAGTCGACCTTCTCCTTGAACTTGGCCGGATGTGCCGTTTCGCAGAACACTCCGGTTTCATCGGGCTTCAAACCGTTCACAAGTGCCTGGTAGCCGCAAGCTCCGTGTGGGTCCAGTATGTAACCCGTCTCGCTGAAGCACTGACGCATGGTCTGTTTTATCTGCTCGTCGCTATATGTTGAGCCGCTGATAAGTCTGCTGATTTCTTTGTATGTCTCCTCGGGTGTCAGCTGTCCGTTCTGACTATACAGATTGATGATTCGCGCAAAGTTCGACGGGTCGCCCACGTCCATGGCGTTGGCAAGTGTCTGCACACTGGGCTTCGGGTCGTAAAGTCCTGTCTGCAGGTACTTGTAAACCACGTCATTGGCGTTGTTGGCTGCAATGAAGCGCTTTACCGGCAGACCCATCCGATGACCGAACAGGGCGGCGCAGATGTTGCCGAAGTTGCCGCTGGGGACACACATAACGAGATTGTCGGCCTTCCCCAAAGCCTTCATACGCGCGTAGGCGTTGAAATAATAGAACGCCTGGGGCAGGAAACGTGCCACGTTGATAGAGTTAGCTGATGTCAGTTTCATGTGGGTGTTAAGAGCCTCGTCCATGAATGCCGACTTCACCAGACGCTGGCAGTCGTCGAAGACACCGTCTACCTCCACAGCCGTGATGTTCTCACCCAGTGTTGTGAACTGGCACTCCTGGATGGGCGACACCTTGCCCTTCGGGTAGAGCACGTAGACATGGATGCCGTCCACACCGAGAAAGCCGTTGGCGACGGCAGAGCCGGTGTCACCGCTTGTGGCAACAAGCACGTTAACAATCCTCTTCTCATTGGTGCTTTCACCACCCTGCCGGAGGAAGTACTGCAACAGACGGGCCATGAAACGGGCACCGACATCCTTGAAGGCTAACGTCGGACCATGGAACAGTTCCAGCGTGTATATGTCTTCTGTCACCTGTACCACAGGACAGTCGAAACTCAGTGTCTCGTAGACGATGTCTTGCAAAGCATCCTGATCAACGTCCTCGCCAAAGAACGCGCTGGCCACGTTGTAGGCAATGTCGTGGAACGACAGGTCCTGGATGTTGTCGAAAAACAACGTCGGCAGACGCTTTATTCTCTCGGGCATGTAAAGTCCCCGGTCTTCGGCCAGACCTTTCACGACAGCCTTCTCCAGCGTTGCCAAAGGTGCCTTACCGTTAGTGCTATAGTATCTCATAAATTCTCCACTTTTAACTTTTAACTATAACCTTTCCAATTTCAAATCTCCACTCTAAATACTCATCAGCTCGTCCATGAACTCATTAAGCCGCAGCAGTCCGTAGCTTCCGTTCACGCATGACTCCTCGTCATAATGCTCTACGCTGTCCGGCACAATGCCATGGTACCAGATGACGAAGGGCACTGGCTCGCTTACGTGGATGCGAAGCTCAACAGGGGTAGGGTGGTCGGGAAGAACGGCCACACAGACTGTCTCGTCCATAGTCTCAATAGCCTCTATAATGGGCTTTATTAGACGTTTGTCCAGATAGTCGATGGCGAGCAGCTTCAACTCCAGGTCGCCGTCGTGACCTGCCTCGTCGGTGGCCTCTACATGTACGAAGACGAAATCGTCAGTCTTCAGAGCATCGATGGCAGCCTGGGCCTTACCTTCGTAGTTGGTGTCTGCCAGGCCTGTGGCTCCGGCAACCTTTACTATTCGCAGACCCGCATAGCGGCCGATGCCTTGTATCAGGTCTACTGCGGAAATGACAGCCCCTGACTTCACCTGGGGATAACGCTCCATAAGAGTCTGCATCGACGGTCTGTAGCCGCCCGACCAGGGCCATATGCTATTTGCCTGACGCTCGCCATTGGCTGCCTTGGCAATGTTGTAAGGGTGCGTGGAAAGCAGTTCCTGCGACTTTATGATAAGGGTGTTCAACAGCTCTGCTGTTTCCTTTGCCGACAGCCGCCCACTCTCCTCTTTCCATTCTCCACTCTCCGCTTTCACCAGTAGCGGTTCCCAGGGTTCGTTGGGATGGTCGTGAGGCGGAGCACAGACGATGTGCTTAGAACCGCCTTTGATGATCAGGAGATGGCGGTACTGTATGCCAGCTATAAACTTGACGCGCTCGCAACATTGCTCTTCATTGATGGGCTTGGCGAGGTTATCATTGAGATAGTCGATAAGCACATGGGCATCAGCCGTCTCGAGGTTACCGCCGTTGTGAGTGATGATATTGCCTTGTTCAAGTGTGATGATGTTGCAGCGGATGGCCATATCGTCGTCGGCCATATCGTACCCTATGCTCGCGGCCTCTAAAGGACCGCGTCCCTCATACACCTTATTCAGATCGTAGCCCAGTATCGCGGTGTTGGCTACCTCAGAGCCGGGAGGAAAGCCCTCGGGCACAGTCATCAGCCGACCGCAACGCCCCTCACGTGCCAGACGGTTAATGGTTGCGGGACGCGCATACTGCAATGGTGTCTTGTCACCAAGCCTGCCAACTCTGTGGTCGGCCATGCCGTCACCTAATATAATAATGTGTTTCACAAAACTCTATACTAAAGAATCTAAACTCAAAACTATATATTGGCTATCGACATGATGTTGGCAAACACACCGGCGGCAGTTACTGCGGCACCGGCACCATAGCCCTGAATCAGCATCGGGTATTCCTTATAGCGCTCTGTGGTCAGCAGTACGATGTTGTTCGAACCCTCAAGACCGTAGAACGGGTGTCCCGTCGGAACCTCTTTCAGTGCCACGCTCGCCTTGAACGAACCCTGATGTTCCTCGTCGGCCTCCATTGTAGCCACAAAACGCCAGCGCTTGCCCTCGCTCTCGAGCACTTTTCGGCGTGCTTCGAAGTCAGCGTCCAGTTCGGGCAAACGTTTCCAGAAGTCGTCCAGCGAACCCTCGAAGTAGTCGTCGGGAACGAACAGGTGCTTCTCGACGTCCGACTGCTCAACCTTGTAGCCGGCCTCACGTGTCAGGATCACAAGCTTTCGTATCACGTCAGTACCGCTAAGGTCTATGCGTGGGTCGGGCTCTGAATAGCGCTGCTCTTTGGCGCGGCGGACGGTTTCTGAGAACGGCACGTCGGTGGCAATCTCGTTGAAGATGAAGTTCAGCGTGCCTGACAGTATCGCTTCTATCTTCAGTATCTTGTCGCCCGAGTTGCACAGGTCGTTGATGGTGCCGATGATAGGCAGTCCCGCTCCCACGTTAGTCTCATAGCGGAACCACACACCCTTGTCCCGGGCTGTCTGCTTCAGCTTCTGGTAGCTCTCATAGTCACTCGAGGCGGCTATCTTGTTCGCTGCTACCACCGAAATATTGTGCTCCAGGAACGTCTGGTAGAGTGTGGCTATCTGACGGCTTGCTGTACAGTCGACGAATACCGAGTTGAAGATGTTCATCTTCACAATCTCGTCGCGCATGTGGTCGGTGTCGGCAGGGAAACCGGCGCGCAAGCGCTCCATATAGTTGTTGAGGTCAATGCCGTCGCGGTCCAGCACGAAGTTGTCCACGTCTGATATACCGACGACATTCAGCTTCAGGCGTTTCGTCTGCATGAGGTACTGCTGTTGGGTGCGGATTTGCTCCAGAAGCATACCGCCCACCGTGCCGATGCCGCATATGAAGATGTTCAGGACCTTGTATTCGGAGAGGAAGAACGAGTCGTGCAGCACGTTCAGCGACTTCCGCAGGAAACGGCCGTCGACAACGAACGATATGTTGGTCTCCGAAGCACCCTGAGCACAGGCAATCACCGATATGCCCGAACGGCCCAAAGTGCCGAACAGCTTGCCCGCGATACCAGGCGTCTGCTTCATGTTCTCGCCGACGATGGCAATAGTAGCAAGACCGCTCTCAACACGCATCGGGAACATCGCACCGGTCTCAATCTCTTTCTGGAACTCTGCATTTAGGACCTCAGCAGCCGCCTCGGCATCCTCGTCACGAACACCGATCGACGTCGAGTTCTCTGACGATGCCTGGCTGACCATGAACACCGAGATGCCCTTGTTCGCCAACGTGGTGAAAATTCTCCGGTTCACGCCTATCACACCTACCATCGACAGACCTGTCACAGTGATGAGCGACGTGCCTTTGATGCTTGAGATACCTTTTATGGGCTTAAGGTCATCGTCGATGTGATCTTTGATCAGTGTTCCCGGGTGTTCGGGGTTGAAGGTGTTTTTCACCTTGATGGGTATGTTTTTCACGCAGACGGGATAGATTGTCGGCGGATAGATAACCTTCGCTCCGAAGTTGCACAGCTCCATTGCCTCCACGTACGACAGTTCGTTGATGGTGTAGGCACTCTTGATCACCTTCGGGTCGGCAGTCATGAAACCGTCGACGTCAGTCCAGATTTCCAGTACCTCGGCATCCAAAGTGGCAGCGAGAATGGCCGCCGTATAGTCCGAGCCGCCACGCCCCAGGTTCGTTGTCTCATGGCTCACGCTGTCGCGTCCGATGAATCCGGGCACGACGTAGATGGTCTTCGCCTTGAGCTCACTGAATGCCTCTTTCACCAGTTGCGTCGTCGCGTCGCTATTCAGCACGTGCCTTCCCTGTTTCTTCTCCGTGCGTATGAAGTCGCGGCTGTTCATCCGCACACCGTTCTTCACCATCGCCGCAACAATGTGGCTGCTAAGACGCTCACCGTATGAGACTATAGTCGCCTCCGTTTTATTCGAAAGGTCGTGTATCAGGTACACACCATAGTAGATGCTCTTCAACTGGTCGAAGAGCTGGTCCACATTATTAAATAACTCTATCCGTTTTTTCTCGTCACTGACGATGGCCTCAATCATTTGGTGGTGGCGTGTCACCATCGCATCGAATTCATCGCGATAGTGCTCGTCGCCCTCAATGGCCATACGCGAGGTGGCTATCAGTCGGTCGGTGATACCGTCGAGTGCACTTACTACTACTACGACAGGTTGCGTCCGAGCCTCTGTCTCTACAATTTTCTTTAAGCTTAGAATGCTTTTTACGGAACCTACGGACGTTCCGCCGAATTTCATTACTTTCATATTCCTATGCAATTTATCTTACCGTCGGCACCCCTCGACAAGTGGGGCACAATCCAACGGCGGTGCAAAATTACACAGAAAAATCCAATCCACCAACAAAATGGTAGCAAAAATCCTTCTAAAAGTGATAATTTATTCGTGACGTATGGCTTCTATGGGATCCATGTTGGCTGCCTTCTGCGCCGGGATGTAGCCGAAGAGTACTCCTATGAAGACACAGACGAGGAACGATACATAGACCGACCATGCAGGGACGCTGGAGGGCATCCCCATCATCGGTATCAGGAACGAGCCGACACCGCCACCGACGAAAATGCCTATCAGTCCGCCAGTTACAGATATGAGTACTGACTCGATGAGGAACTGCAGTGAGATGACAGGCCCTGTTGCTCCAACAGCCATTCTGAGTCCAATCTCTTTTGTGCGCTCGGTAACGCTGACGAGCATAATGTTCATTATGCCTATGCCGGCGACGAGTAGCGAGAAAGCAGCTGCTACGACAAGGATGAGTGTTACTGTGTCCATAGTCGACGACATCGTCTCCATCATCTCGGCTTGAGAGCGTATGGTGAAGTCGTCGACGGCATCTTCTTTAAGCTTATGATTGTCGCGCAGTATCTGTGTCAGCTCTTCGATTGCTGCATCGCTAAGTTCCTCGGTGATGGCAGAACAGACGATGCTTGAGAACCATGTCTGTGCGGCAATACGCTTCATAACGGTGGTGTAAGGAGCGACCATGACGTTGTCCTGGTCCATACCCCACGAGTTGTAGCCCTTGGCCTTGAGCACTCCGACGATGCGCATAGGTATGGACTTGAACCTTATTGTCTTGCCTATGGGATCAACACCCGCTCCGAAGAGCTCGTTGACGATGGTCTTTCCCACTACAACAACTTTGGCTGCCTTCTTGACATCTTCCTCGGTGAAGCATTCCCCCTCGTCAATGTCCCACTGCTTGATATCAAGGTATTCTGGCGACTCGCCGTAGAGCGATGTCGTGGTATTGTTGTTGCCGTAAATGGCCTGTCCGGATGCCGTCACTTCGGGCGAAACCTTTGTAACAAACTTCTTCTCGCGAAGGATGCGCTCGTAGTCGGCCATCTTCAGTGTCTGCATGGCAGAAGGGTCCTGGCGTACTCCTCCTCTCATGTCGGCTCCGGGACGGATGGTCAGAAGGTTTGTGCCCATAGTTGAAAGCTCTGCCCTGATGCTCTCCTTAGAACCTTGTCCTATAGACATCATGATTATGACGGCGGCGACACCGATGATGATGCCGAGCATAGAGAGGAAACTCCGCATCTTGTTATTTGCTACGGCCTTGAGGCTTACTTTGAATAGGTTGAGTATGTTCATTGCTTAGTCGTCTTGGGGGATTGGAAGCAAAGCGAGTGCTTCGGCAGCTGACTTGATATTAGTGTTGACGGTGTCCTCGCGTATCTTGCCGTCGCGAAGGTTGATGTTACGCGAAGCGTATTCGGCAATTTCGGGGTTGTGGGTCACAAAGATAATTGTATGCCCCTGGCGGTTGAGCTCCTGGAATAGGACCAGCATCTCGAACGACGTGCGGGTGTCAAGGTTTCCCGTTGCTTCGTCAGCCAGTAGCACGGCGGGGTCGTTGACCAATGCACGGGCAATGGCCACGCGCTGCATCTGCCCTCCCGACATCTGGTTCGATTTGTGCATCAGACGGTCACCGAGTCCCACGGCCTGCAGTGCCTTTGTCGCACGCTCGCGGCGTTCTGCTGCCGAGACTTTTGAGTTGTACATCAGCGGCAGCTCTACATTCTCCAATGCTGTGGTCTTCTGGAGAAGATTATAGTTCTGGAACACGAAACCTATCTTGCGGTTGCGAAGATGTGCACGCTGGGTCTTTGACATCGTACGCACAGCAATGCCATCGAGCAGGTACTCGCCGCTGGTTGGGGTGTCGAGGCAGCCGAGTTGGTTCAGTAGCGTCGACTTTCCGGAACCTGACGTTCCCTGGATGGTCACGAACTCTCCCTCGTAGATTTTGAACGACACGCCTCTGAGTGCCTTTACCGTCTCGGAGCCAACTTGGAAGTAGCGTTTGACGTTCTGCAGTTCTATTACTACCTTTCTATCGTCCATTGCCTCGCTGCTGATTGTTGTTTGCATTATTTCCGGTGCGGTTGTTGCCTCTGGGCCTGGGCATGAAGGGGTTCTGTGTGGCTTGTTCCTGAGGGTTTTCACCTCCGCTGATGTTGAAGTCGGTAAGTACGTCGGTACCTTCGCCGATGCCACTTATAATCTCGGTGAGCAGACCGTTGGTAGTGCCTGTCTCTACGGCGTGGGCTTTGAAGACGTTACCATCTAGAGTCCACACCTTAGTGCGTGCCTCGACGTCGTCGATGGTCTGTCCTTCCTTGAGCAACGCCTCGTTGGGCATGAATCGCAGGGCCTTGGCAGGAACTGCGAGGACTCCGTTTTTCTCGAGCGTGAAGATGGTGACGTTGGCTGTCAGTCCCGGTTTCAGTTTGAGGTCGTCGTTAGGTGCTGATATCACCACTTCGTAGGTCACGACATTGCTCTCGGTGGTAGCCTGCTGGCGCACCTGTGTTACGGTGCCGTCGAAAGCATCGTCAGGGAAGGCGTCGACGGTGAAGCGAACACGCTGGCCTTCCTTTACACCTCCTATGTCAGCCTCGTCAATGTCAGCAATGACGCGCATGTCGGCAAGGTCCTGGGCTATAGTGAAGAGCTCGGGAGTGTTGAACGAGGCGGCAACGGTCTGACCTTCCTCGACAGCCTTTGAGAGAACCACGCCGTCAATGGGACTAGTGATAGTGGCGTAGCCGAGATTGGTCTGCGCCTTGCGCACGCTCTCGCGAGCTGTATTCACCTGCTCCTTTGCCTTGCGGTACGAGAGCTGAGCGTTCTCATACTCATCTGCTGAGACGAGTCCTTTCTCATACAGCGTCTTATACCTGTTATAATTTGCCTGCTCGTAGCTTTCGGTACTCTGCGCACTGGAGAGGTTGGCGTGGGCTGTGTTAAGCTCGCTGATGAGGTTCGTCTTGTCAAGCTCGGCTATGACCTGCCCTTTCTTAACCACCGAGTTGTAATCGACGTACAATTTTGCTACTATGCCCGACACCTGAGTACCCACAGTGACGCTCGTCACCGGTTCGATGGTGCCTGTAGCTGTGATGGTCGTCTGGATGTCTTTCTTCTCGACCTTTTCGGTCTCAAACGTCACTTTTTCTTCTTTCTTGTTGCCGCTGAACAACCATACTGCAACGGCGATAATGGCGATGATGCCGGCGATAATCCAAATTTTCTTACTCATATCTTGTTTTTTTATCTATCTTTTGTAGAACTTCAGAAGCTGAATGTTAAGGATGGTCATATACTTGGCCTGCAGTTGGTTCTGCTGAGCTGTGAGCAGACGGTCCTTGCCGGTCATGAGTTCGACGATATTCTTTAGTCCCAGACGGAACTGCTCTGAGAGAAGGTCGTACGACTGCTGCTCGCTCTCCACGGTTGCTTTTGCTGCACGGAACTTCTGTTGGTTGGTATTTGCATCAAGCCAGTAGCCTTCTATGGTTTGATAGAGTTGCTTCTGGCTGTCTTGCTGGTCGAGCAGTGCCTGCTGGCGCTGAAGGTGTGCCTTCGTGATGCTGGACTTGGCCTGGCGTTGGTCGAAGATGGGCACCTGGACAGATGCTCCGAGCGACATGTCT
>Ga0310697_10000775_pt1 | contig 40852 bp, 27 predicted proteins | sample 172DNAGHGlowgp2_FD_203883 | JGI IMG/M metagenome (GOLD analysis project Ga0310697, IMG submission 203883) | Sheep rumen microbial communities from Palmerston North, Manawatu-Wanganui, New Zealand - 1728 DNA GHGlow gp2 (v2) (version 2) | ecosystem: Host-associated > Mammals > Digestive system >...
CACTTCCACGCTCGCCGGACGGATGCCGTCCTGGTCGTTGTTGTCGTCCCACACCTTGACGATCTCTTTCTCGATCGTCTCAGGCGTGTAGCTGTTCGTGAACGTCACGCTCCCGCTGTTTGCTACCGGCTGCTTCCCTGTCTTGTCGCAGGTGTATCCGTTCGCCGTCGTCAGCGTCTCCTCCACCTGGTATTCGATCGCCACGCCGTCTTCGTTCACCGGCAGGTTCGTCCACGTGTAGCTCCAATCCTGGGTCTTCCCTACCGTCACGGGATTCTCCGCCGGGGCCGCCACCGTCACCTGCGTGACCGTATCGCCCACCTTCTTGTACAGTGTGAACGTCGCCGTCACGCCGTCGCGCTTCCCGTCCTGGTCGTCCTCGTCGTCCCAGTGCTTCACCGCCGTGATCTGCGTCTCTTCCGGCGTGTGCTTGTTCGTCACCGTGTTGTCGACCCAGCTGTATGCGTACGTGCCTGCACCGTCCGTGCCCGTAATCACCGCCGTCTCCATCTCCGAGTACGTGTACGTAATCTCGACGCCGCCATTGTACTTCGGCAGGTTGATGTACTTCGCCTTCCAGGCTTCGTACTCGTACCCGGCAGGTTCCGTGCCCGTCGGCGCCGTGTCGGCCGTGCCGTCCAGCGTAACCTTGCGCTCGCTGCCGTCGCTGCCCGTCAGTACCACTTCCACGCTCGCCGGACGGATGCCATCCTGATTGTTTGCGTCATCCCACACCTTGTTGATCGTCTTCTCGATCGTCACCGGCGTGTGCTTGTTCGTTACCGTGTTCCCGTTCCAGCTGTAGGCGTAGGTGCCCTCGCCGTCAGTGCCCGTGATCACCGCCGTCTCCGTCTCGGAGTACGTGTATGTGATCTCCGTGCCGTTGTTGTACTTCGGCAGGTTGATGAACTTCGCCTTCCAGGCTTCATACTCATAGCCTGCGGCCCCCGTCGGCTCGTCGTCTATTGTGCCATTCAGTGTCACCGCGTACGTCTTTGTATACGTGCCCGCCGTACCCGTCAGCACCACTTCAACGCTGTCCGGACGGATGCCATCCTGATTGTTTGCGTCGTCCCACACCTTGTTGATCGTCTTCTCGATCGTCACCGGTGTGTGCGTGTTCGTGACCGTGATCGTTCTTTCGGTGTCGGTGCTGTTGACCGTTTCGGGGGAGTAGCTCACCGTGTAGTCCGTGGGTACGGGATTCTCTACCACCGAGTAAACGATCGTCTTCCCTTTACGGTACTGCGGCAGATGGGTCCAGGTGTTCTTCCATTCATTCGCAACGTTCAGGGTGACGGCCTCGCCTTCCGCGGTCTTGTTCGCCTCGCTTTCAGTCTGGCTGTACAGCTGAACCGTCACGCTGTTCGGACGGATGCCATCCTGGTTGTTGTTGTCGTCCCAGACTTTCTCTACCGTGACATCCGTATCGTTGTATTTGTTGGTGAAAACGACCTCGGCATCCTCGTCCAGCTTGATGCGGCCGTCGTCAGTGTATGTAGCATTCGCGCCGGTATCATAGTTCCAGGCTTCACCGTGAGTGCCGTCAGGATCATCGTAAGTACCGGGTGTAAGGACTTTGGATACCATCACCCAGCTATCCGGCAGACGAATCTCGTCCACATGGAACGACGTATCCGCCAGCAGCTGCCGGATCTCCACGGTAAAGCCGATGGGAATACCGGCGATGGTGCCATTGGGGCCTGCCTTAAAGATCTCGGGATCGTTTTGATCGCAGGGCACCAGCTGCCCTTCTTCATATTTATAATATGTACCATCTCCATCTTTGACGTGGTAGTAACCCTGGTTGTACGGGACAAGCGTTCCGTCCGTATTCTCCAGCAATACCCGGAACTCAAAGGTAGCCCCGTTGTCGTAACTGCCTTCCGCGAGCTCTTTGGTAATGAGCAGTTTACGTAGGTTACGGAGGGAAACGTTGTTGGCGAAGATGACCCGGGCGCGGTTGGCTACGGTATCATCCGTGCACCGGAAGACACCATTGTTCGAATCCATGCCTGCTACGCCGTTGATCTGGACATAATTATAGAACGCCTCGTCGACGCCGACCTCCTGAACGTAGTAGTATATACCCTCGGGAATATTCTTGAAGGAGGCCGCCTGTCCCTGCTTGAGGAAGAACACGTTTGTGTACGTGGTCCCGCCTATGTCGACAGAATCATGCCAAGGCACCGCGTTGGTAGTGTTCTCATAGACGAGGGCAACCGCAGGTTGATCATTGAACCCTACAAGTGTCTGTCCAGGCACGAGAGGGATCGGTGTATTGTTGTCAGCCCCGGGAACGTAGGTCGCGGGATCATAGTAGAAGGCCTGATAGGCGAATTCCACGTTGGAATAGGGAGCCTGAATGGTATTGTTCAGCTTCTTCTCCACGGTGAACTGGCCTTCTTCAATAGCAGGCATATTGAAGCGCATTTTCAAGTTGGATGCGCCGGCGCCATGCTCCATGAAGAACATCTTGAAGCTGTGGCCGCTGTAGTCTCTGAAGGTCTCGCCTTTGAAGTACTGATCAACCTTGCTATCATCCCAGGTGGTGCCATCCGGGAAAACACCCGCCCGCTTGAAGCACTTCTTGATGGTGTTGTTTGCGTTTGTCACGCCAGTACCGGTGATCATACCGGTCGAGAAGTCGATCTTACCGTTGAATGCATCATGGACGCCGCCCAGATCCAGCAGCAGCACGCCGTCCACGAAGACCCAGAGGTCGTCGTCGCCGACGAATTCGTAGAGCATGGGCTGTCCATCTACCAAGCCCCCGGGAGACATCATGAAGTCGTACTCCACGGTCATGCCAAGGAAGTAATCGACAGGCTCGCTACCCGTCCAAGCACCAGTACCGATCTGATACAGGGGAAGGTCCGTCTGTGGATTATCAGGGGGAAGCAGTGTACCGTCGCCGCCGTACGTGACCGTATTCGTATGGGGGAACTGGGTATTCAGGTTATTGAAGGGCAGGAACTGTCCGCGGGTATTCACATCTGAGTATGACTGGGCGTACACCTCACCGATCTCCGAATAGACCGTGAAGTCGTCGTTTACCCACTGTGCAAAGTTGTTGAAGCTGCTGTACTCATAGTAACCGGTACTATCATACACAGACTTCAAGAACAGATGCTTAGCCGATCCGACATACATGGGGGAGCTGGGTGAAAACAATGCAGCACCGCCGGCTGGGTTGGTGGTAAACACGGGCAGCCCGTTTTCGTCCAGCACACTGGCAGGAATATTACGCGTGAGGCCCGCAGAACCGGTAGTATAGTTAATATTCTTACCTATGAGGTTGTCAATACATGTTGCAGCCGTAGCACCGCTTTCGTGGCTGTTGGTACCGTTAAGTTTCCATCCCTTGTAATCAAATACGTTGATGGTGATGCCCTGGTCCGCACTGTTCACCGTGGCTACACGATGGAGCTCGGCCGGTGCATGATAGATCCAGGCAAAGGAGAACTCCTGGGAGTTGGCATCCATGCCGGGCTGAAGAGTCATCTCGTGGGTGGTCTCATTCTCCACGACCTGAAGGCCCCAGGTGTGGTTGTCGGAGGCGTTCCACTTTTCAATGATGGAGGAGTAGTTGCCCTGCTCCCGGCCCTCAAGGCGGACGCCGCTGGAACTGAGTGATTCATAAGGTCCCACCACCTGGCCTGCCGCGGGATCCAGGACCAAGCCAGTCTTGAGATTCCGTAAAACGTAGTAGCCGTTGGATTGACCTGAGCTGTTCACGCAAATGGTGAACTGCCACAGCAGGGACTGATCCCCCTCCGTCTCCGGGCGGAAGAGGATGGCATCACCCTTGTCACAAACCTCAACCAGGTGGCCGTTGCCGTCGATGGCATAGTCCTCATATGAGTTGGTCTCTTGGTTATATACGCTTCTATAAATCACGTACTGACCGTTGTCGCCGTCCACCATATTGGACACGCTGATTTTATCTGCGGAGACCGTGGGAACGTTCGTAAGCAAATTTGCCTTGATCAAGGTAGGCAAAGTGAAGTATTCATTGTTATTATTGCGAACCGTGAAGTAGGGATTGGCCGCCCACGAGCCACTTGCGGCAGCTCTCGTGGTAGAACTCGACAAATAGTATGTATTGCTACCGCTGGTATAGTAGATCCGGACATAGTTGCCGCTTGGCGTGACGGTCAAAGCCTGAGGCTCATCGCTGACAGATGTGTTCGCAGTACCAAGGTGCAGATATTTGTCATTGTCCGCCTGGATATAATACTGGTCCTCCGTACCTTCCACCAAATGGAAGGTCCATTCGGTGAGAGGCTCCCAACTGGCCAGACACTGCGTGCTTCCGCTGGAATAGGGCCGGTAGTTAGCACGAAGGGCATTCAGGTTACTCGTGCTTGTCGTGGAATTTGCTTTGTCCAAAGCACGGCCAAAGTACTCCTGCCCCTGGGTGGTAGACCTCGCAGTTGTATTCAAGTGGACGATGAAGAAACTGTTGCCGTTCAGGTTCATGGTCACCTGGTAAGCCACGATCGCGTAAATGGAAAGAGAACCAGTATCGAAGGAAACGGTCTCACCGGCACTCTTGGCACCGTCTCTCACTGCGGTGCTCTCCGCATCGGGGGTGATAATCTGGGGATTCTGCCCCTCTGCGAAGTGGATCACCGACAGGGAGTACTCTTCCTCTGTAGAAAGAGGATCGTCCATCCGGATGCTGATCTGCACGGAGGCGTCCGGCTCCACGGGGGTACCGTCGGCCGCATGGATGGTGATGTCGAAGAAACGGATGGCATCGGGGTCAAAGAGGCCGCCTTCCGCCACGGCCGCATCATAGTACGCCTGATAGCCTTCCGCCCCCGGCAGGATCTCCTCCGCCGTCAGATAAGCGCCGGCAGGGATATGGGCCGCATCGGTATAGGAGAGGTCGACCACGTAGGTCTCGCCTTTGGCGGTGATGACGCGGGTGGAGATGACGATGGCGTAGGTGGAGAAGTTGTCAGAGACGAAGGACACTTCATCTGCAGCCGTCTCCTCTGTGGCAGTGGCTACTACGGTGCCGTTGCCCTCGTCGTCCACGTGGACCAACTGGGCGCCGGCCGCCTCTTCCACCATCTTGTCCTTCAGAGACACGCAAATCTCGCAGGTGGGCTCGATCTCGTTGCCGTCCGCGTCATAGAAGGTGATGTCCACGGCTTTGACCTTGACGATGGTCGTGCCTTCATCCAGCGCACCGACCAAGGCGTCCTGGATGGTCTCTACGTCCACGAGGGCGACCTTCATGGTGGTGCCTTTGGGGAACGCGCCAACAGGAGCACTCACTTCCACAGAAGTGCCGTCCACCTCGTCGGAGAAGGTCGCCTCAGGATGGGTGTACTCCAGGGTGTAAATATAGTTATAGGTAAGGACGAAGCCTTCCTCCTGGCTGCCGCTGAGTTCGACGGCATAGCCCTCGGGAGCCTCCGCGGTCACGGCGTATTCACCGGCGGGCAGCTCGGCCCAGGTATAGGCCCACTCGTTCTCGGCGCTCAGGGCCACGGGCTCGCCCACGGCCTCCTCGCCCAGGACCAGCTGGACAGCCACGGCCTCGGGCCGGTAGCCGGCCGCATCGTCCTCGTCCGCGAAAACGGCGGACGCGCTGACGCCCACGGGCTCGGGCTCTTCTATATATGAATAGGTCAGGACGAAGCCTTCCTTCTGATCGCCGCCCAGGGCTATGGTGTAGCCCTCGACTGCTTCCGCGTCCACGGTGTATTCGCCCGCGGGAAGCTTTGCCCAGGTATAGCTCCAATCGTTTTCGGCGCTCAACGTCACGGATTCGGTCAGATCGGCCGGAGCGTCGCTCTTCTGCTCGGCAGCCTTGATCGTGATCTTGGTGACGCCGGTGGCTTCATCCACTTCCACGGTGTGCTCCTCGGCCTTCTCCTCGCCGACGGCGCGCAGCCGCACGGTCACGGACGCGGGAAGCTCCTTGGCCTCATCCTCGAAGACGGCCGTCACGCTGACGCTGATCGTATCGGGATCCGCCGGCTCCGCAGGAATCTCGGGGTCTTCGGGCGTTTCAGGGACTTCGGGGGTCTCGGGAGTTTCGGGGGTCTCGGGAGTTTCGGGAGTCTCGGGGACTTCGGGGGTCTCAGGGACTTCGGGGGTCTCGGGGACTTCGGGGGTCTCGGGGACTTCGGGGGTCTCGGGAGCTTCGGGAGTCTCGGGGACTTCGGGGGCCTCAGGGACTTCGGGGGTCTCCGGGACTTCGGGGGTCTCGGGAGCTTCGGGCTCAGCCGTCACCGGTGCCACATAGTCCGGATTCTCCGGCAGCTCCACGTAACCCAGGATGGACGCGTCGCTCCGTCCGTAGGCGAAGATCTCTACCTTGTTGGAATGATTCCCCTCGATCACTTCGATCCCGGCATCGCTCACCTTGACCACGATGCCCACGTGGTTCGGCGTGCGGCCGTCGCCGGAGAAGAACACGATGTCGCCGGCCTTGGGCGTATACTCCGCCGCCTTGCGGTACAGCCCCTGTGCCACTGCCTGCTCCTGGAACCTGAGGCACCCCGCGCTGGTGGGCAGACCCACCTTCGCATACCGAACGCAGAACGCCACGAAGCTGGCGCACCAGTCGTCGTAGGGATGACCGGCCCAGGCGCCATAGCGGGTATACCCCTTCGCACGGCCGTCCTCGGTGACGATGTAGTTCTTCTGGCTGGCTTTATACCCCAGCTGGGTCCTGGCCACAGCCACAAGATCCCGGGCCCAGTCGCCCGTAAGTGTCGCCCCGGAAACGCTGATGAGCCAGTCGTTCTCATTCTCCAGGTCTGCCCGGGGATCGGCGTAGCAGGCCAGGGTGTGGACGTGCTCCGCCTTGCCGCAGGTCAGCTCTCCGTCCGTGTAGCAGGCGTCGCTATGGGTATGAGCCTTGCCGCCGCAGAAGGAACCTTCGTCGGTAGGATCGGGTTCGTCCTTCGCCTCAGTCTTGTTCTCTTCGGTTTTATCTTCACCGTCGGCGTCAGGGTCAGCGTCATCGCCGTCGGTCTGATCGGTATCGTTGCCGTCGCCGCTATTGCCGTCGGTCTGATCGGCGTCGTTGCCGTCGCCGTCTTCGCCGTCGGTCTGATCGGCGTCGTTGCCGTCGCCGCTATCACCGTCAGTCTGATCGGTCTCTGTATCGTCGGCTGTTCCATTGGCGTCGGGATTCGGATCTTCCTGCTTCTGGTCGTCCGCATCCTTCTTATCGCCGTCGTCGGGTTGGTTCTGATCTGCGGGTTTGTCCGTCAGCGCCTCCCCGTCAGCATTGCTCTCGCCCTGTTCGGAGGAGAGTTCTGTCTGTTCGGGTACCTGCGGCGGCTCTTCGCCCGTATCCGCAAATACCGATACCGGGAATACCGACACCAGCATCATTACGCTCAGCAGCAGACTGATCAGTCTCTTTTTCATGGGTTTCTTTCCTTTCTTCGTCCTGACAAAAAGTCCCGTGTCACACATGGCGTTTCAAATATTTGAACTATGCTTTACAGCACAAAAGGGCACTTTCCGCCCTTTTTACTCAGTCATACATTATACATATTTGAAAGCAAAAAATCAATAGAAATATTATGTATTTTTATAGAAAAAATTAGTAAACACAATCGAAAGTTTATATATTGGGAGTTTTACTATGTGCAAGAGGATGGAATGCATTGGCTGTACGCTCGATTTGTTTGCATATAAAACATGAATATGCAGAGAAATGTATGAATTTACATTGGGGTTTTCGGTTGAATTTCGGAGAAAAAGTTGATATGATTTATGTATGAAAAAGCTTTGGACCATATTTATAGGGATGCTGCTGCTCATGGGCTGCGGCCATACGGCCGCGCCGGTCGGCGAGGCTGCGCCGGAGACGGCGGCCCCTGCGGCGGTGACCGCCGCGCCCACAGCCCAGGCGGAACAGCAGATCAGCATCGGCGTAACCGTGACGGAAACAGCCGTGCCTACGCCGGCGCCCACCCCCGCGCCAACGCCTACGCCTGCGCCAACGCCCGTTCCTACACCCGTTCCCACCCCCTTCTCCCTGGTGCTGATCCCGGACACCCAGTACCTGGCCTACAGCAAGCCGGAGGTGTTCCCCCTGCTGCGGGACTGGATCGAAGGACATCGGCAGAGCGATACCATTTTGGGCGTCCTTCATACCGGCGACATCACGGACAACGGCTATAAGGAATGGCAATGGGACAACTTCGCCCCCCTGCTGGAGGCGGTCCACGACGATCTTTTCTTCTTCCCGGTGGCGGGAAACCACGATCTTGGCACGGAGGCCAAGAATTACTACGCCTATCTTAAGCGGCCCTTCCTGAACGAATATCCCGAGGAACAGAAGTTCGAGGGCGGGAAGATGCTCTATCGGATCCTGTCCGCCGGAGGCGAGGATCTGCTGCTGCTGGGGGTAGGGTGGGATTCCTACCAGTCTGCCGCCGCCCAGCGCTGGATCGACCAGGTGCTGAACGATCACGAAGGCATGCCCTGCATCCTGGTTACCCATGGGTTTCTGTTGAGCAACGGCACCTACATCCCTGCGGTGGAACGGCTGATCGCCAGTCATCCCGCCATCCGGCTGGTAATTTGCGGTCACGCCCGGGACTACCAGACCCGGGTCTTCTCCTATGACGACGGCGGGGACGGGATCATCGACCGGGACGTGAACGTGCTCATGCTGAACATGCAAGCCAAGGCGGACTACGCCTTCCGGCTGCTGACCTTCGATCCCGTCACCCACAGCGTGACCGTAAAGACGCTGACGCCCAGCGGAGAGCCTGCCGCCGATATTCCCGGTGCGGGGCCCATCAGCTTTGTCCTGGAAAACGCCTACTAACGGAATGCCCTCATGTAGGGAGAAAGCGACCTGTATGAAAAAGTATTTATCCCTTCTGCTCCTGCTGCTCCTCCTGGGCTGTGCCGGGTCGACTGCCGCGCCGACGGCGGATATTGCACCCACCGCCGCACCCAAGGAGGCCCAGCAGATTACCATCGGCGTCGCGCCTACTGCCGCGCCCACGGCCACACCGGAGCCTACGCCCACGCCTACGGCCACGCCGGAGCCCACGCCCACGCCCACACCTACGCCGACCCCCACGCCCACGCCCCAGCCGCTGCTGTTCACTCCGTCGGAGGAGATGCCTCTGCCCACCTTGGGCACCCAGGTGCAGCGGGGCCAGTATTTCTGGATCGACGGCACCGTCACCGGTTCCCAGCCCATCGTTCTGGTGCGGGCGGAGATCGTCAGCAGCAAGGGCGCTGTGGTCCAGGAAGGCGAGCAGCGGTATGCTCCGGAGGACAACGTGCTCTCCTGCCGGCTGGTGGACGAGACCTTTTCCAAGGACGTCGACTGCGTGGCGGAGCAGCTGAAATTTCATAAGCTTTCCAACGGCACCTACACCCTGCGCATTCTGGGCCAGGACGTGGGCAGCGAAGCGAAGGTTTTAGCCGAGACCCAGTTTAAGGTGACCAATGAGGGCTGGATACAATTGCAGCCCAACAACCTCCGGCTCAACTACACCACCATCCTCAACTTCTTCGGGTCCCCGGAGCGGTTCATGTTCAAATACAAGCTCCAGAGCGGCTCCCACCGGATCACCGTGGATCCCGCCTGGGAGAAGCAGTACGTGAGCAGCGCCACCTGCCTCAACGGCAAGAAATGGACCTGCCACGTGGACGCCGTGCCCTACTTCGAGGCGGCCTGCCGGTACATGGAGAACACCTACATCCACCTCACCGGCGACAAGCTGGACACGGGGGCTGTCCGCCTCAGCGATCTGGTGGCCAAGATGAACGGGACCATGGTTCGGCGGTTCACCAACTCCGGCGATTTCATCAGCCATCACTCCTTCGGCACGGCGGTGGACATCAACGCCAGCTTTCCCAGCAACAAGGATAACGGCACCAACCGGGAACGGATCTACAGCGAAGTGCAGAAGGTGACCTACAACGGCATCGTCACCGTAAAGGGGAAACAATGCTACGACTTCACCTACGCCGGCACCGTCCGGGGCGGCGGCGTGAAGAACATCCCTGAGCCCCTGACCAACTATTTCCTCTATGAGCTGGCGTTCTTCCGGGCCGGGTTCTCCTGGGGCGTCTACTACCCCCACAAGTCCGACGCCATGCACTTCACCCTCTCTGAGCTGTCCCCCGAGCTGTTCACCGACGGGCCCTACGCCATGCGGAAGGTGTTCACCTATATCGAAGACCTGCCGGAGGCCGAAAGCACCGAAACGCCCGCATAAAAAGGACTTATCCAGGTTCCCCGCGGCTCGCAAGCCGACGCATAGAATAAATGAAAAAAAAGGAGCAACACTCTATCATGGAATCTCCCATCAGCGTTCGTTCCGAAGTCGGAAAGCTTAAAACCGTACTACTGCACCGCCCCGGTGTGGAGCTGGAAAACCTGATGCCCGACTACCTGTCCCATCAGCTCTTCGACGATATCCCGTACCTGGTCTACGCCCAGCAGGAACACGACACCTTCGCCTGCATCCTTCGGCAATGCGGCGTGAACGTGATGTATCTCAAGGACCTGCTGTGCGAGGCCGTGAACCGGTGCGGCGTCCGGGAACAGCTGGTGAACGACTACGTGCGGGAGGCCCACCTCTACGGCTCCTACATGCAGGAGGCGGTGAAGGAGTATCTGCTGGCCCTGCCCACGGACAAGCTGTTCGACGCCATGGCCGGCGGCGTGCGCAAGAGCCAGATCCCCAAGCTCACCAAGTACCATCTGGTGGACTACGCCCAGGAGGACTTCCCCTTCTACGCCGAGTCCATGCCCAACCTGTACTTCACCCGGGACCCCTTCGCGTGCCTGGGCAACGGGGTCATCATCTCCCACATGGCCAACGAGATCCGGCAGCGGGAGACCCTGTTCGCGGACTACATCTTCCGGTATCACCCCATCTATAAGAACGTGCCCCACTGGTACGAGCGGAGCAACGCCTGGTCCATCGAAGGCGGCGACACCCTGGTGCTCAACGAGCGGACCATGGCAATCGGCATGAGCGAGCGCACCAGCCCCCAGGCCATCGAGGATATGGCCGAGAAGGTGCTGGGCGCCAATATGGGCGTGGAGCAGATTTTGGTGATCGACCTGCCCAAGTTCCGCACGTTCATGCATCTCGACACGGTCATGACCATGGTGGACGTGGACAAGTTCGTGGTGCACCCCAACATCCAGCGGTCCATGCGCTCCTTCCTGCTGACCCGGGGCGACGGGAAGCGGAAGCTGAACATCCGGGAGACGGGCCTGCCCATCGACGAGGCGCTGCGGGAGGTCATGGACCTCGACAAGATCACCCTGATCCGCTGCGGCGGGGCCAGCACCATTGATGCGGCCCGGGAGCAGTGGAACGACGGCGCCAACACCCTGGCCGTGGCCCCCGGGGAGGTCATCACCTACATCCGGAACCACGTGACCAACAGCATCCTCCGGGATCACGGCATCACCGTCCACGAGATTCCCTCCTCCGAGCTCTCCCGGGGCCGGGGCGGCCCCCGGTGCATGAGCATGCCCCTGGTGCGGGACGGGATTTAAGACTTCTTTTTGCCGCTTTTTTCTCTTCCGTGAAGTAGAAAAAGCGGCGGAAAAAGAGAAGCACATAGGGGATAATAGAATAGCACCGCAACCTGTGTTTGCCGGATAAAGATCTTTGGGATGCACCCTTTCTTACAAGAAAGGGTGCATTGCTTTTACTCGTTTCTTATTTGTTTTCCGGGATAAGGTTCAAGAGGTCGTCGGTGTTGGCTACGTTGGTGTAGGCTTCCGGCACGTCGCCCACGATCACGTTCTCCGCCACAGGGGCCTGGGTGGAGACGGTGACGGAATAGGAGCGGCCCGGGAGGACGATGCGGACGCTGCCGGTAAGCTCCAGGGTGATCCGGTGCAGGGTCTGGTTGATGCCCGCCGAGCGAAACTCGCTGTGGAAGGACGACTGGACCATGCCCACCGGCGTGAACCGGAAGCTGAGCCGGGGTCCCAGGCCCGCCAGCAGGGGTACGCCGCTCAGGGTACCCAGGGGGACCGACACGCCCTGCTCCCCCAGGTCCATGATCCGCTGCTGGGCCGCCGCCGCGCAGTCCGCCGCCAGCAGGTTCAGCTTTCCCGCGTCCGCTGTCAGCAGGGAGATGTGCCCCTGGTTCGATTCCCGGGCGCTCAAGAGCTCTCCGGCGGTCCCGTCGCCCAGCACCTCCAGGATGGCCTCGTTCATGGCCCGGGCCGCCGCGCTCTCCACTCGCGCCGACGCCAGCCCCTCCAGCACCGGCCGCAGGCTTACGTTCACGTACCACAGCGCCCCCGCCGCCGCCAGCAGGACCGTCGTCAGGCAAAAGAATATCCTGCGTTTTCGTTTCCGCATACAAAAGCCCTCCCGCACAATATATGCGGGAGGGCGCGAAAACAGTCGAAGCTCAGCCAAGCCAGCTGATCTGCTCCACGATGAACATGTTGCACCGGCGGGTCAGCCGGATGTCCTCCTTGGTGAGCAGCAGGGATTCCGTCAGCTCGTCGTTTTCCGGGAGGACGTTTTCGGAGAGGATGCATTTGGCGGACACCGGCAGCAGCATCCGGGAGGAGATGCCCGAGATGAGCCCCGTGCTTTCGCTGGGCCGGTCCAGGGACCGCATGACGCAAAGGAAGGCGTGCTCCACCCCGTTGGACTGGTTCTCCAGGATATAGTTGGTGACGAAGTCGTGCTTCTGCCGATGGCCGTAGTAGAGGGCCCGGCACCGCTGGGGCTCCGTGAAGGAGGGGATGTCGTAGAACAGGGTCACGGCGTCGTCCGCCTCCCCCTTGCCGGAGACGAGGAGGCTTCGCAGGATGCGGCTCGCCCGGCCGTCGTAGAGATACAGATACCGCCGCTCCCCCTGGAGCCGAGGCGTCCCCTGCTCCTTCTTCTCAGGCAGCAGGGACACCATCAGCTGGAAAGGGCTGACCCCCAGGGCCGCCGCGATCTCGTAGAGGGTGTCCATATCCAGGGCGATGGCGCCCTGCTCGTACTTGCCCACGGTGGCCTTGCTCTTGTTGATCCGTTCCGCCAGCTCCGACAGGGTCATCCGGTTGGCCCGGCGGTAGATGCGAATATTCTCCCCGATGCGCACGCCCAATTCGCTCATGTAAATATCCCTTCCTCTCCCAAACGGTCACAGCCGCTGTCTAAAGCCAGTATACCGCGCAAAAATGATATTGTAAAGAGACAAAGCGGTATAAAATCTCGTTTTGATACGTTTGTGACCGTTTGCGTCCACAGGGGCTATGCGGATATACTGAAGATGCACATTTGGATACATCTTCGGGAGGTAGCCCATGAACGACAAGCTCTCCTTCGGCAAGGTATTCGTCTTCGGTTTCGCCCTGTTTGCCATGTTCTTCGGCGCGGGCAATCTGATCTTTCCCCCGGCGCTGGGCATCGTCACCGGCACCAACTGGATAATCAGCTTCCTGGTCTACATCCTGGCGGACGCGGGTCTGGCCATCCTGGCGCTGCTCGCCTTCTTCCGCTGTCAGGAGGGCTTCCAGAACAGCATCTCCATCCAGCTGGACAAGACCACCTCCTTTCTGCTGATTCTCTTCAACACCCTCTGCATCGGTCCCTTCATCGCCATCCCCCGGACCGCCGCCACCACCTTTGACATCGCCGTGAAGCCCCTTTTGGGCGCGTCCTTCCCCGGCTGGACCTCCTGGGTCGCCGGCGGCATCTATTTCGGCCTGGTGCTGATCCTGTGCCTCCGCCCCGGCAAGGTGGTGGACATCATCGGCAAGGTCCTCTCCCCCACCATGTTCGTGGCGCTGCTGGTGCTCATCGGCATCGGCATCGTTCGGCCTTTGGGCAAGGTGGCCCCCGGCTCCTCCACCATGGCGGCGGTGAAGCTGGGGCTGGAATCCGGCTACCAGACCATGGACATGCTGGGCGCGCTGCTCTTTGCCGTGGTCACCCTGTCCTCCGTGCGGCAGGCGGGCATCACCAGCCCCAAGAAGCAGTTTCGGCTGGTGGGCCTGGCGGGGCTGGTGGCAGCCTTCGCTTTGTTCGTGGTCTACGGCGGGCTCACGTATCTGGGCGCTTCCATCTCCGGGGAGAGGGGTCTGGCCGCCAACGCTCTCAATGATCGGGCGGGGCTGCTGGTGCTCATCGTCCGGCGGCTCGTAGGACCGGCGGGAACATTGCTTCTGGGCTTCATCGTGACGGCCGCCTGCCTCACCACCTCCATCGGCCTGGCCTCCTCCTGCTCCCAGAACATCGAGGAACTGACGAAGGGCAAGCTCCCCTACCGGCCCGTTCTCATCGGCATAATCCTCTTCAGCTACGTCGTGTCCAACCTGGGCACCACCGCCATCCTGAACATCGCGGGCCCAATTCTGAATGTGATCTTCCCCGTGTTCATCATGCTGGTGATCCTCTCCTTCCTGCCCAAGCGCATCAACCAGGAGACCTACAGCGCCCCTTACGGCGCCCTGTGCGCCTTCGTGGTCACGGTGCTGACGGAGATCGGCAGTTTCATCCCGGCCTTGAAGCTCTTCATGACCCGGCTGCCCCTCGCCTCCGTGGGTCTCGGGTGGCTCGTCCCCTCCCTGATCGCCGCGGCCGTCGGCGCGTTCGTGGGCGCCTTCGTGCCCCGCAAGCACCGGTCCCTGAAACCCAGGAAATAATATACTGCCTCCGTCCCCGGGCGGAGGCATTGTTGTGTGCCATTGATCGTGATATACTGAGCGTATAGAATATTGGAAAGGAAGGCTATCAAAGCATATGACCCAAAAGATGATGGATGCCATCGTGAAGCCCGTGGCGGGCGTCGGTTTGGAGCTTCGGCGTGTGCCCGTGCCCGTGCCCGGCCCCGGCGAAGTGCTGATCAAGATCCACAAGACCGCCATCTGCGGCACGGACGTGCATATCTACGACTGGACCCCCTGGTCCGCGGAGCATGTGAAGCCTCCCATGGTCATCGGCCACGAATACGTGGGCGAGATCGCGGAGCTAGGCGCCGGCGTCACCGGCCTTGAAGTGGGCATGCGGGTCAGCGGCGAGGGCCACATCACCTGCGGCCACTGCCGCAACTGCCACACCGGCAACATCCAGTGGTGCAAGAACACCCACAGCGTGGGCGTGGACCGGGACGGGGCTTTCGCGGAATACGTGTGCATCCCCGCCAGCAACGTGATCATCATCGATCCGAGTCTCGATGAGGACGTGGTCTCCTTCTTCGACGCCTTCGGCAACGCCACCCACACGGCCCTCATGTTCAACCTGGTGGGCGAGGACGTGCTCATCACCGGCGCGGGCCCCATCGGCGTCATCGCCGTGGGCATCTGCAAGTACGCGGGTGCCCGGCGGGTGGTCATCACGGATATGAACGAATACCGGCTGGATCTCGCCAGGAAGATGGGCGCGGACGCGGCGGTAAACGTCAGCAAGGAGGACCTGACCAAGGTCATGAAGGAGCAGGGCCTGGTGGAGGGCTTCGACGTGGGCCTGGAGATGTCCGGCAGCGGCGCGGCGTTAAAGCAGATGCTGTCCGTCATGCGCAACGGCGGCAAGATCTCCCTGTTGGGCCTCGGCAACGGGCCCATCAATCTCGATATGAACCTGATCATCGGCAAGGGGCTGACGCTGCAGGGCATCTACGGCCGGAAGATGGACAACTGGCACCAGATGAGCTACATGGTCCAGGGCGGTTTGGACCTCACGCCGGTCATCACCCACCGCTTCCATTACACCGACTTTGAGAAGGGCTTCGCGGCCATGCACTCCGGCAACTCCGGGAAGGTCGTCCTGGATTGGACGACTTCAGACTGATGAACCCTCTGGCTTCATCAGTCTGAGGCTCCGCCTTCGCTTCGCTTCCAGGCCCCGCTTATACGCCTGCGGCGTACCGGGCAGCGGGACCTGCAGGGTGTCAAATCCACCGCGCATGTCACTGGATTTGACATATTGGAAGCCGACCGTTCTTTTCTTGTTGGTTGCGTGCGCGCGGCTACACCGCGCTTGTGCTGCCCGGTGAAGCGTGGTATGGTTGAGTATAATGAATTTTGTTGAGTCAATCTGTATTATTTCTGTAGGAGGTAAACCATGAAGAAGGCATACGAGCTGTATCAGAACGAGCTTTCCGCCATCCGGGAAGCGGGCACCTACAAGGACGAGCGGATCATCGTCACCCCCCAGCGCTCCCGCATCGACACCACCCTGGCCAAGGGCGTGGTGAACATGTGCGCCAACAACTATCTGGGCCTCTCCGACAACCCGGATCTTATCGCCGCCGCCAAGGCCTCCTACGACGAGTGGGGCTTCGGCCTCTCCTCCGTCCGCTTCATCTGCGGCACCCAGGACATCCACAAGCAGCTGGAAAGCCGGATCGCCCGGTTCGTGGGCATGGAGGACGCCATCCTCTATTCCTCCTGCTTCGACGCCAACGGCGGTCTCTTCGAGACCATCCTGGGGCCCGAGGACGCCATCATCTCCGACGAGCTGAACCATGCCTCCATCATCGACGGCATCCGGCTCTGCAAGGCCAAGCGCTTCCGCTACAAGAACAACAATATGGAGGACCTCCACGCCAAGCTGGAGGAAGCCAAGGACTGCCGGATCAAGCTCGTCGCCACCGACGGCGTGTTCTCCATGGACGGCTATATCGCCAACCTGAAGGGCATCTGCGATTTGGCTGAGCAGTATGACGCCCTGGTCATGGTGGACGACTCCCACGCCGTGGGCTTCATGGGCGAGCACGGCCGGGGCACCAGCGAATACTGCGGCGTTATGGGTCGGGTGGACATCATCACCGGCACCTTCGGCAAGGCCCTGGGCGGCGCCTCCGGCGGCTACACCGCGGCCAGGAAGGAGATCGTGGATCTGCTCAGGCAGAAGTCCCGCCCCTACCTCTTTTCCAACGCCCTCGCTCCCGCCATCTGCGCCGCCAGCATCAAGACGCTGGATATGCTGGAAGCGTCCACGGAGCTTCGGGACCGGGTCCACGAAAACGCCAACTACTTCCGTAAAGAGCTCTCCAAGCTGGGCTTCGACCTCTTGCCCGGGGAGCACCCCATCGTGCCCATCATGCTCTACGACGCCAAGGTGGCCCAGGAGTTCGCGGCCCGGATGCTGACCAAGGGAGTCTATGTCACGGGCTTCTGCTACCCGGTGGTGCCCATGGGCAAGGCCCGCATCCGCACCCAGATCTCCGCCGGTCACACCAAGGAGGATTTGGACTTCGCCGTGAAGTGCTTCGGCGAGGTCAAGCAGGAGATGGGGCTCTGAGCCATCCGTCAAACCATCGAGGGCAGTCCCCCAGGGGGCTGCCCTTTTTAACCTATTGACAAGGTGGGGTTATTGTTGTAGGCTATTTCCATCTTTTGTAGACAGAAAGGGAAAAACCCATGAACCGCAAAAAAACCTTATCCCTCCTTTCCCTCTGCCTCGCGGCCCTTTTGCTCCTCGCCCTCGCGGGCTGCAAAAAGAACGACGCCTCCGCCGCCCAGAAGGATCACCTGACCCGCATCCGGGAAGCGGGCGTTCTCGTCATCGCCACCGAGGGCAACTGGTCCCCCTGGACCTACCACAACGAGAAGGATACCCTGACCGGCTTCGACGTGGAGATCGGCAAGCTCCTGGCCCAGGGCCTTGGCGTGGAAGCCAAGTTTGAAGAAACCGAGTGGTCCGCCATCCTGGCGGGCGTGGACGCCGGCCGCTTCGACATCGCGTGCAACGGCGTGGGCTACACCCCCGAGCGGGCCGAGAAGTACAACTTCTCCACCCCCTACGTGTACACGCCGAAGGTGCTAGTGGTTCGCTCGGACAACGAGGATATCCATACCCTGGCCGATCTGAAGGGCCGCACCACCGCCAACTCCCCCAACAGCACCTACGCCAATTTGGCCGAGGAGAACGGGGCCACCGTCACCTCCATCGACACGTTGGACCAGACCATCGAGCTGCTGCTGCAGGGCCGGGTGGACGCCACCATCAACGCCAAGGGCTCCATCGACGACTACCTTGCTCAGCATCCCGGCGCGGCCATCAAGATCGCCCTGACGCTGGAGGGCGACCCGGTGGTCTTCCCCGTCTCCAAGGGGGCGGACAGCGAAAGCCTCATGGCGGAGATCGACCGCATTCTGGGGGAGCTGCGCGCCAGCGGAAAGCTGCAGGAGCTGTCCCTTAAGTACTTCGGAGAAGATCTGACCAACCCGTAAAAACGCATGAGTGAACGACTCTGGGACATTTTAGTCAGCTCCTTCCCCCGGCTGCTGGGGTACGGGCTGAAGGTGACCCTGCCGCTGACTGCCCTTTCCTTCGCCCTGGCGCTGGTGATCTCCGTGATCGTGGCCATGATCCAGTACGCCAAGGTGCCGGTGCTGCGGCAGATCTGCCGGTTCTATATCTGGATCATTCGGGGCACGCCCCTGCTGGTCCAGCTCTTTTTGGTGTTCTACGGTCTCCCGCAGCTGGGCGTAGTCTGGGCCGCCTTCCCCACGGCGGTGGTGGTCTTCGGCTTCAACGAGGGGGCCTACATGGCCGAGAGCGTCCGAGGCGCGCTGGAATCCGTGTCCCGGGGGCAGATGGAGGCGGGCTACTGCGTGGGCATGAACTATTTTCAGATCATGTGGCACGTGGTGCTGCCCCAGGCTTTCCGCACCGCCTTCCCCGCCCTGTCCAACTCCCTCATTTCCATGATGAAGGGCACCTCCCTGGCCGCCACCATCACCGTCATGGAGATGTTCCGCCAGGCCCAGGTCATCAACGGCCGGGTCTACGAATCCCTGGCCCTGTACAGCGAAACGGCCCTCATCTACCTGATCTTCAGCACCGTGCTCACCTATCTGCAGCGCTGGGGCGAGAAGAAGCTGGGCCAATACGGTACCGTCAAATGAGCATGCTGGAAGTTCACAACGTTCATAAGTCCTTCGACGGGACGGAGATATTGAAAGGCATCGACCTCACGGTGGACAAGGGGGACGTGGTGGCGATCCTGGGACCCAGCGGCTCCGGCAAGACTACGTTCCTGCGGTGCATCAACTTTCTCGAGCGGGCCGACGGAGGCGAGATGATCTTCGACGGGGAGCGGTTCGATCTGAGGACCGTCCACCGTCGGGAGATCGCCCGCATCCGCCGCAAGACCGCTTTCGTGTTCCAGAACTACAACCTGTTCCAGAACAAGACCGTGCTGGACAACGTGACCTTGGGGCTCACCGCCGTGCGCAGGCTCCCCCGGGAGCAGGCGAAGGCGCGGGCCATGGATGCCCTCGTTCGGGTGGGCATGGCGGACAAGATCGACAGCTACCCCTCCCAGCTCTCCGGCGGCCAGCAGCAGCGGGTGGCCATCGCCCGGGGCCTGGCCACGGAGCCGGAGATCATCTACTTCGACGAGCCCACCAGCGCCCTGGACCCGGAGCTCATCGGCGAGGTCCTTTCCGTCATGCGCAAGCTCGCCGAGGAGGGCATGACCATGCTGGTGGTGACCCATGAGATGGAGTTCGCCCGGAGCGTATCCGGCAAGGTGCTGTTTATGGAGGGCGGCCAGGTCATCGAGTCCGCGCCCACGGCCGAGTTCTTTGCCGACCCCAAGGAGGCCCGCAGCCGGGAGTTCATCCGGGGCATCCTGCAGGCCAGGCAGGGCTGAAGAAACAAAAAAAGGACGTTCCAGGCTACTGTCTTGGAACGTCCTTTTCGTATGCTTTTTTACGATTCCATCCTTCGGATCAGCGTCTCGTAGGTCCGATCCAGATCCCGGCTCTCCCGCCAAGCGCAGCCCACGGGCACGCCGGGCCGGTTCTTGCCGTGAAAATCGCTGCCGCAGGTGGTCAGGAGCTTGTACTGGTGGGCCAGGGAGATATAGAGCTCCGTCTGCCGGGGCGTGTTGGCGGGGTAGTAGGCCTCGATGCCCAGCAGGCCCATGCTCACCAGCTCCCGCACCAGCCCGTGGAGGTTCTCCCGGATGTGGCAGGGGTGGGCCAGCACCGGCACGCCGTCGCTCCTGTGGATGATCTCCAGCACCTGCTCCGGGGTGAACCGCTTCTCGGTGTAATAGCCGGGGGTCCCGGGCCTGAGGTACTTCATGAAGGCCTCCCGGACCTCGGTGGCGTAGCCCGCCGCGATGATGGCGTGGGCGATGTGGAGCTTCGTGGTGGCGGTCTGCCCGGTGCGCATGAAGGGCCGGACCTCCACGCCCGCCGCGTCCAGCCGGGAGAGGATGATCTCGTTTCGCCGGTCCCGCCGCTCCCGGGCCACCTCCATGGCCCGAATGAGCACGGGGTGGTCCATATCCACGTCCAGGCCCAGGATATGCAGCTCGTGATGATACTCGTTGTCGAACTCCACGCCGGGGATCACCCGGACCCCCTCCACCTTGCCTGCCGCCATGGCCTCCGGCACGCCGGAGATGCAGTCGTGGTCCGTCAGCGCCAGGAGGTCCAGGTGCCCCCGGGCGGCGAAGCGCACGATCTCCGCCGGCGCGTAGGTGCCGTCGGAATGGTCGCTATGGGTGTGCAGGTCAAATCTGTGGCTCATTCGTTCGCTGCTTCTTCCTTTACTTCTTCGGATTCCTTAGGTTCTGCCCCAGGCGCTTCCTTCTTTTTGCCGGCGGCCATGACCGCGTCCATGTCCTCGCCCCGGTAGACCCGCTCGAATTCCTCGCCGGTGACCCGCTCGTACTTGATGAGCAGGGCGGCGGTCCGATGGAGCCCTTCCAGATTCCGGCTGAGGATATCCTTCGCCCGGGCGTACTGGGCGGAGAGGATACGGCTGACCTCCTGGTCGATGCGCCCGGCCACGGCCTCGGAATGTTCCTTCCCATGGCCCCAATCCCGGCCGATGAACACCTCCTGGTCCCCGCCGTAGAACACGGGCCCCAGGTTCTCGCTCATGCCGTACTGCTCCACCATCTTCCGGGCGGTGGCGGTGTTCTGCTTGAGATCCTGGCTGGCGCCGGTGCTGATGTCGCCCAGGACCAGCTCCTCGGCCACCCGGCCGCCCATGGTCATGCAGATGTGATCCTCCAGGCGCGCCCTCGTCACGTGGTTCCAGTCGTCCTTGGGCAGGGTCATGGTGTACCCGGCGGCCATGCCCCGGGAGATGATGGACACCTCGTGGAGGCTGTCGCACTTGTCAAGCTCGATGGCCAATATGGCGTGGCCGCTTTCATGATACGCGGTATACCGCTTATCCTCCTCGGTGACCACCCGGCTCTTCTTCTCGGGCCCCATCTGGACCCGGGTGATGGCCTCCTCCAGATCCGCCTGGGAGATGCGCTTGCGGCGGGCCCGGGCGGTGAGGATGGCGGCCTCGTTGAGCACGTTCTCCAAATCGGCGCCGGTAAAGCCGGGGGTGCGCTGGGCGAGGACGGCCAAGTCTACGTCGGATTCGAACTTCTTGTTCCGGGCATGGACCTGCAGTATAGCCTCCCTGCCCTTCACGTCGGGATAGTTCATGGTCACCTGCCGGTCAAACCTGCCCGGCCGCTGCAGGGCGGGGTCCAAAATGTCCGGCCGGTTGGTGGCGGCGATGACGATGATCCCCTCGTTGGGGGCGAAGCCGTCCATCTCCACCAAAAGCTGATTCAGGGTCTGCTCCTTCTCGTCGTGGCCGCCGCCCAATCCGGCGCCCCGCTGCCGCCCTACGGCGTCGATCTCGTCGATGAAGATCACCGCGGGGGTGCTGCGCTTGGCCGTGTTGAACAGGTCCCGGACCCGGGACGCGCCCACGCCCACGAACATCTCCACGAAATCGGACCCCGAAATGGAGAAGAAGGGCACCTGGGCCTCCCCCGCCACGGCCTTGGCCATGAGGGTCTTGCCGGTCCCCGGCGGGCCCACCAGCAGCACGCCCTTGGGGATGCGGGCGCCCACCTCGGAGAACCGCTGGGGTTCCTTCAAAAAGTCCACGATCTCCTGCAGCTCCAGCTTCTCCTCGTCGGCCCCCGCCACGTCCTTGAAGGTGATGGGGTTCTGCCCCGGGGCGTACTCCCGGGCCCGGGAGCGGCCGAAGTTGGCCATCTGCTTGCCGCCGGTCTGCTGCCGGTACATAAACCACATGAACAGGGCCATGGACCCGAACAGGAGCAGATAGGGCAGGATCACCACCAGCCAGCTCTGGCCCTTGGGCTGAGCCACGGTGTAGGTGAAGGGGTAGTCCACGGAGGACACGGCGTCGGCGTCCTTCCCCTGCATCTTGCCCACCACCAGGGACATGTTCTTGCTGAACTCCTCCTCCGAGCAGGAGAAGGTGAAGTCCGCCCGGTTGGGAAGGTCCTTGGCGGTATATTGGGAGCCTACGTACAGGCCGCTGTAGAGGCCGGAGCCCAGCGTCTCATGGACCGCCTGGACCTTCTTGTCCTCCACCAGCTTCACGAAGTCCTGGAGGGTGATCGCGTCCGGGGTCTTGGTGGTGAAGCCGCCCGAGACCATGTACAGGACCAGGGCGCCCATAAGCGCCCAGATCAGCAGGGTCGATAAGCCTTTTCTCGTCTTGGGATTCAATGGATGTTCTCCTTACGCGGGGCCGTCCCCCGCCGGTGATGGTCGATTTACTGTTCTTCGTATACCCTGGGGCTCAAGACGCCCACGTAGGGCAGGTTCCGATAGTAGCCCTTGTAGTCGAGGCCGTAGCCCACCACGAACTTGTTGGGGATGGTGAAGCCGCAGTAGTCCGGGGTGATCTCGCATTCCCGGCGCTCGGGCTTGTCGAGAAGGGCGCACACCCGCAGGGAGGCCGGCTGCCGCTCGGAGAGGAGCCGGGTCAGGTAGGAAAGGGTGAGGCCGCTGTCCATGATGTCCTCGGCGATGATCACGTGCTTGCCGGTGATGCTGCTGTCCATGTCCTTGTTGATGCGGACGATGCCGCTGGTCTTCTGGGCGTCGCCGTAGCTGGAGATGCTCATGAAGTCCATCTTGAGGTGGATGCTCATGGCGCGAGCCAGGTCCGTGAAGAACACGCAGGCCCCCTTGAGGACGCACAGCAGGATCACTTCCTTGCCCGCGTACTCCCGGCTGATCTGGTCGCCCAGCTCCTTCACCCGCGCTTTGATCTGCTCCTCGGTGACCAGCACCTCGGCGATGTCCTTGTTCATGAATTCAGGTCCCCAATTCTTCATGGCTTTCTACCCCCTTCGTAAAGATGATATGTAGAATTCTCTTGGTCCCGTCGTCGATCTTCGCCCTGTCCGCCACCGTGCCGCCGGGGACGAACAGCGGCCCCTCTTCGTCGCACACGAGAGGCGTCTGCCGGGCCCGCCCGTACAGCTTCCGATCCGTGTAGTAGTCCGAGAGGAGCTTGCTCCCCGCCATACCCAGGGGCACGAACCGTTCCCCCGCCCGGGCCTGCCGCAGCGTCAGCCGCCCGGCGATCCTGTCCCCGTCCAGATACGCCTCGTGGGCCGGACAGGGGATGGCTGCTTTTGGCGCCCATCGGGCTTCGTATACCCCCCAGGGGGTGGCCACGGTCCCGTCCGGGGGCAGCTCGGCGGCAAAGGCTTCCGCCGCCGTCATGGGACCGATAGCGATCCTGTCCCCCTCCGCCCGGGCGATCAGGTTCCCTCTCAGGGACGCCGTCCGCCCCGAAGGCTGACAAAAGAGCTCCACGAGCCGATCCACGTCCGCCTCGGTGAAATCGTCGGTGACCGAGCGCAGGAGCAGCAGGGCCGCCCGATCCCGCAGCACGGGTGGGAGCTTCGCAAGGGCGCTGCGGCTGCCGCCGGCGTCAATTAGCGCCTGGCGGGCCAGGTCGTCCAGATACTCGTCCTCCGCCCGCAGCTTTTCGGCGCAGGCCGCTATATGCTCCGCCGCCCGGGCGTTCACGGCCGTGAGGGCCGCCATACCCGCCTGCCTAAGCAGGTTGCGGCTGGCATCGGTGAGAGCGTTGGTGCTGTCCAGGCGGTACGCCTGGCTCCGCTCCGTCAGGTAGGTCAAAATGTCGTCCTTCCCCACGAACAGCAGGGGACGGACGAGGTCGCCGCTTCGGGGAGCCATGCCCGTAAGGCCCTTCCTGCCGCTGCCGCGGACCAGGTGCAGGAGCACCGTCTCCGCCTGATCGTCCCGATGATGGCCCAGGGCGATGACTGCCGCGCCCAGGGCGGTCCTGAGCCGCCGCAGAAAGGCGTATCGAAGCTGCCGGGCCGCCGTCTCCAGGGAGAGGCCCTCCTCTTTCGCGTAGGCGGGGACGTCCGCGCTCTCGCTGAACAGGGGCACGCCCAGATCAAGGCACAGCTTCCGGCAGAAATCCAGATCCGCCCGGGCCTCCTCGCCCCGGATGCCGTGCTCGAAGTGAGCCGCGTACAGGGGGCCGATGCCGCCCTCGTCCCGAAGCCGGTTCAGCTCCAGCAGCAGGGCCGTGGAATCGGGGCCGCCGGAGAAAGCGCACACCACAGCCTCCCGCCCGTTCAGGCGGCAGGCCCGCAGCGTCCTTTCACTCAAGAGCAGCATGGATATCAAACCCCGATTATAGATATGTATATCATACCCTTTGCGCCGGTTTTTGACAAGAGTTTTTTAAGGAACGAAAAAAAGCTCGCACCCTTTCTTGCAAGAAAGGGTGCGACCCAAAAACTTTATATGGGATAAGGGGGTCAGTTTACGACATTTACTGGCTTACCTTCCAATACGCCCCGGAGGCTGTCCGCCGTCACGTCCACGATCTTCTGCCGGGCCTCCACGCTGGCCCAGGCGGAGTGGCCCGTGAGATAGCAGTTGGGCGCTTTGAGAAGGGGATTGTGGATGTCGACGGGCTCCCGGCTCACCACGTCCGCGCCGTAGCCGCCCAGCTTCCCGGAGGCGAGGGCCGCCGCCACGTCCCCTTCGTTCACCAGGGACCCCCGGGCGGTGTTGATGAGCAGGACGCCGTCCTTCATCCGTTCGATGGTCTCGGCGTTGATGAAGCCCCGGTTCTCGTCGGTGGCCGGGCAGTGGAGGCTGATCACGTCCGACGCGGCCAGCAGCTCCTCCAGCGTCACCTGTTTCCCCGGGAAGTCCGGGTGCTTATGCCGGGCATACCCCAGCACCTCCATGCCGAACGCCCGGCCCACAACCGCCACCCGGGACCCGATGGCCCCGCAGCCCACGACGCCCAGGGTCTTCCCTTCCAGAGCCATGGGGGTCTTCTCCCACCAGCAGAACTCCGGGCAGGCGGTCCAGGCCCCCTGCCGTATGCGGGCGGTGTTCTGATAGGTGCGGCGGGTCATCTCCAGCAGAAAGGCGAACACGCTCTCGGTCACGCCGCCGGCGGCGTACCCCGGCACGTTGCACACGGGGATGTTCAGCGCCCGGGCCGCCGTAACGTCCACCACGTCGTAGCCCGTGGCCAGGACTCCGATCATCTTCACCGACGGAGCGCCTTTCAACGCCTCGGCGGTGAGCCTGACCTTGTTGGTCAGCACCACGTCCGCCCCTCGAAGCCGCTGGGGGACCAGCAGGGGGTCCGTCCGATCGTAGAGGGACAGGGTGCCCAGGGCCCGCCAAGGGGAGAGATCCAGCTCCTCCACCTTCAGGGTCTTTGCGTCCAGGACCACGATCTGCATGACATATCCTTCCTTTTTTCGCGTGATTTCGGCTTCATTGTAGCCCGGTCCCCCGGGACCGTCAAATGAATTTTCCTTGAACGCTGGCAGGGGGAAGTTGCCAAAAATACGGGGATATGGTAATATATACAAAATCTACTGCAACATGGGGGCAAATCTATGTTCATCATCGTAGTCGGCCAGGGCAAGGTGGGGACCACCCTCTCTTCCCAGCTGTGCGCCGAAGGGCACGACATCGTCACCATCGACAACGACGCCGAGGTGCTCAAAAAGCTCCAGGAGACGCTGGACGTGGCCACGCTCTGCGGCAACGGCGCCGCGGGTTCCGTGCTGGAGGAGGCGGGCGCGTCCAAGGCGGATCTGCTGATCGCCTGCACGGACAGCGACGAGGTCAATCTGCTGAGCTGCATGGTGGCCCGGAAGCTGGGCACCCGCAACACCATCGCCCGGGTACGGAACCCGGAATACGACAGCGATCTTCGGCTGCTGAAGGACGAGTTCCATATCTCCCTCTCCATCAACCCGGAGCTGACCTGCGCCCGTGAGATCTTCCGCATCCTCCGCTTCCCCGCCTTTTTGAAGCGGGAGACCTTCCTTCGGGACAAGGCGGAGCTGGTGGAGCTGAAGGTGGCCCCCGGCAGCAGGCTGGACGGGCTCAAGCTCATGGATCTCAGGCGGATCACCGACGAGAAGGCCCTGATCTGCGCCGTGGAGCGCCAGGGCCAGGTCACCATCCCCGACGGCAACTTCGTGCTCCAGGGGAACGACCGCATCTCCATCACCGCCGAAGCTTCGGGACTGGTCCGGTTCATGGGCGATCTCAAGCTCTCCACCCCCAGCATCCGCAAGGTCATGATCGTGGGCGGCAGCCGCATCGCCATCCACGTGGCCCGGCTGCTCCTGCGGAACAAGATCCGCGTCACCATCATCGACAACGACCTGCAAAAATGCAAGCTCCTCACGGAGACCCTGCCCGAGGCCACCATCCTCTGCGGCAACGGGTCCTTGCAGGAGGTGCTGTTGGAAGAGGGCGTGAAGGACACCGACGCGGTGCTGGCCCTCACCGGCTTCGACGAGGAGAATCTGACCATCTCCATGTTCGCCAACTATCTGAAGGTGCCCAAGACCGTCACCAAGATCGATAGGACGGACCATCTGGAGGTCTACACCAACGCCGGCATCGACACCATCGTCTCGCCCAAGCTGTTGACCGCCAACGAGATCGTCCGCTACGTGCGGGCCATGGGCAGCCGGTCCGGCCAGTCCATGCTGGCCCTGAGCCGGTTCATGGACGGACGGGTGGAGGCCATGGAATTCGTGGTCCCCGCCGGCGCCAGCTACTGCGACATCCCCTTCCGGGCCCTCCAGGACCGCAAGCGGAAGAACACCCTGGTGGCGGCCATCGCCCGGAACCGGCAGCTCATCATCCCCACCGGCAACGACTGCCTGCTGCCGGAGGATCGGGTGGTGATCGTGGCCCCCCGGGACGTGACCATCTCCGAGCTTAAGGACGTGTTCCCCGGAGGCAGCCTATGAACGGCCGGGCCGTCCGATACTTCATCGGCCATATCCTGCGGTGGGAAGCCATTCTGATGCTGCCCGGTCTCGTCATCGCCGTGGTGGACAAATCCTTCGACGCGGTGAACGGGTTCCTCATCACCATGCTGGCCCTGCTCGTCGTCTCCTCCCTGCTCCTCTACATCGGACAGAAGGGGGACCACAGCATGCAGGCCCGGGAAGGATTCGTGATCGTGGGATTGAGCTGGGTGCTCATGTCCCTGTTCGGGGCCCTGCCCTTCGCCATCTCCGGCCAGATCCCCCGGTACGTGGACGCTCTTTTTGAAACCGCCTCCGGCTTCACCACCACGGGAGCCAGCATCCTGACCAACATCGAGGGCCTCTGCCGGGGGCTCCTGTTCTGGCGCAGCTTCACCCACTGGATCGGCGGCATGGGCGTGCTGGTGTTCGTCATGGCCATCATCCCCCTCTCCAAGGGCAGCGGCGAGAGCATGCACCTCCTTCGGGCCGAGAGCCCGGGGCCGGACGTGGGCAAGGTGTCCCCCACCATGCGCAAGACCACCCGCGCCCTCTACGCCATCTATTTCGGCATCACGCTGCTGACCTTCCTGCTGCTGGTCCTGGGCGGCGACCCGGCCTTCGACAGCTTCTGCAACGCCGTGGGCGCGGCGGGCACCGGCGGCTTCGCCATCAAGAACGCGGGCATCGCGGCCTACGGCCACTACACCCAGACCGTCCTGTCCTTCGCCATGATGGCCTTCGGCGTGAACTTCTCCGTGTACTACCTGATCCTCACCCGGCAGGCCAAGCGCGCCCTGAAGGACGAGGAGCTTCACTGGTACGTGGGCATCATCCTCGCCGTGCTGGTGATCCTGGTCCTCAACACCTACAAGCTCTTCCCCAGCCTGGGCGAAGCGATCCATCACGTGTTCTTCACAATCTGCTCCATCATCACCACCACGGGCTTCTCCACGGTGGACTTCAACACCTGGCCCGAGCTCAGTAAGTGGATATTGGTGCTCCTCATGTTCATGGGCGCGTCCGCGGGCAGCACCGGCGGCGGCATGAAGGTGAGCCGCATTTTGATCCTGGTCAAGAGCCTGAAGAACCAGGTGGTGTCCATGCTCCGGCCCCGGAGCGTCCACATCGTCCGTCTCAACAAGAAGATGGTGGAGGATTCCACCGTCCGGGGCGTCCACGTGTTCGCCCTGGCCTACTTCTTCATCCTGTTCATCTCCGCCCTGATCGTGTCCCTGGACAACTTCGACGGCGTCACCACCCTGACCAGCGTCATCGCCTGCATCAGCAACATCGGCCCCGGTCTCAACATGGTGGGCCCCACGGGGAACTACGCCGCCTTCTCGGACGTCTCCAAGATCGTCCTTTCCCTGGACATGCTCTTCGGGCGGCTGGAGATCTTCCCCATGCTGCTCCTCTTCGCCCCCATGGCCTGGCGCAGGAACGGATAAACGAAACGAATCAAAAGACTCCGTCGAAATCCGGCGGAGTTTTTTTCTCTCTCCAGGGAAAAGAAGAGAGAGAGTATCCCCCCTGGGGGATATATATACTCTCTCGTCTTTATCCTTTTCTTCGTCCTTGTCTTTATCCTTGTCCTTATCTTTATCTTTGTCCTTGTCTTTGTCTTTATCCTTGTCTTTGTCTTCTCCCGATACGTACCTGTTTCAGACAGATTTCTGCCGATACGGGCCCGAAACGGGAAGCTCTCTGTCGATACCTATCTCAACAGCGTTTTGAGGGTCTCCTGGGACAAAAAGGGAGCGAAGGGCAGCAGCTGCTTCCAGGTCAGGCCCTTCGCCTGGAGCTTGTCCATGAGCTTTTCCAGGGTGCTTTCTCCCAGGAACTGGGCCAGCCCCACCAACTGCTTCACCTCCGGCGCCTCCTGCGCGGCCAGACTTGTGGCTAAATCGTTCAATGTCCTTTCCTCCAGGAAGGGCGCCAGGGCGACCAGCGAGCCATAGTCGGTGTCCCGGGCTCGCTGCGCCAGCCGGTCCAGCTCCCCGGAGGACAAGAACGGGGCCAGGGCGATCACCTTCTTCATATCGGTCTTTCCCAGCTGCTCCGCCATAGCGTCCAGGTATCCTTCATCCAGAAAGGGGGCCAGCGCCATCAGGGACGAGAAGTCCACCTCCTCCCCCGCTTTCGCCTTCTCGGCGCTCTCACGTACCGTCTCCGGCGGCAGCAGGGAGGCCACTTCGGCGGCCTCCTGCACGGTCACCGGCGCCCCATCCAGCACCTTTTCCACCGTCTTCGCCTCCCGGGACGGGCCGCCCATCAGTTGCTCGAAGGTGACGCCCAAGAGCTCGCACAGCTCCGGGAGCTTGGAGATATCGGGCATGGAGTTGCCCCGCTCCCAGTTGGACACGGCCTGGTAGCTCACGCCCATGGCGTCCGCCAGGGCCATCTGGGTCATGTTTTTCTCGATCCGGGCCTGCCGGATGCGGCGGCCCACCTGCATGGTATCGAACATCGTCTTTTCCTCGTTTCGTCAGATTCGACCGGTCATGGCTGCATCATAGCCCACGACGCCCCAAAAGAGAAGCAACCGTTCCTTGAGTTCTATTCTGCAAGGAACGGTTGAGTGGAGTTACAGCCTGTCCAGGTAGTCACCGAGGGCATTCAGGTCCGGGAGGACCGGGACGCCCATCTTGAGAAGGCGCTCGCGGCTTTGGTGGCCGCCCTCCAGCAGGACGCAGGGGCAGCCGATAGCGGAGGACACCTCGTAGTCGTGGTCCGTGTCGCCGATGAACAGGGCGCGGTCCCGGGAGATGCCCTGGCTCTCGATGAAATCCCTGGCCAGCGCCGCTTTGGAGAAGGCGTAGTGGTCCGTAAGGCCCAGCTTTTTCTCGAACCTGTCCCCCACGTCCCCAAAGGCGGCCACCTGAACGAGGAGCTGATCCAGGCGGGTGGCGGACAGGAGCACCTGTCGGTAGCCCTCCCCCTTCAGCTTATCGAGAAAGGGAACGATACCGGGGCGCAGGACGGCGTCCCGGTAGAGCCTATCGTACCAGACGATGAACTCGTCGGCCACGCGCTCGTAGGGCTCGTCCTCGGGGCCGAAGCGGTAGCCCATCTTCTCGTAATAGGCTTTGATGGGGAAGCCGAAGACCGCCCGATAGGCGTCCATGTCCGGGAGCGTGGGGATGCCCCGCTCCGAGAGCATGGTGTTGGCGATGGTCTTGCAGACCAGGGCGTCGTCCAATATGGTGCCGTTCCAGTCCCAGATGATCAATTCCGGCTTCATAAGCCCCTCCCCGTGGATAGTGGAGTTAAGTATACCTGACCTCGCGCCTTATTGCAAGAGCAAGCATTTATTCACATACTATTCACCGAACGGCGGCCCCGGCTTTCTTGCCAAGGTTTGGAAGGGGGTGTATACTATTATAGAAATAATATGGGGTGATATGTGCCCCGGTGCAGGAGTGAAAAACATTGGCGCAGAAGAAGAAAACCGCCTCAAGCGGCGGAAAAAAGAATACGAAAAAGAGCGCGGCGAAGAAGCCGGCCCAGCCTAAGCTGACGGCGGCGGAGCGCAGGGAGCAGAAGGAGGAAGCCATCCGCGAGGCCACGGTGCGGCAGCGGGTTGGCGCGGAGGTCTCGGGCGTGGTGCTCATTGCATTGGGCATCCTGCTGGGGCTGTACCTCTATCGGACCACGGACGCGCCTTTGGGCGTGGCCCTGCAGAAGGTGCTGTTCGGCGCCGTGGGCGTGGTGGCCTTCGGGCTGCCGCCCTTTCTGCTGCTCCTGGGCGTCTTCGCCATCGCGGGCCGCAAGCGCATGCCCGCCTCGGGCCGACTGCTGGTGTGCGTGCTGCTGGTGGTGTTCGTGGCGGCCCTCACCCAGCTGTTTACCGACTACAGCGCTCGGGACGCCGAGGGCAAGGCCGTCCCCATCGCCAAATTCATCGTGGAATGCTTCGATCGGGCGGCTTCCCCCGCCATGAAGGCCTCGGAGAAGGTGGGCGGCGGCGTCATCGGCGGCCTTATCTGCTACGTGCTGGAGCTGATCGGCGGCAGGACCCTGTGCTCCGTGGCGGTCGTCGCGGGCATCGTGGTGTGTTTGCTGTGCATCACCCGCATCAGCCTCAAGACCTTCCCGGAGCTGCTCAAGAACAAGATGGTGGACGCCATCGAGCGTCTGGACGCGGAGGCCCCGGAGGACGATTACGACGAGGTGGCCTCAGAGCCCAATGCCGTGGCCGCCCGCAAGCCGAAGTCCCTGTTCATCCAGTCTGTGGAGGATGAGAAGCAGACCCCCGTCCCGGAGGTGGACCCGGACAAGCTGGGGCATCTGGAGGACATCCCCCAGCCCGGCGGCAAGACGAAGCCCAAGGCGGAGCCCGCGCCGAAGAAAAAGAGCAAGGTGCCCTTCGACGAGGCCTTCTTCGTCCCCGAGGCGGAGGAGAACAAAAAGCGGCCCATGGGAGAGGACGATCTCTCCTTCTTCCCCACCGGCGGCCCCCTGACCAAGAAATCCAAGACCGTGGGGCCCGACTTCGTGGACGAGCCCATCGACGACGTGCTGCGGCTCCCCGGCGACGGGCCTTTGCCCGCCAACAAGCCGGTGCCAGATCTGACGCCCGAACTGCCCAAGGAGGACCTGTTCAAAATGCCGCCCCGGCGGTCCAAGATGAGTCGGCGGTCGGAGGAGCCGGCCCCCGCGCCCCAGGACGCCCCGACGGAGCCCACGCTCCTGGAGGAGGTGTCCGTCTTCGGACCGGAGCCTGGGTTGGAGAAGACCCCCGAGGCCGCGCCCGCCGTCACCCGGCCCGCGGATCCCAAGTATATGACTATGGACGACCTCAAGGCCTTCACCGAAGCCACCCCCTACGAGGAGGGCGAAGCGCCCCTGCCGGAGCCGGAACGGGCCCCCGACAAGAAGTTCGTCTACCACGACGAGGCCACCGGCGAAGCGCTGCCGGAGCCCATGGAGGCTCCCGTCGTCGAGTATCAGCGGCCCTCCCTGGACGTGCTCAAGACCCCCGAAAAGAATTACCGCACCGCCTCCGAGACCCCGGAGAAGACCATGGACCTGCTGATCGAGACCCTGGCCAGCTTCAACATCGAATGCCGGCCCCTGGGCTGGTCCGTGGGCCCGGTGGTCACCCGCTATGAGCTGCAGCCCGCCCGGGGCGTGCGGGTGAACCGGATCACCACCCTCAGCAACGATTTGGCCCTCGCCTTGGCCGCCCCCCGGGTGCGCATCGAGGCGCCCATCCCCGGCAAGGCCGCCGTGGGCGTGGAGGTGCCCAACAAGACCGCCGCCACCGTGCTTTTGAAGGAGATCATCGACACCGATGAGTTCAAAAACGCCAAGTCCCCCGTGACCATGGCCATCGGCAAGGACATCGGCGGCAAGATCGTGGTGGCGGACCTCGCCAAGATGCCCCACATGCTGATCGCCGGTTCCACCGGCTCCGGCAAATCCGTGTGCATCAACGACATCATCCTGTCCATGATCTACAAGTCCGCCCCCGCGGACCTCAGGCTCATCATGGTGGACCCCAAGCAGGTGGAGCTCTCCGTGTACAGTACCCTGCCCCACCTGCTGATCCCCGTGGTCACCGATCCCAAGAAGGCCGCCAGCGCCCTCCGCTGGGCCGTCAACGAGATGACCATGCGGTATAAGAAATTCAGCGACCGGGGCGCCCGGGATCTGGCCCGCTACAACGAGATCCAGGAGGAGGAGCGGAATCGGCTGCCCCGGATCGTGGTCATCGTGGACGAGCTGGCCGACCTCATGATGGTGGCCCCCGACGAGGTGGAGGACTGCATCTGCCGCATCGCCCAGCTGGGCCGCGCCGCGGGCATCCACCTGATCGTAGCCACCCAGCGGCCCTCCGCCGACGTCATCACCGGTCTTATCAAAGCGAACATCCCCAGCCGCGCGGCCTTCGCCGTCAGCTCCGCCATCGACTCCCGGATCATTCTGGACAGCACCGGCGCGGAGAAGCTCCTGGGCCGGGGCGACTGCCTCTTCCATCCCAACGGGGCGGCCAAGCCCACCCGGCTCCAGGCGGCCTTCGTCTCCGACGAGGAGGTGGAGGCGGTGGTCAACGACATCAAGACCCGCAACGGCAGCGAACCCCAATACGACAAGGACGTGGAACAGGCCATGTCCGGGGCCGCCGGCGGCGCCAAGGGCGGCGTCTTCGGCGAGGGCAAGCAGGAAGACGAACTTTTGGGCGAAGCGGTCCGGATCGTGCTCGACTCCGGCCAGGCGTCCATCTCCATGATCCAGCGCAAGCTTCGGGTGGGTTACGCCCGGGCGGCCCGGCTGGTGGACATGATGGAGGAGCAGGGCTACGTGTCCGGCTTCGACGGCAGCAAGCCCCGGAAGGTGCTCATCAAGCGCTCCCAGTGGGAGGCCATCTTCGGCGACGGGTCCGGCAGCTATGCTGCGAACGACGAAGGCGCGGAGGACGACGACGCGCCCTGGGACGAGGACGAGGAGAAGGTATGAAGGTAGGCGTCATCAGCCTGGGCTGCGCCAAGAACCAGGTGGACACGGAGCGGATGCTGGGCCTGCTGCAGCGGTTCGGCTATGATTTCACCCCCGATCCCGGCGAAGCGGAGGTGCTGATCGTGAACACCTGCGGGTTCATCGACCCGGCCAAGGAGGAATCCATCAACACCATCCTGGAGATGGCTCAATATAAGGAGCAGGGCCGGTGCCGGGCGCTGGTGGCCACGGGCTGCCTCACGGAGCGATACCGGGCGGACCTTTCGGAGGCCCTGCCGGAGATCGACATCCTGCTGGGGGTCCGGGAGTACGAGAAGCTCCCGGGGCTCCTCGCCGAAAAGCTGGGCCTGCCCCTGCCCCAGCGCAGCTGCGGCCTCTCCGATCGGCTTTTGACCACGCCCCCTTACCGGGCTTTCCTCAGGACCGGCGACGGGTGCAACAACCGCTGCACCTACTGCGCCATCCCCCTCATCCGTGGGAACCTGTGCTCGGAGCCCGTGGAGCAGCTGATCGACGAAGCCAGGGCCCTGGCGGACCGGGGCGTCACGGAGCTCACCGTCATCGCCCAGGACACCTCGGGCTACGGAGTGGACCGGTACGGGAAGTCCATGCTGGTGCCGCTGCTGAAGGCGCTCAACGGCATCGATTCCCTCCACTGGGTGCGGGTCCTCTACACCTACCCCGACACGGTGAACGAAGGGCTGCTGGACACCCTCGCCGAAGGCGAAAAGCTGATCCCCTATCTGGACATCCCCCTGCAGCACATCGACGACGACATTCTGCAGCGCATGCACCGCCGGGGCAGCGGGGCCTATATCCGCAGGCTCCTGGACTATCTATATAAGAATTATCCCGATTTCACCCTGCGCACCACCATGATGGTGGGCTTCCCCGGGGAGACGGAATCGCAGTTTCAGACCCTGCTCGCCTTCCTGCGGGACTATCCCTTCGACCGGGTGGGCGCCTTCGCCTTCTCCCCCGAGGAGGGCACGAAGGCCGCGACGATGCCGGACCAGGTGCCGGACAAGATCAAGCAGGCGCGCCTTGCCGCCCTCATGGCCCAACAGAAACCCATCTCTCTCGAGCGCAACCGGCGCTGGGTAGGGCGACAGACGGAGCTGCTGATCGAGGAACTGACCCGCACCCACGCCGTCGGACGGACCCCCCGGGAGGCCCCGGACGTGGACGGCCGGGTGAAGATCCCCCGCAGGAGCTATCACGCCATCGGCGAATACGAGCCCATCGTGCTCACGGCTGCCGGAGAGTACGATATGAAAGGAGAAAGCCTGTGAAAGGAATGAATCTGCCCAACAAGCTGACCATCCTGCGCATCATTCTGGTGCCCTTCATCATCCTTTGTTTTTATCTGCCCCGCAGCTGGGGCATGTGGGTGGCGGTGGTCCTGTTCATCGCCGCCGCTGTCACCGACACCGTGGACGGCCGCTACGCCCGGGCCCACGGCATGGTCACGGATTTCGGCAAGTTCATGGACCCCATCGCGGATAAGCTCCTGGTGAACTCCGTTCTGATCATGCTGACCGCCCAGGGTCTGGTGCATCCCGTGGCGACCATCCTCTTCATCGCCCGGGAGTTCGTGATCTCCGGCCTCCGGCTGGTGGCGGCGGGCAAGGGCGTGGTGCTGGCGGCCGGGAACCTGGGGAAGATCAAGACCACCTTGCAGGACATCGCCCTGCCCTTTATGATGGTGAGCCACCTGTGGCTGCCCTTCAGGATCGTGGGCGTCGTCCTTCTCTACGCCTCCCTCGTCATGTCCCTGTGGTCCGGCTGGGACTACGTGTATACAAACAGAAAACTGATCGCACAGGAGTAATCTATGATCGCGGAAATCATTTGTGTCGGCACCGAGCTGCTCATGGGGCAGATCGTGAACACCAACGCCCAGTTTATGGCTGAAAAGCTGGCGCCTCTGGGCGTGGATCTGTACCGCCAGCAGGTGGTGGGCGACAACCCCCAGCGGCTCACGGAAGCGGTGCTCACCGCCCTGGACCGCTCGGACGTGGTGCTGTTCTCCGGCGGCCTCGGGCCCACGGAGGACGATCTCACCAAGGAGACCGTGGCGGCGGCCCTGGGTCTCGATCTCGTCCTCTATCCCGAAGAATGGGACCGGATCGTGGCCTACTTCAAAGGCCGCGGCCGGGCGCCCGCCCCCAACAACAAGAAGCAGGCCATGTTCCCTTCCACCCACTGCACCATCCTCCCCAACCCCCGGGGCACCGCCCCCGGCTGCCTCATGGAGAAGGACGGCAAGGCGGCCATCCTCATGCCCGGACCGCCGAGGGAGCTGCGGCCCATGTTCACGGACTACGTGATGCCGTACCTCGAGCAGCGCAGCGGGCATAGGCTCTACACCCACATGCTCCGCATCTTCGGCAAGGGCGAGAGCGACGTGGAGTATGAGCTGAAAGATCTGTTCGACGCCCAGACCAACCCCACGTTGGCCACCTACTGCGAGACCGGCGAGGTGAAGTTGAGGATCACCGCCCAGGCAAAGACCGACGCCGAGGGCGAGGCCCTCCTCTCCCCCGTGGTCTCTGAGGTGGAGCGCCGCTTTGGGGACGTGGTCTACTCTGAGAACGACGAGGAGCTGGCGGCGGTGTGCCATAGGCTGCTCATCGAACAGAAGGCCACCCTGTCCTGCGCCGAAAGCTGCACGGGTGGGCTTTTGTCCTCCGCCTTCGTGGATCTGGGCGGCAGCTCCGCCTACTTCGTCGAAGGGGACGTGACCTACGCCAACGAGGCCAAGATGGGCTCCCTGGGCGTGAAGGCGGAGACCCTGGACCGGTTCACCGCCGTGTCCCGGGAGTGCGCCCAGGAGATGGCCGCGGGCATGCGGCAAAAGGCAAACACGGACTACGCCCTGGCCACCACAGGCTACGCCGGTCCCGACGGGGAACAGGTGGGGCTGGTATACGTTTCCCTGGCCAGCCAGGACGGCGTACAGGTCAAGGAACTCCGTCTCACCGGGGACCGGAGCCGCATACGCCGGCTGGCCGTGCTCCACGCCCTGGACCTGCTGCGCCGGAAGCTCAGCGCAAAGTGAGCGGTTTATGGGACTCTAAGCACAAAAATCTCTGTACGAAATGACCGAACTATGGTATACTGAATCGAAGAAAGAAGAAGGACGGTATCACTATGCTGGATAAGGAAAAAGCCCTTGAAATAGCCCTTGCGCAGATCGAAAAGCAGTTCGGCAAGGGAGCCATCATGAAGCTGGGCGACAACACCGCCAACTTGAATATCTCCGCCATCCCCACGGGCTGCATCGATTTGGACATCGCGCTGGGCGTGGGCGGCATCCCCCGGGGCCGGATCATCGAGATATTCGGACCCGAGTCCTCCGGTAAGACAACCATCGCCCTGCACGTGGTGGCCCAGGCCCAGAAGATGGGCGGCACGGCGGCCTTTATCGACGCGGAGCACGCCCTGGACCCGGTGTACGCCGAGAGTTTGGGCGTAAACGTGGACGATCTGTACGTGTCCCAGCCGGACACCGGCGAGCAAGCGCTGGAGATCACCGAATCCCTGGTCCGTTCCGGTGCTATCGACGTGGTGGTGGTGGACTCCGTGGCGGCCCTGGTACCCAAAGCGGAGATCGAGGGCGACATGGGCGACTCCCACGTGGGCCTGCAGGCCCGGCTCATGAGCCAGGCCCTGCGGAAGCTCACCGGCGCCATCAACAAGTCCAACTGCGTGGTCATCTTCATCAACCAGCTCCGGGAAAAGGTGGGCGTCATGTTCGGCAATCCCGAGACCACCCCCGGCGGCAAGGCGCTGAAGTTCTACGCCTCCGTGCGATTGGACGTGCGGCGGATCGAGACCCTCAAGGTGGGCGGCGAAGCCGTGGGCAGCCGCACCAAGGTGAAGGTGGTCAAGAACAAGGTGGCCCCGCCCTTCCGCACGGCGGAGTTCGACATGCTCTACGGCGAGGGCATCTCCCGGGAGGGCAGCGTCATCGACCAGGCCGTGGCCCGGAAGATCATGACCAAGTCCGGCGCCTGGTTCAACTACGGCGAGATGCGCGTCGCCCAGGGCCGTGATAACGCCCGCCAGTTCCTGAAGGACAACCCGGAGCTCTGCGACGAGATCGAGAACAAGATCCGGGCCCAGGTGGAGGACGAGAAGAAGAAGGCCCAGGCCGAGGCCGAGATGAAGCGGGCCGCCCGGCGGGCCGCTTTGGACGCCGCCCGGAACGAAGCGCCGAACGCATGACCCCTTTCGTCACTGACGTGACACCTCCCCCATCCCATGCGGGACAGGGGAGGCTTTTTATAGGAACATGAAAAGCCAGAATTACATCGTTTCCCGAAACGGGTACAACGTGAGCTGCAAGCTCTATTATGAGGATCGGAAGGCCATCGGCGGCGTGGTCCTCTTTGGCCACGGGTTCGGCGGCCATAAGGACGCCAAGGCGGCGGAGCGGTTCGCCCAGCGGGCGCTGGACAAACTGAAGCTGTGCACGGTGACCTTCAACTGGCCCTGCCACGGGGACGACGTGCGAAAGAAGCTGCGCCTCGCCGACTGCGACGGGTATCTCACCGCCCTGATCGAGGACATCCGGGAACGGTACGGCGATCCCCGGCTCTTCGCCTACGCCACCAGCTTCGGCGGCTTCCTGTTCCTCAAATACATCCTGGACCACGGGAATCCCTTCCGGCGGATCGCCCTGCGGTGCCCGTCGGTGGACCACTATCGGATCCAGACGGAGCGCATCATGACCGCCGAGGACCTGGAAAAGCTCCAGAAGGGCAAGGAGGTGGCCGTGGGCTTCGATCACAAGATCATGGTGGATAAGACCCATCTGGACGAGATCAGAGCCGTGGACCTGCTGCACGCCGATTTCACACCCTATATGGACGATATTCTGATCATTCACGGCCGCCGGGACGAGATCGTGCCTTTCGACATGGTCCAGGCCTTCGCCGACGATCAGCTCATCGAGTTCGTGCCCATCGACAACGCCGACCATCGCTTCCAGGACCCCCGGGCCATGGACGAGGCCATCAAAGCGATCCTGGACTTCTTCGGCGAAGCGTGAGGTCTATGCCCGCTGGGCTGACACGTTCACCTGCAAGTTTTGGATCATGCCCAGGAAATCCGTATCCGGGCTCAGCCACTCCTCCGCCCGGGCAAAGGGCACCAACACAGGCATCCGGGGATGAAGCTCCCGGATGCTTTTTTCTGCGTCCTGGGTCAATATGGTGAAGCAGGGCAGCCGGTGCCGGTCCGAGGTGCGGATGTACAGCCCCGCCATATAGAGGGGCGATCCGTCCTCCGCCCGGAAAGCGTAGCGCTCCTTTCGCTTGGGGTCGATCTTCTTCCATTCGTAATAGCAATCGGCGGGGATCAGGCACCGGCGATCGTTGACGCTGCCCGCGAACATCTCTCGCTCCTGAGCCGTCTCCATGCGGGTGTTGAAGACCAGCATGCCCCTTTTGGGGTGTGTGAATCCCCACTGCATGGGAAAGGCGCCGAGGGTGCGGTTCCTGGCGGAGGGGGCGATAACCGGGGCCACGTCCGTGGGCCGCACGTCGCCGGAGGTGATCATCTTCGCCCCCAGCTTCAGCGATATTTCGATGGCCTGTTGATACAGCTCAGCCAGCTTCTCCTCGCTGGGCTGATCTTGGATACGAAACCGTCCGCACATACAGCGTCCCTTTCTTATAATCTATCATTGGTATTATCAGTATACACTATTCAGCGGAACAGGGAAAGAGACTTTATTCGGCGATACGACACCATGAAGGCAACGAAAAAGGCTCTGATCGTCTGATCAGAGCCTTTTACAGCACAAAAGAAAAGAGCCACTCATGTGAGTGACTCTTTGGGGTCCCGGCGGCTGCCTATCTTCCCGGGCCGTTGCCAGCCAAGTATTGTCGGTGTATGTGAGCTTAACTTCTGTGTTCGGAATGGGAACAGGTGGGACCTCACAGCTTAACCACCGGAAGGGTGTGGTGCACACTTGCGTGAGCATGTGTAAGCACCTTGAAAACTGCATACCGTAATCCGCTTCGAGAATCAGAGTCTTGTGTTGAACAAGCCCTCGACCTATTAGTATCGGTCAGCTTAACGCATTGCTGCGCTTACACCTCCGACCTATCAACCTGGTAGTCTTCCAGGGGTCTTACCTCAAATGAGTGGGAGATCTTATCTTAGGGTCGGCTTCACGCTTAGATGCCTTCAGCGTTTATCCGTTCCGCACATGGCTACCCAGCTATGCCGCTGGCGCGACAACTGATACACCCTTGGTGCGTCCATCCTGGTCCTCTCGTACTAGGGACAGCACCCTTCAAATCTCCTGCGCCCACGATGGATAGGGACCGAACTGTCTCACGACGTTCTGAACCCAGCTCGCGTGCCGCTTTAATTGGCGAACAGCCAAACCCTTGGGACCTGCTCCAGCCCCAGGATGCGACGAGCCGACATCGAGGTGCCAAACCTCCCCGTCGATGTGGACTCTTGGGGGAGATAAGCCTGTTATCCCCGAGGTAGCTTTTATCCGTTGAGCGACGGCAATTCCACTCTCATACCGCCGGATCACTAAGTCCGAGTTTCCTCCCTGCTCGACCTGTCGGTCTCGCAGTCAGGCTCCCTTCTGCCTTTGCACTCTGCGAATGGTTTCCAACCATTCTGAGGGAACCTTTGAACGCCTCCGTTACTCTTTCGGAGGCGACCGCCCCAGTCAAACTGCCCATCTGGCAATGTCCGGATGCCGGGTCACGGCCATCCGTTAGAACTCCAGTAACAAAAGAGTGGTATCCCAACGTCGGCTCCACAAAGACCGAAGTCCTTGCTTCATAGCCTCCCACCTATGCTGTGCATTCGTTACCAAAATTCAATGCCAAACTACAGTAAAGCTCTACGGGGTCTTTCCGTCCTATCGCGGGTAATGTGCATCTTCACACATACTACAATTTCGCCGGGTCCCTTGTTGAGACAGTGCACAAGTCGTTACTCCATTCGTGCGGGTCGGAACTTACCCGACAAGGAATTTCGCTACCTTAGGACCGTTATAGTTACGGCCGCCGTTCACCGGGGCTTAAGTTCCGTGCTTCGGTTGCCCTAACACTTCCCCTTAACCTTCCGGCACTGGGCAGGAGTCAGCCCGTATACGTCGTATCTCTACTTCGCACAGACCTGTGTTTTTGATAAACAGTCGCTTGTGCCTATTCTCTGCGGCCCATTGCTGGGCTCCCTTTATCCCGAAGTTACAGGGTCATTTTGCCGAGTTCCTTAACAAGGGTTCTCCCGTTCGTCTTAGGATTCTCTCCTCGCCCACCTGTGTCGGTTTGCGGTACGGGCACTCACAATCTCCATAGCAGCTTTTCTCGCCAGCGTGAATTCAGCAAGCTTCCTACTT
>Ga0310697_10000779_pt1 | contig 40704 bp, 64 predicted proteins | sample 172DNAGHGlowgp2_FD_203883 | JGI IMG/M metagenome (GOLD analysis project Ga0310697, IMG submission 203883) | Sheep rumen microbial communities from Palmerston North, Manawatu-Wanganui, New Zealand - 1728 DNA GHGlow gp2 (v2) (version 2) | ecosystem: Host-associated > Mammals > Digestive system >...
CGATGTAACAGGAAAATGTTGCCCGAACGGATACATACCTGCGAAAGAGTGGAAGAAACTCCATGCGAGATTAACAAAGCTCAAGATACCGAAATACCCGACAGTGAAGAAGCTAAAGAAAGGCGACACAGGGATACAGGTAGTAAGCTTGCAGAGATGCCTTAACAAGCTGATAAATGCAAAGCTTGATGATGATGGTAGTTACGGCCCGAAGACGGCAAAAGCCGTAAAGCGGTTCAAGAAGCTGAAACTGAAATCAAAGAAGCCGAGCGGCACAGCAGGGCCGAAGACACTGGCAAAGATCAAGGAGCTGATGAAATGAGCAGTACAATAATAATAGCGATAATAAGCCTGTGCGGTACGTGTTTTGGCTCGATAGCAGGTATTATGACAGCAAACAAACTGACCAATTATCGCATCGGAGAACTTGAAAAGAAAGTTGACAAACACAACAACCTAATCGAACGTGTCACCATTCTCGAACAGGACGATAAAGCGCAATGGGTATGGATTGACAAGTTCAAAGAATATCACAAAGGAGAGTAAAGATGGAATTTATCACGCAGTATTATATCCCGATAGTTTTAGTCGGTTGTCTTGTAGTCGGTTACATTATGAAGAAGTTCATGCCGACCGATAACAAGTGGATACCGCTCACAGTAACAATTCTCGGAGCGGTTCTTGGCTGCATAGCAAGCAAAGGGATAAGTCTTGAAGCGGTAGTCGCAGGTGCTGTCTCCGGGCTTGCTTCGACAGGACTTCATCAGCTATTCAGACAGTTTATTGATGATGGAAGCATCATAAAAGGCGGTGACGAATAATGGCAAACGCTTATAATAAGTATGGAGTGGAAGACCCTAATAAAGTAAAACAGAGATATTCAGGTTATTACACTAATTACGCTAATCAAGCTAATGCGCAGGCACAACAGCAGATAAAGGCGAGGCAGGCGGCCGCTGAAAAACAACAGAATCAGAATTATATCAATTATATGATGGCACAGAAAGCAATGCCAGAACAGATGGCAAGACTTGGACTAACAGGTGGTGCTACAGAAAGCGCATTGCTCCGTCAGAATCTGAATTACGCAAATACAAGGTACAACACCAATGCGGCGGCACAGAGCGATATAGGCACTATCAATCAGAATCTAACCAATAATCTAAATGCTTATCGTTTGGATAATCAGAAAGCCATGCAGACCGAATTGAGCAATAATGAGAATGCGTTATATGAACGCAAGACAGCGGCAAAGCAACAGGCTTATGAGAACAACCTGCGCAACAAGCAATTCAAACTCGACGAAAAGAAATATAAAGCCACAAGGAGCGATAATTCGTACACCAAACTTGTTGACAGGATAGGCCAGTACGGCACAGTTAAAGATGTCAACAAACAGATAAAAGGCATCAACAAGAAGATAAAGACTCTCAATTCCAAACTAAAGAAGACTAAATCAAAGACGGCAAAAGCAAAAATCAGAGATCAGATCAGATCGCAGAAAACTGAAAAGGCGTTGTTCGTCGCAAGAAGGTCTGCTTTGAAAGGCGTCATCGAAGCCGAGAAGAGAGCCAAGAAGTAAAGAGGTGCAAGCATGAGAAGAGGCGGTTTAGGAGCAACATATCGGCGTGAGAACAAGAAGAAAAGATACACGCAGAAGCTGACTAAAAAGACAAAAGAAGAAATAAAAAACAGGGGCGGCAACACCAAAAGCCGCCCCCGTACTTCTTACTCAACCCCCGGGAGCAGAGTCGGCACTACAGTACACAACGAGAGCCGAGACAGAGTAAAAGCTGTAATAAAATCTGCTCTAAAATCCAATAATAAGCCAGTATCAAAGACAAGGCTAAACCAGTCTTTAGGCGGAAGAGCAGGCACTACCACCGAAAGGCACAAGCTTAAAAGCTATGACTCATACAAGGACAACAAAGGATTAAGCGCAAGCGAGTCAGCGAGGAAGAGCGAGTTCAAGCGTGCTACAAGCTATCAGGGCATGAGGCTGGGCGAATCGAGAAAAGACCTTGCATCAGGCTTTTACTCGAACAAGAAATCAGAGTCAGAAAGAACCAAAGAGAAAGCCAACGTAAGAAAGAACATTGAAAAAGGCTACAACAAGAAAGCCGAAAACAGCACAGCGTCGTTCCTTGCAGGTCTCACAAAATCCGACAAAACAATCGAGACAGCATCAAAGGCACTTCTTGACAAGAAAGTCGACACATCCAAAGTCAAAAAGACAGGTGCGTATAAAGCAGGCGACACAGTACAGGAACTGGCATCATACGCCATTGCACCGACCGAAGCGGCGGCAGAAAAGATAGGCGCAAAGGTTGTCGAACACACAGCAAGCAAGATACTCCAAAACAGTGTCAAGAGCCTTTCAAGAAAAGAAGCAAAAGCCATGCTAAAAAAGGCGGCTGCAAAGGACGCAATAAAAGAGATAGGCGGCAAAGGCATAGCAAAAGCAGCAACAAAGACAGCCAATAAGAAAGCCGTGAGTGCGGCAACTAAAGGGATCAAAGACAAAGCCGTAAAGGATGCCATAAAAGAAGCAGGCGAGAAAGCGATTGGTAGCCGTGTTAAAAGACAGCTTGCAAGGCGTGGCGGTGATGTGGCTGCCAATGCGGCGCTTAATGCTAAATATGCAGTAGACAGAGCGACAGACGAAAAGGGCAGGACAAACTGGGGCGAAGCGGCAAAAGACTTCGCGCTTAACACAGGTCTTGACGTCGGTATCGGCGGTAGCATAGACAGCGTTGCAGGCAAGATAAGAAAGACCAAAGCGAGAAATGCCGAGGGTGTAGCCAAAGCCGAAAGCAAGATAAGAGAAAACATAACTAAAAAAGCCAATGCGAGAGCAAGCAGAGCCGAGGCAAGAAAGCTCGAAAGGGAAACCGCAAAGTCAGAAAAGACTATAAACATTGGTACTGGAAAAGGTCAGAAGAAAAAATCCGTTAAGATCGAAGCTCCGAAAAGACGGCATGAGCAGACAACCATGTACAATGCGGCAGAAGGCAAGAAGACAGCAGTAAGAGGCAAGAAAGGTGCAAGAAGTTCTGTACAGTATGATGCAGGTGAAACTGTAAGAGGAATGCAGAACCGCATAAACAAGCTCGAAGCGGAAGGAAAGATAACTTCCAAAGAAGCAAAGAGAAGACGTAATTATCTTGCTAAAGCCTATGAGAATATTACAGGCAGAACTGGAGTTGTCGAGCGTAGCGGTCAGTTCAGCCGTATAACAAAGAAAGGTCTTGAAGATATTTCAAACGGAAAAGTCGGAGATAAATCGCTAACGTTCGGAAGCCGTTTCAAAGGCACAGCCGAAAAGATAGGCATAGAGCCGAAACGACTTGCAAACAAGACTTATACCGCAGAGGTCAAGAAACTCGCCAAGGCAGAGCAGGCACTTGATAAGCAAATCGCAAATGCTACAGGCGAGCAAAAGTCTATGTTACAGAGATTCAAAGATAAGATAGACAGCCGTAAAGATGCCCCCCAGAGCGTGTCAAAGGGCTATGAGAGCGTAGAAAATGCCGAAGTCAAGGGAACTATCAATAACGCAGAAAACGAGCTGAAATCGCCTGAAATAAGCAAGGAAAGAGAAAATCTGATTGAAAGACGCAACGAGATAGAGCAGCAGGTCAAAGACGGCAAGTTAGACCCTGAAGATGCCGCAGACGATATAGGCGACATTGACGAGCGTTTAGACGAACTTGAAACAGAAAGCACTGCTTCGAAACAGGGCGCTACGGAAGCCAAAGAACCCGGGGGAACACAGACTGGAAAGAGAAAAGAAGAAACGCCCAAAACCGAACCGAGAAAAGGCATCAAGAAACCATCGGAGAATCCAGTTACAAGAAAGATACAGCAGGAAATCGGGGAGAGTAAACGAAAGAACGGCATAGCGGAATCCAACAAAGCAGTCATTGACGCAAGGCGTAAGTTCGTAGACAGTCTGTACTTTACCGAGAGGCAATCTAAAGAGTGGGCGGAAAACAACGGAGACAAGCTGGCACACGAAGAACTCCGTGGAAGCCTTAACGCCTTGAGACAGGCAAACGAAAGAGCAAACTACTCGATCACTAAAGGGCAGATTGACTTTAACGGAAAAGATGTTGGGGAGAGCGTAAAAGACATTATCACCGATATGAATAATAAAGGCACTCTTGAAGATGCCGAAGCATATCTGTACCTAATTAACCATGCCGACAGGCTCGATAACGCAAAGAGCAAAGAGATGGGTAAACTCATCGAGCAGTACAATAAAATCGAGAAAGCCGTTGAGAATGGCAAAATAGAAAGCGACCTGGGCGAGAAAAAACTTGCCACACTTGAAGCCAAGATGGACAAGCTCGATGAAGATAACGGTGTTTTAGGTATACGCAACAACAAGCGTATATTCAACGACAAGACCGCAAAACAGGCAAGAGCCGAAGCGGAAGAGATTGCCAAAACAAATCCCGAAGCGATAGAAGACGCACAGCGTATAGTTAAGTATTTCAAGAATGACCTCGAGTCACAGGTGCAGGCAGGGTTAGTCAGCAGAGAAATGGCAGACCATTTTAACGAGATATATCCGAACTACGTACCTGCGCACAGGGCAGACTTCGGAGATGGAGTGTCAAAGTCACTCGTGCCTAACATTGATGCACTTGTCGCTAAAGGCTCTGGCAGAACGAAGCTCCCTATCGAGACGCAAATGCAGATGAGCGCACACTACACTTTCGAAATGGGCGCACAGAACGAAGCAAAGCGAATTATTGCAAGGAACTCTGGAGCAAACGCAGAGTATCTTGAAGCACTCGGCAAAGACCCTCTTGAAGCGGCTGCATACTTTGAGAAAGGTTCGGGCAAGATCAAATTCTTTGAAGACGGCAAACTCAAAACTGTTGATTTAGGACCTGAAGGCAAAGAGATAATCAAAGACCTTGAAGACCAAATAAAGAACAACGTTTCAGAGGAATGGAGCAAAGGTGCGATCCACGCACTCGGCAAAGTCAATAAAGCATTCAAGGCACTCATCACAGACTACTCGCCAGTATTTATGATAAAAAATACAATGCGAGATATTCCCGAAGGTGCCATGCAAGCTGAAAGCACAAGAAAGTATTTAGCGGAACTTATAGGAGCAAACAAAGGGTTTGAGCCTGCGTTAAAGTCAATACTGACAAAAGACGAATGGTATAATGCGTACCTGAAAACAGGAGCAGGTCACTCGCAACTTGTCAACTCTGCCAAACTTTTAAGCGACAAAGAGTTCAAGCTATTGAAGCCGCTGGAAAAAATGCAACAATTAAACGAGTTTGCAGAGCAAATGCCAAGGCTTGCAGAGTTTAAGTCAGCACTTAAAAGAATGGGCGTAACACCCGAAACAGCCACAAAGTCACAGCTTGACAGAGCGTCATTGGCGGCGGCAGATGTAACTGTAAACTTTGGGCGTAGCGGTAGCGTAGGGCGCATTATCAACAAGTCATTCGTGCCGTTCTTCAACCCTGCTATACAAGGTTTTGACAAGATTGTCCGTGTTATCAACAGGGATAAAACTGCAAGTGGAATGTTAAAACTCGCAACTAAAGCGGCGCTGCTCGGTGTTGCACCAGTAGCGGTCAATGAAGCACTTGTCGGAGACAATCCGAATTATGACAAGATATCCGACAGAGATAAAATGACTAACTACTATATCCCACTTGACGCAGATAATCCGATACTCAAGGTATTAGACCTTGAAGGCAAAGTATATGGTTCTGGCAAACGTGGAGCGAAAGACAGCGAAATGTGGCTCAAACTTCCTAAAGCGAGAATACTTTCCGTACTCGGAGTTATACCGCAGAAAGTAAAAGGCACTCTGAAAGACACGGATTTAGGCGATGTACTTCTGTTTGCTAAAGATCAGGTCGGCCCTGTTAGTTTCCTTTCAAACAACATAGCCGCACCGATAAGCGGAGCATTAACAAACCAAACATGGTACGGCTCACCGATTGAAAGCAACGCAGACCAAAACGAGTATAAAAACGGCAAAGCCGTAGAAAAGGCAGAACACAAACGTTATGATGCCAACACATCAGCAATCAGTATCGCTATTGCCAAACAACTCAGCAAGGCAGGTATCGAAGTATCACCAAAGAAAATGGACTATCTGTTAGACAGCTATACAGGTATCGTTGGCGATATAGGACTTAGTATGTCGAGAAAATCTGCACAGCGAGGTATCTTCACAAAAGGTTTTATCACAGACTCTACAATGCAGTCTGATATACAGTCGAGGTACTACGATAAACTGACAAGTTCCAAGACAAGCGATAAAGACCGTGAAAAAATGACGGAATGGGACGATAGAATAAGCCTTGTCAAGAAAGCCATAAAAGGTCTTGAAAAGAGCGATGCCAAAGATAAGGCAGGCAAAGTCGCAGAGCTTACAAGGATACGCAACAGGCTCATGCAGAACGCTATTGACGGCAAATCAAACAAATCTGCCACAAGCGACATGAAAGCTATTGCAAAAGTCGTAGGCAACAAGAAAGCGTTTGATATCGTAGCCAACGACAAAGACAAAGAGATACTAAAGAAGTATGGCAAAGCTGATGATAAATTCATTGACAGTTACGTTGCTATTAAGGAAATGACAAAGCAAGATAGGACTTCCAAAGCACTGGCAATAGCGAGTGTAAAAGGCGGAAGGAAAGTCGCTGAAGCATTTGGGACAACAAAGAAAGGCACAAACGATACCAAGTCAGCTTATGCACGTGCTAAAGACTATCTGAAAAATGGCGGTTCTGTTGAAGAGTACAATGCGCTCCAAAAGGCAATCAAAGCCAACAAGGACAAAGGGTCAGACTCTTACATGACGAAAGCTATTGTTCTCGCAAAGGCTGGAGCAAGCGACAGGGCATACGCACTTTATGATATCAAGGATTATAAAGTCAGACAGGCTCGTAATATGTCGGCACTCGGCATCAAACAGAGCGATATCGCTAAAGCTAAAAGCAAGGCTGATACTGATGGTAGCGGACGTGTCAACAAGGCAGAAGCAATGGCATATATCAACAGCATGAAAGGTGATAATGCCAAAAAGTCTGTTGTACTGGAGGGCATATACTGGTATGCAAGAAAGTACGGCAATCCTTACGGAAGCGTAGACGCATCAGCAAAACAGGCGACCAACAAGAAATTCAAGGCGAAATACGGAGGTGGTAAATCATCTGACGAAGGCAAGGCAGGCCCAGTGCCGCTTAAGCGTGGATATCAGATAGAGAACGGCAAGAGAAAGCCGAACGGCAAGACCATCGGAAGCATTGGCGAGCGAGTCTCCCTTCCTGCCGGGCGGACAGCAAGCGAGCTGAAAGAAGCTGAACGGAAAGGCGAGATCAAGAAAGTTGACGTGACCGAAAGAATCCATAATGCGTTTGGCAGCAGGATAGGCGACACTGTCAAGAAGAAAGTCTACAAAGCCACGACGATCAAGGATATCAAGAAGAATAAAGACGGAAGTGTAGATATCACTTTTGCTAATGGCGAAACGTGGAGAAACCCTGTGAAGAAAACACCTGAAGATAAAACCGAACTATCGGCAGGAAGTGACGGCGGTAGCGGTGGTGGACGCAGAGGGTACGGACGCAGAGGGTATCGCAGATACGGCAGAGGTGGAGGCGGCGGTAGTCGCAGTAGCGGATCGGCAAGCCTTGAACAGAACGATATCAAGCTGATAGGCTACGGCTCGACACATATAGACTCGCCAAAGAAGATTAAAGCAAAAGGCAAAGTCGGCCTCACAAAAGCTCAATTACGAGATATAATGAAAATGGCTGTTATTTTGGAGAACTCACAGAAGACAAAGAAACAGTCAACACAAGATATATATACCATCAAATAAAGATAAGGCACTTGCGATTTGTGAGTGCCTTTTTTCTTTGTCGCAATTATGTCATTGTTACAGAATAGCGCAAATAATATAATAAAGGAGAAGCAAAAATGTACAACTATCCAAACTACATGAGTCCTGTTCCGAACACGTTTCCGAACACGTTACCAAAACAGGAAATTATCAGAGTAAACGGCAGGCAAGGGGCAGAAGCATATCAGATGATGCCAAACAGTAGCGTATTACTGTTAGATGAGACTGCACCTATTGTTTGGCTCGCCCAAACTGACGGAGCAGGCTATAAAACTCTTACGGCATACGATGTAAAACCACACGTGCCCGAGAAGCCAGTTGATGTTAAAACACTTGAAGAACGTATAGCGAAGTTGGAGGCGATAATCAATGAATCCAATACTGCAAAATCTGTCGAGAATGGGACAGCAGATGAATCAAGTACAGCAAATGTTTAACATGGTAAAGAGCGCACAGAACCCTAACGCTATGCTAAATCAGTTGATACAGACTAATCCGCAGATGAGAGAAGTAATGAATTACGTCAATCAGAATGGCGGAGACCCAAAACAGGCCTTTTACAAAATGGCTCAAGAAAAGGGCGTTGACCCTAACACGATATTAAATCAGCTTAAATAATCACGTGATTTATATAAACAAAGAGAGATATACCACCGACTACCAATCAAACAGTATATCCCTCACCACCCTATGAGTACGGGCTACTTTCATTATAAGGCAGTCCGTCGGTTAATGAAAGGAGAATTTTAATGGATAATGCTTTAACAGCTTCTGACGTTGCTCTGCTGAACAGAGACAACGACTTCGGTTTTGGCGGCGGCGGTGCCTTCATGTGGATTTTTGCCCTGCTTATCCTCGCAGGCGGTGGTTTCGGCGGTTGGAACGGCAACGGCAACAATCTTGATCAGGACATCAACAGAGGTTTTGACAATCAGAATCTGCAGGCACAGACAAGAGATATTCTTGCCGCAGTAAACGCAGGTACAGCACAGGGAATTGCCGCAACAAATCAGACATTCCATGACACACTGATTTCCAATCAGAACCTTTACAACGAACTGGCAAGAGACATTTCAAACCTTGGCCTTGGCCAGGCACAGCTTCTTGCGAACCAGAACGAATGTTGTTGCGCAACAAAGCAGATGATAATGCAGAGCAATTATGACAACGCTATGAGAGATGCGGCTACAAACGCAAACTTCACAGCGCAGATTCAGGGAATCAAAGACATGATGGCACAGGATAAGATTGAGGCTCTGCAAGCACAGGTATCACAGCTTCAGCTTCAGCAGGCTACAGCAGGAGTAGTCAGATATCCGAACTCATGGTCTTATGACGCCGGCAAGAGTCCGTTCTGCACTTGTACGACAACAACCCCAACAACAGGAGCGTAAATTATGAAAATCATAAAAGAACTATCGGACATGATTTTTGAGGAACTTGACGGAGCTGAACAGTACGCAAAGAAGGCTCTCACTCTAAAAGAGGAAAGACCCGAACTTGCAAGTACGTTCAACATGATCGCCAATCAAGAAATGGAACACGTAAATCTGCTTCACAAAGCTGTTGCAGACATAATCGCAAAGCATCGTCTTGAGACAGGCGAACCACCTGCCGCCATGCAGGCCATATACGATTACGTACATGAAAAAGAAATAGCAAGAGCGGCAGGGATAAGAACTCTAATGAATATGTACAAATAGGAGAAAGCACTCACTAAAAAAGTGGGTGCTTTTTTTCTTTTCTTGTGCTATAATTCCTTGTCGGAACCATATATATCACGTGTGACATGTAACACACATGTTGCAAAAATCGCTGAAACCGTTGAAATTACTATATGCAGAGATAAGAGGTAGTTGCATTCCTTTTGTTGAAAATCCAGTATTTTCAACGGTTAAAGCGGTTAAGAACAGCGCTGAACAGTGCTGAAAAGCGGTGAGTAAGTTACACACATGTTACACACTTTGCATTGTTTTCAGTACATTGTAATCCATTTGGTTAATAGCTTTTTCTAAAATCATCAAATCTTCATTCTTAATGTAGGTCGAGTGGGTCAGGTCTTTTATGGCATGGCCCATTAACCTTTTTGTGACAACATCATCTACCCCCGATAGATAGCATACTGTAGCAAATGTTTTTCTCATATCGTGCGGAGTATGGCTGCAATACTCTTGCATAGCGTTCAGAAGTTTTGTATAGCAGTTTTCATAGTGCCATACTTTGCCTTTTGTAGGTATTAAGTCCTTTAAGGCAGGGTGCAGAGGAATAAAACGTTCGCTATTAGCGGTTTTTGTGCCATGAACATGAATTACATCATTCTCTATATCTTCTGCTCTTAAATCAAGCATTTCGCCCACACGCAGACCAGTATAGAAAAATAGATCATACTGTCTCGGCATAGCCTCATATTCCTCATAAGTAAAGATATTGACTTTCGGCTTGCTTGCCTGTGCGGTATTAACTAATAACTGCGATACATCGTCCTTGATATAGCCATAGCGTTTGGCATAGTCGAACAGCGACCTGTAAGCGATGATAAACTGCTGTCTGTACGAATGAGACGGAGCATTGTCTTCTGCGATTTTCTGTAACTGCGGTAGCGTGATTGATGATAACGGCAAGTTATGTAGCTTCTCGCTCTTCTTATACACAGTCCTTAACTGTCTTTGTTTCGAGTCCGATTTCCCTTCCTGCGTGGGTAACCATTTATCCCACATTTCAGCGAACGTAACCTTTGACTTGTCTACATCAATCGGATTAACATTGTAGTCGGCAAGCATGTTGAGTGCTTCTGCTTTAGTGGCGGCATAACCTATAGTCTTTTGTATTTGTTTTTTCTTATCATTAACTAATTCCCAACCGACAGTGACAACGACCTGGTATGGTCTTCTGCGCTTGCCGGACAGTTTGCGTATTCCGCCGTACGAGTTAGGAAGCCTCACCTTAATCACCTTCTTTCTTTTTGTTCTTAATGTGTTCTGCAACATATACCGTCATACAAACAGCCACTATGATTGCGAGCGTTATGTGACGTTCTATGAAGCTGAACACATAGCCTACAATATTATCATCATCAGCAAGGTTATGTATCATCACGGCGATTATGCCCCAAAAGGCAATTACTCCTATATACAATCCTGCCAGTTTAAGAAACTCTTTCATAACTCCGCCTCATTTACATCATGCTTTTCAAAATCCTCATTCAATATATGTGCTAATTCGTGATCGTAGGCTTTCCGTTGCGCCTCATAACACAAGCGAGAATTAACATATATATCGTAGCTGTCTACATCTTCCCTTACCGTAAAGGCATGCACCTTATAAGGAAGGTCTAAATATCTCATTCGTATATCACACATTATTCTTACCTCTTATAGTATCAATCATCGCTTGCACAACTTTTAAGTCATCTGCGCTTATATCCCTTGATGTTTCAAATAATACCTTTAATTCAGGACGTTCGAGAAGTGTCTGGGCGACTTTCTCCGCTTCGGGATTTATATAGTAGGATTCTTTTTTATTGCCATAAACAAGATAATCCAACGATACATTAAGATATTCGGCTATTTGTTTAAGTCTCATAGTATGTGGTACACGGTTTTCAGTTTTCCATGTAGTAAATGTGCTTTGGTTTATATTACATGCCTTGCACAGTTGATATTCGGAAATATTCCTTTCTTTTAATAACTCTAATATCCTTGCGACAATTTCATTCATAATTTCACCGCCTTTTTAATAAATACTTCGCAAAAGTGAAAAATTAACCTTGACACATTCGCAGATGCGGTGTATTATGATAGTGGTTAGTTCGTAAACACGGTGCATCGCATATGTGCCTTATGAGCAATATAAGTATATCGCATATGCGAAACCGTGTCAACGAATATATTAAATTGAAAGGAGCATTAAATGTATAGCGAGTATGAAAAACTGCGCAAGGCTAAAGGTCTTTCCGATTATGCAGTAAGCAAACAGTCAGGTGTACCGCCTACGGTCATTTCAGACTGGAAACGTGGAAGAAGCACACCGAAAATCGACAAACTAATTAAGATCGCTGCTGTGATTGATTGTGACGTTCTTACATTAGTAGATAAGGAATAAGACATGAACGCATTACTGAAGATCGCAAAGGCGGCAGGCTGTGATGTACAAGCAATAAGACTAAAGATGCAACAGCCCGATTGCGTGTTCGGCACAGCAATAAAAAAAGAGGGAAGCAGAATCTACACGTATATCCCTTATCCACAGAAAGTAAAAGAATTATTCGGAGTAGATTTGAATGAAGAAAATAGCAATAGCAGCACTTGCGCTGATGATGAGCGTGAGTACAGCCTCGGCAGAAGTAGCGACATTGATGAGGCCAATAGGAAGCTTCGAGATAACAGCGTACTCTTACCATGAAGGAAATGGAGAGAATTACGAGACGGCAAGTCAGAGAACGCCTGTGCCTTATCAAACAGTTGCAGTTGATCCTGATGTGATACCGCTCGGAACAAGGCTTTACATAGAGGGAATAGGCGAAGTGAGAGCTGATGACACAGGCGGTGCTGTCAAAGGCAGAGTAATTGATTATCACGTTGGGTACGACGAGACAGACAGTTTTGGACGCAAGCACAGACAAGTTTATATTATCCGTTGAGCGTGGCGGATAGCCACGAGCATTTAATTTTTTTCCTTAGCGTGACGGACATTCACTGGTCTGTCCGTCACGTTCAGCGGATTGCATAGAGCGGAGCGACTGCTCCAGCATGATACCTCCTTTCTTTACTGGATATGCGTGACGGCACAGCCGTTGCGCTCTATGCAAAAACTGGGCGCACACCTCACACCTTCTGTTTTTAATAACTCATACATCACTAACTATTGTCGAAATGGCTGATAATCAGTGCGCCCAGTCTGCATGGAAGAAAGGGAAAATCATTATGACACAGAAAGAGATTGACGATCTGAGAGCGGCTTGCATACTTGCTAACGCTCACAGCAAGCAGAAGAGAGAAGAGGAAAAAAGAGAGCAAAGAAAATTCGCATTGTGGATTTTCTTGCTGATAGCGATGATGGCCGCAAGAGGCTACATCGACATGATTCTTCCATAACAAAGCAAAGAGGCGGTCAAAAGACCGCCGCACAGAAAGTTTTGTAACTATGCACTAAAACTTTGCAAAGAATTATAGCACAGAAAGGAGCAAAAGGCAATGTCTAAAAAGCGAAAAGAAAGTCAGAACGAGAGAATACTTGCATATCTAAAGTCAGGGAAGGCAATCACGCAACAGGACGCAATCGAATTGTTTGACTGTTACAGACTGTCTGCGAGAATCGCAGACCTGCGAAAAAAAGGCTATGCGATCAAGACAAACAACGTTTTTAAGGGTTCTATCCATTACGCAAAGTATTACTTGGTAGGTGATGAGAATGTATAGATGTGAATCATGCAAAACGCTATTCAGTGAACCGCAAGAAGTCATAGAAGCAACTGGCGTTTCGGCAGATGTTGGAGCATTCGGAAGCATGAGCGAAGTGATCAGCTACGATGCTTGCCCAGAATGCGGAAGCATAGATATAGAGAGAGCACCACAATGCGACATCTGCGGTGGGTATGAAGACATACCCGAAGACGCAACAGTATGTGATGGCTGCCGTGAAGACATGGAAGGTCTTGTAGCGATAGCCTTCAACAATTTCAAGAGTATGCATCAGGACGCAACTGATGATGATATGTATGACCTGCTGGCATCCATAGTAGAAGACTATGACGACAAGCGCAGAAGAGCATGGATAGAAAAGATGGAAAGGAGATAACGATGTTTAATGAAAAGAAAACCGAAAACTACAAAGGAAAAGACTTGCCAGTATGGCAGACACCTAAATACGAGCAGAGCAAGGCAAAGGCGCTTGAAATAATCAAAACATACGAGCGTGTTGAAGAAGGCGACTTTTGGATTCTTATGAACACATACGCAAACGGAACAAAGATGATGTACAGCGGCCTTATTATTTCACACAATGGTTGCCTTAAGATCAATGACGCACAGGAAAAAGTGAAGAAGTTTGTCCCAAGTTGCGTGTCGCTTGATAAAGACGGCTACAAAGGCTCACTTGTTTACTCATATATGAACGATGAACAGGGGATATACGAAGTGGGAGAAGTCAGTCCTACTAACTGCAAGAACGATTATCCGTATGCAATGGCATATAAGAGACTGTTTGACAGAGTAGTTCTGAAACTATGCGGCCTTGCCTATGATGGTGTTTATTCAGACAGTGAAGCAGACGAATTTAAGCAGCAATACGATGATGGTTCTCAACAGGAAGAGCAGAAAGCCCGGGAAGATATGCAAAAGAAAATCTCAAAGCGTGAACTGGCAGATGTTATGGGCCTGATGGAGCAGTACAAAATCAGCGAGGAAGAAATGTTCAAGGCATACGGAATAAAACAGCTACAGGACATGACGAAAGCTAACTTCGGAAACTTTATCCAGTACACAATGAGTTTAAGTAAAAACAGTAAAACAATAGGAGTGAAATAATGAACGAAATAATCAAAGAAGAGATCAAGGAAGTTGTCGCAGTAGATAAGGAAACAGGCGAACTGTATGTACCGCAAGCTGTAGCAGAACACATAGCGTATATCGAAAGGATTGAGAATGAGGCAAAGAAGCAAAAAGACAACATGAGAGCCAAACTCAAGGCGGCTATGGAAGAGTACGGCTTTGAGAAGATAGAGACAGACGATCTTATCGTCAATTACGTCAAAGAGGGTGAACGGATAACAGTAGACAGCAAAGCATTGCAGAAGTTCTTCCCTGATGTATATGACGCTGTGAGCAAAGTATCAACAGTTAAATCAAGCGTGAGAATCAAACTCAAAGGAACAAAATAATGAGACTAATAGACGAACTAAAATATCAATTCGACTTGCATCCTGACGATAACGGATATTCAGAATCAATTATATCAACGCAAGAGAAATGTTATTGCTGTGGCGATACAAACGTGACACGACACGAACTGCAATTCGGAACAGCCGACCGAAAACTATCTAAAGCACTTGGGCTGTGGGTGTGGATATGTCCTGGTTGCCACAGACAAGCGCATAGAACTAAATATATAATTGATGATTTTCACAAACTTGCGCAATTCGAGTGCGACAGGGTGTATGGAGAAGGAACATTTGCGAAAGTGTTCAAGAGGAATTACCTATGAAGATAGAACAAGGAACACTACAAGTTAATAAAACGCTCCGTGGGGCTGAAATATCGTTTGTAACGAGAGATTATAGCGAGATCGACTCATTCTTCGGCAAGGATAATTTAAGTGCTGTAATAAAGCCTTACAAGGCGAAGAGAAGTCTTGATGCCAATTCATACTTTTGGGTTTTAGCCGACAAAGTAGGAGCGAAGGTAGGTTTATCCAAAGAGGAAGTTTACAGAGAACTGATACAGGAAGTTGGCGTTTTTGACGATGTCGCTGTGGCCGATAAAGCCGTTGAAGTATTCGTTAAGAACTGGAACGGCAAAGGCACAGGATGGATAGCAGAAATACAGCCGGACTGCAAAATACCAAAATGCACAAAGGTTAGATGCTATTACGGCTCATCATGCTATGACAGCCAACAAATGGGAAGGCTAATTGACAGACTTATTATTGAAGCAAAGGAGATAGGCGGCATCGAGACCTTGCCGCCAAACGAGCTGGCGAGACTTAAATCAATGTGGGAAGGGAAATAACAATGTACAAAGTAGCAATCATCGACAACAGCGAGAACGGATATGAGGATGTACTCATTAGAGATAAGGAAAGCATTGATGCACTCATGGATTTTGTGTGGCAGCCAGTTGAAGTCGCAGGTGTATCTGTCTGCAGGGATTATCCTGATGGGTTTGTGGTCCTTGTGGCGACATACGGCGATCCCATCAGGATAAAAACCTGCGATGCTTATTCAGCAGGTGCATTGACCGCATATTTCATGTCGGATAAGCATTTCAAAAGCGGAGACGAGATATGCGCAAAACGTGGTGAGGATAATGAATAATGGTAACTTCATAAAACTGAATAGATCAATTCTCAAGTGGGAATGGTATGACGATATTAACACAAAAGCTGTATTCCTTCATGCTCTTCTAAAAGCCAACTATGAAGAAGGTGCTTACAGAGGACACAAGCTTATGCCCGGGGATGTCGTGTTCGGCAGAAAGAAGTGGGCGGAACAACTTGGGCTGTCAGAACGGCAAGTCAGGACAGCAATTGAGCACTTAAAGGAAACTGGAGAAATTTCGACCATCAAAACGACCAACAGATTTACCGTTCTACGCATTGAAAATTGGGCATTATATCAATCAAAAGATGGTGAAACGACCAACAAGCGACCAACAAGCGACCAACAAGCGACCAACAAGCGACCACGTACCAAGAAGGAAAAGAAGGGAAGAAGGGAAGAAGAGAGAGAGAGAACCGCACGCAAGTCAGCCTACGGACGAAAAGGAAAGGTCATGTTAACAGACGAAGAGTACAAAGCTATAAAGGAACATTTTACAGACGCAGACGGACTTATAAACCACGTAGGAGAATATCTTGCTAACGCCAGTAAGCACTATGAAGATCATGACAGCCTTATATGGCAAATAGGCAAGCAGGATAAGTGGGCTGTCAATCACAAGACACAAACTTATGAGTTATCACAAGAAGAGATAGACCGTATGCGTACAGAAGCATTCGGTGAAGGCTGGAAACAGTGAAAGGAGAAAAGGAATGATAACGATAGTTGAAGGAAAAGTATTCGCAAGCGGCAGCAGAGAAGAAAGGTTAGCGGATTTGGCTATCCACATTAAAACAACGAGAGAGCGCATGAAAGAAGACGGAATGAGCGATGAAGCAATAAGAGAAGATATAGCGATGGCAGGCAGGCTCGCTTTTATGAGTGCGGAAGAGTTAGGCGAAGAGATTGTAAATATAATGAGAGGGGAAAAGGCATGAATAGCGTACAGTTAATAGGCAGACTTACCAAAGATCCTATAGTCAGATGGACAAACGATATGGCAATAGCGACATTCACAATGGCAATAGACAGACCGCCAAAAAAGGACGGCACGAAAGAAACTGACTTTCCGAGAATAACTGTTTTCGGAAGGCAGGCAGAAAACTGCGAGAAGTTCATTGGGAAAGGCTCGTTAATAGGCATACAGGGCAGAATACAAACAGGCAGTTACACAAACAAGAATGGCGATAAGGTATATACAACAGACGTAATAGCTGACAGGGTTGAGTTCCTTGAATGGACGAAAAGCAATGATCAGAAACAGCCAGAGCAACAGCAGTTTGGTTTTCAACCAGTAGAAGATATACCATTTTAGGAGCCAATAACAAGCTGACACATAAGTTATGTTAAAGAGGTAAAAGGAACAGAAAGGAAAAAATAATGAAATATACAGAACTTCACGAAGTATTAACAAAACAAATAGAAAGAATATCGAATGATGATTTGACACAAGAGCAGATGAAAGTCGAAAGATACAAATCAGAAATTCTTGTAAAGCTTGCGAAGCAAACGATAAAGAACGGTAATTTGATTTTACAAGCAGAAAAACTGGACTCGGCAGGTCTTATTCCGAATAGCAAAATAAAGGATTTGGTGTGATGGCTCATAAATACACAGCAGAAGAAAAAACATGGTTATTGGCACAAGATGTATCGCTAAGCTATGAAGAAGTCACAAAGCGATTTAATGAAAAGTTTGGATGTGTTGTTGGGGTAAGTGCGCTCCAACAACATATTACAAAAACTTTAGGGAAAAACCATGTTAGGAAGAATGCGAGCGATTATCATTTTTACACAGAAAAAGAAAAAACATGGTTGATAAATCAAGATGCCGAAATAACTTACAAAGAACTGACTGAGAAATTCAATGAAAAATTCAACTGTAAAAGGACTGAATCACAGATAAAAGATTTGATGTGCAAACGGTTAAAAATTGTCAGCAGAACAGGCAACATAAAAAAAGGTTTTTTCACAGGTAAAGAGCCGATCTACAAAATAGGCGAAGAAGTAATAAGAGACGGGTACGTGTATGTCAAAGTAGGAAACGAAAGGGGCAGAAACAAAGAAAATTGGCAAAGAAAACAAGATATTGTTTGGGAAAAGGAATACGGCGAAATTCCAAAAGATATGTTCATTATATTCCTTGATAAAAATCCTCTGAATTGCGAAATAGAAAATTTATATTTGGTAAATAGATCAATACACGCACAAATGTGTTCGGAGGGATGGTATTCAGAAGACCCACAAGCAACTATAGTTGCAATAAAATGTTGCGAGTTACAAGAAGCGTTAAAAACAGACTGACGCATAAGTTATCACAAGAAGAAATAATTTCATCAATTTCAAAAGACAATTTCTACTTTAGTAGATAGCAGACAAAAGTTATAACAATATTTTTAGTAGTAGTGCATAAGTGTTGAATATAAGTCAGTCTGTCAGCAGACGGGCGCAACAGAGTACGCAGGAGCAGGAAAATTGCGCCCGAACTGCACAAAGAAAGGAAATGAAATGAAAGTATATTGTTTATTTGAACAGTCGGGAACGTTCAAAAATGAGTTTATCAAGTTGGGATATGAAGCGTACGACTATGATATTAAAAACGATTTTGGGCAAACAGATTATAAAGCAGACTTGTTTTCAGAAATTCGGGGGGGGTACAACGGAAAGCCAAGTGTCTTCGATAACATAGCGAAAGAGGATTTAATACTTGCCTTTTTTCCGTGTACCCACTTTCAGGAGAACAACGCAATACTTTTGCGAGGTGAAGCAAATCAACTCAAAAACAAAACTCTCGAAGAAAAATTAGTCTATTCTATGAAACGACATAAAGACCTTTCACAGATGTATGAACTAATATCAATGCTTTTTCTTATTGCGATAAGACGAGGGTTGCAAATGATAGTCGAAAATCCGTACACTCAACCACATTATTTAACAACGTATTGGTGTGTGAAACCAACTTTGATAGATAAAGACCGAACGATAAACGGAGATTATTATAAGAAACCAACACAATTTTGGTTCGTAAATCGTGAACCGAAAAACAACTTCTTGTTCGAGCCGATCGAATATGTTGAAACACGAATAATTAGTAAACAGAAAAAGCAAGGGTATATTGACAGGCAAGTGCTACGCAGCATGATACACCCACAATATGCAAACAGATTTATCAGAGAAAGAATTATAGATGCTAACTAAAACATCAACTTTGAGAGAGAAATGTCAACTACACCAAAACAAAAGCAAATGACGCAATTAAATGTATAAATGACGCAATTAAACGCAGAAAGGAATGATATGTACAAAATAGTCGTAGACAGAGAAATGCCGAAAACTTGTTACGAATGTGGCTTGTATTATATAGCCGGAGACGACTTTTCCCCTTATTTATCAACAGCGGAGTGTAGAATTACAGGGAAAACAATAGGTTGGAAACATGAAGCAAAAGAGGTATTGCCCAAATGGTGTCCAATAGAAGGTTCAATTCATAAAGAAATAGAAGGTCTAACAGAAATACCTGATTGTAGAAAATAATATTGATCAGAAAGCGAGGAAGTATGAAAAAACGATTTAACACAGAATTTTATCATGTAATAGATAAATATTGCGTGATAAAAGGCATAACGCATAAAGAGTTGGCGGAGAAAATAGACGTAAACGAAGCTACTTTGTCATTGTATCTGACAGGGCAACGCAAAATAACATTATCGGCATTTATGGGAATATGCGATGTGTTTGGTGTTAAGGCGGAAGAATTATACAGGACATACCTGTTTTCCTGTATGGAGCAGAGAGCCGCAAGGTATCGAGAAGAACACGAAACGCCCAGGGAAAGCGAGGAATGATATGAACAAACGGCAAAAGAAGAAAAGAGAAAAATTATATGATTCAGGGTTTACGACATGGAAAGAGAAAAGAAAAATTGACAAAATGTACAAAGATTTCGTGCGAAGAGTACGTCATGTACAAGAGAAAAAAGATTGGGTGTTTTAGCAGAAAGCGAGGAATGATATGGCTATTATTATGAAACTCGATGATGAAATCGACAAAAATAAATGGCTTAAATACGAAGAAAAGATTGAACTCAAAAAACAAAACAAAGGAAAAACTATATGCCCGATTATGTCATCACAAATAATTCAATGGAACGGCGGTTATGCCGTATGTTTGAAAGAATTATGCGCTTTATGGAATGATGACCACTGTGCGTTTTGTAAGAAAACAGAAAGCGAGGAATGATATGAGCGAAAAGATAAAAGCTCCAAAGTATATACCAGCAAACATCATGAGAGCATTCACAAGAGAACAATTACGAGTAATAGCAACACAGCGCAACACAAAGGGATTGTATTCGCAGAATGCTTACAATGCTCAAAAAATTCTATGGTACACAAGCGGACACACTTCGATGGAGACAGGAATAACAGTACCGTTATCAATGCACGAAGCGACAGGCTGGGACGTTGCGGAAGCTGAAACAGTTAGTTTAGAGCCATGGCTGAACGGCACAGAGGAATACAGGAGAGCAGAACAATGAAAATGCAAGAAGCGGCAGAAATATGCCAGTCGATTAAATTCATATTGGACAAAGAAGATTATTCGGAAGAAGTTGAGGAAGCACTCGACATGGCAATAAAAGCATTACAGCACCTATCATTGCCCCGAATAATTATTGGGCAAGGTGAGAAAGAGCCGAAGTGCGAAGATTGCAAGTGGAACACTTGGGATAACAACTGTATGGTCGAATATCGTGGGTGCCGTTTTGAGCCAAAGAGGGAGAGTGATGAAGAATGAAAAAAGCAGAAGCGAAAAAAGCAGAAGCATTGAAAGTCCTAAAAGACTATATAGCAGAACTCGAGCCAAGGGCTAAACGCAATGTATGCTCCGAAGATTTTAAGCTGTACATGGCAATCAACATAGCGATAGAAGCGTTAGAAAAGCCCGAAATAGTACACTGCAAAGATTGTGTTAAATGGTGCAATGGTGATGATATTTATGGCATCTGTAACTGGAACGAATACCTAACATTGCAGACAGCAAAAGACGGCTTTTGTTCATGCGGACGGAAAGAGGGAGAGTGATACAGATGGAAGTAATTAAATGGTACTGTGACCGATGCGGTAAAGAATTTCGTGTTCACAGCAGACTAACACCGATAACGGCAATTATCGGGCAAAAGCGAACTGATGAATTTAGGTATGAAGAAAGAGAGTTTTGCGATAAGTGTTTTCCCGAAGTCAAAAAACAAATATTATCCGTACTGCGGAAAGAAACGGAGAGTGATGCGGAATGACGAGACAAGAAGCAATCAAGATGCTTGAACTTATCAAGCGAGATATTCAGCAAGACTATCCGATGGACTATCAGATAGCACTGGACATAGCGATGTATGCGATGAACGCCGACATGCGGAAACTGCAAAAGGCGGCAGAGGACGCAGAAAACAGCGAAGTGCGTAAAGGGATTATCAGAGCTATTGAAATTTTGAAAGGAGAAGCGCATGATTAAAAAAACAGAACAGAAGATAACTGCAACAGTGTTGAGCGAGAATTGTAGCGAGTGCCCCTTCCTTGAGTTAATCCGGGTGCTTGACATTACAGGCAGGTACAAAGGCGGTGTCCGTCAGGAATGTAAATACCTATCCTCTTGTATGTGGGCGTTAGATCATGTTGGTGATGCTGATGGTTAATTCAAGACAGAAGGGCGCAAGAGCGGAACGGCAACTTGCAAAGGAATTGAACAAACACGGCTACGAGTGCAGGAGAGGGCAACAGTATTGCGGTGCTAATGGCGATGCAGATGTTGTCGGCCTTCCAAAACTGCATATTGAGTGCAAACACGTCGAAAGGCTGAATATCTATGACGCAATGGAACAATCAGAACATGACGCAAAAAGCACAGAATTGCCGTGTGTAATGCACAAAAAGAACAACAGAAAGTGGTTAGTAACTATGCCTTTAGATGATTTTATGAGATTATATAAGGCATGGGAGCGACTATGATTAACAATTATCTTGATTTTAATATAGCAAAATTCGTTAAAGATTGCTTTGAACATGAAAAGCAACTTCCGGCATTGAGAGAACAGTATAATAATCTTGACGGAATGCGAGGGCTTGACCCCTCAAGGGAAAAAGTACAGACTTCGCCTTCAAATGACGGAGTAGATAAAATAGCTGTTTTAAGAGTTAATTTATCCGAGAAGATAGAAGACTATGAAAAGGATATAAAACTGCTTAAAACAGCCTTTTTGTGCCTCACGGACGATGAAATAGAGGCGGTCAATATCTGTTTTAACGGCAAGCCCATAGCGGAGCAGTGCTATATGCGGAACATTGAAGAACGCACAGTTTACAGGCACAGAAAAAAGGCACTCGACAAGCTGACTTCTGCTCTGATAGGTTAGCCAAAAAATAAAAAAGGACGGCCGCCCGGAAGGCAGCCGCTCTTTTGAGGTGTAATTATTTCCACTTGTTCACACTTCCTTCTGCCATGAGAAGATCAAGTGCTTCTTTGATTATTTCCGCAAGGCTTTCGCCTGTTTCTGACCTGCGTTTGTCGAGATATTCTATGTATTCCTTGTCGTCTTCAAGTCTTAATAATAAATTGAGACGCAAATATGTTTTTGCCGCATATCTATTTTTAACTTCTGCTGATGTTTTGCCCATTATATCACCTCGCTTCCCTCAAGTTGTTTGCAATAATGATACATTTCCACAGCTTCATCTTTGCTTATGGACTTTGCAAAATTATCGAAACTGCCATAGTCTTTAAGGACGAGGTTTTTCCAATCCTCGTCTGTAACGTAACTGTCACATACATATTCAATCATTTCTGATTTTGTCATTGTTCTTCACCTCTCTCAAAAATCCTTATTAAACACCATGATGCCTACATATCTTTCAATTCTTTGATTTTCGCTCTGATTTTTTCCTCGTTCAGCATTGTTACAACTCCTTTCTATCCGTAAATTATATCACACTTTGCAAATATATTCTTCAAGGCTATTGCAGATTGTATAATGCGCAAGTCGCATACTATTTTCGGACAAATGGAACGCACAATACAGGTCTTTCCATGATGTGGGCCTTTTCTTGCGTTTGTTCCATCTGAACACCATCGTTTCATATCCATGATCTAACGTATTGTTGCTGTCTACCAAGTACAGCTTGCCGTCCTCTGTCTGTACTATGTGCGACAGTTCACGATAGCCTGTTTCGCTGATTATTCTACTCATTTTGTATCACTCCCTTCTGTATATCTTATATTCTACCTGTCAAGAGTTCTGTGCCGAGCGTGTATTGCAGTATGCTAAACTCTTTCGGAGTGAGTGTGATACCTCTTGTCATAAGTTCATGGTCTTCGCTCCATGACCTTATATCATACCTCGGCTCACCGCCATTCCATTTCACTATGTTCAGTTCTTTCCGCCAACCATTCTGATCTGTACTGAGTACTCCGAGATGGTCTACGATTTCAAACATGATATTGTCACCATGCATTCCGCAAAAATCTGTTTTCATTGTTCTGCTCCTTTCATGTTCTATCTGTCAACTACCATGCTATTGTGTACGTTTGTTGCCATACTCCACCGATTATCCCAGTAGGGTAGACCTTATATCCGGCACTCTCGAATATCCCTTTGAGTTCAGAAAAAAGGTCGCTGTCAACATGGTGATGGTCGGTAACAAAACAAGCGTCATGCCGTCCGTTTTTAACGGCATAGGCTATGCTTTCGTTCTGCTTTTCTATAAGCTTGTCTATCCTTGCCTGTTTAGCGTTCTTCATATCTGCTGTTATTTCCATAGGCTTCATTCTGCGTCACTCCATTTCTAAAACACATCTGTACCAGTAAGCTATATCAGACAGCATTTCTGACTTGTCTGCATACTCCATTTTTGCGTCAGGGCAATCAATTATTATCTTGCCGTCCTTTTCTTCCATGATCCCGAGCGTAAACTCAAGATAAGTATCTACCATTTGCTGTTCAAAGCTTGTCATTTTGCACTCCTTTCACAAATATACGGATTGTAAACTGACTTTATTTCCTCGCAAGGACTGATTTTATATCGTCCTTCTCGGCAACATTCAAGATGTTCACACCTTGCACAATCTTCTGTTTCTGCCTCTTGCCTGTTTAATATTGCATTTTCATAATCGAACATTTTGCATATCCTTTCTGGCGGAGTTTTGCCGCTCCGCCATCGGCTTTAGTTCTTAATACATGCCTGCCCAAGTGAAGCAATCGTCTGTTTCGTCATCTACAAAACCGATACGCTCATCAGATGTCCTGACTCTTCTGTATCCAAGGTCGTGCATAGTGACTTCAAGATTTTCTATGTAACTGGGCTTAACCAACATGTCTACATACACTCCGTTATGTCTTGCATGCTGCAAGGCTATCTCATACGCAAAGCTGAAGGTCATTTGGTATCGCCATAACGTGTACCATGTTTCTTTCCAGTCTTCTAAAGAGCCGTCAAAGTCTTCAAAATGGGCGGTAACTCTAATCGCATCTTCATGTTCTACTCTGCATTTCATTTTCGTTTCTCCCTTCTATGCTTCTGTTACATCGTCAACATTGATGGTGTACTCCATTGATGTCTCTATAATTTCCATGTCTTCATCATCAAGCTCGAAGCCGTAAGTGCTGTCGCAATACTCTTCAGCAGAGATATTGAACTCGGCTTTGTCGTATGCGTCCTGTTCGTCCTCTGCGACAACTTTCACTGTCGCATATATCGTGGTACTCACCCTTACTTCATACTCTTTCATCTTGCGCTCCTTTCGTATAATTCATCAACATACTCTTGCAGTAATGGAATCACATCTTTGATTTTGAAGTTCGGCAGGTCGCTCAACTTATCCCTTATCCATGGATAATCCATTTCGGGATACAGCTCCTTGTAGTTCAGTTCTGCCAAGCTATATATCAGTGTTACAACTGATTTCGGCAATTCGCATATATAAATCATTTTCGTTCTCACTTTCTCCCCGTATAGCCGATAGGCCAGCTTGTTTTCATGCAAGGATAAACAGTGTTATCCCGATTACATATAGTGCCGTTTTCCAGTCAAACTTGACTTCTCTGTTCCAGTCGTACTTTCTCAAAATATCAGCTCCTCTCTTGTATACATTCTGCCATGCGCTCCGTTTCCGTATATCTCCCGGATAATTTCTTGTGCGTTCGCTCCATTACTGTTGATTTCTACGTTGATTCTGACTGAATAGTCGTTCTTGTATGTGATTGTTACTATCTCTCTCGGCAGCTCGTTCTCCCTGTAGTCGTAGTCAATGCTTTTAACGTAACTGCGACTATCTGACAGGATCGCCTTTTCCAGTGCCTTTACAAAATCCCTTTTCTCTTTGTATTCTTCTCTCATTGTTTTTTCCTCCTACCAAACTTGATTCAAGATTATGAAAAAGGGCAATGCTGTGATTGCCCCTGTGATTATTTCAAAGATTGTTCTCACTTTCTCACCTCTCGCATATTACATCAAACGGCACGTTTATAGGTTCTCTCATGTAGCACCAACTTTCAGCGTGTGCCATGTCAGCCGCCTGTATCTGCGGATGCGGTTTGCCGTCTCTGCCGATTTCAAAGATTGCTATCCATCCGTCATCAAGTGTTGCAAACTTGTATTGAATGCCGTTTATCCATGTTGTGTCGGTCGTTATTGCGTTATTATCTATCCATGTTTGCCAGTTCATTGTTCTGCTCCTTCCTGTTCTCTGTATTCATCCACCGCCCTGCAATATATGTCATCCCAGTCAAGATTAACCATCTGCTTGATAAACTCATCATCGCTGTATTTATGGATTACATCAGCCGTCCTATCGCAAATTATGTCATCGTAGTAAAACTCAATAGTTCTGTTGTTGATATCTGCGATAATCTGTATATCGTGCTCTTGCTCGTTATCATCATCAAAGACCGAATACAGTATGCCTTCTCTGTTTTCAGGGTCTTCGTCGATATAATATTCATGCTTTATGAACTCTCTTATCATTTCCTTGCATTTCTGTTCATATGTCATTGTCTTCACTCCTTCTCAAAAGGGGACGTGTTGCCCCCTTGTTTATGCCTCAAGTATGCGGTTAACCTATACACCGCAAGGTTTAATACTGTTACGCTGCTATAGCTTCTTCATCTTCGCTATAGTTGATTATGTCGTTAATCAGCTCTTCAAACTCGTCATCATAGCACCAAATATGCCCGCAGTTTTCTATGATTTCGTCAAGCAGTTCTCCAGTGTCTACGTTGTCACGGTAGTGTTCTGCCATGTCGTTTACTGTCTCAAGACCATAGATTGAGTCTACAAAATACTCATCGTTCAGGTCAAAGTTCCCTACGCTGATTTTGTCTAAAAAGTCCGTGAGACTGCAACCGTAAAACAGTTCGTCCAGTTCGTCCATTCTGTAGCACCGAAAACCATCTGCGAAACCGTTCCAGTTGTCAAGCCCGTTTACCATGTCGCAAAACAGCTCGTCATCATTTTCGAGCATTGAGATTGCTTTTCTTATCATTTCTTCATACTTTGTCATAGTTTCCACCTCTTTCTGTTTTCTTGCTTTATCCCTTCACTCTGCTTTTACACGGACTTGTGACCGCCCTCGGTAGCATTAAAGGGGTGTGCATTATGCGCACACCATTTCAGCGACTTTGACTCTTGCTTCGGTCTCTTTTGCGTACCAAAGCTGTTTTGCGTTATGCCATCTGAACCCAACGGACTTGAGCATATCCCTGACAGCCTTTTCGGGCTTTTCTTTGAAAGTTATCTCGATTCCGTGAAGTTCCTCGTTGCGTGCCCACGTTGCAGGCTTTTCTTTCTTTTCGAGCTTCTTGATGCTTGCTCTTTTCTTGACTTTTACGATGTCTTTCCATTCTACGACTTCGCTTTTTTCGCAAATGCCCTTGCCGATAGTTCTTGCTCTTTTCTTTGTCTGTTTCATTTCGTTTTCTCCTTCCTGTGCTATTTTCGCTTCTTTCTCTGCAACTTTGCGCTCAATCTCTTCTTTCACATCGTTCTGCTCCAGCAGCCACTCTTGCAGGTCTTTGACAAAAGCGTTATAGTTTTCGCCCTTGCGTATTTTGTTCAGATCCAGTTTCTCCACATCTGCCATGCACTCTTTTCTTGTGCTGTATCCATGAGAGACCACCAGCAGTCCTGACTGTGTGTCAGTTGCGAACCAAAACATCTTGTTTTTCTCGTAGATGCCCGGCTCTTTGTGATAGGCTATTCTTGCGCCGTGGTCGATATAGCCTTCTGCCTTTTCGAATGTGAAGCCTTTTGCTTCTTTCTTTGCTCTGATTTTCTTATAGAATGTTCCCTTTTTCATCGTTTTTTCCTCACTTTCTCTTGTGTCTGATATTCAACGCACAGCCCTGCTGCTATGCGCTCAAGACAGATACAAGGGTTTTGTTGCAGTCGCTGGTGCTATTCAATCCCTACGGTTTCCCACCGCCTGTTTTCTTCTCCGCTCATGGTACTTGCCCACATCATCGCAGATTGTACGTTTTCACCGACTGTCATTAAGTTGTCAAGGTTCCCGAGTTATTAGGTGCTCGCCACCCATGTCTAACACTGTTCGGTCATTTTGCTGTTCTCTTGCGCTCAGGGGCAATATGACTTGTACTCAAATGAGGTGTTCATTATTGCGTGATACGCTGTTTTCAGCTGTGTCATACATGGTATGTATGACAATGTTTTGTTTGGGCTTGCTTGCCCTTGTGTGACTTGATTGTATCATACATGGTATGTATTGTCAAGTACTTTTTTGCGATTGTCTTTTGTGACGTTGTGCAAGAGTGACACATTCAAGGTTTACATTGCATCTTGTCTTTATCGACTTTCGCAAGCTCATTATAACACTACATGGTATGTATGTCAACACTTTTTTATAAACTTTCTAAAAAAACTTTTAGCCTGTCATAAAATTGTCAGTGTTTTCAATGCTTACAGCGATTATAATTATAGTGTAAAGTAGTATATCATATTCAATAATCACGTGCGGATCAGTCAATTATTGAATAGCAGCGCACAACATTCAAGGGTGTAATTGATACCTGAAGAGAACACAAGCGCACAACGTATCAGTGACAACATACCATAAGAGAACAAGGCACTATACAATTATAGAACAATTGACAGATAGAACAACAGATACCTAACAACCTATAATCGCATATCACGGTACACACTCAACACCTGTAAATCGATATCGATAATAATCTAATGAAGATAATAATTGATGCTTGATAAATTGATATGCTGATAATAAATTGATATTAGCGCTCTTACGTCGAACAAGCAAGTACCAAAAATGGTACACGATACCATGCAATGTAGTATTGAAAACCAGATTGCAACTCAAGATATATAATAGTAGGAAACATTACACTAATGTTAATAGACGTAGCAATTGCAAAGGGTACAGCCCAACGTGCAACATACATGATACATACACTCCATCACTGCGAGAAGAGAAGAAAAAAAATAAATAGGTAGGTAGTTGCCCTGCTACGTATATTATTAAATGGTAGATAAGCAATCCCGAACCCCCATTCGACCGGGGTTTTATTATTACTATATATATAGACACACACATACGCAGAGGCCCTTAAAAAGATTTCACAATAAAAAAAGGGGCCTATTTTGCATATTCATACATAGGTTTTTGCATAAAGATGCAGAAAAACAAGGGAAAGTGTAAAAATATCCCGAGGAAACACATTGAAACACTGAATAAATATACAAAGAGGTCAGATATGGCAAGTAGACAGAAAGCGGCAGACGCAAAGAAAGTGTTAAGGAGTCAGGGCGGAAAGCCGAAAGCATACACGAATCCATACCTGATGGCATACAGGCTTGCGAAGTACGTAGCGACTTGTGAGCAGAACAAGAAGCCGTTAACAGAGACAGGGCTTACAGTAGCCTTGAATGTGATGCCGCAGACATTCAGGAAGTATGCCGCAGGGGAGATGGACGCTTATACACTGCTTAAAGGCGTTCCATGCAGAGAGAGCGAAGCAGAGGTAAAGATCGCTCTTGACAACTACAGGCAGATAGAGGAATTGCAGGACGTATATAAATATCTGACAGACAATGAGCGGAAAGACCTTGTTATGAGCGAGGTAATAGGCAAAGCGAGACTTCTTGTCAGTCTTGAGAGAGAGGAAAGGCTGTCTGCTGTCGGAAAGGTGAGCGACATATTCATCATGAAGGCCCGGGAAGGATGGCAAGATCAAGCAGACAGACAGGATATAACGATAAACATCAAGAATGACGATGCGATAGCGGCGTTAAAGGCGTTAGGCTATACCCCCATTGAAGGGGAGTCGTCATAAAGGTGGTCAGGGGGATATTTTTGTATGGCTAAAAGGGCAAGGGAAGCATATACAGAGTTCGTCAGGAGCAATTATCTCGGATATGTATTTGAGGTACAAAACCACGGACTTGACTATACGAAAGACGAACTTCGGTGGAAACCCACAAGATTCCATAAGTACTTGTGTGAGAAGGTCCAGGAGTTTATCGAGAAAGACACAGGCAATCCATACGACATTCTTCTGATATCGACACCGCCGCAGGTAGGCAAGTCAGTCTCAATAACCGAAACGCTGCCTTCATGGTATTTAGGGCGCAATCCGAACAACAGAGTTATCGAGATTTCATATAATTCCGACTTTGCCAAAAGGTTCGGACGGCGTAACAGAGACAAGATAAACGAGTTCGGCTATATCTTCGGCATATCGGTATCAAACGAGACTAAAGCTGTGGATAACTTTGAATTATCGAATAAACGAGGCTCAATGCTGTCAAGGGGCGTCACGTCAGGTGTAACAGGTAACGCCTGCAATCTGATGATAATAGATGACCCGATAAAGAACAGGGAAGAAGCCGATTCAGAGCAGATAAGGCAGAAACTATATGAAGAGTGGCAGAACTCATTCAAGACAAGATTCTCTAAAAACACGAAAATAATCGTCATACAGACAAGATGGCATGAAGATGACCTTTTCGGCCGTCTTATGAGCGATCCTTTTGCCACTGTGATGAACTTTCCGATGGAAGCAGAGGAAGATGACATACTCGGACGCAAGGTCGGAGAGCCTTTAGTTCCGGAAATAGGCAAAGACAAGAAGTGGCTTGAGAGTTTCAAATACGCCATGGAGCAGGGCGATATACAGTCAGAAGGCGAGAGCGGTATCAGAGCATGGAACGCCCTGTATCAAGGCCGTCCGACAAGCCTTGCAGGCAACCTTTTAAGGCGTGAATGGTGGCAGAAATACGAATATGACGATGAAATGACGTGGGAACACCTCATTATGAGCGTTGATGCTGCATTCAAAGACTATGAAACAAGTGATTTTGTGGTCATTCAGATATGGGGCAAACGAGGCCCGAACTGTTACCTTGTGCATCAAGTGAGGAAACATCTGAATTTCCAAGCGACAATGGACAATATCGTGCAGTTAAAGGCACTTTTCGGAGTCAAAGAGATTCTGATAGAGGATAAAGCCAACGGCACAGCGATAATACAGGTCTTGAGGCGGAAAATCGAGGGCATAATCCCTGTTGAACCGAGAGGAAGCAAAGAATCGAGGGTAAATGCCGTTTCATTCGCTATCGAGAGCGGAAACGTGTATGTTCCGAGCAATAAGAAGTTCACTAAAGAGTTTATCGAGGAATGTTCGCAGTTCCCCAATGGCAAACATGACGATATGGTCGATGCTATGAGCCAGGCTCTTTCAAGGCTGATATGGCGAAGAAACAAGCGAGCATACCACAAGAGGAAGCGTGACTGGTTCACGAAAGAGAAGAAATACGGCATGACGAAAGGAGACAAGATACATGTTATATGAGATCATAACTATAATTTTAGCTGTTTTGATACCATTTTTCTTTCTCTTTGGTTTTATGTGCGGTGCAAAGAAAGGCCAGAACCCGAATGCGCCCATATTTGAGCATAAAAAGTCAAAGAAGACCGCAGAACAACAGCGTCTTGAGATATTAAGTCAGAACATAGCCAATTACACAGGCAATAGCGAAGGACAGGTCAAGATATGAGAATATGGGACAAATACCTAAAATGCAAAGAATATGCTGAAAAAAAGCAGATAACTCAAAAGACAAACGAACAATGGAACTTTTTCAACGATAAACAGTGGGAAGGACTTGAAAGCGGCGGCGAAGTACTGCCGTTTTTCAATTTTATCAAGCCTATCGTTCGGTACAAAGTGTCTACTATATGCAGTAACAACATGACAGCTAATTATTCTGATCTATTGGCAAGACCCGAATATGACGAATTGTATAAAAAACTTAACGAGGATTTTGCGGCTAACTGGGAAAGAGCCAACATGGACAGAAAAAGCTGGGATGCGGTCAAAGTTGGTGCTATCGAGGGCGACAGTTTCACGTATTTTGGAGACGAGAGATTGAAAGACGTTGACGTTCTTGGTGAAGCGGAAGTGCTTTTCGGTGATGAGCAGTGTTCAGAGATTCAGAGCCAGCCGTATATCATCATCAGAGAACGCCTTGACGTGGCTGAAATTCGCCGTATAGCGGAAGAAAACGACTTGCCCGAAGAAGACATCAATTCTATTCAGTCAGATCGTGAAAACGAATATTTAGTAGGCAACAAAGATGATGTAGACGAAGACTCAAAAGCGACAGCGATCGTTTACTACGAGCGGATAGACGGAGTTATCCACATGGCAAGAGCCGTTCAGACTTGCGAGTTTGTACCTCTTCACCCGATAAAGTACACGATAGGTGCTGATTATGAGGGCATAGGACTGAAATATTATCCGTTTGTCAAATATACATGGGATAAGCAGCCGAACAACGCAAGAGGCTGTTCGGAAGTCAGAGCGAATATCCCTAATCAGATAAAAGAAAATCAAGTACTGGCGCAAAGAGCAATAACAGTAGCACAATGCGCTTACCCGAAAATGGCGTATGACGCTACAGCAGTTACTAATCCTGAAGAGTTAGATACCATAGGCGGCAAAATAGAGATAGCAGGTGCTATTGGCAAAGTCGGTGATATGGTCGGATATCTCAATCCTGCTACCATGTCAAACGACTCACAGGCCCTTTCTAACGATCTGCGAGAGGTAACAAGGGAACTTGCAGGTGCTTCCGAGACTACACTTGGTCAGATAGACCCGACAAGAGTAGCGGCAAGCGCGATCGCCGCCCTGAAAGACTCATCTTCGGTCAATGTCAATGAGCAGGTTTCGAGTTTCAAACAGTACGTTGAAGACATTGCAAGATTATGGCTTCCGTTGCAGGTCGTTTATGCTCCTGACAAGTTAGAAAAGCTGTTAGAAGACGTGAACAAGAGCAACGCAGAGCAAAATCTTCCACCAGTACAGTTATCAGACATAGAAAGACTCGAACCAGATATAAGGGTAGACGTTTCACAGGACACACCATGGACAAAGGAAGCACGTCAGCAGACTCTTGACAACATGTTAGAGAACCAAATGCTGACATTCGATGAATATGTCCAGTTGCTCCCCGAAAACAGCATAGTGCCTAAAAATGAGCTTCTCAAGGTGCTTATGCAAAGACAATTGCAGGCAAACGAGATGGCACAGCAACAGGCCATGGCGGAGCAGGAATTACAAGAAGAGCCAATACCGCAGTAATGCGTTAATGGAGCGTGGCATAAGCCGCGTTTTTTTATACACCAAAGGAGAAAAAAGTGAGCGAAGAATTAACAAACAGCGCAAACATATCGGAAGTCGCTGACCCGATCGAAACGACTCAAGGCGCAGAAGAGCAGGAAGTCGCCGAACCTGCCGAAGAAACAGTTGAAGAACTGGAAAACGAAGCGGAAGACACCGAAGACAACGAAGACGAAGAGTCTGAACAGGATGACGCCACTAATGCGGCTTTTGCAGAAATGCGAAGAAGAGCAGAAGAAGCCGAAAAGGAAAAGAAGGCACTCGAAGAGAGACTCGCAAAACAGGAGCGAGAATCTGAAAAGCAGAGCGAATTAGCTTCAGCAATAGCTTATGCAAGGGAGAACGGCTTTTCTGACGAGGAAATCGAAGAAATCATCAGGGAAATCGAGGCGGAACAGAAAGCAGAAGACGAGAAAAAGGCGATAGAAGCCGAAAACGAAAGTCTGAAGCAGCAGATAGCCGCGCTCGAAGATGAAAAACTCCAGTCCGAAGTAGCAAGTATGGCGGAATCCGATTTACGAGAGTTACAGAAGATTGACCCTGAACTGACCGACCTTGATGAACTTGGTGAGGAATTTTTCGTGTTGAGGGCAAATGGCATATCTACTGTCAGAGCTTATCACATGATAAGGCAGGCAGACGAAGCCACAAAGCCAAAAGGTGCATACGCCCCGGGCAAACTGAACAAAGCCAAACAGGAGTCAGAATACTACACGAGTGAAGAGCTTGACGCTATGTCGGTTGAGGAAATCCAAGCCAACTGGGAGAAGGTTCAGCGGTCTATGAACAGACTTAATAAGGAGTGATAAAAAATGGCATACAACAACTTCAAAGCTAACGTGTGGGAAGCGGCAATTCTCACAGAGCTGGAAAGAAAACATGTCTTCGTAACAGACTGCAACAGAGCATACGAAGGCACAGTTAAAGGCGTAGGCGACAGCGTTACAATCAAGAACGCAGGCGATGTAACCGTAACAGATTATTCTGACGGTGAACAGCACGCTTTCTCAACACCTGAATTTGTCGAAGGTCAGAACCAAATCATGACTATCAAACATATCTCACAGTACAACTTCATGGTTGGAGATATCGACAAAGAACAGGGCGCAGGAAAAGCACTTGACGTTTACACAAAACAGGCTGCACAGAAAATCGCAAACAAACACGATCTGCTTGTAGCTTCACTGGCAGGCGATCCGCAGGCTAAAAAGCACGCCAACAGCGCTGTAAAGGTAGACAGCACAAACGTATTTGAGGAAATCGACAAGGCAATCACAATGCTTTGGGAAAACGATGTTCCTGCTAACGAATATCTTGTACTTGACGTTTCACCGAGATTCTATCAGGTAATGAAACAGCAGTACATCAAACTCGACACAGACAACAGCGAGATGATTAAACGTGGTGCAGTAGCTATGTACTCGGGCGTAGACATCAAACTGTCAAACAACGTACTGACAGCCAACAGCGGAGCGAACGACCTTATCATGCTCCGTACAAAGAGCGCTATCGCATTTGTAAATCAGCTCACAAAGACAGAACCGTACAGACCTGAAGCATACCAGGCAGACGCAGTAAAAGGGCAGAGCCTGTATGACGCAAAACTCATCAAGCCGAAAGAAATGGTAGTCCTGAACGTCAAATACGCATAATTGAAAGGAGTGAATAAGCATGGCAACAGTAACAGCAACAATGGGTAAACTGCTTCGCACAAACGAAGTGTGTGATTCCCCAGTAGCGGCAACGACATTTTCCGCAAACGATACAGTTAAGATTCCTTGCACATCTAAACCGCCTATCCTTCTGATTCAGCCTTCCACAACAGGAAACGTTGTATTCAGCAAGGGTGACGGAATGGCGGCTGTAAACGATCAGACAGTTGCAGTCACAGCAAGCAAGGATAACTTTATCATGCTTGATACAGCGAGTTTCGGAAACAAGTCAGGCACAAACAAAGGCTTTATCATAATGACACCTGCCGTAGCAGGTTCGCTCAGCCTTATCAACACACTTTAAGATAACGGGGGTAGGCACACCGCCTATCCCCTTTTTCTTTTATACGGAGAAAAAACATGAATTACGGAGAACTGAAAAGAAGAATGATTGACTTTGGGTTTGAGGAAAGCACGTATCTGACAGACCCTATGGCAAAAAGCGAGTTTCAATCGTCAATCAATCAGGCAAGACAGACAATAAGTCAGTCAGTACCGCTCATAGGCAGATATGACTTTGCACAGGACGGAACTGCGACAGGACTTCACAGAATAGACCTAAAAGCAGGAACGGAGACAGACCCCGATGGCGAGACAGTACCTATAACGCTTGACGGAACTTTCGACAAGATAGACAGTATGCAGATTATCTATAACGGCATACCTTATCCGTTTTCAGACTATACACTTGAACAAGGGCATATCGTTGTACTGAACTATGCACTTGTCGGCAGTTTCACGATTTTCTACGCAAAGGGCATAGACCTTATCGACACAGACACAACGGACGATTTTGACATTCAGATAGATTATGAAGCAGAGCATCTTGTTCCGCTCCTTGCCAGTTATCACGCATGGCTCGATGATGATATTCAGAAAGCGACCATGTACTATAACGAATACGAGCAGGAACTGAACAGGATATTACAATCAAGAGCCGAAAGGCAGAATAAGATCAAAGCACGAATTGTAGGTGGTATAAAATGGCACTAAAAGTTCCAAATTCACCAGCAACTAACACAATAGTTTATAACGACCTGAAAGGTGTTGATTTTTCGCAGGACGCAAGCCTTATCGACAGACGGCACTCACCCGACATGCTGAACATGATTTCTGATGAGGGCGGCAATCCTGTCAAGCGCAAAGGTTGGGAAGTATTAAAGACCATATCAGATTTCAATCATGGATATGATAACAGAATAAATAACTTATGGTCTTATTCAATGGACGGTACGGACTATCTTCTTGTCGAAACAAATTACGAAAACGACCAAGGGTATCACAATTATTATATTTATCTTGTCACGTTAGCAAGCGATGGCACAGTTTCGTCCGTCACGTATAAGGACTTTAACTCTTACCCAGTGAACTGTGCGTTTTATTACAAAACAAGCGGCAAGGAATATTTTTATCTCTTTGACTCGTATGGACTACGAGAAATAAACAGCAACGGCAATCTTGCATATTTAGATATGTACGAGCCGACCATAGTAATATCACGACCGCCCAACGGAGAGGGCGGCACACCGTATGAAGAGATAAATCTGTTATCTGAATTTGTAAAAGAAAAGTTTATTGTTACAGGCAGTTCTGCAAGCACATTTGTATTGTCAAAAGAAGCCAAAATGTATCGTTCAATTACTGATGATTATCATATAAAAATACAGACTCTGCAAGCAGACGGCACATGGCAAGACTATGAAGGCACGATTACGGTAGGGACTGACAAAAAAACGCTCACTGTTTATCCTGCTATACCTGTAACACCTTCCGATGGAACTGATAATGTAATAATCAGATACAAATGCAGAGAAGCGGAATATCAGCCTATTTTGAAATGCACTAACTACGCATTCTTCTCGCAAGGCACGACAGACCATGTATTTATGACAGGTTCTGCTGACGAGAAGAACACAGTTTGGTATTCCGCAGTTGGAGACCCCACGTACTTCCCCGACACAAACTATCTGTATTTCGGTTCTGATGAGGGCGAGTGTATGGGGTTCCTGCCAGCACAAGGCGAACTTGCATTGTTAAAACCCGACCCGAAAAGCGGAACTACGTCAATATATCTGATATACGATACATCAATATCATCAACGGCTGTATCATCAACAGTATCGGGCGAGACAAAGACCACGACAGAGCAGATATACACTTATGCCGTAAAGCGTGTAGCAACGGCGGTAGGAGCAGTTTCAAAAGACGGTTTCGGAATACTTGGTGACGAGCCTTTATTCCTCTCAAAGAAAGGGCTGTACGGAATAACATCACTCAACACAACAGCAGATAAGGCGGTCACTAACAGGAGCAGAAGTGCAGATGGCAAAATGACGGCAGAGGACTTGACGGAAGCACAGGTAATAACTCACAACAATTATCTGTACGTCTTTGCCAATAACCATGTGTACGTGTTTGACGGACGTAACAAGTCTGCAGACAGAAAGAACAACACGCCTTATTTCTACGAAGCTTATTACTGGGATAACGTGCCTGCGAAGAAAGTATGCGTGATAAACGACAATCTGTACTTCATCAATGACAATCAGCTTTGCCGTTTCAAGAACAGAGGAGAACTAACAGACTACTCTGACGGAAGCTCGATAGTCAATGGAGAAGTAACTGGCGGAGTACCCATCGTAGCGAGATGGAGTACAAAGAGCGATGATGACGGACTTCCGCAGTATTTCAAGACCATGATGAAGAAAGGGAGCATGGTAACGCTTGCACCATACGAAAGATCAAGCGTAAAGGCTTATGCACGACCAGACGGATACTTTGCGAAAGACGCAAACGGCAATCCTATTGCACGCTACTACATAGGCGAGTTTTACGCAGATATATGGCACTCGTTTGAGTATATAGACTTCTCAAGATTCACGTTTGACACACGAACAGCACCAAGAGATATATTCTTCCGGAAGAAGAAGAAGAAATATGTTCGCTTGCAACTCGTGTTTGAAAACGATGCACTCAACGAGGGCTTCGGAATACATCAAGTCGTAAAAACAATAACTGCAACAAGATTTGCGAAATAAAGGAGACAGAACATGGCAATAGATGATTATAAAGTAACGAATGCCGAAGTGCAGGCGGCTCATGTTCAAGCAGCCCCGAACACTCTGACAGGCACAGCGCAGGAAAATAAAGCCGTGTTTGACGGCTACCCCGAACTGCTCAAAGACAAGCATAACGGACTCATAGATGAACTTGATGATGCTCTATCAGAAAAGGCAGACAGTTCAGATGTAGAAGCTGCACTTGCTGAAAAAGCAGACATTGACGATGTTGATACAGCACTTGCAGGGAAAGTTGACAAAATTGAAGGCAAAGGACTTTCGGCTAATGATTATATAGATGCCGATAAAGCATTGGTTGGCACGATCACAAACAAAGTAGACAAAGAGACAGGCAAAGGTCTTTCTGCTAACGACTATACCACAGCAGAAAAAATGAAACTGTCGGGCATAGCGGCAGGAGCGGAAGTCAACATACAGGCTGACTGGGAGACGAACGACACGAACAGCGATGCTTACATCAAAAACAAACCTTATATCCCGAACAAGACAAGCGACCTGACGAACGACAGCAACTACGCAACAGAAGAGTATGTCGAAAATGGACTTGACGGCAAAGTAGACAAGGAAACAGGCAAAGGTCTGTCAGCGAACGATTATACAAGTGAAGAGAAAGCATTGGTAGAGACTATCCCCGAAATGGTAGGGACTATCAGCGATAAAGTTGACAAAGAGACAGGTAAAGGACTATCGTCAAACGACTACACCACGGCAGAGAAAACTAAACTTGCAGGCATAGGAGATGGCGCTGAAGCCAACGTACAATCGGATTGGTCACAAACGGATACTACTGCTGATGACTACATCAAGAATAAACCGCCAGTTCCGACAAAGACGAGCGACCTGACTAATGACAGCGACTTTACTGTATCGGACGGAACATACGATGCTATGACAGTTGGAATGTCAAAACAGCTCGACACAGACGAGTATGAAGAAGACTCCGTTCCATATCTGTTCAGAAAAACAGGCGGCACAGCGACAGCAGGCGACAGAGAGTTAGATAAAATAGTTGGTGGTAGTGTGGTATTTAATCAGCTTGTGCAGAATGGTAATTTTGTAGCTAAAACAGCATGGCAAGCTATCAATGGAATATGGGAAACTAATAATAATATTGCGACTTTCACAAGAGGAAGTGAATCGTACGCACCACAATTTTATCAGTTTGTTCCTGTAATCAATGGTCGTAAATATTTTGTCACTGCTACAGTAAAACCAAGTGTTGCGTGTAGATGGGATACTCGTTTTGAAGATATATATACTTTAAGAAATGCGACAGCTAATGAATGGCTTACGATAAGTCACATTTGCATGGCTACTGATACAGCAAATTATAGAGTAAATATATATTCTGACATATCTAATGAAAGAGATACACTGCAAATTAAGAATGTTATGTGTATTGATTTGACCCAAATGTTCGGCACAGACATAGCAGACTATGTATATCAGCTTGAACAGGCAACAGCTGGAAGTGGTGTTAATTATCTTAAATCATTAGGATTTTTTACTGAAGATTATTATCCTTATAATGCAGGTGAGATAAAATCTGTTAGCGGATTAGATAGTCATGATATGGTTGGATTTAATCAATGGGACGAAGAGTGGGAACTTGGCACGATAAATACATCGACAGGGGAAGACGAATCTGCGAGTTATAGAATAAGGAGCAAGAACTATATCCCAATTAAGCCAAGCACCACCTATTATGTGGAAGGGGCGAATGTTGAGTCAAATGTCGGCAGGGCATGTTTTTATGATGAAGATAAAGTGTTTGTGTCGGCCATGTCAGACTTTCCTGTCGGCGCAGTAACGAAAACATTTACAACACCGAGCAATGCTTATTATATGAGGTTTTCAGCACCAAGCAACTACGGCGCAACCTACAACAACGACATCTGCATAAATATATCAGACACCAACAGAAATGGTGAATACGAACCATACATCAAACATTCTTATCCACTTGATAACACGCTTACATTAAGAGGAATACCAAAAATAACAGATGGTAAAATCTATTATGATGGTGATGTATATAATTCAGATGGTAGTGTAGTTAGAAAATATGGTGTGGTGGATATGGGCGACTTTGAGTGGGCATACAATTCTGCTCAAAGTGTGTTCTACACATTAAGCGATACCACCGACAGAGCAAAACTTGCGGAAGTATTATGCAGTATCTACACATACAGTAGCACATCTGTTGGTAGCGAAAGAGCAGATTTCACAGTAAATGTTGGTCACCCTTATTTTGGAACAAGTAGGATTTCAGTTAAGGACAGCCGTTTCACAGACTCAACAGCATTCAAAACCGCAATGCAAGGTGTATATCTTATCTATGAATTAGCAGAACCAACAACAGAACAAGCTGAACCATACAGCACAGTACAGATTTGTGATGGTGCTGGTACAGAGGAATATGTAACTACAGGTATTCCAGTTGGTCATGAAACAAAATATCCTATCGATCTGAAAGGCAAGCTCGAAAAGATACCATTAGTTGAGCCACCAAAGACCAACGGAACATACACGCTTAAATGCACAGTGAGTGGTGGCGTGCCGAGTTACAGTTGGGTATAAGGAGAGTAACATGAGAAAACCATACATATTAGAGAGACACAGAATAAAGAAAAGCCAGTCTGACAGAAGAGACGCGATCGAAAAGGCAATACACGAACGACCGCAGGTAATCACTTATGAGGAAGAAGGTGATGACAATGAACTTGATGATACACAAGATACTGCAAGAACGTAACACTGGAAGCCGTTTCGGTGCAGACCCCGAGTACATTACAATCCACTATGTAGGGCAGGTCAGCTCTGCAAGAAATAATTGCTTATACTTCAAGAATAATGATGTGCCAGCCTCGGCACATTTTTTCTGTGACAAAGACATATATCAGTCAGTAGCATTGTCACGTGCGGCATGGCATTGTGGCGGCGGCTTGCAGGACTATGGCACAAGAAGAGTGGACGGAAACTCGGGAGCTACACTTCACGGAGTATGCCGTAATCAGAACAGCATTGGTATTGAATTATGTTGCAAGAAGGTAAAAGGCAGGATTGTACCGACCGAAGAAGCGATAAGCACAGCGATACCGCTCGTACAGTGGCTTATGAAGAAGTACAACATACCTGCTTCGCACGTTATCAGACACTTCGATGTAACAGGAAAATGTTGCCCGAACGGATACATACCTGCGAAAGAGTGGAAGAAACTCCATGCGAGATTAACAAAGCTCAAGATACCGAAATACCCGACAGTGAAGAAGCTAAAGAAAGGCGAAACAGGGA
>Ga0310697_10000780_pt1 | contig 40681 bp, 19 predicted proteins | sample 172DNAGHGlowgp2_FD_203883 | JGI IMG/M metagenome (GOLD analysis project Ga0310697, IMG submission 203883) | Sheep rumen microbial communities from Palmerston North, Manawatu-Wanganui, New Zealand - 1728 DNA GHGlow gp2 (v2) (version 2) | ecosystem: Host-associated > Mammals > Digestive system >...
ACAACCAGGAGGTCATCACCGGCTACGTGAAAGGCAAGACCAAAGGCGGTCTCATCGTCGATGTCTTCGGCATCGAAGCCTTCCTGCCCGGTTCCCAAATCGACGTCAAGCAGATCCGCGACTTCGATGTCTATGTCGGCAAGACCATGGAGTTCAAGGTTGTCAAGATCAACCACGACTACAAGAACGTGGTCGTCTCCCACAAGGCCCTCATCGAGGCTGAAATCGAAGCCCAGAAAGCTGAAATCATCAGCCGCCTCGAAGTCGGCCAAATCCTCGAAGGTACGGTCAAGAACATCGTTTCTTACGGTGCGTTCGTCGATCTCGGCGGTCTGGACGGTCTCATCCACATCACCGACCTCTCCTGGGGCCGCATCAGCCACCCCTCCGAGGTTGTTCAACTCGACCAGAAGGTCAACGTCGTCATCCTCAACTTCGAGGAAGGCAAGAAACGTATCGCCTTGGGTCTCAAGCAACTCACCCCGCAACCGTGGGAGAAGCTCGATCCGAACCTCAAGGTCGGCGACAAAGTCAAAGGTAAAGTGGTCGTCATCACCGACTACGGTGCCTTTGTGGAGGTCATCCCCGGCGTGGAAGGCCTTATCCATGTCTCCGAAATGTCCTGGTCGCAGCACCTGCGCACCGCCCACGACTTCCTCAAAGTCGGTGACGAGATCGAAGCTGTTGTGCTCACCCTCGACCGTGAAGGCCAGAAGATGTCCCTGGGTCTCAAACAGCTCATCCCTGACCCGTGGGCTGGTATCCTTGAGAAATACCCCGTCGGCTCCCGCCACACCGCCACCGTCCGCAACTTCACCACGTTCGGCATCTTCGTCGAGTTGGAAGAGGGCGTTGACGGCCTCATCCACATCTCCGACCTCTCCTGGAACAAGAAAATCAAACACCCCGCCGAGTTCACCAAGGTGGGTGAATCCATCGAAGTGGTCGTCCTCGAAGTGGACACCGAGAACCGCCGCCTGAGCTTGGGCCACAAGCAGTTGGAGGAGAATCCGTGGGATGTCTATGAGACCATCTTCACCATCGGCTCCGTGCACGAGGGCACCATCACCGGCATGACCGACAAGGGCGCCACCGTGATGCTCCCGCACAACATCGAAGGCTTTGCTTTCAACCGTCACCTCCAGAAGGCCGACAAAACCACGGCCAAGGAAGGTGAGACCCTGCCCTTCATGGTTGTTGACTTCTCCAAGGACGCCAAGAAGATCCACCTCTCCCACACCAAGACGTGGCAACCCGACCGCGACAGCGAGGATCGTGCCCGCAACGAGGAGGAGCGCCAGAAAGAGCGCGACATCCAGAAGGTGAACGAGAGCAACGTCGAAAAGGCTACCCTCGGCGACCTGAACATCCTGCAATCTCTGAAGGAAGACCTCGAGAAAGAAGGAAAGTAAGACTTGAGGCTTAGGACTTAAGACTTTAGACGTGAGACTTTTTCGAAAGCCTCACGTCTTTTTTTATTCTACATTCTGCATTCTACATTAAAAAAAATGTACCTTTGCGGTCGCAAAAAAACGATAAAAGAAAATATGGAGACCTCATATCTGTTTCACGGGAGCAACCAGCCAATCCCAAACCCTGAAATCATTGTACGCGGCTACTACAAGGATTTCGGGTATGGTTTCTATTGCACCAAACTGGAAAAACAAGCCCGGCGGTGGGCGCTAACCAGGCAAAACGACCATGTGGTTTCCGTTTATAGCTATACTACCGACACGAACCTGAACGTACTTTCTTTTCCCTGTATGTCAGACGAATGGCTTGATTTTGTTGTGGCTTGCAGACGAGGCGTTCCTCATGATTATGACATTGTTGTAGGACCTATGGCCGACGACCAGATATGGGACTATGTGGAAGATTTTGCCAGCGGGAAGATTTCAGGAGAGGCGTTTTGGGCACTGGCCAAGTTCCGCATTCCAACGCATCAAATTGCATTTTGTACAGACAAGGCTTTGCAAACTTTAAAATACGAAAGGAGTTTCGCTCTATGACAAATGTGTTTTTCCCCGATGAGCAAGTGACCGAGAACGATTTGTATTTCGTTTGTTATATGATCGAACGGGTGGCACGAGAATTGAAGCAGCCCAACAAATACGTTGTCAACCAATTGGGTTACAATGTAATAGCCGAAAAACTGTCTTTGGCTAATGTTCTCCATGCCAGCAATCCGCAAGCGGTTTGCGCCGACTGGATAGAGACGTACCATCTTGCACCCGGAAACTTTGACGTAACGGATGTTGATTCAGAACTATGTGAGACTATCCCAACAGCTTTGCAGATGGGAAAAGTTTACACACGCCTGATAACATCCACGTTGTCCATTAAAGAGGATTACGCCGAAGCCATCTTGAGGGTTTACAACTCCCCGATATGCGAAACTCTCGACAACTACAACTGCAGTGCCTATTACGAACCCTCGCCCTATATAACCCGATGCTACTATGAGGGAGGCTTTTAACCCATAACATCCTCACAGCTAAGTTTTTGTGAAGTATCATTTTAAAACCCCAAAAGAATATGAACGAAGAAATGCTGAACCTGAAACCCGCGAAGGTTTTCTATTATTTCAATGAGATTACCAAGATTCCGCGCCCGTCGAAGCGCGAGGAGAAAATGTCACTCTGGTTGGAGGAGACTGGCAAGAAGTTAGGTCTGCCCACCAAACGCGACAAGGTTGGCAACGTGCTGATTTCCAAGCCCGCCACCCCTGGAAAGGAGAACGTCACTCCCGTGGTGCTCCAAGCGCACATGGACATGGTGTGCGAGAAGAACAACGACAAGGTGTTCGACTTCGACAAGGACGCCATCGAGACCTATATTGACGGCGAGTGGCTGAAGGCCAAGGGCACGACCCTCGGTGCCGACGACGGTATCGGCGTGGCTCTCGCATTGGCCGTCCTCGACGACAATGAGCTGGAACACGGTCCCATCGAGTGTCTCTTCACCATTGACGAGGAAACTGGCCTCACCGGTGCTGCCGCCGTGGAAGCAGGCTTCATGCAGGGCAAAATGCTCCTCAACCTCGACTCCGAAGACGAAGGCCAGTTCTTCATCGGATGCGCCGGTGGCCAAGACACCGTGGCCAAATTGCCCGTCGATTGCGAACCCGTGGAAGGCGACTGCGAGTTCTTTAAAGTCGAGGTCAAAGGCCTGCAGGGCGGTCACAGCGGCGACGACATCAACAAGGGCCGCGGCAACGCCGTGAAACTCCTCGCCCGCATCCTTTGGAACTCCTACAGCTACCACAATTTGCGCGTCGCCGACATCAACGCCGGTAACCTTCGCAACGCCATCGCCCGCGAAGGCTACGCCATCGTGGCCGTGCCGAAAGAGGAGGTTGAGGGCTGGAAAGCCTACCTCGCCGAAATGGACAAGACCTACAAGGCCGAATTCCACACCACTGACCCCGGCGTGACTGTAACCGTGGAGCCCGCCCCCGCCGTCAAGGAGGTGTTGGAGGAGACGCTCCAGATCGACGTGCTCAACGCGCTCGTTGTCTGCCCACACGGCGTCGCAGCCATGTCGCAGGACATTCCCGGCTTCGTGGAGACCTCCACGAACCTCGCCTCTGTGAAGATTGTGGATGGCGAAGTGGTTTTCACCACCAGCCAGCGCAGTTCCGTGGAATCCAAAAAGGCCGCGATCGTTGACAAAGTGTCGGCCACCTTCTGGATGATCGGCGCCGACGTGGAGAACTCCGACGGCTATCCCGGCTGGAACCCGAACCCGAACTCCGAGGCAGTGCGCGTGCTCACCGAAGCCTACCGCAACATCTTCCACAAAGACCCGCAAGTGCTGGCCATCCATGCCGGTCTCGAATGCGGCCTCTTCTCCGAAAAGTATCCCGACATGGACATGGTCTCCTTCGGTCCGACTTTGCGCGGCGTCCACTCTCCTGACGAAAAACTCGAAATCAAAACCGTGCAGATGTGCTGGGACCTGATGGTCGAGTTCTTCAAACTGCTGAAATAAACTTTGTGAACTGTGATCTGTGATCTGTGATCTGTCACTAAACACGATTGCTTTAATACAATAAATCCCCGCACTTCCAAATGCGGGGATTTTTTCGTCCCAAGTCTCAAGTCTCAAGTCTACTTATACAAGAACCTCCGTATCGACCGTTTCGGGGTCTTCGCGAACTCCTGTTCCACGGTCTCAATGGCGGAGACATGCTCGTATTTGGCCACCATCGTGTTTAAGGTCTCCAGGTTCTGTTTCATCTGTTCCTCAACGGTGATTTTGGACCAGTCGAAGGCGGGATCGGGATAGACGAGCGCGACAAGTTTGCCTTTTCGGCCCACCACCACGGTCTCCCCCACCCCGGGCAGCGTGCTGAGCTTGGATTCCAGTTCCTCGGGGTAGATGTTCTGCCCGCCGGAGGTGAGAATCATCGCCTTGCTGCGTCCCTTGATATAGAGGTTCCCTTGCTTATCCATAAGTCCGAGGTCACCGGTATGCAGCCAGCCCTCGTTGTCGATGGCCGCCTGCGTGGCTTCCTCGTTCTTGTAGTAGCCCTTCATCACGTGCTCACCACGGAAGAGGATTTCGCCGACCTCACGACGCGGGTTGGGCGAGTTGACCATTACTTCGTTGCGCGTCACCACCTTGCCGCAGGAGCCGATGGGCTGTTTGTACCAGTGCTCGTAGCTCACCAACGGGCCGGCCTCGGTCATGCCATAACCCACCACCAACGGGAACTTGATGCGCCGAAGCACTTTCTCCACGCTGGTGTTCAGCGCGGCGCCACCTGTAATCAGCCAAATCAGGTTGCCGCCGAAGGCATTCATCAGCTGCTTGTAAATCTTCCGCTCCACGATTTTGCAGAGAATCGGTGTGTTCCACAGTGCCTTCACCTTCGGATCACGAAGCGCCGGGAATATCTTCGAATGGAAGATTTTCTCAATCACCAACGGCACGGTGAGAATCATATAAGGTTTTGTCTCGGCGTAGCATTTTAGCAGTGTGGCTGGCGAGGGTGTTTTGCCGAGGAAAAAGACGTGGCAGCCGCCCGCCACCTGGTACAGGAACTCGATGGTCATGCCGAACATGTGCGCTAACGGCAGCATGCAGACCTCTGTCCAACCGGCGTGGTTGGGGATTTCCTCTTGGCTGTACTGCACATTGGCGGAGATGTTGCGGTAGGTCAGCATCGCCCCGCGCGGCGCGCCCGTGGTGCCGGAGGTGTAATTGATAATCATCAGGTCGTCGAGGTTGTCAGTCGGCAGATTGATGTTCTCGCGCTGCAATCCCCGGGGGTAACGCTCGCGATAGAGGTCGCCATACTCCCGGTAGGCCTTCTCCTGCTGTTCCGTCCGGGCGAACAGCAACTGGAAGTTATCCGTGTCGAGAATCAGGTTCACATTCTCAAGATGTTGGATATCGATGTTTTTCCATACATTTTGGCTGACGAACATCGCCTTGGCATCCGAGTGATTGGTGAGGTTCTCAATGTCGGCGGGCGCGAAGGCGTCCATCACAGAGACGATGACCCCCCTGTTGGCGGCAATGCTCAGCAGCGAAACGGCCCAGTTGGCGCAGTTGCGGCTGCAGATCACCACCTTGTCGCCGCGTCCGAGACCGGCCTTTTCCAGCAGTATCTGCAGTTTGAACATCTGGGCGGCCATCTCGCCGTAGGTGTAGCTTGTGGTGCCGTTATAGTCTGTCAGAGCCGGCGCGTTCCAGTTCTCGGGAATCGTCCGGTTATAATAGGTGAAGAAGTGTTGTGTGGGTTTTCCTTCTCGTTTCATACCGTGAATTTTGATGTTTCTTTAAGGCGGCAAAGGTACGAAATTTTCGGGTATGCAGGGTCAGCCAATGTCCTTTCCCGGCACGCTGTAGAGACGCACGGCCGTGCGTCTCTACGACACCCGTCAATCGTTATTCCACATCGCAAAAAGGGCGAGACCGAATGACCACACCCTATCATTCTTCATTCTACATTTTGCATTCTGCATTGGGTTAATCGCGGAGGCAGCGGATGGAATACGCGCCTCCTTAAAACAAATTACTGGACAATCTTAATTATAGGAGCTCCTAATGCTTGTTCTATTAGGGCAATGGTCCTGCACGTGAAATTGTGGCCACCGCTAAGCCACCTCGTCACATCTGACGGACGACGATGGGTAATAGCTGCCAGATTCTTCTTGCTGATGCCCTTCTCTTTCATAACAGCATCGATACGGCTGGCGATGCCTTCCGTTATAGCATCGGTAGCCCAATCAAGTTCAGGAATCCTGTCGTATGCCTCCTGAACAATGGGACTGTAAATCTTAATGTTTTTTGGCGGTTTCATAATTCAAAAGATGCACTTTCAATTCCCGTAATGACATTCTGCTCTATCTTGATTTTTCCTTTTTGCAATTCCTGTTCAAGCAGAGCATCAAACTTTTGCAAATCCATCACATATCCACTCAATTCTTCATCTTCTTCGTATGTCCGTGTGGTCTTTGCCCCTCCGTTTCCCACAATCAATATCTGGTCGGAAATACGCAGACAATATAGGCGTAGCACCCTGGAGTCAATCGACAAAGCCGCCAAATGATCCCCATATCTGCCTTCGGGTCGAAAATAACGTTCCAATGCGCCGTTGGCAACAATCCTGTTAATGGCTCTAAACACTTTTTGGAAGTCCGTATTGAGGGTGGCATCATCCATAAACTTCCGTACGAACTTTTCATATTCGGTAAGATCGTTTCCATCAAAGCAGATAGAATACAAACCAACTTTATCGCTTTGTTCTATAGTTTTTACGATAGCTTTCTTCATAATACATCAATTTTCTTTACGCCGCAAAGATACATTTTTTTTAAAATTTCGCATATATGCAAAATTTTTCCTTTCACTTATTGCAGAAATAATTGAAAACAGGGCGCGACCGCACCGGCCACGCCCTTTATTCTTCATTCTACATTGTTTGATCGCGGAGGCAGCGGACCGAGAACCCCGTGTACTTGTTGGTGCAGCTGTAGTTCAGGCTCAGGTCGGCACCTTCGTAGTCCAGGTGGCGCTGGAACGCAGCGGAACCGCTCTCGTTCTGGGAGGAGGACCAGAAGAAGGCGTATGTGCCCGCATTGCCGAATGACGAGCCAGGGCAGCCGCCTGCTGGAACGGCAGAAAAGCCCGAGGCATTGTTGGCACTCTGATCGTTGCCGACGGCACACATGTTCGTAGAGCTGTGCCATCCGACACTGTCCGCCAATGCTTTGGCGATATACTCAGTGTAGATATAGTCCCCTACGCACATATATTCGATTTGGCTGCCCACATAGTTGGTCATTGTCGTCCACTCCGCGTCGCTCGGCAAGTGCCATCCTGCGGGACAAATGCCCCTGCGGTGACCAGTGAAAGTCACCGAGACAGTATTATTGTAGTCGGTGTTCACGTTCGTCTCCCCGTAAGCCGTATTGAACGTGTCCACCGCCGCGTTCCAGTTGTAAAGCAGACCGTACTTCAACGGTGCGTAGGTGGCGGAGTCGTTGTTGTACCAGCGGGCCTGCTTGCCCGTGTAGGTGTAGCCCGTGCCAGCAGCGGGAATAAGGTACGTTCCCGTGCTCGGCGATGTGGTGGCGCGCAGGTTCTCCCGCATCCAGCACTGGTTGCCGATTTGCACGGTGGCATACACGTTGCCCTCGTGGTCGGTGACGGTGGGAGCGGAGGAACAGGATTTTGAGTCGATGACGGTGGTGGCAAATTCATTGAGAGTGATGATGAGAGAGGTGAAACAATGCGTTGAAGAATTGGTCTTGACAACCGTGTAATCACCGGGAGTCAAATTGATGTACGGAGATGGGATTACAACACCATCCGAATCAGTTACCTTGTAGGTAAAACCATTATGTGCGTCAATGACAATTTGGCCATCGTTATTGTTGCTGTTTGTTGGATTAACGCCCACCACCTCTCCGGAAACAAATTCAGGCGAGGTTCTTACGTCATAGATGCGATAATACTGGTAGCTGCGTTCGCAGTTGTCGGTGGTGATAACCGTAAGGGTGTACAAACCAGGACTTAAAGAGTCAAACACGATGGTGTTCCACGACGTAGTCTGCCATTCAGGGACATAGGAAACCTTCACAATTGGGTTACCAAAGGCGTTGTTTTCCAAAATATACGTATAACCATTAGGTGCGGTGTCAACAGCCATAGCACCGTTGAAACGTTCACATAACGTATTAGGCCACGTGCGAATATGTGGTTCTGCTCCTTGGGAGAGAACGGTCAGGTCTGCGTTAGCGGTAGCGGTGCAACCCTGCCCATCCTCTGCAGCAACCCGGTAGGTGTAGGTGCCGGGCTGCATAACACCGACTGCAGTGTAGTTGGCGGCGGTACCAAGAACGGTTGGATTATCATCACGGGTCCATTCATAATCAACGGAACCTACGGCATTCTCCACAGTGGCCGTGAACAGCACGCCGGCACTCTCCAAAACTCCCTGACACACAGCAAAAGTGTCCGAATTAATGGAGACGGTCAGAAGATCAGTAGGTTTGTTGACATTCACGTAAAGAGAATTGGACTTTCCACAAGGATTGGTTATCGTTATCGTGACAACCTTTGAAGCTTCCGTGAAAACAGTGCCGGCGGCGGGTTCCTGTGAATACCAATTCGTGCGCTCAACGGTGCCAAAAGCGTCTTCATACTTGATATTGGAGAAGGTATAGCACTCATCCTGGACGAGGTTGGCGTTGATGAGAGGCTTGAAATCAGGAATAGAGAAAGTACAGCCAGGTTGTTGTGCAACTGTGGTATCTGAGATAGTTCCGATGAATTGCGGGCCAAGGGAGCCCACCTGTACAGTGTCCGTTACGGTTTTCGTACAGCCATGCCCGTCGGACACTGTCACAGTTGGGAAATAAAGCTTGTCGCACGAATCCGGTATTATGAAGAGCCAAGTTCTGGCAGAGTCAGACAAAGTGTTCACGCTCTCACCAGACCACGTATAGGACAGGTTCGGGATGCAATTGCCTGTTACGGAATCTACGGCTTCTATGGTTAGAATTCCATATGTGGGACAATAAGGCTCGTTCTGGCCGTTGAAGACAAGGTGTCTGATTCGGATGTTCTGGCAGGAAGTAGAGGACTGCGGTGTTTCGCCGTTGGAAATTTTGTCGCGGAGGCAGCGGACTGAGAACCCGAGGTTCTTGGTGTAGTAGTACCGATCCACGCCGACGTAATCGTAGTATAGGTTGCGGTTGTACGCTTTGGTCGGGTAGCTCTCGCGCTGGGAGGAGGACCAGAAGTAGGCAAAGTTGCCCGCATCGTTGAAAGACGAGCCGTTGCAGCGGCCTGCCGGAACGGCGGAAAAGCCTGTGGCGTTGTTGACACTCTGATCGTTGCCGACACAACATGTTCCACTGTTAGAATACCAACCTACACTGTCCGCCATTGCTTTAGCAATATAATTGGAATTGGAATCGCACAAATATTCGCTTTGGCTTCTCACATAATTGGTCATCGCCGTCCACTCCTCATCGCTTGGTAAATGCCACCCCGCAGGACAGATGCCCCTGAGGTGGCCTGTGAATGTCACCAAGACCGAGTTTCCGGGACTGGTGTTCACGCTCGTCTCCCCGTAGGCCGTGTTAAACGTGTCCGCCGCCGCGTTCCAATTGTAAAGCAGACCGTAGTTCATCGGAGCATATGTGGCCGAGTCGTTGTTGTACCAGCGGGCCTGTTTGCCCGTAAAAGTGAAGTCTGTGCCAGCAACGGGAATGAGGTACGTTCCCGTAGTGGGTGAGGTGGTGGTACGCAGGTTCTCCCGCATCCAACACTGGTCGCCAATCTGCACGGTGGCATAGACGTTGCCCTCGTGGTCGGTGACGGTGGAGACGCCGCAGATGAAGTGATAATCATCCACTTTCTGCTGCAAGGCATTGATCTGCCGCTGTAACGAGTCAATGGCATTGCCCAATGAACTACAACAACTGTTGTCCCCGCTATCAGGCTCACATTCCGCCACCGCCACATGGAACGTATCATACGCAACACATGTCTCAAAGCCGTAATCCATCAGATGCGTGACCTCCACAATATAATCCGTAGTGCTCGTAGGCGCAAAGGTTTCCACCTCATGCGTGCGACCAGGCAGTGAATGGCTGTTATTCACTTGATTCTCATACCACTGGAATGTAATCATCGGGTCGTTGTAGTTGCTGAGATTAGCCCGCAAAGTCACATCCTCACCCGAACAGACCTCACTGGCACTGCCTGTAATATTGGTATTGGGCTTATCATAAACGTTGACCTTGTGTGGTGAGCTCAAATAGGAACATCCGTCACTCATGGTGACCTTCACGGAGAAAATGTACGGGCTATTGTAGGTAGGTGACCATCGCTCTATATAGTGATTGTTGTATCCGTGATGATAACCTGTTCTGTCCATCCCGTTCTTATACCATGTATATGTGGCGTCGTTAGCATAATCCCCGTCAACCCAAACAGTCAACTGAACATTATCGTATGCGAATCCGAAGTAACAGTAATTGTGATTACCCTCTATCACAACCATACGGCGCGGACAGGTATCATTGGAAGGCGTTCCGTATTCCGCCCCTCCGTTGAGGTCGTCTAACTGCTGTAGACGGTTTTCCAGACTGTCAAGCCTGCTCAACAGAGCGCACAAATCAACGGAATTGGGACACCCACTACCACTGTTAGCAATGTAGCCCGCGTCATTGTTGAAGGCACTGACATTTCCAGGGATGGCCGAAGCGGTAATATAGCCGCTGTTGTTGGTCAGTTCGTTAGTGGTTGTCGGCACCGCAATGTTGATGGTCTTGTTGGCGGAAGCATTGGCCGTGAACGTACCCACGGAGCTGCCGTTTCGCTGAATGGTCAACGTGGCGTTGTTGGCCGCTGCCGGAATCGTAGGTTTATTGAGGATCTGCGCCGCTCCAGAGGTAGCGTTCCAGTCGGCGTTCACCTGCGCGGGAACCTGGCTCGCGGTAATGTAGCCGCTGTTGTTGGTCAGTTCAGCAGTGGTTGTCGGCACCGCAATGTTGATGGTCTTGTTTGTAGAAGCATCAGCCGAGAACGTACCCACGGAGCTGCCGTTCCGCTGGATGGTCAGCATGGCGTTGTTGGCCGCCGCCGGGATTGCAGGCTTGTTGAGGATTTGTGCCGCCCCAGAATTGGCATTCCAGTCAGCGTTCACCTGCGCGGGAACTTGATTGGCGGTGATGTAGCCCGCGTCGTTGTTAAAGACACTGACATCTGCGGGAATTTGCGGAATCTGCGGGAGGTTTTCCAAGTCATTGTAATCGCCGGTCTCTGCCACCGTGGCAAGTGTCGGCTTGTTCAAAATCATCTGCACCCCGGAGGTAGCCTCCCAGTCGGCAGGCAGCTGCGTGACCTCGCCGCTCGTGGTCGAGATGGTATATTTGTGCGTGCCCGTGCCGTCCGTCACCGTGACGATAACATTCGAGCCCTCCCCTACTGCCGTTACTGTCGGGGAGACACCGTCCTGACCGTCTGCACCGTTGATCACGGTGAACTGCGATGTAGTCGCATCGGTGTAGGTGATAGTATAGATGTCCGTATTGCCGTTGCTGCCAGTCTTGGTGATGGAGGCAATACCATTGCCAGCAGGGCCGGCCGGGCCGGTAAGACCTTGCGGGCCTTGCGGACCGGTTGCACCCTGAGGACCAGGTTCACCCTGCGGGCCCTGCGGACCCGTTTCACCCTGCAAACCCTGAGAGCCAGGTACACCTTGCGGACCTTGTGGACCAGTCGCACCTTGAGGTCCCTGTGGACCGATTTCACCCTGCGGACCTCGCGGACCCGCCTCGCCTTGGAGACCCTGCGGGCCAGTCTCGCCCTGCGGTCCCGTTTCACCCTGCAAACCCTGAGGGCCAGGTACGCCTTGGGGGCCTTGCGGACCAGTCGCACCCTGAGGTCCCTGCGGACCGGTTGCGCCCTGCGGACCTTGGGATCCCGTTGCACCGTCAACACCGTTTGTCACGGTGAACGTGGAGGTGGTGGCATCAGTATAGATGATGGTGTACGTATCCACATTGCCGTTCGTCATAGGACCGACAATGGAGGCAATGCCACGACCGGGAGCTCCGCTGTTGATGGGAATCGTCACCGTGTTTCCGCCAGAGATGGAAAGCTGGTCGCCGTTCAGGGAGAGGGTCTGCGGAATGCCCACGCCGTCGGATCCGGGAGGACCCTGCGGGCCTTGCTCTCCCTGCGGACCCTGTGGGCCTGTCTCACCTTGCGGACCCTGAGGGCCGGTTTCACCTTGCGGTCCCTGAGGACCAGTCTCACCCTGAGGACCTTGCAGACCGGCTTCACCTTGAGGGCCTTGAGGGCCAGTTGCACCATCCGCTCCATTCGTAACCGTGAATATTGCGACTGTACTGTCCGTAAAGTGTATCGTGTAGGTGTCCACATTCCTGCTGGTCACAGGCCCCGTGATTGAGGCGACACCACGGCCGTCAGTTCCAGGCGCACCAGCCGGCCCCTGAGGGCCTATTTCGCCTTGAGGGCCTTGTGGCCCCTGCGGACCTATTTCTCCTTGGATACCCTGCGGGCCTTGTGGACCGGGCTCGCCCTGAATACCCTGTGGGCCTTGCGGGCCTATCTCGCCCTGAATACCCTGTGGGCCTTGCGGGCCTGTCTCGCCTTGGATACCTTGCGGACCTTGCGGGCCTGTCTCGCCTTGGATACCCTGAGGGCCTTGCGGACCAGTTGCGCCGTCCACTCCATTCGTTACGGTGAACGCGGATGTCGTGCCATCGGTGTAGAGAATCGTGTAGGTGTCAATATTGCCATTGTGCGACGGCCCGATGATGGAGGCAATGCCGCGCCCGTCAGCGCCCGGCGCACCGGGTGTACCGGCTGCCCCCTGAACACCGGGAGCCCCGTCCATACCGTTCGTCACCGTGAACGTGGAGGTCGTGTTATCGGTGTAGTGAATGGTGTAGGTGTCCACATTCCCGTTAGTCACGGGACCGGAAATATTGGCGATGCCGCGACCGTCGGAGCCCGCCGCCCCGACAGGGCCTTGAGGACCGGCCGCGCCATCCATACCGTTGACACCGTTTGTGACCGCAAACGTGGAAGTCGTGTTGTCGGTGTAAAGAATCGTGTAGGTATCGACATTGCCGTTGGTCGTAGGGCCGATGATGTTGGAGATGCCACGACCGTCAATTCCTGCCGTACCTGCAGGTCCTTGCGGACCGGCAGCTCCATCCGTGCCGTTGATGCCGTTGGTCACGGTGAACGTGGATGATGAGCCGTCGGTGTAACTAATGGTGTAGATATCGACATTGCCGACCGACGCGGTGGAGGTGATGCTCTGGATGCCGCGACCGTCGATGCCATTCGTTCCATTGACACCGTCCACTCCATCTGCCCCGGCAGGGCCTTGCGGACCCGACGGTCCCTGCGGGCCCTCGGCTCCGTCCTTGCCGTTGCGCACAACGAAGGTCTGCGGGACACCCTCGGCGGGGGTCAGCACGAAAACGTAACCCGAGTCCGTGGGAATCACCGCAAAGGCGGGCACATTCCCAGCCTCGGCTGCATAGAGGGCGTAGGGCACGCTCAGCATCTGCTGGGTGCTGGTAAGGGAGTAGTTGCTGCCGCCCTCAGGGTCGATTTCCGTTTTCAGAAAATAGGGCCCGTTCGACCAGTCGATGGCGGCGACACTGCCTTGAAGGACATTCCCATCCCCTATTTCGAGGGTCAGTAGTCCGTTGGCATTGGTGGTCGCCGTGTGCGTCTCCACATACACGACCGTGCCGTATGCCGCGCCCTGCAGCACGCTCACGCGCACGCCCACCTGCGCATTGGTCACCAACTGGTTGGTGGCATTGCGCACAACCGCCTGGTAGGAGAACTTCTGCGGAGCTTGCGCGAAAAGGGAAACTGCGCAGAGCAGGAGGATTGCGATTAGAGTTGTAAATTTCTTCATTTGATCTTTATTTGGTTAATATTATTTATCGCGGATTTCCCTCGTGTGAGGGTGTGTCAAAAGTCCAAAAATCGGCATTTTTCGATTTGTAACTATCTGATAATCAAATAGCAATTTTTGCCAAAACAGACTTATGACACACCCTCACGACATCTTGTTTTTATTCCCTCACCACCTTCCTGACCGCCACGACCTGCCCGCCTACCACGGCCTTCACGAAATATATTCCGGCGGCATAGTTAACCAGATTCACTTGGGTGATTTCGCCTATGACAGGCACTGTTCGAAGATATCTCCCATAGGCATCAAACACCTGAATATCCATCGTTTCCTCCTGTCCATTGTTCATTTTGCATTGCACATTGACAACACCGCCGGTGGGGTTCGGATAAACCTTAAAATCGAAACCGTCCATGTTGTCTATGCCCACCGTGATGATCAGATGAAGTGTCACAACAGAGTCGCAGCCCGTGACCGCTTGGAAAGTCTGGGTGTAGTCTCCTGTATGACAATATGTTATACCATTCCAAGTGTAGCACGAATCGGATGTCGTGACCGAAAACTCATAAATCTCTGTCTCATAAATGGTTAAATGCAGTATTGTCACAAGGTCACAACCTGCCGCATTGGTCATATAGTTGACATAATCGCCACTCTCCACATACATCTCGCCGTTCCAGTTATAACTGCCACAAGCAGTGGCGTAGAAATCAATGGTGTCGGAATAGTGGATAGTCAACTGCAACGTAACGAGAGAGTCACAACCGGAGGCCGTATTCAGATTGACTGTATAGACACCGCTCTCCGTGTAGGTCTCGCCATTCCAGGGATAACTGTCGCAGGCGGTGGCTTCGACAAGTTCCGTCACCGAATGGTTGATGGTCAGGTGCAGCGTGACCGTGGAGTCACAGCCGTCGGCAGTGGCCAGGTAGTTCGTGTAGTCGCCACTTTCGGTGTACGTCACACCGTTCCAAGTGTAACTGTCACAGGCTGTGACTTCAACAAGTTCCGTCACCGAATGATTGACGGTCAGGTGGAGCGTGACCGTGGAGTCACAGCCCGCCGCATTGGTCAAATGGACCGAGTAATGGCCGCTTTCCGTGTAAATCTCGTCGTTCCAAGTGTAACTGTCGCAAGCGGTGGCATACAAGTCAGTCGTATCGGAATGGTTGACGGTCAGGCGCAACACCAACACAAGAGCACAGCCCGAAGCATTTGTCATATACATCATATAATCACCGCTTTCAGTATAAGTGACACCGTTCCAGTTATAACTGTTACAGGCCGTTGCGGGGAACACAACGGTGTCAGAATGGTTAATGGTCAGGTGCAGTGTCACAATGGAGTCACAGCCTATCGCGTTGGTCAAATAAAGCGGGTAGTCGCCACTCTCCGTGTAGGTAACATCGTTCCAGACATAGCTGTCACAGGCGGTGACTTCGAGAAGTTCCGTCACCGAATGGTTGACAGTCAGATGCAGTGTGACAACACTGTCACTGCCGATAGCGGAGGTAAACTGCTGCGTATAGTCGCCTGACTGCGTGTAAGTGATTCCGTTCCATTCGCAAACGTCACAAACCGTCGAGTCCAAAAGCGTGAAAACGTTGTACAGCACGGTGAGGTTTACGGTCAAGATGCTGTCGCATCCCGCCGTGTTCACAAGGGTTTGGGTGTAGGTGCCGGGCGAAGTGTAGATGATGTCATTGAGAGTGTACGGCAGACTGTTCACCAAAACGGTGTCCGAAATCGTACAAGATGTGGGAGTGTTGACCGTCAGCTTCAAGGTGTCCGTGCCGGGACATCCGTCTAACGTGGTGTAGTCATACGTGTAGGTTCCCGACTGCGTGTAGGTTGCCCCGTGCCATGTATAGCTCTCGCAGAGAGTCTCCGACTGCACATTGTGTGTGCCGTGGTGGATGGTTAGATGCAACGTCACGATGGAGTCGCAACCGTTTGCTGTGGTCTGGTAGTTCGTATAGTCGCCACTCTCCGTATAGGTCACGTCGTTCCAGACATAGCTGTCACAGGCGGTGACTTCGACAAGTTCCGTCACCGAATGGTTGACGGTCAGGTGTAGCGTGACGATGGAGTCACAACCATGTGAAGTCTGGAAATGCCGCACATACTCACCAGAGGCGTAATAAGCGACACCGTCCCAAATATAGCTGTCGCAAACGGTGGCAGAGAAGTTGCTTGCAGAAGACGCAACGTTGACAAGCGTGTCGAGAGCGGCGGAAGCACTGTTAGCGCAGCCGACACCGGTCTGCGTGACCTCCACCGTATATACATCATCTACACCGTAAGCGAGGTTCTGGAGGGCCAAGGTCTGGCTCGTGTCACCCGCCATCAAATCACCGTTCTTGTACCACTGGTAGGTGATTTCGCCGTAGCCACCGGAAACGTTAGCTTCAATAGCCGTTGAACCGCCGTCGCAGACCTCTGTCGGGTAACCGTTGGCGACCGCAATCGTCACGGCTGGGTTAGCCAACACGGCGTAGTTGGCGAGCATGGAGGTGGACATACAACCACGTTCGTAAGAGGACACCGTCAGCCAATAGACGTACTGGCCGGGAGATTCCTCGCCCGCAGTGATGAGAACCGCTGATGTGCCGACCAATTCGGTGCTGGCGTTGAGGCCGTACCTGTACCAGCTATAGTCAAGTTCCTCAATGGGGACGCCGCATTCGACATTTGCCGTAAGGATTGCCGTACCGCCCTCGCAGATGATGTCATGGTCAAGGGAGACATAGACAACCGGATCATACACGAAGGTGACGGCAGGAGCGTAAGCCAAACTGCCGCAACCCTCGTCCGTGGTGACCAGGACGGCGTAGTGGTACGCGCTGTCGCGGGCACTTTCGTATGTGGAATAGTCGGACGTGGTGGCACCCTCGATCAGGACATTGTCCTTATACCACTGATAGCCGACGTTTGAGCTGTACCCAGAAGCAACTGCGTGCAGGAAGACGATACCGCCATCGCACATGATTGTGTCGGTGGCGCTGACGGCGACGGTCGGGGTAGCAAGGGTCGTCAGGTGCATTACCACCACGCTGTCGCAGCCATAGACGTTCTGTAGTGTTACCGTCTGTGTGCCGGCCTCAGTAAAGGTCACGCCGTTCCAGGTCATGGGCAGGGAGGAAGAACACACGGTGGAGTCGTGTTCCGTCGTGACGGAATGATGCACGGTGAGGTGGAGCGTGACGGTGGAGTCGCAACCCGCGGCATTGAGAGTGTCGAAGGTTGGGGTGAAAGTGCTCTCGAAGTAGGTGACGCCGTGCCAGGTGAATGAGTCGCAGGCGGTAACAGACAGGACGGAGTCTGTCGAATGGATGACGGTGAGGTGCAGCGTCACCACAGATTCGCAACCGTCAGCATTAGTGAACGTGACGGTCGGGGAATTGGTGCTTTCGTAGTAGGTAACGCCGTCAATCCACGTAAAGGAGTCGCACGCAGTGATAACCACAATAGAGTCTGTCGAGTGGTTGACTGTGAGGTGCAGGGAGACAATAGAGTCGCAACCTTGGACGTTCGTCAGCGTGACCGTCTGCGTGCCAGCTTCTGTGAAGATTACGCCGTTCCAGGTAATCGGCAAGTCGTACGCGCAAACCGTGCTGTCTATCAATGAAATTGGGCTTTCGAAACCTTCAACTGTTACATGACAGGTATTGGCTACGTCGAAAGACTCGCCATTGTCCGTATATTGCAAACGAGATGTGTAATAGGCAGATTCACCAGGCAGCACTGTGATGGTGTCGCCCGTGCCGACGACCACACCAGTAGCCACTGTTGTGTCCGTTCCCAAGTACCAGGTCACCGTATAATCAGTAATGGGAACTGGGATGAAACGCCAGGCCTCCTCATGGGCTATCCATGGACCAGTATTCCGCCCCGGAGGTGCAATCCCCTTTGTTCCAGTATTGTTTTGAAGACCTACGACCCCATTGCCATTATTTGTCAGGGAGTTATTAGGTGTATCCTGTAAATAAATATCTATCACATTGGTACCCTCATACAGGACAATCATAGTGGTGAATGTGCCAGGAATATTGTAATTGCTTCCAAACAAATGCGTATTATTGAAACTCAACATATATTTTCTATTAGGACACTCACCAAACACGCCCGCAAAAACACAATCATTGTTGTTTGATGAATTCGGGCGCAGATAAGTGTCACGATAGCAGGCAAAGATGGTATTTGAGAAAAGGTTTGTACTCGGAATAGTATCTGAAAATGCAAATGCACAAAAACTGTTGGCCTTATCAGCATTAAAAGTTGCAACAGAATTGGACCCTGGCACAATTTGGTTGTAAACATTTCCGTAAAATACAAATGGGAACGTCAGTTCTGATGCTTCGGTCCAGTTATCATCCCAATTTTCAACAAGGCGTTCGCCATCAGTAAAACTGAACGGAGGGGCGTAAGGAATGCTTGCTACCAAGTAGTCGCTGGCGGTCAAGATAACAGTATTGGCAGACAAAGTAACGGGTTGACCACCACAGAACAGCTCGATTTCAGAAAGGCCCGTTCCCGCCTCAACAGGTGTTATGGTAGGCATTGCGCGTACATAAACCATGCTTGATGCCGTTTTATTGCAGCCCACAAAGTCGGTTCCGGTCACGGTGTAGGATGTAGAAACGGTAGGACTCACCGTGAGTGTGGCAGTCGTATCCCCTGTGTTCCAGATAAAATGTTCAGCACCAGATGCTGTAAGACAGGCAGTTTGACCCAGAAAGATTTCCGTGCCACCGCTGATGGAAACGGTAAAGTTCGTGCAGGTGGTGAAGCTGACCTCCTCACCGTATGCAGTTCCGAAACTGTTTGTCGCGTATGCCCGCACATAATAGGTGGTGCCGGATGTCAGCCCCGTAAGGTTACAGCTGAAAGTGCCCGTTCCAGCCCCGCAACTGGTATGACTGTCGTTGACAGTGGGGTTATGATCCACACTCCAACAGAAACCTCTTGCAGTCAATTCTGATCCACCTGCATCGGTTACAGTACCAAAAGCGATTGTAGAAGGACTTGTTGCGTATGCATAAGTGATATTGTATACCGTGTCGGTGGTTACCGTAGGTGGTTCGCAACTGCTCACATGCAGCGTCATCGTCACCACGCTGTCACAACCATAGACGTTATTGAGCGTGACCGTCTGCGTGCCAGCTTCCGTGAAGGTGATGCCGTTCCAGATCAGCGGCAGAAAGGCGGTGCAGACAGTGGAGTCCAGCACGCCGTAAGTGGTTGGCATCACCGTCAAAGTCATCTCCACCGTGCTGTCCGCACCCGTGGAGGCCGGAATGATTGTCATCTTAGTACCTGCTGAAATAAACACGCTGTCGTTCCATACAACAGGCAATGCGATTTCGCATACGACAGTGTCTACAGAGCTAACAACATTGCGGTTGATGGTGAGGTTGAGGTGAAAAGTAGAATCGCAGCCTGCCGCATTCGGGATGACATCGGTATAGCTGCCTGCCGCATCAAAGGAACTGTTTCCGCAAACGAATGGCAGGTCGTTCTCGTTGACAGAGACCGTGAGCACAGTATCGGTGGAGTGTCTGATGGTGAGGTTCAATGTCACCACGGAGTCGCAGCCTGCCGCATTTGCCAAGACAACTGTCGGCTCGTCCGTACTTTCTGTGTAAATGCTGCCGTCAATCCATGTGAAGGAGTCGCATGTGTCTACGATTACAGTGTACTGGGTCGGCCGGTTGACTGTGAGATGGAGCGTGACGATGGAGTCGCAACCATATACTGTCTGGAAGTGCTTCACATAGTCTCCTGACACATAGTACGTTGAATCGTTCCAAGTGTAGCTGTCGCAGGCGGTGACTTCGACAAGTTCAGTCACCGAATGGTGGACAGTCAAATGCAGTACAACCGTGGAATCGCATCCGAGTGAGCTTCCTCCTTCAAAGGTGTGCGTATATATACCTGATTCTGTGATGTTGGAATAGTCGTACCAATCGAAAGAACCGCAAGCGACACCAGTGGTATCACCGAAGACTTCATAGGCTATGATGAGGTGTAGTGTGACAATGGAGTCACAACCGTAAATATCGGTCAGTATTTGAGTATAGTTACCAGTTTCCATATAGGTCTCATCATTCCAAGTGTAACTGTAACAGCTAGTCTGATAAAACTCCGTAGTATCTGAATAGTGTACTGTCAGATGCAGTGCCACTACGCTGTCACTGCCATAAATTGTGGAAAAGTATTGCGTATAATCACCAGATTGCGTGTAGGTGATTCCGTTCCACTCAAAACTATTGCAGACAGTCAAACCTATAGTATCGGAGATATTTCCGATAATATTGAGTGTCAAATAGATAGTAGAGTCGCAGCCGAACGCATTCACGGTGTTTTGAATATAAGTGCCAGGGTAGAAGTATTCATGATCATTTAGCACGTATGGAAGATCGTTCTCAATAACAGTGTCTGTGAGTACGGTGTCTGTGGGGTGAAGGACGGTGAGATTGAACGTTACTACAGAGTCACAACCCGCTGCATTTGTCAGCGTGACCGTCTGCGTGCCAGCCTCCATGAAGGTCACGCCGTTCCAGATAATCGGCAATTCGCTTTCGCATACACTATACCAGAAGGCGGTATCGGAGGAAAAAACTGGCACTACCTTCATAAAATATAGGCTCTCGTTTCCACACGGATCTGACAAAATGATGGTCACCTCCGTTTCTGTATCTATTTCTGTTCCAGCCGCAGGGTTTTGTGAGACTGTCCAACCTGGAAACCAATTTTCCGAATTCCATTTAGGCCAACCACAGTTGTCGGAGACTGTTTCATACGTAAAATACGTGGTAAAATCCGACACATAATAGTTTCCGTCTTCGGATGCGCACACATGTCCATCCGGCAACATGCCGTTGAACACCGGCGCTAACGTGTCGCGCACGTCTATTGTCCGCGAGGTTGTGGTAGTGCAGCCAGTAAGCGTGTCCGTGACTGTCAGGAAAACCTCGTATTGATGATTAAACGAATCGGGAATTATGATTAGTAGTGTCGTGTCAAATACACTATTGAGGTTCACGCTTTCACCATACCAAGAATAGGTCAGATTCGGAATTTCTTCCCCTGTGACAGAATCCACTGCCATAACAGTAAGCGAGCCGTAGTTAGGACAGTACGGTTCGGTGGCATCGTTATACACATTCGTCACTATCTTCGCCTTCGGTTTGGATTTCACGGACACCGACACCGGATCTGACACGGTTGAACAACCGTATCGGTCCGTAACCTTCATTTGAAAGTGATATATGGTATCCGTGTGATTCGGGGCGAAAGTCGTCACAACATCGTTGGAACTGGAAAATGTGACATCATCCTCAAGGCAAATCCACTCAAAAGTGAGCGGATAAGCAACGCCTAAATAGAAGTCACCTTTTACCTGTGCGGAATCGTAGGTCAGTGTGACATATCCATTCTCACAAATGGCGGTATCCGAAACTGTAACAGATGGGGTGGAAACATGTATCTCATCGGGTTTATCCATCCAAATTACTAACTGGGACAACTCATTACCGCATTCATCTTCAACGACCATATCAACTGTAACATGATTTCTTTGGGCAAAAATGTCTTGTGTATTTGGAGCAAGGTCAGGTGTGCTCTCCCAATAAAATTCGGCATGATTCATGAGATAATCAAACGTCATATCCGTATAATCGTCATGAATCATCGACAGAACCGCGTTCACGAATTGAGCCTTGTCTGGAGCGTTATATGTACAGCTACTGCCACGTGTAGGAATCAATCTTCTAAATGGGATAGGATTAAGCGTATCCATAATGAAAGGTGGTGTTGTGTCCAATCTCTGGAGCATCTGAACAGTCCCATAAGATGTTCCATAACTGTTTGTTGCGTATGCACACACATATAAATTTGCACAAGGTTCAATTCCAGTTATCACGCTTGTGAAAATGCTTTCATTAAGGGCATCAACTGTATGGTCACAGTCAAATGTCGGAAAACCAGTGGTGCTCCAGCACACACCACATGCAGTAATGGCCGAACCGCCGTCATCGGTTACAACGCCGCCGCAGAGAACGGAGTCAGCATTAAACGATGAAATGGGAGATGTGGTTACCGTGGGGGCACTGTGACAAGAATGACGGACAAAAGAGATAGGCAACGAGTAAATTTGGGACAAACATCCAAACTTACTTGTTGCTCTAACACAAATTGTCATAACGTCATTAGCGATGGTGTCCCCCTGGATGGTGCAATCGGCGAAGCCTGTGCCTGTAATCCCAGAGGTCCAATTGATGGATGCAGTATCCAATTCCTGTGTGGAGACAATTGCAATATGCAATTCCTCACATTCGCTGAAACTGTTCATTTCATTAGTGGTCGCAGGAACACCGTTGATGGTGAAAGAGAGTATAGGACGAGGGATGACATCAAGGTGCAATGTCACAACAGAATCACAGCCCGCCGCATCGGTCAGTGTTACCATCTGCATTCTGGGTTCCGTGAAGGTCACGCCGTTCCACACAAATGGCAGATCGGTTTCACATACTGTAGTGTCAACAGTCACCACTTGAACAGGCTTGCTGACGAGGTTAATCACTCCCCTTGCAAGACAGCCATTCGTGTCAATCACATCCACAAAATAACTGCTCATCAAACCTGCCGTGGTGGTATTGGCTCCTATGGTAAAGTCGTAAGTCGGATCGGAAACGGAAATATATGCGTTGCTCCACATGGCATGTTCCCAACCATTAGGATTAATGCCTATTTTAATATCCTTATTCACGCAATTGTAAACAACTCTCGGAACATCGGTGAACGGTTCGTCGTTCACAAGGAATTCAATAGAATTAAGATGGTCAACATAGACCACAATCGGCGTAACCGTTTCACAACCTGTTGCAAGACTGGTGACTGTCACCGTATAGGTGCAGCAGTGAACCTCTTGGGTTGGGATTTCAATACAAGCACCGAAGTACGTGGTATCATAGCAGTCAGCTTGCCACTTGTAATCATACTCGGTTTCAGCACAGTCCCCATTCGATTCGGCGGAAGCACAAATCCAAGCATTCTCGGTGTTTCGGCAGAAATGGAAAGGCTTGTTGTTTTGGCTGTTGCTGGCAAAACTGATTTGAGGGGCACAATATTCACCAGCGAGATTCTCGACAAAGGTTGTGGCTGAATTAGTACAACCATACTCATCCATCACAGTTATTGTGTAGTAATCTGCATCCAAGTTGGTGAAGGATACCTCATTCTGGAAATCAAATCCATTGAGGGAATACGTGTATTGGCCAATCGGTGCTGTGACGGTAATACTGCCATTGGAACCTGTACAGATAGTATTGGGAGTCACCGAAAGTGTTGGGGGATCAGGACTATAACGTATGGTCAGGTGCAGCGTAACGACAGAGTCACATCCGTTAGTTTTAGTGAACGTTTGGTCATAGTCGCCACTCTCCGTGTAAGAAGTGTCGTTCCAAATATAATTGTTGCAAGCGGAAACAGAGAATTCGTCTTCATCAACATCACAGTCGGTCGTAAATGTTTTCTGGACCCCATACGCAGTTCCTTCTTCGTTCGTGGCATACGCCCGCACGTAATAGGTAGTGTTGGGAAATAACCCTGTCAAACTGCTCGTAAAACTGCCCGTTCCTACTCCATCGATGGTGTGTACCTCCTCGATTGTCGGGTTCTGCGAGGTACTCCAACAAACGCCTCGGGCAATGACCTCTGCGCCGCCGTCATCGGTGACATCGCCGCCGCAGGTGGCAGTGGTGGACGTGATGTTGCTTACAGAGCTGGTGGTGACGGTGGGCAATGTGGCAGAAGTTTCACCTCCATCATTAGAATCGCGGAGGCAGCGGACAGAAAATGAATGTTCACTACTGGCTGCAAACGGACTCACTCCTGTATCAAAGTAACCCAATGTACGTCCATAGCCTCCGATCGAAGAAGACCAAAACCATGCGATACTACCTTCATCGAAGAATGACTCCTCCCAATAGCCTGCTGGAACAGCTGAAAAGCCAGTTACGTTGTTCACACTTTGGTTGTTTCCCACCGCACAGTTGCTGCCATAGCTGTACCAGCCTACAGTATCCGCCAACGATTTGGCAATATGGGTGCTGTTACCGTCACATTGGTATTCGCTTTGCGCACTCACATAGTCTGTCAATTGATTCCACTCCGCATCTGATGGAACATGCCACCCTTCAGGGCAGATACCACGACGATATCCTGTGAAATTCACCGACACACCAGTGCCTTGGTTTACACTCGTCTCACCGAAAGCCATATCGAACGTATCAACAGCTGCATTCCAGTTGTACAGCAGACCGTATCTCATCGGTGCATACGTGACAGAATCGTTATTGTACCATCTGGCCTGTTTGCCTGAAGTAGTTATGCCAACACTATCAGGGGGAATAAGATACGTCCCCGTGCTCGGCGATGTGGTGGTCCGTATGTTCTCTCTAGTCCAGCACTGGTTGCCAATTTTTACCGTGTTATAGACGTTGCCTTCGTGGTCGGTCACCGTCGGTGTTTCTGGACATGGTTGCGCATCTCCTGCGGTGATGCTAAGTGTTGTGAAACTCACTTGTATTCCGTAACTCGTTCCCTCGCTGTTCGTAGCATACGCCCGTACGTAGTACGTAGTGCCTGCCGCCAACCCTGTGATGCTGCTCGTGAAACTGCCCGTGCCGCTACCATCACAAGTATAACTGTCGCTCACCGTCGGGTTCTGCGAGGTACTCCAGCAGACACCACGTGCGGTTACCGTTGCACCGCCGTCCGAAGTCACGTTGCCGCCACAGGTGGCGGAAGTGGCGGTAATGGCGGTCACCGTGTCTGTAATAACATAGGAAGTACTGATGGTATTGTGAAGGCAGCGGACGGAAAAACCGCAGTACTTACTTTCTCTATTCCGACTCACAGAGCAGCCATCGTAGCTCATGTTACGACGCCATGCTTTGTTGTCATTGTTCTCCGAAGAAGACCAAAAATAGGCCCGGTAACCCACATATGACACGTTCCATCCCCAGCATCCTGCTGGGACAACGGAAAAGCCCGAACTATTGCGCTCGGAATAGATGTAGTCACCAGGGCTGCCAGGCGAATAAGTGTTGCTGGTCCAGCCATCACCACCGGCAAGCTTGCCCGCGTGAGTGCCTCGGCTTCCTATGGTGGTTTCATAACTAGTCTGCCAGTCAGAACCACTCACTGTTTTCTCCATAAGGTTCCACTCCGTATCGCTGGGAACATGCCAACCCGTGGGACAGATGCCTTGCACACCGCTGGGGTTGGTTGTGCTTGCCTCAGCCCCATGCATCACCGCCGACCAGTTGTACAAATAGCCGTATATAGGCACATTTGAGGAGTTGTTGCCGGGGTAATAACGGAATGCAACGGTAGAGGATGTATCAGTACCTAAAACTATCATTTCACCGTTAGCATACTTTATTGTCCTCAAGTTCTCACGCATCCAGCACTGCTGACCAATCTGTACGGTGTTGTATGCATTTCCGTCAATATCAGTAACAGTGGGTATTTCTGGACAAGAATGTTCGTCCGGTATCACCTGGACTGTTGTCCTAAAACTCACCTCGTTCCCATACGCCGTCCCAACGCTGGTCGTCGCATAAGCCCGCACATAGTATGTGGTGTTGGGAGTCAAACCTGTGATGTTGTTCGAAAATGCTCCTATCCCACTCCCGAGATTGGTGTGATTTCCATCCACCTTCGGTACATGGGAGGTACCCCAACACACGCCGTATGCTAAAACATCTGAACCACCATCGGAAATGATATTACCACCGAATACTGCTGAGCTATCTGTAACAAAACCAATATTACTCGTCATTAACGTTGGCAATGTCGCATTGGTGTTATCATTTTGTAAGCATCGCACGGAGTAGCCGCTACTTTTAGAATAAGTATTGTAATGGTTAACCACTTTACCAGTGCGATTTAAATTAATATTGTAGGCAGTGGCAGTACCGCTTTCTGTTGAACTCCAAATGTTTGCTACGGTATCAAAACCTCCAACGTTGCCATTTGTGTATCCACCTGCAGGCATGACACTGAATCCTGTTGCATTGTTTGAACTTGGATTTTGTCCCACTGTACAACTTGCCCATATTGCTGGTCCCACTCCCGATGATGTAATTGGAATCCATCCCAAAGTACTAGCTAATGCCTTTGCTATGTAAGTTGTGTTGTCACTGCCACAAACGTAATTACTTTTGCCACCCACATAGTCGGTCAACTGGGTCCATTCCGCATCGCTGGGCACATGCCAGCCTGAGGGACATACACCTTGTACTCCGCTGGGATTCGCATTGCTGGAATTTTCCCCTTTCATAACAGCTGCCCAGTTGTACAAATACCCATATGTGGGGACATTTGCGACATTATTGTTAGGGGAATAACGCAAAGCAGTACTTGAGGAAGCACTACTACCAAATGCGATGTCGGTTCCATCGCTATAGTGAGTAGTGCGTAGATTCTCCTTCATCCAGCATTGATTACCTAATTTAATCGTGTTGTAAACATTGCTATCATAATCGGAAATAGACATCGTACAACGTACACTAGGCTGGACTCCAATAATAGCTCCTTGATCGTTTGTGAAATTATGACTGGAAGGATTTAATGACGATAGTGAAAAAAAGCCATCATAAGAACCACCCCAACCCCAATTGATGTGAAAAAGATTATTATCATCGTAGCCGTCAAGAACAAAAGCGTGTCCTGCCCCATTTCCAAAACCCTCATAAATTATAGGTCTGTTGTTCTGTAATTCGTTTTTTATCATGGTTTTCCAATTGTTATCCGAATAATTGTTTTTTTGGACATACGAAAGATCTGTAGAATATGAAAAATAATTACGGAGAGCGACAGCAACAGTGCTATGGTATGCACTACTCTCGTTAGCACCGTAAGACATATTGATACTCACCCCGCAATGATATAGTAGTGTTGCAACGGCATCTATTTGGTCCAATGGAGTGCTAGAAGTGATATATGCGGGCATCAGCCTGTAATCGTATGTAGTGGACTCGAAATCGGCCGATTGAAGACCATAATTACCATAATTTGTGTAGTTCGACACATAACTGTGGGCACCAACACCTTTTATTGGCCATTCCCAATATCGGATGACCTGTGCCATAGCCGTAGCCTCACACCCAGCGTAAACGTGTCCATTAGGCCCATTAACATCTATCGGACAATATAGATTATAATAACTCCCTTGATTCCATTCCGTTTGAAGCAACGGCGGTACCACCACAGAGAGTGATGCCCCGACTTCAGACAAATGGCTCCACTGCTCGGTTATTTCGGGTGTGGCTGAAAAATCCTCCAACGTCAGTGCGTATGAGATTTCTTTTCGCCTTTCTCCAAGCCACCCTCTGACACTTTCCGGCATATCCTTCGTGTTGAAGGAGGATTCGTAAGAATAGCCTAAAATGGGTTTGATACGATCATCGCCCGACAGCATCACAAAACCTCTCCGCCCGACATTGACCACATAGAAACAAACCTTGTCTGTCTGCTTATTTATTGCATTTTCTGTGTATGCACAGTAGGCGATTGACACACCTTCCTTCAGCAGCTGGTTTGAAAAGGTTTTCGTCAAAGAACTGAAAAAGTCCAGAGCCTGTTGTTTAGCCCTTGAGGAGTCCACAGGTGCTGCAGACAAGTTCGTGATACTCAAAAAACAAAGGCATATTGTTGCCAAACGAATAGAAATCCTTCTCATAGGTGCTTTTTTAATCCAACACACAAAGAAAGTGGAGCTTTGTATCGACAGCATCCACGAAGTAGGGTCTGGACTCCCTGATTACAAGATACTGAAGACCAAGCCCCACCGTATTGGCAAAACACTCAATAGGTAAGCTTGATTTCCGATATCCGTGTAATCGTCAGCAAATTGTCCAGATTCACTTCGACGGATAAGCGAAAACTCGCTTTCTTTATCAATAAAAAACCGCTGTCCCGACATACATCGAAACAACGGTGCAAAAATAACAAATATAACCACGGCCGCCGCAGATGAATTATCCACGACAACCGAAAGTTATCAACAAATTATCAACAGGAGGCTACACGGTTATCTGGTTATATTTCCTCAATTCCGCAGCCTTTCAAATGACAGTCGAATCCACATCTCGCCTCGGGGAGGCGACACGCACGCAGTGCAATTAACACCATACAAGCGAAGCGCAGTGTGGTGCGACAAAGATGATGTAAGCCCTCGCGGCAGGATGTCGTAAAACGACTGTGCGGCAAGAATGCCGCCGCTCCTATACCATCAGGCAGAACAACCACACCGGTAACGTCGCGAACAGGATGGAATCTACCCTGTCGAGGACACCGCCGTGGCCTGGGATGATCTTGCCACTGTCCTTCACGCCGGCCTTGCGCTTGAACAACGACTCTATGAGGTCGCCCATCAAGCCGAAGACCTCGACCAGCAACGCCATTACAATCCACGGCCAAACAGTGAATTCCATGGCGCTGAAGTACGGGATGTAGGAAAGCCCGACGGCGAGCGCGGCCGTCAGCACGCAGCTGATGAGGAAGCCCTCCCATGTCTTGCCGGGGGAAATGCTCGGGGCCAACTTGTGCTTGCCGAACAGCGATCCGCCGAGATAGGCGAACGTGTCGGAGGCCCATATCAGGATGAGGAAGGCCAACACCTGCGCAGGGTTTTGCACACTCCACACAAAAAAGAGCACACACAACGGCAACGCAATCCAAACCAGGGATAACAGTCCCATGCCGATGTTCCGGACTGGATCCTCATGGTGACCAATCAGTTCCGGAAGGAAGACGGCCACAACAGAGAGCAGGAGCAAAACCCCTTCGAACGGCAATATCATAACGTGAATGCCGGGCTCGTGCGGTAAACCCCGCACTAAAAGATAGAGCTGCGAGGCAAAGAGGAAGGCCAGCGCCATGGTGATGCCGGCAATATTTGCGAAGGGCCAACTCCTTTTGAGCTCCGGTGTCTCGTACATCTTATATAATTCCCGAATTCCAACAATAATGAGGAAAAATGCTAACGGCACCGCTACCCACGGGGTGAACACCGCTGCCACCATCAGGGCGACATAGACCGTGCCTGAAACAGTTCTAATCAGCAGGTTGCGCATTTTGTGGGCGGTTTTCGTCTAACAAAAGGAGAATATAGCGCGGGTGCTGAGGGGTGCGCACCTCCTTGCCGTCAGCCTTGGGCAGCACAGTCGGGGTGACGAACTCCATGCCAGCTTCCTTGCCGAATTTCTTGTTCCGCTCAAGGGCGTGCTCCAGGTCTGGCACGATGTCGCTCATACGTGAAATCACAATCACGTCTTTGGCGATGTTGCGCAGGGAGACGAAACGCGCCACCGGCTGAGTGAAGCCGATGCTGCCAGTGCGCGCCACCAAACAGGTGGAAAGCGCAACCACCGCATCAACAGGCATGTGCACGGAAATGGCGTTGACGTAGTTCATCTGCGCCTGCTCCAAGTCAGGACAGAGGTTGTTGTGTGTGCATAACACCGCGTTATACTGTTGATTCTCAGCCAGCGTCTTCAGGAATTTGAGACGGTCCTGGCGCGTGCGACAGCGCAGAATCTTGCCGCCATTGGTCTGGAAGTTCTGCCAGAACTCGACATGGAAGTCGGTCATAGGCGCCAGATACTCCAACGACGGCTGAATGTCCTCAATATGGTCGTGCGACACGGTGCTCTTCCGGATGACACCGCGGATATATTCTTTGTCTGTGATGAAATTGGACTCGTTTTGGCTCATTATTCTTCGGGATTCGTGGAAACAGGGGCTTCTTCGTCCGGCTTGCCATCCGGTTCGGAAACGGTTTCAGAAGCGTCCTCGGTTGTGTTTTCGGCAATCTCGCTCTCGGTCGGCTCGTCTTCAGTGGCAAACGGACGCGGTCCTAAGATGCGCTTCACATCCTCGGTGAAAATGACCTCGCGATCCAAAAGCAGCTTCGCCAGCGTCTCCACCTTCTCGTAATTGTCGGTGAGGATTTGCTTGGCACAAGCGTAAGCTTTCTCGATGAGCAGATGGATGCGCTCGTCAATTTCCTCGGCGGTCTTCTCGCTGTAGGGCTTGGTCATGCTGTACTCCTGCTGACCAGTTGAGTCATAGTAACTTATATTGCCGATTTTCTCATCCAAACCGTAATAGACGACCATGGCGTAAGCCTGCTTGCTCACCCGTTCGAGGTCGTTGAGAGCACCAGTGGAGAGCTTGCCGAAGAAGACCTCCTCGGCGGCACGGCCACCCAGCGTGGCGGCCATCTCATCGAAGAGTTGCTCGTAGGTCGTGAGCTGCCTTTCCTCCGGCAGGTACCAAGCCGCGCCAAGGGCTTTACCACGCGGCACAATGGTGACTTTCACCAACGGGGAGGCGTAGCGCAACATCCAGCTCACGCAGGCATGACCTGATTCGTGATAAGCGATGGTTTTCTTCTCCTCGGGGGAAATCACGCTGCCCCTGCGCTCCAGACCGCCGACAATACGGTCGACTGCGGCCAGGAAGTCAACCTTCTCAATTTGTTGTTTGCTCTGACGGGCTGCGATAAGCGCGGCCTCATTACAGACGTTGGCAATATCGGCGCCGGAGAACCCGGGGGTCTGCTTCGCGAAAAAGTCGAGATCCACATCGGGACCGAGCTTGAGGTTACGCACGTGCACCCCGAAGATGCCCTTTCGCTCGTTGAGATTGGGCAACTCGACCTGAATCTGTCGGTCAAAACGGCCGGCACGCAGGAGCGCACGGTCGAGGATGTCGGCGCGGTTGGTAGCCGCCATAATGATGACACCGGCGTTTGTCCCGAAGCCGTCCATCTCGGTAAGCAGCTGATTCAACGTACTTTCGCGCTCGTCGTTGGCATTGGAGAACGCCCCTTTGCCACGAGCGCGCCCAATGGCGTCTATCTCGTCGATAAAGATGATACAGGGGGCCTTCTCTTTGGCGTTGCGGAAGAGGTCGCGTACTCGCGAGGCACCCACACCCACGAACATCTCCACGAAATCGGAACCCGACATCGAGAAGAACGGGACTTTCGCCTCTCCAGCCACGGCCTTGGCTAACAGGGTCTTACCGGTGCCCGGAGGCCCGACTAACAGCACGCCCTTGGGAATCTTGCCGCCCAAAACCGTGTATTTCTGCGGATTCTTGAGGAAATCAACAACCTCCTCGATCTCGAATTTAGCGCCCTCCAAACCGGCCACGTCCTTGAAGGTAATCACCGTGTCGGTTTTCTCATCGAACTCCTGGGCACGCGACTTCCCGATATTGAAGATGTTGCCGGCACCGCCAAAGGGACCACCGCCGCGCATCTGACGCATCGAGAAGAAGTAGAGCAGGAAAATCAGCAGCAGCGGAAAGATCCAAAGCAAGATTTCAAAGCCCCAGTTCTGGGAATTGTCTTGCTTCATCGGGAAGTCGTACTCCTTGGCGACTTCGCTGGCCACCAGGGTGCTGTCATCCGCCAAACGCTCCGCCACATACTGGTTCTTGGCATCGCGCAAATTCTCGTTATAGACCTGCAAGTCCGTGACTACCAAGTAATATTGCGGACCGAGGGTATTCTCCCGCACTTCTTGATACACGGCTTTGTTCTCCAAGGCCACCTTCTTCAAAAAGATATTGATGTGGGAGTTTTTCTTCACGAACTCCACATGCTCGATGTCGCGGCCTCTCACCATCTGATAGAACTCCATGTCGTTCACCTCCTTGATAGCGCCGTTGGAGGAGAAAAAATAGATGGCGATAAGTCCCAGCGTAATCGCAATGTACAGCATGGACCAGCTGAACTTCTTTTTGTTCCCGTTGTTTTGCCCGTTCTGGCCATTTTTTCCACCGAGAAAATCAGGAACGTTCTTTCCTTTATTGTTATTTATGTTGCTATTGTTTGCCATTTAATAATCTACTATTGCCTTGGTTGTTGTGTCCCAGGGCTCACTTCGTTCACCCTGGGTTGACATACGTAGAGCTTTCAGCCCTTTTTGGAATGTATTTTAGAACTTCTGGATTTCTGCATCCCCCCAAAGGGATTCAAGCTGGTAGTGCTCGCGGGCTTCGGGCAGAAAGATATGCACGAGGATGTTGAAATAGTCGAGCAGCACCCACTCCTTGTTCTCCAGTCCCTCGACGTGCATCGGCTTCACGCCGGCAACACGCTGGGTCTGCTCCTGCACGAAGTCGCACAACGTCTCCACATGGGGTTTGGAATTGCCGGTACAGACGACAAAATAGTCGAAATAGACGTGGTTTATCTTCTTCAGGTTGACACAATGGACATCCACGCCCTGCTTCTCGATCAGGGCTTGTATAATCAGTTCCTCCAAATTCCCTTCATAGGGAACGCCTTCGAATTTCACTTTTCTCTTTACGGTCATTCTATCCTATTTTAAAACGGTTGCAAAAATACGATTTTTTTCGTACTTTTGCCGCCTTGAAATTTATCCCAAAAAGTATGAAGAAATATTTGACACTTTCAGTTGTTTTAGCGGTGTTTACCAGCGTGTTATTTGCCCAGACCGAACCGTCTTCCCTCCCCTACTCCTTCGGGAAAAAGGGAATTTCGCAGTCCGTTGATGTCCAAACCATGCCCCATACTGACGCGGAAAAGCTCTTGCGCGAAGACGAGTCCAACATGGAGAAATCCCGTCCGCTGCGCACCAGTGTCGGCTTTTCGGTGGACAAAACGTTTGAAAATTCCGGACGCAAGGACATTCTGGAGGATGGCGGCATGCTCTGGAGGACCGAATTTGTGTCAGAAGGTGCCGTGATGACCTATCTGGTTATCGACAAATTCAACATTCCCGCAGAGGGAAAGTTTTTCATATACAGTCCCGACCGTGAGCAGGTTTTCGGCCCCTACACCAACGCTGACATCCAAGAAACGGGCAAGTTTGAGACGGACAACATCATCGGCGACGAGCTGGTGGTGGAGTATTACGAGCCCGCCAACGCCGCCTTCAAGGGCGAAATCAACATCGCCGCAGTGATGCACACCTACCGCGACTTCCTGCATGTGAGCAATGACGAGAGCAAGGGACCTCACGGCGAGGCGGAGGGCACTTGTCACATCGACGTGGTCTGCCCCGAGGGTAATGCCTGGCACTACCCCATCAACTCTGTGGTCTGCATCAGCATCACGGCCAACACGTCGGAAGGCTGGGCCGGTTTCCTCTGCAGCGGTGCCATGATCAACAATGTGAGGATGGACAAGACCCCCTACGTGCTCACCGCCGACCACTGCATCGAGAATGACGAGCAAACGCACAAGTTCTACTTCAACTACCAGACCAGCACCTGCGGCGGCAACACCGGCATCTCCAACCGCCAGGCAAACGGCGGTGTCATTGTGGCCCGCTCCAATACTTCGAACACCATGTCCGCTTCCGACTTCGCCCTGCTACGCATCACCGGCAATTTGGGCGTCGTTTACCGCGACAGCATTTTCTTCGCCGGCTGGGACCGCACAGGAGCATCCTCTGTGGGCGCGGGTGTCCACCACCCCGGCGGCGACTGGAAGAAAATCAGCCTCCCGCTGAGCATCACCGCCCCCACGTCAGGACAGCTGGCCAACAAGTTTTTCGTTGTCCGTTGGAGAACCAACCCCAACAAGGGCGTCACCGAGCAAGGTTCCTCCGGCTCCCCGCTATTCAACGCCAGCTCCCGCATCATCGGCACTTTGACGAGCGGTTCAAGCTATTGCGACTATCCGCAAGGCACCGACAACTACGGCCGCATGTCCTACCACTGGACCAACAACAACAGCAGCAACAACGCCCGCAAGCTGCAGCCCTGGCTTGACCCGGACAACACCGGCACCATGGTGCTTGACGGCATGTTGTACAGCGGCCAAGTGATCACGGGTGTCAACGAACACCAGACCGTGTCCACCTTCGAAATCTACCCCAACCCGACGCAAACGGGCAACATAACCATACAAGGCGAGTTCCTGCCGGAGGAGGCCGTCTGCAATATCTACAACGTGATGGGCCAGTTAGTGCTCAGCCAAACTGTCACCACCAGCGCCACTTTCACGATGAATGTCAACGGCCTTGACAACGGAGTCTACTTCATCGAGCTGCTCGGGTCGGAGCGGAATTACAAGTCCAAACTGGTCATCGCCCGCTAACGGTGAACAACATCCTGCTTTCCACCGCCTACCTCCCGCCTGTCGAGTATTTCGCGCTCCTGCTGTCGGAAAACGCAGTCATCGAGCGCGAGGAGCGGTACCAGAAACAGTCCTACCGCAACAGGACGGTCATCATGAACGGCAATGGGCCGCTGAATCTCATCATCCCCACCGTGCATGACGGCAGGATGGGTGTTGTCAAAGATGTCCGCATCGAATACACCACGCCTTGGCAACGCGCCCATTGGCGTTCCATCGAGTCGGCCTACAACAACACCCCCTACTATCTTTATTATAAGGATGCGCTGAAACCTTTCTACGAGCAGGAATATGAACGGATTTTCGACTTCAACCTGCAGCTTATCAACACGCTGCTGAAACTGCTCCGCATAGACAAAGAAGTTGCTGTAACAGAGCAGTTTACACCATATACAGAAAAGGACACACGCCTGCTTGTCCAACCCAAGCAGGCCAAGAAAGCGGAATATCCCTTCCGCCTGAAAACCCCTTATTATCAAGTTTTTGAAGACAAGTTCGGGTTCACGCCCAACCTGTCGGTCGTCGATCTGCTGTTCAACGAGGGACCGCAGGCCGTCAACTACCTTCGCCAACTTCAGCAACACTTTGAGCACAAATAGGATATGAAGAACGAGCCCGCCTCGATATGGGAAAGAATCTTCATCCGCATCAAGAATATTGTGGACAGGTTTCTCTATTTTGACAACCTGTTCGACGACAATGTGTGGCAGGTCCGTTTTTCGAAAAGCAGCAAGCGCAAGCTCAAATACAAGATTGAGCAGGAGCGTTTCTCGTTGCAGCTGAAGACCGGCGACGACGTGTTCAAGTATCTGTGGATGCTGTTGTTAGCCGGATCCTTGGTGGGCATGTTGCTGCTGAGCCAGCGCATTGGCGTTTCGGACCGCGAAGTGGCGCAGAATGAGTATTCCGAACTGCTCTACAACCACTTCCACCATATCGGCGACCCCGACGCGTACAAGGCGCACCCTTACGCGCACACGCAAGCCCAAACCATTGACCTGATTATCTATGCAGCTTGCAAATCATTGGACGTCAGCGATGTGTATGCAGTGCGCCATACATTGAGCACCATCTTCGGATGGCTTTTGGTGGCCTATCTTTCGCTGATTCTGTTGCGGGCGTTCAACTGGCGGGCAGCCTTCTTCACGGCCTTCTTCCTCCTCATCTCGCCGCGCTTTTTCGGTTACTCGCTGAGCAATGTGGTGGATGTCACGTTCGCGTTTTCCTTCATCTACAGCATCATGCAGATGTACTATTTCAGTCGCGAACTGCCAGTCATCCGAGTCTCGCGGCTCGTGCGCATCGCCCTCGGCATCCTGCTCTCGCTGTCGGTACACAACGCCGGTTCTTCGTTGCTGCACTTCTTCTTCGTCTTCACGTTGCTCAACTTCTTCCTCTATAATCCTATCAAGAAGATATTCACTCAAGAATACCTAAGGGCGTTGGGGCTTGTGGCGCTTTCCGTCGTCGCATTATGGGTCACGGTAGGAGTCATCCACACCCTTTGCACCTGGTATCTGGAGACCTCCTTCATCACGCCAAACAAGGCATTTGCCGCTTTGGTCACCAACATCCCCTTCGACCAAAACCAAATTTTCGAGGGGAACCTTATAGGTCCGGACAATTTCCCGAAACGCTATCTAACAAAATATCTGTACATTACAACGCCAACTGTCGTTCTTGTCAGTTTCCTGCTTTTCTTCGTCTTCTTCAAAAACGCCATCAAGTCGCTGAAGCCCTTCTCCATATTCATATTTATATATACGTTCCTGTTCTGCATCAACCGCGTGAAGGTGCACTACATGAATCCCGACACGCTGTGGGCCATCCATTACTGCATTTACCCACTTTTCATGCTGATTGCGGCGAGCGGTGTGGAATGCACGTTGCGGCAAATCAACGACCGATACACCAACTTCGTGATACTGGGGCTTTTAGGATTGCTCTCGTTCATGCCCATCCGGCACATCCTGTTCAACAGTCCCTACACCACGCTCTACTTCAACGAAATCTCCGGCGGCATCCACAACGCCTACGCGAAATACGCCCTCGACAGCAATTTCGAAGCCAACAAGGAGGCCAACGAGTGGATGAAGGACTACATTTACGCGCACGACATCGGCCAGCATTACACCGTGCGACCCGTGGTGGTTGCCACCAACGGCAACGCCGCCTGCACCCTGTTCTACGACAACGACTTGAACATCAACCTCATATTCAAGAGCTACGACCGGTTGGACACCACGTGGGACTACTATGTGGCCTATTGCAACCAGATTCCGTCCACGCAGCTGCGCAACGACACCTGGCCGCCTGACAGCACCCTGCACCTGATGACCTTCGAGCGGAAGCCCATGGTGGCGTTTTACCGCAACGAGGAACGATTCCGCCGCTGGGCCACTGAGGACACCTTGGCCATGCTCGCCGACTCCCTGCTGCAACAACTGACCGTTGACCTTGACCTAAAAAAATAATCTGGATATCTCGAAAAAAAGTGTATCTTTGCCGCCTGAATTTGAAGATATGGAAAACGCCACGTTAGAACAGAAGGTCATCTCGATCATCGACCAAATCCGCCCCTACTTAGTGCAGGACGGCGGCGACATCGAATTTGTGGAACTCTCCCCCGAAAATGTCGTCAAGGTGCGTCTCCAAGGCGCGTGCGGCACCTGCCCCCACGCCAAGATGACCCTCAAAAACGGCGTGGAACAGACAATCAAACACTACCTCCCCGAAATCGACCACGTCGAAGACATCGTTCTCGGATTCTAATTATAGACTTGAGACTTATGACTTTTTAAAAAGAAAGATATTCCTTGAGCAGCCTCGGAGAGGCAAAACGCGCGAAGCGCAATTAACCCCACACCAGCGAAGCGTAGTGTGGGGGAAAAAGGGAACCCACCAGCGAAGCGCAGTGTGGGGAAAAAAGGGAACCCACCAGCGAAGCGCAGTGTAGGACGAACAAAAACGAAAGAGAAACAAATAAACGAAACATGGGCCTCAAATGCGGCATAGTAGGACTGACGAACTCGGGTAAGACCACGATGTTCAACTGCATCTCCAACACCAAGGCGGAGGTGACGGACTTCGCGTACAGCACCAACAAGTCGAACATCGGTGTGTGCGCAGTGCCCGACGAGCGTCTGGCCCACATCAATTCGTTCATCCATGCCGACAAATTGGTCTATGCCAACCTGGACATCGTCGATATCCCCGGATTGGCGAAGGGTGCCAGCACCGGCGCCGGCATCGGCAACAGCTTCCTCGCGGACGTTCGTCTGTGCGACGCGCTCATCCACGTGCTCCGCTGCTTCGACAACCCTGCCCTGCCCCATGAGGAGGGTTCCGTGGATCCGGTGAGAGACATCGAGATTGTCGATTTCGAGCTGCAATGCAAGGATTTGGAACAGATTGAACGCAAGATCACCAAGGTGGAGAAAGCCGCGAAAGTCGGCGAGAAGACCGCCAAGCACGACCTTGCCGTTCTGTTGAAATACAAGGAACATCTGGAAGGTTTCCAGAATGTGCGCACCCTGGAGGTCACGCCCGACGAGAAGGCGGTGGTGGCCGACATGATGCTGCTCACCGAGAAGCCCGTGATGTTCGTGTGCAATGTGAATGACGACGACGCGGCCACCGGAAACGCCTATTCCGAGGCCGTGAAGAAATACGTGGAAGAACACGGTGGAGAGATGTTGGTCATCGCGGCCAAGATCGAATCCGAAATCGCCGAGTTGGAGAGCGAAGAGGACCGCAAGGCCTTCTTGGCCGACGTGGGCTTGACCGAGCCTGGCGTCAACAAGGTGATCCGTGCGGCCTACAAGATGCTGGATCTCATCTCCTTCTTCACCGTGGGTGGCAAGGAGAACCGTGCCTGGACCATCACGCGGGGCATGTTGGCACCGCAGGCGGCGGGCGTCATCCACAGCGACCTGGAGCGCGGCTTCATCCGTGCGGAGGTCATCAAATACGACGACCTGGTGAAATACGGGTCGGAGCTGAAATGCAAAGAGGCCGGCAAGTTGGCGGTCGAAGGCAAGAACTACGAAGTGCAAGACGGCGACATCCTGCACATTCGTTTTAATGTATAATCGGCCATTAGCCATTGGCCATTAGCTGCTAATAGCTAACAGCCAAAAGCCAATAGCCAGAACGCGGTAGTAGCTCAGTTGGCAGAGCGGCGGCTTCCCAAGCCGCAGGTCGCGGGTTCGAACCCCGTCTACCGCTCACTCCTTAAACGGAAAAGAGGTCGGAAACCACTGGAATCCGACCTCTTTTTTTATGTCTTGGAAGGGGCTGCAAACGCCTGCTGTACAAGGGATTTGCATAGCTCAAAACAAACTCCGGCAAACACCTTTTCAGGAGGAAACGGCTGTCCAAACCCATACCTTTGTCGTATTTTCAAGTGCTCTCAAACCATCAACACTTTTTTTCTCCATTTTCCCTTATGCCACAATGTGTTAAGGAGAAAAACTGGTGCTATCTCGAAGGTGGGGAGAGATTTACGAGTGGCCTCAAAGAGGGTATGTATTAGGGTAAGGTCTACCCAAAAAATCAGTCTTACCCTAATTTCTTGTAAAATGTTGTGTTCCTTTGGTTTACAAAAGTACAACAAACAATGAAAGTAAACTTTTATCTCAAAAACAAAACCACAGACGGCAGATACTCTGTGGTTTTGATTGCAAATCTCAATTACCATCGGTATCGGTATTCAACGAACATTAAGGTACTTCCACGTGAATGGGATATGAAAAGGCAAATTATCAAGGCAAAAGTCACAGCGTCTGTGCTAAATGAAAAATTGAATCAGATTGCAAACTATGCCACTGATTATTTTGAAAACCTTTCATTAGGAGAAACACCTACACAACAATCTTTCAAATACCATATGGATTTGGCTACGGGTAAAAAGCAACCCGACGACAATTCGTTCTTCGGATTCATAAACAGATTCTGTTTAACAGCAAACAAGCGGATGAACCCACAAGGAGAGTTCATATCATATAAGACCTTCAAGAAGTACGGTTATGTTCGAGACGCTCTTGTAGATTTTGAAAAGCACAAGAGACAAACGAATAACCACTTTTCACTAACATTCACAAACATTGACTTGGCAATGATGGAAGAATTCAAGGTGTATCTGGCTGATGTCCGTCACCTTGCCCCCAACACCATTAGTCGATATTTTCAATGTGTACGGCTCTTCTTGACTTCTGCAAGGAAGCAGAATATCAGCGTACCTGCTGATGAGACACAGTTCAAATCAAAGGGAGAGAAGGTCGAGAATGTAGTATTGAGCTCTGAAGAAATGGACACCTTGTTTCACCTTGATTTGAGCAATTGCAAAAGATTGGAACGGGTTCGTGATATGTTTCTCATTGGTTGTTACACAGGCCTCCGTTACAGTGATATTTGCACCATCATTCGGAAAAACTGTATCAACAGAGAAAAAATGCTAATAACAGTTCACCAACAAAAAACAGGTGGATTAGTTGCCATACCACTCCACCCTAACCTAATTGAGATTTTGGAGCGTCGAAACTATGAGCTGCCATCCCCTATCTCTGCCGGGTCATTTAACAAATATATCAAGGAAGTAGCAATGTTAGCAGGTCTTAACGAACCCGTAGAATTAAAACGTCATAGAGGTGGAAAGCGTGTTCTAACGACAAGTCCGAAATACAAACTGATTTCTTGCCATACAGCTCGTAGGTCATTTGCAACAGATTTGTATATGAGAGGTGTACCACCTGAACTGATTATGATTTTCACAGGACATTGTTCACGTGAAGCGTTCTACCATTATATTTGCATATCACCGGAACATAAAGCCGACTTATTGCGTGAGGCTTGGAACAGGCCACTCGTAAATCTCTCCCCACCTTCGAGATAGCACCAGTTTTTCTCCTTAACACATTGTGGCATAAGGGAAAATGGAGAAAAAAAGTGTTGATGGTTTGAGAGCACTTGAAAATACGACAAAGGTATGGGTTTGGACAGCCGTTTCCTCCTGAAAAGGTGTTTGCCGGAGTTTGTTTTGAGCTATGCAAATCCCTTGTACAGCAGGCGTTTGCAGCCCCTTCCAAGACATAAAAAAAGAGGTCGGATTCCAGTGGTTTCCGACCTCTTTTCCGTTTAAGGAGTGAGCGGTAGACGGCACTTCTAACACTGCTGGATGTCAGCAAGATGCTTGAAGGCTTGCCCTGATTCTTACCCTCCGAAGAGCGACAGACGGGACTTGATTCGGCATCGCCAATCAACAGATTACAAGTAGTGCTGTCCATATTCCTGCCCTGATTCTTGTCGGTTGTGTCCCCTTGGTCGGGGTTTATAATTATGCTATCTTCTTCACCTTACGGAGTGTGTTGATTGCCGTGCCCGTGAGTTTGGAGACATTGGCCAGGCTGTATCCTTTTTTCAACAGACGGATTTCCTCTGCGTATTGCTCTTTCATCTGCTGGTTGGATTTCCGATACCCTTTCTTCCTGCCCACCTTGCCGCCGTTCGCCCGATAGTGGTTGTATCCGCTCTCCATCCTTGAACGGATGAGACCACGC
>Ga0310697_10000781_pt1 | contig 40676 bp, 33 predicted proteins | sample 172DNAGHGlowgp2_FD_203883 | JGI IMG/M metagenome (GOLD analysis project Ga0310697, IMG submission 203883) | Sheep rumen microbial communities from Palmerston North, Manawatu-Wanganui, New Zealand - 1728 DNA GHGlow gp2 (v2) (version 2) | ecosystem: Host-associated > Mammals > Digestive system >...
TCTTCAGCTAAGCAAGATTTTCGGTTAATCCACGTGGTTATGCAGGTGACCCCCTTTGCACCCGATGATGAGTCAAAAAAAAGGCTGGTGGCTCTAAGTCGGGTGCTCTTTGATGCAATTTATAGCAGAACGTGGAATTGAGTACGGTTGCCAATTCGTAACCCTGATTTTTATCACTCCTCTGCATCGCCTTTATACAAAGGAATCCTGCAATTCCTTCCAAAGTTACGAAAAAAACGGCGGAAAAGCAAGCCTGAAACGTTTAAGAATATTAAATGTTGCGCCGCGCCCGGCAGGCGGCCTCCACCGACCGCTACATCCAGACGCGCGACGTCGCCGACCAGGCAGCGGTGGCAGCCTACGCCGACGATGTCTACACACGGCTGCCGCTGTCGTGGGACGACGATGGTCAGCGTAACGCCATACGCACCTCCGCCAGTCCGGAAGCCGTCGACGTGCGTAACTTCATAGGCAGCGACGGCACCTACAACCATGTGTTAGGGTCGATGTGGCGCGAGCCCGTCGTGTTCCTCCGCGTGGCTAAGGCACTGGACCTGGGCGAGGACAACTTCTCGGTCACCACCACCGACGGTCTGAGTCTGACGCTTGAAGAGGCGGTCTACGACGACGCCCACCGGGAGCTCTACAGTCCGCAGGTGCTGCAGCAGGATGCACGCATCAAGAACATCTTCGAGCGCGAGCTGTTCATCCTCAACGGTATGAAGTTCTCGCCTCTTTGAACTGTTTTTTCAAAAAAAAAAAGCGACAGAAACGGCCTTCAGTCGGCCTTTCTGTCGCATTTCTTGTGTGCTGTCGTAACGTTTGCACCATTTTTTTGCCGTCAGATGATTGCGGAATGGGGAAAAGTGCGTATCTTTGTGGCAGAAAAAGTAATAAACAAATAAAATAGAACGAATATGAAAAAGAATGTATTTCACTGGATGCTGACGGCCGCCGTTGTTTGCGGTCTTGGCATGAGCGTTACATCGTGTAAGGATGTCGACAACGGAACGGTGAATACTCATTTCGATGACGGAACACGTATACTGCAGTATAAGAGCATGCTGGCCGAAAAAGAAGACTTCTACAATAACTTTATGGATCCGGGTGTGTTGGCCTACCCGGGAATGGTGACTAATGCCATATACATCAACGACCAGCTCGGTGGCTTCGGCATAACAAACGCGAGATAAAGCCTTAATAATATATAAGGTGTAACATTATTAACCAAATTACAAACAAGAATCATTATGAAGAAACAAATCATGACACTGGCTGCATCGGCAGCCGTCGTAGTTGCTTCGCTGAGCAGCTGTGCAACAATCAACAGTGGCGCCGCCATCTCGTCGAACACCCCCATCGGACAGAAGGTCGGTGAGGCTTCGTCGAACATCATCCTGGGTATCTTCAGTACAAAGGGCGAGCAGAATAACATCAAGCAGGCTGCACAGAATGGCGGCATCAGCAAGGTGTCGCAGGTCGAGTACATCGACAAGTCTATCTTCGGCGGCTTGATCATCAAGCATACCACACGTGTCTATGGTGAGTAAACTCAAACTCCTGGCTGCCGCGCTCTCCGTTAGCGCGGCAGCTTTCTCTCAGACAGCAGCGGACACCGTCTATGTCTTCAAGGACGACCAGCCCGACTTCCTGCTGGCACCGCCCGACACATCGACAATAGAGTATGTCGACGACTTCCTGCAGTGGGAGTGGGGCAAGTCGCAGCGCAACACACCGCGCGGAGTGAAAGCCAGCTATGAGTCGCGATGGACACAGGATGCTGCTCGCCACATAATGGCCGAGGCTCTCGGACTCGACACCATCAGCTACGAGACGACACCCGCCATGGCGCACCTGCTGAGAAAGGCCTTCAACACCGGCGACCAGTCGACGGCAAAGGCAAAGGCGCACTTCGGACGCACACGGCCGTTCGTGCAGATGGGCGAGGACACCTGGGGACAGTGGGACGACGACTATCTGCGTACCAACGGCTCCTTCCCCTCCGGCCATACGGCCTTCGGATGGGCCACGGCCCTGGTGTTTGCCGAGATGTGGCCCGAGCTTCAGGACACCATCCTGCGCCGGGGGTTTGAGTTCGGCGAGAACCGCATCATCACGGGTGCACACTATCAGAGTGACGTCACGGCAGGATTCCTCTGTGCCGCTGCCGCCATTGCCCGTGCGCACACCAACCCGGAACTTGAGAAAGACATCAAGGCAGCGCGGGCTGAGTATGCGCTGCTCCGCGGACTGCCTGCCGACTACGACCCCGTGACTGGTGGCGACGTGCCCCACGGCGAGAAATTCCTGAACAATCCTGTCGACACTGCCAGCTACCGCTACTATGGCGACCTGACGCGCTACTGGAGCACGAAGCCGCTGCGCTACACACCACGTGGCGCACGTGCTGCCGACGAGGCTGTCTATGCCACGGAGACCATCGCCGACATCTTCGGACAGTGTACTGGCGTCACCGTCAGCCAGCAGGCTACGCCCGCCATCTGGGCACTGATAGACACTGTCTTGGTGATGAACAGCAATACCGTCGACCGCCTGAAGGTCATACGCTTCCGCAAGCGTCCCTTCGTACAGCTTAACGAACCGTCGTTCGTCGCTGGCGACGAGGAGAAAGAGCGCGGCAAGAGCAGCTTCCCGTCGGGACATACCGGTCTGGGATGGACCGAGGCTCTTGTACTTGCCGAGGTGGCACCCGAGTATCAGGACACTATCCTGCGCCGCGGTTACGAGTATGGTGAGAACCGCCTCATCGTCGGCTATCACTGGTTCTCCGACATCGAGGCCACACGCCAGTTGGCCAGTGCCTGCGTGGCTTACCTCCATGCCGGCGACGGCTTCCGCGACATGATCAGACAGGCTCGTGAGGAGTTCCTCAAGGCTACGACTCCCGTCGAGAGCACGCGGCGCGGTGCCATGCCGGCCGACGGACGCTCCTACAGCCTCAGCGGCATGCCTGCCACCGATACCACAAGCGGGGTCGTCATCAGCGACGGCCGCAAGACTGTCAGATGAAGATACAAGACCTTTGTGAGCTATACGCCCTCCACCCGAAGGTGAAGGCGCTGTCGAAAACCCTGGAAGAGAAATCGGTCGGAACGATTTCCCTTCAGGGACTGTTGGGCTCTGCTGCGCCCATGGTGTTTGCCGCGCTGTCACGCGTCAGCGCGCAGCACGTCGTACAGGCTCCTTTCCTATTTATACTAAACGATGCCGAGGAGGCAGGCTATTTCTACCACGACCTCGTGCAGATACTCGGCGAGAAACAGACACTCTTCTTCCCCAGCAGCTACCGCCGTGCAGTGAAGTACGCACAGCGCGACAGTGCTAACGAGATACTACGCACCGAGGTACTCGCTGCACTCTCCACGAAAGAACAATCCTCGTTCCTCGCTCCTCGCATTCCCGCTGACGCGCCTACCCGTAGCCTTTCCTCCCTCCTCGAAAAAACGCCACTATACATAGTCTCTCACCCCGAGGCTGTTGCCGAGATGGTCGTCGACAAGCGCATACTCGACGAGCGAACGCTCACACTGCAGAAAGACCAGACGGTGAGCGTCGACACCATTGCCGCCACACTGCGCGACTTCGGGTTCCATGAGGTCGACTACGTCTACGAGCCAGGACAGTTCGCGCTGCGCGGCTCTATACTCGATGTCTACAGCTTCAGCAGCGAATACCCATTCCGCATCGACTTCTTCGGCGACGACATCGACTCCATACGTACCTTTGAGGTCGAGACACAGCTCTCGCGCGACCGTCTCGACAGTATCAGTATAGTGCCCGAGTTGGCCGCCGTCAACGAGCGCAAGATTTCGCTCCTGGAGTTCATGCCTGACGATACCGTCATCGTGGCTCACGACATGCAGTTCGTGCGCGAGGTCATAGACCGCACCTATCAGGAGGGCTTCTCTTCGCAGGCCATCCGCGAACGTATGGAGGAGGCCAACGAGGTGGAGCAGCACGAGATAGAGCAGCAGCTGCGCCGCGAGAGCCAGCTGACCACCGGCACGCAGTTCGCTGCCGATGCCGACCGCTTCCGTACCATCCTGCTTACTCATACCTCAGACCATTCTCGTTCCTCCATCCTCGCATTCCCGACGTACCGTCGCCTACCACCCGTAGCCTTTCCTCATTCCTCGAAAATAGTCTTCTCCACCACCGTGCAACCGCTGTTCCACAAGAACTTCGACCTGCTCGTGTCGGCCCTTGAAGACTACATACTGAAAGGCTACCGTCTCTATATCCTGGCCGACAGCCAGAAACAGCAGGAGCGACTGAAAGAAATACTTTCGAGTAAAGGTGACCTCCCTTCACCCTCAACCCTCAACCCTTCACCATCATTCACCCCAGTCGACCGCACCATCCACGCCGGCTTCGCCGACGACGACCTGAAGCTGTGTCTGTTTACCGACCACCAGATCTTCGACCGTTTCCACAAGTACAACCTCAAGAGCGACAAGGCACGAAGCGGAAAGATGGCCCTGACGCTGAAGGAGATACAGCAGTTCGAGATGGGCGACTACGTCGTACACGTCGACCACGGCGTGGGACGCTTCGGCGGACTGGTACGCATGCCCATAACAACACCGCAGGGCGGTGAGGCGTTCCAGGAGATGATCAAGATAACCTACCAGCGCGGCGATGCCATCTACGTCTCCATCCACTCGCTCTACAAGGTGTCGAAGTACAAGTCGCAGGACGGTGGCGAGGCTCCCCGTCTGTCGACCCTCGGCACCGGTCAGTGGGAGCGTCTGAAGGAGCGCACGAAGAAACATATCAAGGACATCGCCCGCGACCTCATACGCCTCTACGCCGCCCGCCGCCGCGAGAAGGGCTTCGCCTTCAGCCACGACACCTATCTGCAGCACGAGCTCGAGGCCAGCTTCCTCTACGAGGACACCCCCGACCAGCTGAAGGCCACGCAGGATGTCAAGGCCGACATGGAGCAGGCCAAGCCCATGGACCGTCTGGTCTGCGGCGACGTGGGCTTCGGCAAGACCGAGGTTGCCGTACGTGCCGCCTTCAAGGCTGCCGTCGACGGCAAGCAGGTGGCGGTGATGGTGCCCACGACGGTGCTGGCATACCAGCACTACCGCACCTTCGCCTCGCGACTGAAGGACATGCCCGTGCGTGTCGACTACCTGACGCGCGCCCGCTCGGCGAAGCAGACGACGGCACTGCTCAAGGACCTCGCCGACGGCAAGATAGACATACTCATCGGTACCCACAAGCTCATCGGCAAGACGGTGAAGTTCCGCGACCTGGGACTGCTCATCATCGACGAAGAGCAGAAGTTCGGCGTCTCGACGAAGGAGCGTCTGCGCCAGATGCGCACCAACGTCGACACGCTGACGATGTCGGCAACGCCCATACCGCGAACGCTGCAGTTCTCGCTCGTCGGTGCACGCGACCTGAGCGTCATACAGACACCGCCCCCAAACCGCTACCCCATACAGACGGAGATACACACCTTCGGCGCTGAGATAATCGCCGATGCCATCAACTTCGAGCTCTCGCGCAACGGACAGGTCTACTTCGTCAACAACCGCATCTCGGACCTGACACATATCGCCGAGATGATACACAAGTACGTGCCCGACGCACGTGTCGCCATCGGTCACGGACAGATGAAACCTGAAGAGCTGGAACAGATTATCCTCGACTTCTCGAACCACGACTACGACGTGCTGCTCTCGACGACCATCGTCGAGAACGGCATCGACATACCCAATGCCAACACCATTATCATCAACGGCGCGCACAACTTCGGACTCTCCGACCTGCACCAGATGCGAGGACGTGTGGGGCGCGGCAACCGCAAGGCATTCTGCTACCTGCTGGCACCGCCGCTGTCGGCTCTGCCACAGGACAGCCGCCGCCGTCTGGAGGCCCTGGAGAACTTCTCCGACCTGGGCTCGGGCATCAACATCGCCATGCAGGACCTCGACATCCGCGGTGCCGGCAACCTGCTCGGTGCCGAGCAGTCGGGATTCATCAGCGACCTCGGCTACGAGACCTATCAGAAGATTCTCAACGAGGCCATGGCCGAGCTGAGGAACGAGGAGGACTTTTCGAGGAACGAGGAAAGGCTACGGGAAGGCGACGGTACGTCGGGAATGCGAGGAGGGAGGAAGGAGAATACTTCCGGCCCGGACATTCCTCGTTCCTCGCTCCTCGCTCCTCCTTCCTCGGGGTGGGTTGCCGACTGCACCCTCGAGTCCGACCTCGAGATGTACTTCCCCGACCAGTACGTGCCCACCGACTCGGAGCGTATGCTCCTCTACCGCGAGCTCGACAACGTGCGTAACGACGACGAGCTGGCGGCCTACCGCTCACGCCTCGTCGACCGTTTCGGTCCTGTACCGCCCGTCGCCGAGGAGCTGATGCAGGTGGTGCGGCTGCGCCGCCTCGGCAAGGCACTTGGCTGCGAGAAGGTCATGCTCAAACAGGGACGTATGTTCGTCTACTTCGTCAGCAACCCGAACAGCCCGTATTACCAGAGCGATGCCTTTGGCCGCGTCATCAGCTACGCCACCGCTCCCGCAAACCTCCGCCGCTGTAACCTGCGCGAGCAGAACGGCAAACGCTCGATGGTCATCACCGACATAGCGTCGGTGGCCGACGCCGTGGCGGTCCTCGCCGGCATTAACGAAATAACGTTATAACGAAATAAAACAATGAAGAGACTCGTCTTCGTCATCATAGCGGCAGCGGTGCAGAACGTCAGTGCCTCGGAACAGCCCGGGCAGTCCTCACAGCTCGACATCCGTGTCGAGGCTCAGGCCACCGTGGCCTCCGGCGACCATGCGCCGCTATGGCTTAACGCCAACAAGTACGGTCTCAGCTCGCTCGACAAGAGCAACGGCTATCTGCGCGCTGCCGTCGCCCGTCACGTGGAGGTCGACTCCGCACGCCGCTGGGCTCTCGGCGGAGCACTGGACATGGCTGTGGGCTACGGCTTGACCAGCACCGTCGTCGTACAGCAGGCCTATGGCGAGGTGCGCTGGCTGCACGGCCTCCTCACTGTCGGCAGCAAGGAGCAGCCCGCCGAGCTGAAGAACAACCTCCTCAGCTCAGGCTCGCAGTGCTTCGGCATCAACGCGCGCCCCGTGCCGCAGGTGCGCCTGTCGCTGCCCGACTACGTCGACGTGCCGCTGACGCGCGGCTGGCTCGGACTGAAGGGCCATTTCTCCTACGGACGTTTTACCGACGACGGGTGGCAGAAGGACTTTACGCATGAACGCTCGCGGTACACAGAGGGCGTGCTGTTCCACACCAAGGCGGGATACCTGCGACTGCATAAGCCCGGCAGTCCGCTGACCATCGAGGCGGGTCTGGAGATGGCGTGCCAGTTCGGAGGCAAGTCGCTGGCAAAGGGTGCCGACGGCGAGTACACACGTTACTACGAGAACCAGTTCAATGCCAAGTCGTTCCTGCGTGCCGTCATCCCCAGCGGCAACGACGGCGAGCGGTACTACGGCACCAACCAGGAGAACCAGGGTGCCGAGGGCAACCACGTCGGGGCATGGAACGTACGGCTGTCGTGGGACGAGCCGTCGTGGGGCGTCAGCATCTACGGCGACCACTATTTCGAGGACATCTCACAGCTCTTCCACCTCGACTACGACGGCTATGGCAACGGCGACGCGTGGCAGAAGAAGCAGAAGAGCCGCTTCCTCGTCTATCCGCTCTCCGACATGCTCATCGGTGCCGAGCTGCGTCTGAAGAAGAGCCGCTGGCTGACGAACTTCCTCGTAGAGTACATCTCGACGATGTACCAGAGCGGACCAATCTACCACGACCACGAGCGTGGCATCCCCGACCACATCGGTGGCCGCGACGGCTACTACCAGCACGGCATATACACTGGGTGGCAACACTGGGGACAGGTCATGGGTAACCCTCTCTACCGCTCGCCGTTGTATAACGACAACCAGCAGCTGACGGTACAGGACAACCGCTTCCGCGCCTTGCACGTAGGACTCAGCGGCACCCCGCTCGACCGTCTCAGCTACCGACTGCTCGCCACCGTGCAGAAGGGCTACGGCTCCTACGCCAGCCCTTACACCGACCCGCGCCGTAACGCCAGCCTCCTGGCTGAGGTCACCTACGCCCTTCCAGGCCGTGCCAGCGGCTGGAGCGTACGATGCGCCGCCGCCCTGGACCGCGGCTCCCTACTTGGCGACAACACCGGCCTGCAGCTGACAATGCAAAAGAGGTGGTAGCGTCACTGACGCTCCACCTCTTTTGATTCTGTTTGCAACGAAGAGCAAACGTTCAATGCTCCGTTCGACTTTGGTCGCTTTGCTTGCAAAGAATGATCAATGATCAATGCTCAATGATTACTTGTCCAGCTCCTTCAGGTTCTCGGCTATCATCTCGTCGGTGACGGTGTAGTTCTGCAGGTCGCCCTTGATGAACGACTCGTACGACGGCATGTCTATCAGTCCGTGACCCGAGAGGTTGAACAGTATAACCTTCTCCTCGCCGGTCTCCTTGCACTTGTTGGCTTCGCGGATGGTGGCTGCTATGGCGTGGCACGACTCGGGAGCGGGGATGATGCCCTCGGTGCGTGCGAAGAGCATGCCGGCCTCGAAGGTCTCCAGCTGCGGTATGTCGACACCCTTCATCAGGCCGTCCTTGATGAGCTGCGACACAATCATGCCTGCACCGTGGTAGCGCAGTCCGCCGGCGTGGATGTTCGAGGGCCTGAAGTTGTGGCCCAGGGTGAACATCGGCAGCAGCGGCGTGTAGCCGGCCTCGTCGCCGAAGTCATAGCGGAACTGTCCGCGCGTCAGCTTCGGACAGCTGTCGGGCTCGGCGGCAATGAACTCCGTCGTCTTGCCGTCGAGGATGTTGTGACGCATGAAGGGGAAGGCCAGGCCGCCGAAGTTCGAGCCGCCGCCGAAGCAGGCGATGACCGTGTCGGGATACTCGCCCGCCATCGCCATCTGCTTCTCGGCCTCCAGGCCGATGATGGACTGGTGCAGTGCCACGTGGTTCAGCACCGAGCCGAGCGTGTACTTACAGTTGGGCGTCGTCGTGGCAAGCTCGACGGCCTCGCTGATGGCAGTGCCTAACGAGCCGCTGTGGTTCGGGTCGCGCGTCAGGATGTCCTTGCCGGCACGCGTCGACATCGAGGGAGAGCCCTCGACGACGGCACCGAAGGTGCGCATGATGGAGGAGCGGTAGGGCTTCTGCTGCATGGTAATCTTCACCTGGTAGACGGCGCAGTCCAGCCCGTAGATCTTCGCGGCATAGCTCAGTGCGGCACCCCACTGTCCGGCACCCGTCTCCGTGGTGACGTTCGTCGTGCCTTCCTGCTTGGCGTAGTAGCACTGCGGCAGTGCCGAGTTTATCTTGTGCGACCCTAAGGGGTTCGTCGACTCGTTCTTGAAGTAGATGTGTGCCGGTGTGCCTAAGGCTTCCTCAAGGGCGTAGGCGCGCACCAGCGGCGTGGAGCGGTAGTACTTGTACTTGTCCAGCACCTCCTCGGGGATGTCTATCCAGCGGTGCTCGGTGTCAAGCTCCTGCACGCAGCACTCGTGGGGGAAGATGTGTGCCAGGTCCTCAACGCCCAGCGGCTGCTTCGTCGCGGGGTGAATCGGCGGCATGGGCTTGGTCTTCATGTCGGCCTGGATGTTGTACCACTGTGTAGGAATCTCACTCTCCTGAAGTATGAATTTCTTTTGTTTTGACATAGTCTTTTAGTTGTTGGTGAATAGTTACCGTTTGCAAAGGTACGAAAAGTTGAGCGTAATACAAAAGAAAAACCCGTTTTTTCTTCTCAGTGACTGAGATGAGGTGTCTTCGCCGCAGCTGTGAGTGCAATAATTATATCGTACTATATATTTTAAGGTACGCGAACACGCGTGTGCGTACGCGTGAAAAACAGGTTGCACCTCCCGCACCCGGCGCACCTGATTTTCACCCGGCGCACCTGATTTTCAATACTCCACGACTATTACGCAATACTCCACGACTATTGCGCAATACTCCACGACTAATTCTCAATACTCGTGGAGTATCTGACTCGAAGCTATATGACAGCTGGAAGGCGTAGCCGACCCGCTGTAGAGTAGGGGCGCAGCACCGCACGCTGCTGCGCCCCGTATAGAAACAAAGAAAAACCAATAGCGACAAACTCCTACTGTCTGTGCTATTGGTTTTTCTATCCTCTACCGCCTCCTCTCACGCGCGAAGGGACTACAAGTCTACCACCGCGAAGTCCTTGCTTATGACGACGACATCCTTACTGTTCAGGTGGATGTTGAACTTTGTTTAGTACTTACTATAGATAGAATAATCCGGCGGGAATACTGCAAATTCGGAAAAATAGTCGTAACTTTGCAGCATCCAAGGAAAGACGACATCGTCAGTTGTCTGCCTTGCGAAATAGTTTGAACCAGAAACTGAGGAGGGTGTAGCATGATGATAGTGACGGTAGTACTCTGTTATTTCCTGCTCCTGTACGCCGTGAGCCGGTGGACTGGACGTGGAGCCACGAACGACACGTTCTTCCGTGCCCGCAGACGGGCGCCGTGGCCGATGGTGGCCTTCGGCATGGTAGGTGCCAGCATCTCGGGCGTGACATTCGTCTCGGTGCCGGGCATGGTGACAACCTCGCAGATGACATACCTGCAGCTGTGCATGGGCTTCATCGTGGGTTATGTGGTGGTGGCGGCGGTCCTGCTGCCGCTTTACTACCGGCTGCGCCTGACGACCATCTACACGTACCTCGAGGGACGGCTGGGACCGCGCAGCTACAGTACGGGGGCGTGGTTCTTCCTCGTGTCGAAGATGGCGGGTGCCGTGGTGAAGTTCTACGTGGTTTGCATGCTCCTGCAGCAGTTTGTCTTCGACGGCCTTGGCGTGCCTTTCATCGTCACGGTAGCCATGCTGGTGCTGCTCATCTGGCTCTACACACGCCGTGGCGGCATAGGGACGCTGGTCGTCACCGACACCATACAGACGACAATCCTGCTCACCGCCCTGCTCCTTATTATACATAATGTGACGTCGCAGCTCGGGCTGTCGCCCTCGGAGGCGGTGCGTGCCGTGGCCGACAGCCCGCTGAGCCGTGTCTTCGTCTTCGACGATACGGCCTCGCCCCACCATTTCGTGAAACAGCTGCTCAGCGGTGCCTTCATAGTGATAGTAATGACGGGACTCGACCAGGACATGATGCAGAAGAACCTCACCTGCCGCACGCTGCGCGACGCACAGAAGGACATGTGCTCCTACGGGCTGGTCTTCCTGCCTGTCAACCTGCTGTTCCTCGCCCTCGGAGTGCTGCTGACTATGCTCTCCGGTGCCGCCACCGGCGACCACCTGCTGCTGGACTATGTGCAGTCGGCCTCGCAGCTCGCCGTGCCCTTCACCCTCGGCATCGTCGCCGCCTCGTTCTCGACGGCCGACTCCGCCCTGACATCGATGACCACGAGCTACTGCGTCGACATCTGCCGCCGTCCCGACGACGAGCTTCTGCGCCGTCGTGTTCATCTCGCCATGTGTCTGCTCTTCGTGTTTTTCATAGTCATGTTCCGCATGGTCAACTCCACGTCGCTGCTCGATGCCGTCTACACACTGGTGAGCTACACCTACGGTCCGTTGCTCGGGCTCTTCGCCTTCGGACTCTTCACGCGCCGCAGCGTCGACGACGGTCTCGTGCCGTATGTCTGCATAGCCTCGCCGCTCGTCTGCTACGCCGTCCAGGCGGCTGCCGACGCTTTCTTCGGCTACCACTTCGGCTACGAACTGCTGATGCTCAACGGACTGCTGACATTCCTCTCCCTCTTCGTCAGGCGAAAGTCTACCCGTCTACGCGTCTGAGGTCCTCGAGGAACTCGGTTGGCGTCACACCATACTGCTTCTTGAACGAGGTGGCGAAGTACTTCGGGTCCTGGAAACCGACGCGGTAGGCCAGGTCGCTGACACGGATGTCGGGCTCCTGGCGTGCTATGCGCTGAGCTTCCTTCATGCGGATGTCGCGTATGAAGCTGCTGACGTTCATGCCGGTGACGGAGCGCAGCTTGTTGTACAGCGTCGACGCACTGGCACCCATGTCGGCTGCGAAGGCATCGCGGTCGTAGTCGGCATCGTCGAGATGTGCGTAGACGCAGTCGAGAGCCTGCTTGAGGAACTGCTGGTCGGGCGTGGGGGCTTCGACGGCGGTCTGCTGCTGCGTCTCCTCGGCCGTCTGCTGGTGGAACTCGTGCTGTATGCGCTGGCGGTTCTCGATGATGTTGTTGATGCGCAGCTCAAGGTCGCGCATCTTGAACGGCTTCGTCACGAAGTCGTCGGCACCGATGGTCAGTGCCTCCTCGCGGTCCTCCTCCTGTGTTTTCGCCGTGAGCAGAATGATGGGCAGGTGGCTCGTGTCGGGGGTGCCCTTCACCCGTCGGGTGAGCTCGTGGCCGTCCATGACGGGCATCATGACATCGGAGACGATGAGGTCGAGCTCGCTCTCGGCGATGATCTTCAGGGCCTCCTCGCCGTTGGGGGCCGTCTTCACCTGGTAGTGGCGGCTGAAGAGGTGCTGCATGAGCATTAGCAGCTCGACGTTGTCCTCGACGATGAGCAGCTTGTAGGAGTCCTCGTCGGCGCTCTCGGCCGGTGCCTCCTCGGTCGGTGTCTCCTGCTTCTTCATACGGGTGGCGAGGTCGAGGATGGCTGTCTTGGCACTGTTGATGTCTATCTTGTTCGTCTCATCGATCTGTGACGGCTGGAACGACTCCTTGTTGATGGGCAGCACGACGGTGAACGTGGTGCCCTGGCCCTCTTTGCTCTCGCAGCTGATGTCGCCTCCGTGCAGGTAGACCAGCTCGCGCGTCAGCGACAGCCCCAGGCCGGTGCCGATGACCTGCATCTGACGGTAGTCGCCGTCGTAGAAGCGGCTGAAGAGGTTGTGCATCTTGTCCTTCGAGATGCCTATGCCGTTGTCCGATACCTTAATGATAATACGGTCGTACTTGCGGTTCGTACGCACCTGCAGCAGCACCTTGCCGTCCTCCTTGGTGTACTTGGCGGCGTTCGACAGCAGGTTGTAGATTATCTTGTCGAGCTTGTCGGTGTCTATCCAGCCCATCATGCTCTCCGGCTCGCAGTGTATGGTGAAGTCCAGGCCGTGCTTCTGCATGAGCGGCTCGATGCAGAGTGCCGTCTGCTGGATATACTGCATGACGTCGCCGTTGGCAACGCGCAGCTTGAGCTCGCCCGACTGCGACTTGCTGGTCTCGAGGATCTGTTGCAGCAGCCGTACCATGCGTTCGATGTTCAGCTGCATCAGGTCGTAGTCGCCGGAGTACTGAGGGTTCTTGTCGCGCAGCTGCTCCACCGATGCCGAGATGACGGTCAGTGGCGTCAGCAGCTCGTGAGTGATGTTGGTGTAGACGCGGCTCATCTGCAGTCGCTGGCGCAGCCTCACGCTACGCAGATAGAGCTCGCGGCCTACAGCTATCATGGCTATAAGCAGCAGCACAGAAACGATGACGATGAGTGTTAGCATCTACGGACTCTCAGAGGTTAGTGTTTACGACTGACGGTTAGCGTTTATGATTGACAGCGCAAAGTTACGCTTTTTTTCTCATATTCTTTGTTTTTTGTCGACAAAAAGTGGAAAAGGGTGTCGAAAAAGGTTTGTTTTGCGTGAAAATGGGTTGAAAATGCGTTATCTGACGCTTTTTCAACCCTATTTGTCGTTCGTTCGACCTGTGTTTCGACGGATTGTCGTATCTTTGCGTCAGAAAAAGATTTTTAATGGTTAAGGTTTATGGTTGATTAATTTAGTTTTTAAAGTATTGGAAAAGCCTCGCTGTGAAGCGGGGCTTTTTTTATGGTTAGACGTGTTAGACGTCTGTCCGTCTAAGAAATGTCTGCCCGTCAAGACAACAGGAAACGCTCAGCCTCGATGGCTGCCTGGCAGCCGCTGCCGGCGGCACTGATGGCCTGACGGTAGACGGGGTCGGCGCAGTCGCCGGCGACGAAGACTCCGGGCAGCTTCGTGCGCGGCGTACCGTCAATCTTCTTCAGGTAGCCTACCTCGTCGGTGTCGAGCCACTCGCGGAAGATGTCGGTGTTAGGCTTGTGGCCTATGGCGAGGAAGAAACCGTCGATGGCGATGTCTACCGTCTGTTCGTCGGCCTCGCCACGGCGCTTGACGAGGTGAACCCCCTCGACGCCGTTCTCGCCGAAGAGTCCTAAGGTGTTGTGCTCGAAGAGTATCTCGATGTTCTCGCGCTCGCGCACACGCTGCTGCATGACCTGTGAGGCGCGCAGGAAGGGTTTGCGCACGATCATGTAGACCTTCTTGCAGAGGCCGGCCAGGTAGAGCGCGTCCTCGCAGGCGGTGTCGCCTCCGCCGACGACGGCCACCGTCTTCTTGCGGTAGAAGAATCCGTCGCAGGTGGCGCAGGCCGAAACGCCCTGGCCGTTATACTTGCGCTCGTCGTCGAGGCCCAGATACTTGGCTGAGGCGCCCGTGGCAATGATGACGGTGTCGGCAGCTATCTCCGTGCCGTCCTCGGCCGTGCAGACGTAGGGCGCCTTGGAAAAGTCGACCTTCACTATCTCGCCGTCGCGGATGTCGGTGCCGAAGCGTTCGGCCTGTTCGCGCAGGTCCATCATCATCTGGTTGCCGTCGACACCCTGGGGGTAGCCGGGGAAGTTCTCGACCTCGGTGGTCTGCGTCAGCTGACCGCCAGGCTGCATACCGCTATACTCAATAGGGCTGAGGTTGGCGCGCGAAGCATAAATTGCAGCGGTATACCCTGCGGGCCCGCTGCCTATAATCAAACACTTGGTCCTTTCCATTATTTCAGTAGCTCTTCAATCTGTTTCTCTATCTCGCTGATAGCGGCCGTCGGCTCAAAACGGGCAACGACCTGGCCTTTCTTGTTGATAAGGAACTTGGTGAAGTTCCACTTGATGTCGGCTTTCTGCTTGTAGTCGGGGTCGGCCTTCGAGAGCATGTCCTCGAGGATGGGGGCTATGGGGTGGCTCATGTCCCAGCCGGCGAAGCCTTTCTGCTCCTGCAGGAACTTGTAGAGCGGGTCGGCATCGTCGCCGTTGACCTTAATCTTCTTGAAACGGGGGAATTCTGTGCCGAAGTTCAGCTTGCAGAACTCGTGTATTGATTCGTCGGTGCCGGGAGCCTGCTGGCCGAACTGGTTGCAGGGGAAGTCGAGAATCTCGAAACCCTGTGCGTGGTACTTCTTGTAGAGTGCCTCCAGCTCATCGTACTGTGGTGTGAACCCGCACTTGGTGGCTGTGTTGACAATCAGCAGTACTTCGTTGGCATACTCCTTCAGGGAAACGTCCTTCCCCTTTCTGTCCTTGACAGAGAAATCATAAACAGTTTTCATTTCTTTGTTTTTGTTATTGATGTGTAATAGTAAAACTGCCACAAATTTACGCATTTCCTGCGTTACCGCCAAACGATTTACGGAAAATTAAAGATTTTCCGTTGGCTGATGCTTTGTGGTACACAACGGAAAAAGTGCGGCCAAGGCATATGCAACTACCTTGAACGCACTTTTTTTATCTCAGAGCTTTCGTCTGCACTTACTTCTTCGCAGCCTTACCGTAGCGGCTAAAGAACTTGTCGACGCGACCGGCGGTGTCGACGAGCTTGCTCTTACCAGTATAGAACGGGTGAGAGGTGCTTGAGATTTCAACTTTTACCACGGGGTAAGTTTCGCCTTCGAATTCCACTGTGTCGTTGGTCTTTGCCGTGGACTTCGAAAGGAACATATCGCCGTTGGACATGTCACGGAACACGACGGGGCGATAGTTTTCGGGATGGATTCCTTTTTTCATTTTTGCTGTTATTTAATGTAAGTTATTTCTTTGAGCGTGCAAAGGTACGACATTTTTTCCGATTACGCAAACTTTTCATCGTTTTTTTATAAGTTCCACAGCCAACGGATGTTCTCCACCGTCGTTGTCTCCACCTCCTGCTCGATGGCATCGGGCAGGTTGCAGAAGAAGTCGATGCCCGTCAGGCACTCCAGCTCGCGGACGTTGATGACGTAGTTGCCCAGCGCGTCGTTGGTGTGGTCTTCGTTCTTGTGCTCCACCCAGAAGGCCATGGCCCTGTAGCCGCTCTTCGTCTTGCGCAGCAGGGCAATGAAGAAGTAGCGTGGCACGGGCAGTCCGTTCGACAGCGTCTCCAGCAGCGGCTGCCCGATGCCGCCGGGGACGGCGTCGATGGTGCCTCCCTTGCAGACGTAGAGCGTGTCCTCGGTCTTCGAGCCGGTACTCATCCACGAGCGCAGCTTCTTCTCCATGCTCTCCCAGATGCCGGCGTTGAAGACGTGCAGCTGCGGCTGCATGTTCGTCAGGTAGAACGTCTGAACGTTCGCCTCGACGGTGTACAGGCGGTCGGCCGACGGGCATATGTGTCCGTGGTCGTAGCCGCTGCCCCGGAAGGGGTCGCTGGCATAGTAGTACTGCTGCGGCAGCAGCGGGTCGTAGGGGTACTGCACCTCGCCTTTTGAGGTGTCGGGGTAGTAGCGGCTGGTGTTCGCCACGCGGTTCGTGGCGGTCATCTGGTAGCACGACCACCGCTGTGAGCGTTTGTCGCAGTCCCACTCCACGCTGTAGTTTATGCCGTAGCGGTCATTGCTGGTGTGTATTATGACGCGGCTTGTGCCGCCCTTGACCTTCGGGAACTCTAAGCGTTGCAGTGCCGGTTCCGTCGACGTGTCGTTGCGGTTGACATTGGTGTCGGCACTGATGCTGTCATCGTCGTCACTGCTGCAGGCTGTCACTGCTGCTGTCAGCAGTAGCAGGGCAATCAGTGGAAAGCTGGAATAATGTTTCATGTCGGTTTTATTGTTGATAAGCGGGCTGCAACCACAGATTGCAGCCCGCCGGATGTGTGTGCAGGGTGTGGGTTACTCTGCGTAGGTGATCTTCAGTGTCTCCATGCGCAGCTGACTCGGAGCACCTGTTGTGGACGAGGTGTTGGCTATCGTGGCCGTCGACGCTTTGGGCCCTGTGAACTTCAGGCTGGTGCCGTCGATGGTCATCTTGCTGCCATTGACGGTTATGTCGCCGCTGGCGTTATAGAGGCTGCCGCTATATTCGTTGCAGACAATCTCGATGGCTGCTATGGTCTTGCTGCCGGCGTTGATGACGAACGAGTTCTTCGGGTACATACGGATGGTGCCATTGCCGGCAGTGTAGAATGCCGGGACGTTGGAGTTGCCGCCACCGTCGAAAGTCAGCGTCGTGCCGTCGCTGAGTTTCAGCGTGCTGAGCTTCGTCTGGTTCTCCAGCCCGAAGCTTGAGACGGCCACAGTGATGGTGTTTCCGCTCACCTCGCCACTCGTTCCGGGCTGCTCACTGCCAGGCTGCTCACCGCCTCCGGAGGTGTTGTTGGTCTTCACGAGGTAGTTGCCGGTGGCCATCTCTGGTACGATGTCGCCGCTGTTGGCGTTCTTGTACTTCTGTAGCTTGCCGTAGACTATCACCTCGTCGCCGACCTGCAGCTGGTAGGCCGACGTGAAGTCGCTGTTGTTCAGGTTGCGTCCGCGATAGACGTAGAGGGTGTTGCCGTCGTTGCCGTCGTCGGAGATGTAGTAGTTGATGTCCTTGTACTTCTTGCCGCTCGAGCTGTTCGGGCCGATGTCCTCGGCTGCCGTGGCAACGCTCACCACCTTGCCCTTGACGTAGTAGCTGGCATCGGTGGTGGCACCTTCGCTGAGTGCGCTGATGGCTGCCAGGGCCTCGGCAACGCTCTTCGGGGCGTCAAGGCTGCCGATGTCGCCAGCTGCCGGCGTGTCAGAGTTGGCAGCCTCTGTCTTTCCGTTGAGCGAGTAGAGGAATCCCTCGTTCTGCTGTGTCTCCGGCGTGGTGTTGTACAGTGTGAGCTTTGCGCAGACGATGACCTCGTCGCCTACCTTGAGGACGTCGCCGGCACCCTGTGTCCACTTCTTGTTGCCGAGGTAGAGCACGCGGTAGCAGTAGAACTGGCCTGCCTCCGTGCCGTCGTCAGAGATGTAGAACGAGGCGTTGCCGTAGGTGCCGTAGTCGAAGTTCTGTACGTTGCCGTTCTTGTCGACGGCTATCGACACCACCTTACCCTTGATGTAATACTCCTTGTCGCTGACGTTGCCGCTGCCCAGGGCCTTGGCGGCGTTGGTGGCAGCCACGGCGTTGAACGGGTTAGCCAGCGTGCCGTCGCCGGAGGCCTGGCCTTCCGGCTCGTCGGTGGGTGTGCCGCCCTCGCTCTTTCCGTTGAGCGAGTAGAGGAATCCCTCGTTCTGCTGTGTCTCCGGCGTGGTGTTGTACATAGTGAGCTTAGCGCATACGATGACCTCGTCGCCCTCCTTGAGGATGTCGCCGGCACCCTGCGTCCACTTCTTGTTGCCGAGGTAGAGCACGCGGTAGCAGTAGAACTGGTTTGTCGACGTGCCGTCGTCGGAGATGTAGAACGAGGCGTTGCCGTAGGTGCCCTGATCGAAGTTCAGCACGGCACCGTTCTTGTCGGTGGCTATCGACACCACCTTACCTTTGATGTAATACATCTTCTCGCTGACGTTGCCGCTGCCCAGCTCCTTGGCTGCGTTGGTGGCGGCGATAGCGTTGAACGGGTTCTCCAACGTGCCGTCGCCCTCGGCACCTTCGATGGCGGCATTGCCGTTGGTGGGTGTCGGGGTGGGGTAGGGCTCGGGTACGTCCTCACAGGCTGTGAATGTCACGGCTGCCATAGCCAGTGCCATGATGCTATACAGTATTTTCTTCATAGTTGTATGTTTTTATCTTTTAACTTTCAACTTTTAACTTTCAACTCTCTACTTTTAATCCTTAACAATCTCAACATCCGACTCCTTACGGATGAGTATCTGCCAGGTGCTGCCGTAGCGGGTGGCGATGCCGGTGATGTTGACGGGCAGGGCGCGTTTGTTCACCTCGTCGTAGGGCAGCTTGTTGGCTGCGAACTTGGCGTATGTGCTCGTGCGGATGACCAGCTTGCCTGATGAGAAGCCTCTCAGTGCGCGGTTGACACACCCGCCTACTATGGCGACGCTGCTGTCGCCGGGGGCGTAGGTGCTTGTGCCGTTAGCATCCTGGAAGGTGACGTTCTTGAGCGTCACGAGCTTGCCGCAGTGCTCGTCCATGTTCATGTTCACGTCGAAGTCGATGGGCTTGATGACCGTGGCATCGATGGGTGTGCCCGTGAACTTGAAGTGCTTCTGGAACACGTCCTTGTTCATGCGGCCTATGCTTGTGCCGTTGTACGGGGCACCGATCTCTGGCTGCTGGCGGTAGCCTCCGATGTGGAGGCCTTTCAGGTCGATGATAATCTCCTGACCCTCGGCCAGGTATCCGCTTATGCCGCTCTCGTTGACGGCCACGATGATGGCACCCGTCTCGTCCTGTATCATGAACTGCTTGTAGATGTTGCCGCGTATGTCGTTTGCCGTGACGCGGCCGCGGATTTTCACGTCGCGTTCCACCAGTGCATTCTGGTCGGTGCTGGCGAAGACATTAGGGTACATCTGCTTCAGCTCGGCAATGGTGACGATGCCGTTGTCGGTGATGCTGCTGTTGCCGTACAGCGTGCCGCCGTCGGGGGTAATGATGTCCCACTCGGTCTTCTGGCAGGCGGTGAACATGGTGCTCATGAGCAGTGCCAGTCCGGCGAACAGCGTGCTCGCGGTGCCGAACAGTCTATGCTGTCTGTTTTCTGTTGTTGTCTTCATAATAGTCCTCCTTTCGGGTTAGAAATAGTAGTTTATCATCAGCATGCCGTTGATGCCGTTGGCGTAGAACTTACGCGGGCTCTGCTGGAATCGGTAGGCATTGTTGGTGCGCTCCTCCTCCTGCTTGGTGTCCAGTCGGTTCTGCTCCATGCCGCCCGTACATATCTTGATGTTGTTCAGCAGGTTGGTGACCATCAGGTTGAAGCCTATGCGGCGGCCGTGCTTGAGGTAGAACTGCCGGCCGATGCTCGCGTCGAGCATGAAGCCGCCGTCGCCCTTGTTCTGTGAGGGGCTGTCGTAGACGCGCTCGTTGCCCACCAGCGACTTCGGCACCTCGGTCTCGCGGCGCGAGATAGGTGCGAAGTAGAGGTAGATGTTGTCGTAGTAGTTGCCTATGAGGTCTATGTACCAGCGGTTGGCGTGGTAGCTCAGGTCCACGCTGAAGGCGTTGAGCGGCGTGCTGCCCTCGCGCATACCGTCGGTGATGCAGAGTTCGTCGGTGTAGGTGCCGGTGTTCGACAGCAGCATCCGCATGTTGGCGTTGCTGGTGTACTTGGCATCGCTGACGGTGGCCAGTGCCTTGATGTCGAGCCAGTCGGTGGCCTTGTACTTCAGTCCGACCTCTACGCCGTAGTACTGCTTTTCGATGCCCGTCAGCGAGACGTAGGCGAAGGAGCTCTCGATGTCGGAGTAGAAGAGGCTCTGCTCCGTGACGTCCTTCATGGCGGCGTAGTAAGCGTTGATGTTGGCGTTTATGCGTCCGCTCTTCAGCTGGTAGCCTACCTCGGCCGACAGTATCTTCTCCTGCTTGAGGTCCTTGACGAAGTCGTTGTTCACCTGTGCTGCCGAGAACGAGGTACGTGGGGTGGGTGTCTTCCACTCGTAGCCCACGCCGAGTGCTATGGCGTGTCCGCCTCCGAGGTTGATGTTGGCACCGGCCTTGCCGCCGCCGTCGAGGAACTTCGCCGTCTTGCTCTTGCCGTAGGAGTTGTCGGCAGCCATACCGTTGCGCATCTTGCCGTCGCGCTGCATCGTCGTGCCGGCCAGACGGCCGCTGACGAAGAGGTGCGTGAAGCGCAGGTCGGTGGCATAGGTGCCCCACAGCTGTGCCTTGTTCACCAGCAGGTTGTAGTCGTAGCCGAACTTGTCGCCAACCTTCACCTCCTTGACGGTGCCCTCGTTCATGTCGTACATCACCCTCGACGACAGCGAGCCGTAGTCCTTCAGGGCGTAGGTGTTGACGTTATGGAAGGTGGCGTTGCCCAGCAGGTCGTCCATCGTCTGGTAGTGCATGCCGTTGTTCGTCGTCAGCTGCAGGCCGCCGCTGAGCGACGATGCTGCCGTCAGCTGCTTCTCAATCTTCGAGGCCAGCGTCAGTGTCAGCTGGTCGTCGTGGGCGCGCTGCACGTAGTACATGGCGTCCTGTCCGGCGGCAGCCATCAGCGAGTTGGCGTAGTAGAGCCGTCCCCAGTTTATCTGCCGGTTGTCCTCCGAGGCACTGAGGTAGTCGTAGGCGGCCTGCCAGTTCTCCAAGGCAGCGTCGTCGTGGAAGAGCGTGGCATTGGGGTTCCAGACGTTGAAGTTGAAGCTCGGCATCAGCGAGTAGTAGTCGGGCTCGGGGTTCGTGCCGCCGTTGTAAGCCAGACGGCTGTTGCTGTACATGGTGTAGCGGCCCAGCAGCGTGGTGACCAGCTTCGTCTGGTCGTCCATCTTGAAGTCCCATGTCAGCAGCGCGGCGGGAGCAAAGTCCTTGACGATGCGGGCGTTACGCTTCTTGCCGTCCTGATAGCCCCAGTTGGGGTTGTAGTTGTGCGAATTGGCTATCCAGTACATCTCGTCGGTGGCACCGCGCTGGGTGCCGCGCTCCGTGGGGTTGCCCCACGTGACGAGGCTCACGGAGTGACGGTCGTTGATGAGCTTCTCGGCCCCGAAGAAGTAGGACAGCGAGTTGTACGACGTGCCGTCGATGTAGCCCAGTCCGTTGCCCCAGCGGTAGGTGAGGCTGGCGGTGTAGGCCCATCCGCTCTCCAGCACTCCGCTGTTGTAGGTGTACATGGCGCGCAGGTTGTAGCTGCGGTTGGCCAGGGCTACCGAGGCGCGCTGTCCTGTGGCGAAGCTGCTTGGCCTGAAGTTGTAGTTGCCGGAGCCGCCGAGGGCACTCATCGAGTAGTTGTTGTCCTCGAAGGGCAGCGACGACTCGCGGGCGCGTGTCTGGTTATTCAGTCCGCCGATGAACGAGTATCCGAACTGTCCGCGCTCCACGTCGTTGACGGGGTTGCCGTTGATGAACATCTCGTTGTACTTGGCACCCAGGGCACGGTACTTGAAACGGGCGGGCGAGAAGCGGTAGCCCACCTCGTCGGCATAGACATTGCGGTTGGACGAGATGATGGTGATGTTCTGCGACGCCATATCGCCGTCCTCCAGCTGCGCTTCTGTGAAGGTGAAGGCCGTCTCGTCGTGCATGCCCTCGGCCAGCGAGTCTGTCGGCTCCTGTGCCGTGGCAGCCGTCGAGCACCATAGTGCCAACATTGCTATTATCAGCTTTTTCTCCATAGATTAGTTGGTTTTACGGTTAGTAAAAGAATGTATTGGGAGCAAAGTTAGTGAAAAAACGCGAGACGGCAAAAGATTTTTCAAGAAATCTGCTGATAATTCCAAATTATTCTGTATCTTTGCCCTCATAATTACTGACCGACTATGAAGAAATACATGGCTTTACTGGTGCTCGTGCTGCTGACGGCGATGGGCGCATCCTGTGCACAGAAGAAGTATTCGGTGTATGGAGTGGGGTTCTACAACCTTGAGAATCTCTTCGACACCTGTCACGACGAGGGGAAGAACGACTACGAGTACCTGCCCGACGGCACCAACAAGTGGACGGGGCTGAAGTACTCGCACAAGCTGAGGAATATGTCGAAGGTGCTTGCCGAGATGGGCACCGACAAGCTGCCCGGCGTGGGCTGCGCCGTCATCGGCGTGAGCGAGGTGGAGAACGCCAAGTGTCTCACCGACCTCTGCAACCAGCCGGTGCTCAAGGTGCGCAACTTCCGCTTTGTACATATCGAGGGTCCCGACAAGCGCGGCGTCGACTGTGCCCTGCTCTACAACCCGAAGCTCTTCCAGGTGCGTAACGCCAAACTCGTACCTTATATATATATAAAGCCAGAGGATGCTGACCGGGCCACCCGCGGCTTCCTCACCGTCAGCGGTACGATGGCCGGCGAGCACGTCACCGTCATCGTCAACCACCTGCCTTCGCGCGGTGCCTCGTCGTTCTATCGCGAGGAGGGCGGCCGCCAGCTGCGGCAGGTCAAGGACTCGCTGATAAAGGACGACCCGAAGGTGAAGCTCATCATCATGGGCGACATGAACGACGACCCGCAGGACAAGTCGATGGCCGTCTCTTTAGGCGCAAAGCGTAAGATGAAAGATGTCGAGGTGCCCGGCGGACTGTGGAACCCCTGGTGGGACGTGCTGGCAAAGGGCACGGGAACCCTGCAGTACCAGGGGGCGTGGAATCTCTTCGACCAGATTATCCTCTCGGGCTCGCTGCTCGACAAGGACGGCTCGAAGGACTACTCGTCGCTGAAGCTCTGGCAGTATCACATCTTCCGTCGCGACTACCTCTTCCAGAAGGAGGGCCGCTACAAGGGCAACACCCTGCGCACTCATGCCGGCGGAGCATGGCTCGACGGCTATAGCGACCACCTGCCGACAGTGGTTTATCTGATAAAGGAATCGAAATAACAAGAGCAATGACAATCATCGGAATCGCCGGCGGAACAGGTTCTGGCAAGACCACCGTCGTAAAGAGAATTGCCAAGGCATTGCCGCCGCACTGTGCCGCCGTCATACCCTTGGACTCGTACTATAACGACACCTCGGCACTGACGCCCGAGGAGCGCAAGGCCATAAACTTCGACCACCCCGACGCCTTCGACTGGCGACTGCTGACGGAGCATATCCGTATGCTGAAGAACGGCGAAGCCGTCGAGCAGCCTACCTATTCTTATATAGAGAGCAACCGTCTGAAGGAGACAATACACGTCGAGCCGAAGCCCGTCATCATCATCGAGGGCATCATGGCGCTGCACTACAAGAAGTTGCGCGACATGATGGACCTGAAAATCTTCGTCGACACCGACGATGACGTGCGGCTCATCCGTAATATCCGCCGCGATGTCGTGGAGCGCGGTCGTACCGTCGACATGGTGCTCGACCGCTACGAGAAGGTGCTGAAGCCCATGCACACACAGTTCATCGAGCCCACGAAGAAGTATGCCGACCTGATTATACCCTGGGGTGGCGACAACCGCACCGGCATACACATCCTGAAGACCTACATCCAGGGCATCGTCACGGGCGTGTAGCCACACCCCAGCATCAGTCTTTATGCGTCGGACTTTACAGGCTGACGTTGACTGTCAGGCGTCCTCCTCTGTTATCTCCTCGAACGTCTCGAGCTGCTGCGGCTGCTCCTGCTGCTGCAGCCACGCTTTCTTGTCGCGGTAGAACTTCAGGGCGTGGATCAGCTCCACCACGCCGTAGACGAGCATCGTCCAGCCCAGCACCGTCATCGCCATCGTCAGCGGTGCCATGGGCTTGAGCATGACGTACAGACCTGCCAGCAGTATCACCGACGGCATAATCCAGTACCACAGGCTCACGTGTCCGTAACGGCGCCCGTTGATGAGTGCCATGAACTGGTTGATGGCTCCCAGTGTCAGCACTATGCCGATGATGTACATCAGTGCCGAGACGAACGTCGTTGGTGTCAGCGCCAGTATCAGTCCGAGTATCGCGCTACCTATGCCCACTATCGGGAACGTAGGCTTCTCGCCCGCCACGAGGTTACCCTCGGCGTCGTAGATCTTGTACTCGCTGACGTTGCGGCTCGACCAGAAATAGCTGACGCACGAGATGACGCCCGACAGCAGGAACAACGCTCCGATGGCCACCGTTATGCCCTTCACGGTGCCGTCGGGAAACTTCACCAGCAGTGCGCCGATGACTATGGCGCAGATGGCGCGGAAAGCCGAACTTTGTAGTATCTTCATAGCCTTTTCTTTTGTTTGTTGCCTTTTCTGTGGCAAAGTTACGAAAAAAAATGTAACTTTGCACACAAATTTCAAAAAATAATGAAGACAACACTCTATCTCGTCCGCCACGGCGAGACCGTCGACAATGCCAACAAGATTATGCAGGGACAGATGCAGGGCGAGCTCAATGGCGCAGGACGGCGACAAGCCTGCGAACTGCGCGACCGTCTGCGTGACATCGCTTTCGGTGCCGTTGTGGCCAGCGACCTGCGCCGTTCCGTCGACACGTCACGCATAGTGGCTGAGCCCCACGGACTCCCCGTTGACACCACGCCGCTGCTGCGCGAGCGCGACTGGGGCTCCTTTACCGGCCGTTACATCCCCGACCTGCAGGGTGAGCCGTGGCCCGACGACATCGAGTCGCTCGAGGCACTGCTCAAGAGGGCAGGGGAGTTCCTCGACTTCATCCGTACGCGCTACGCCGGACTGACGGTGCTGGCCGTGGGCCATGGCATCGTCAACAAAGCCATTCAGGCAGTTCACTACGGCAAGCAGATGTCAGAGGTGCAGCGCATGACGAACTGTGAGGTTCGCATACTCGAGCTTTAGTCTGCCTGCGGCCCTGACGGCGTAGCCTCCTCCGCCGTCTCCTGCTGTCGGCTTCCGCGCTTCAGCCAGCTCTTCACCCTGTTGTAACCCTCAACGCCGAGTATCGTCAGTCCGCCGTACTGGCATGTCTTGGCCAGTCCGAAGAGCACAGTCCACAGCACCCCCTTCGCCGCCACGCTTATCGGCAGCAGCATCTGTGCAAACGACAGTATATAAAAAGGTATGCAGCAGAGCAGGACTATCACTCCCGTCCTGAACGACAGCGACTGCAGCCACGCCGCAACCTTTGTGAACGTGGCTTTCGCCGCGTTGCTTATGTTATTCCAAGTTTTCATGTCTCTAAGTCCAGTTTTTGTCTGCAAAGAACCCCCGCGAGGTTTAGACCTGGCGAGGGCGTAAAGTCAGTGGAGCTGGAGGGAGTCGAACCCTCGTCCGCACAAGGAAACCATACGCTTTCTACACGCTTATCTTAGACTTCGGTTTTCGTGCTGCAGCAAGACCTAAGCCACCAACTACAGCCTTAGCTCCTAAAGCTTCATCCATGCATCGGAGCATGCAGGGACTATTCCCGATTTAACCTGCGCCGCTTGATCTCCGGATTCGGAACATCATCCTCGGAGCGACGTCCCGTTCCTCTACCTTGTAAAGGAATTAAGCCAGTAATCTACTATACTTCGATTAGGCAGCGAGAGCATACCTTGTGTTGCCAATTAAATTTGTGTTCACTCAGTTTTAGGAGGTAGCCAACGAGCCTCCGCGTGCTTACGTACCATCTCGGCTTGCCGTCAAATCCAGTCAACCCCAGTATGGAAAACGTAGTATCCGGTTGCAAAGGTAGTACTTTTTTCCTGAAATCGCAATGTTTTTTGAAGAAAAAGTGTACCTTTGCAATAAATTTGCGAAAAAGCGGTTATATTATTGAGTACTTATAAGTATTAGAACACATACCAGAGAAGATGAAAAGGTTACTAACGCTGATGGCCTTCGTGGCTGTCACCATAGTGTCAGTATATGCCCAGTCGAGCATGACTGACGAGCAAGTCATGCGGTTCGTGGTCAAGGAGCAGGAGTCCGGCTCGACTCAGCAGCAGATAGTCACGCGTCTGATGCAGCGTGGCGTAGACATTAATCAGATACGTCGCGTGCGCAAGAAGTACGAGCGCATAGCCAACAAGGACGGTCTTGGTGCGGTGTCGAACAGCACCAATGGCAAGAAGTACGAGACGCGTCTGCGCACGAGCAAGACCGACGAGGACGCAGAGGAGGCCGAGAAGAACTCGCCGGAGAACCTGAAGAAGTACTCGAGCAAGATGAAGCAGTCGACGAAGAAGCGCCAGAAGGCCAATACCTTCGACGAGGACGACAAGGACTTCATGGAGATGCAGGAGGAGCTGAGCGAGTTCATGCCCATAGACTCTCTTGACATCCTGCGCAACGAGATCAAGCAGGAACTGGAACAGCGTCTGCATAAGAAGGTCTTCGGCCGCGACATCTTCAATAACGACGAGTTGAGCTTCGAGCCGAACATGAACATCGCCACTCCCGACAACTACGTGCTCGGTCCCGGCGATGCCGTCTTCGTCGATGTCTACGGAGCATCGGTAGTGCAGATAGAGTCGACGGTGTCGCCCGACGGCTACATCAATATCGAGGACTTCGGCCCCGTGCAGGTCAGCGGTCTGACCGTAGCCCAGGCTAACGCGCGTCTGCGGCAGACCCTCGGCGCACGCTACAGCAGTTCGAAAGTAAAGCTCACCGTCGGCCAGACGAAGACCATTATGGTCAACGTCATGGGCGAGGTGATGACCCCCGGCACCTATACGTTGTCGGCCTTCGCCACCGTTTTCCACGCCTTGTATATGGCAGGTGGCATAAACGATGTCGGTACGCTTCGCGACATAAAGGTGTACCGCAAGAACCGTCTTGTGGGACAGGTCGACATATACGACTACATACTCAACGGCAAGCTCGGCGGCAATATCCGTCTGGCAGACAACGACGTCATAGTCGTCGGTCCATACGACTGTCTGGTCGATGTCACTGGCAAGGTGAAACGCCCGATGTTCTACGAGATGAAGAAAGACGAGAGCCTGTCGACGCTGCTGAAGTATTCCGGCGGCTTCGCCGGCGATGCCTACACCAAGTCAGTACGCGTGGTCCGTAAGACGGGTCGTGAATATGCCGTGTTCAACGTCGGCGAGTTCGATATGGCCTCGTTCCACGTCGCCGACGGTGACTCCGTCAGCGTCGACTCCATACTGCCTCGCTACGAGAATACCGTAGAGCTGAAGGGAGCCGTCTTCCGTCCCGGTATGTACCAGTTAGGCGGCAACATCGTCAGCGTGCGCACCCTCATCGAACAGGCCGACGGACTGACCGAAGGGGCATTCACCAACCGTGCCGTCATGCACCGCATGAAACCCGACCGTACGCTTGAGGTGCTTAGCGTCGACCTGAACGGCATCATGGACGGCAGTCTGCCCGACATCCCTCTTCGCGAGAACGACGTGCTGTTTATCCCCTCGAAGCAGGAGGCGCAGACAGAGCGTACCATCACCATCCACGGCGAGGTGCACTATCCCGGCATCTACCAGTATGCCGACAACGAGACCATTGAGGATTTCATCCTTCAGGCGGGCGGACTGCTTGAGAGTGCATCGACGGCAAAGGTCGACGTGGCGCGCCGCATAGTAAATCCCGGAGCACTGACCACCGACTCCATCGTGGCACAGACATTCACCTTCGCACTGAAGGAGGGCTTCGTCGTCGAGGGTGAGCCGGGCTTCACGCTGCAGCCCTTCGACGAGGTCTACGTGCGTAAGAGCCCCGGATACTCCGAGCAGCAGAATGTCACCATCGACGGCGAGGTGATGTTCCGCGGAACATACACACTGTCGCGTAACAACCAGCGACTCAGCGACCTCATCAAGCTGGCCGGCGGTGTCAACGACCGTGCCTACACCCCTGGTGCCCGTCTCGAGCGCCGCTACAACCAGGAGGAGCGTCTGCGTGCCGAGGCCGTGCTGAAGAAAGCGCGCGAGCAGGCAGAGATAAACCTCCAGGAGCAGCTGTTGCGCAACGGTGCCGCAGTCGGCGGGTCGTCAAGCTTCAACACCAATCAGGAGCTGCAGAAGTACCAGATTGGCGAGACTTATCCCGTAGGTATCGAACTTGACAAGGCGCTTGCCAATCCCGGCGGTATTGAGGACCTCGTGCTGCGTGAGGGCGACAAGCTCGTCGTGCCCCGCTACGACGCCACCGTCAAGATCAACGGTGAGGTGCTCTACCCGAATACCGTCGGCTACATTAAGGGCAAAGGCATAGGATACTATATTGACCAGGCCGGTGGTTACAGCAGCAAGGCCAAGAAGCGTCAGACCTATATCATCTATAGCAACGGAATGGTTGCCAAGGCCAGCAGCCGGCCGAAGCCACTGCCGGGTTGCGAAATCGTCGTGCCGGCCAAGTCGGTACAGAAGATCTCCCTGCAGGAGCGTCTGAGCGTAGCCACCAGCGTAGGTTCCATAGCTGCCATCATCGCTACGATTGCCAACCTGCTGAAATAGAAACAGAAGATTATGGAAGAAAAGAAGAATTTGCATGAGATAGACATAATACATTATGTTTTTGTTGTCCTCAGGCAGTGGCGCTACCTGCTGCGCTATGCCATCGGCGGTGCTGTGGCAGGTCTGATCGTAGCGTTCAGTATACCACGTATTTTCGGGAGTAGTGTGGTACTGGCTCCAGAGTTCTCCTCAGGCTCTACTGGTCTTTCTGGCAGTCTGTCAGACTTGGCATCGTCGTTCGGCGTGAACATCGGCGGTAACAAGACAGCCATGGATGCTCTCTACCCGGATCTCTACCCTGACATCTTTGAGTCGACAGAGTTCATACAATCGCTCTATGACGTACCGGTACGTTTGCAGAAAGACAATACGGAGCGAACATATCTGACCCACTTAATAAGAGACGCGAAGATAGCCTGGTGGAACTACCCCAAAGTGTGGCTCTCCGAGTTGATGAAGCCGTCGGAGCCGCTGCCTGACAAGAGTAAGTCGAAGGCAGACCCGTATGCCATGAACCGTACGCAGTGGAATGTCTACAAGGAGGTGACGTCGGCCATCAGCTGCGAGGTCGACAAGAAGACGAGCGTAATCACCCTGTCAGTAACAGACCAGGACCCTTTGGTGGCAGCCATCATTGCCGACACCCTTCAGCTATATCTTCAGGACTATATAACGAACTATCGCACGCGTAAAGCCAGAATAGATGTCGACCACTACAAGGAACTGGCACGTCAGGCAAAGGAGGATTACGAGAAAGTCCGCCGTATGTATGTCACCAGCTCCGATGCCGACATGGAGCCGACGCTCATGGCCGTCCAGGCAAGGATTGAGGATTTGGAGAACGACATGCAGCTGAAGTACAACGTATATACCCAGAGCATGGCCCAGCTCAAGATGGCCGAGGCGAAGCTTCAGGAGCGTACGCCGGCCTTCACCATCATCCAGCCGGCAAAGGTAAATCCCAAGCCTGTCGGCACTCCAAAGATTGTCATACTTGCAATATGGATTGTCCTTGGCTGCATCGCCGGTGCCATTGCGGTTCTTTGGAAGGAGTATAAGAAACGCCAACTCCCATCCTGAGCAGGTTGAGCCATGGCCGTGTCGCAGTCATTACCAAAGATGTTCGGGAGAGTCTGGGGTAACCAGCGTTCCCGTACGGTCCTGATGAATACTATCGCATCAGGGGCTATGAAAGGCTGCTCGTTGCTGTGCTCGCTTATTATGGTCCCGCTCACTATCAGCTACCTTAACCCCGAGAACTACGGAATCTGGATGGCAATGACATCCGTGCTATACTGGTTCGTCTTCATGGACGTGGGTCTGGGTAACGGTATGCGCAACTATCTTGCCATCTACTTTTCGCAGGGTGAGACCTCGAAGGCTCGCAGTTGTTTCACCACGGCAATGTTGCTGCTGACAGTTATTGCCATAGCCATAGCTGCGGTGGCCATACCGTTAATAAACCTGTCCGACCTGAACTATGTTTTCAGTGCCCACAACGTAAGCGGCAAGACTCTCGCAGGCGTACTGACTCTCGCCGTCGTTCTGTCGCTGATGCAGTTTGTAGTGAAGAACATCGGTATCGTGTACATGGCAATGCAGAAATATGCTGTCAACGACTTGATACTATTCATAGGCAACATTATGACAGTCGTCATTGTCTTCGTCCTGACCAGGACGACGGAGGGTAATCTGGCCTATGTTGTGGCGGCATTTACGGCAGTGCCGGTCATTGCCTACTCCATAGCGGCAGTCGTATTGCTGCGCAGCCACCCCGAGCTGAGGCCAACAGCAGAAAGTGTCGACATGGCTTTAGGCCGTGAGATTGTCACTAAGGGACTCGGCTTCTTCGCCATACAGATTACCAGCTGTCTTGTCATCTTTGGTTCGGCCAATATCCTGATATCCCACTACTGCGGTCCGGAACAGGTCACGGTCTATAATGTGCCATTTAAGCTGTTCAATGTTCTCATCATCGGCTACACAATACTTATATCGCCTATGTGGAACGCCTATACTGACGCCGCGGTGAAAGGTGATTACGCGTGGATACGCCGGTGTTTCCATCGTTCGTTACAGCTGTGGTGTGCCAGTGTCGTTGCGGGTCTGGCACTACTGTGTGTCAGTGGATGGTTTATAAGAATGTGGGTGGGCCGGAGCGTGGCAGTGCCATTGGCGGTCTCAGCATGTATACTTGCTTACGTCTGTGCGTTTAATCTGAACAACTGTGCTACTTACCTTGTAAACGGTATGAACAAGATACGCATACAGGTAATAACGTCTGTTGCAGCAACAGCTGCTTTCCTGGCGGCTATATATGTTGCCAAAGGCAGCTATGGCATAGTCGGCATAACGCTGGCTATGGCCGCTGCCTACCTTGCCATGTCGGCAGTACATCTGTATCAGTGCCATCTCCTGATAAATCAGAAAGCTAAAGGAATCTGGAATAAGTAATTTGGAATATTCAGTACCATACATAGTAGTCCTCCTGACCTTAGGGTTGTGCGCCTTACTCTATGAGACCTTGAACGGTGAGAAAGAGAAGTCGTACGTGAACTACTTTGCCATTCTGGTGTTCTTCGTCTTCTTCGGCTTCAGGGGCTATGTGTTTACCGACTGGACGACATACGTAGAGACAATAGCAAACGTAGGCTGGGGCGACATTTTCGAGATTGTCTCATATAAGGACGACTCTGTGATACAGGAGCCCGGCTTTACTTTGCTGTGCTGTCTGTGCAGTCTGGTGTCACGTGAGCTGTGGTTCCTTGTGGCAGTAGTTACTGCTGTCGACTTGCTCCTCTTCCTCAGATTCCTAAGGCGCTGGGAGATAGACAACCATGGATTCGTATGGATACTGTTCATTGCCTATGAAGGCTTGAACATTATGTTCAATCTCATGCGCAACCAGATAGCTATACTTATCTTCCTCAATGCCCTGGAGTATCTTGAGAAGCGCAAGCCGCTGCAGTACTTCTCGCTGTGCTTCGCATCGCTATGCTTTCATATGTCGTCAGTGCTGTTTTTCCCGCTCTATTTTTTCCTGCACAGAAGGCTCAACAGATGGGTGTTCCTCTCAGCATATTTCGCATTGCTGGCGTTCTATCTGAGCAAGGCTTCTGCCGTCTCTATCATTCTCGGGGCTTTGGGACTAGAAGGTACGCTTGCCGCAAAGGTGAAGCTTTATACGGAGTTGTACACAGCCACACGTGAGTTGCCGATTGTCGGAACATTCTTCGCCATGATTCTCATTGCCCTTGTCACCGTCTACTACGACAGACTTACTACAGGCTTCAAGTTCAGGGTTATGGCCGTCAACAGCCTGCTCCTTTACTTCGTGTTCTTCTATGTCTTCGCTGAGTTCAAGGAGTTGAGTTCCAGAATGTCATATCTGTTTCTGTTCCCTTTCTGGACACTCTGGATAGATTTGGGTAAGTGCCTTACGATAAAGACCAACAGAATTCTTCTTTACTCCGCCGTTTACATCTTTGCCTTGTACACAACTGCATTCAGCATGAAAATTCCTGCTCAGCAGTATGACAACCTGTTGTTTGGAGCCAAGTCGCAGCAAGAGCGGCTCCGCATACTTAACAAGACCTACGAACCAGAAGAATAGACCACCGATGAGCAACAAGATAAGCGTCATAACCGTTGTGTTCAATAATGTCTCACAGATCAGGGAGACAATAGAGAGCTTCCTCTCGCAGACGTGGGAGGAGAAAGAGCTCATCGTCATCGACGGTGGCTCGTCAGATGGAACCGTCGATGTCATACGTGAGTACTCCGGCAGCGTCGCCTACTGGTGCTCCGAGCCTGATGGCGGTATCTACGATGCCATGAACAAAGGAATCGGTCACGCCTCAGGTGAGTGGATAAACATCCTCAACAGTGGCGATGTCTACTGTTCTGCCGACTCGCTGAGACTGTTCGTGGAAGCCTCAATTGCCGCCGATGCCGATGTCGTCTACGGCGATGCTGTCGCTGACGATGGCGAGAAGTATGACTATGTGCAGTCTGACAGTGACATAAGCGGGCTGGAACGCGAAGCTATATTCCGGCACGGCTGCTGCCTCTTCAAGTCGGAGGTGCACAGACGTTTCCTCTATGATGTCGGCAAGTCAGGTTACTACGGGTTCGCACTCGACTACGATGCCATCTACAGGATGTATCGCCAGGGCTGTACTTTCGCCAGGGTTCCGTTAGCCTTGCAGAGATACAGGACGGAGGGTAAGTCGTCAGACATTTTCAAGAGTCTGAAATACAACTACCGCATAACCACGCAGTACGGCAGTAGTACTCGGAAACGACTGTTCTACGTCAGACGTCTCGTTGCTGAGCGACTGAGGCAAACAGTCCTGTACAAGCTCGTCAAGGTGTTTGTCACGGAATACTTTCTGAACAGCCTGCTACCGCACGTACCAGTCTTCTGCTTGAGGAAATTCTGTTACAGGCTGGCAGGGCTGAGCATTGGCAAGGGCAGCGTCATTGACAGGAAGTCGTATTTCATAGCTCCGCGCCGTTTCAGCATTGGTGAATACTCACACATCAACCGCAATGCCCTTCTTGACGCACGTGGCGGGCTGAATATAGGCAGTAGCGTCTCTGTCTCGCACAACGTCAGCATCGTCAGTGGCGGGCACGAGGTCAACTCCTCCGACTTCCACGGCAGGTACTATCCTATACACATTGACGACTATGTGTGGATAGGGGTGGGGGCTACCATACTCCAGGGAGTCAGCATAGGCCGTGGGGCCGTGGTCTGTGCAGGAGCCGTAGTCACACGCGACGTGCCTCCATATGCCATTGTAGGCGGGGTGCCGGCAAAAAAGATTGGTGAGCGCAATAAGGAACTCGACTATAAGTGTCGGGGTCGTCATCCACTAAACTATTACGTATGAACATACTATTCGACCAGACAGAAGCTCAGGCTACATATTATAACGGTGCGGCAGAGTACGCGCAGACACTGTTCCTACAGATGGTCGCCCAGCTGAAAGACTATCCGCAGGTGACGCTTTATAGCCTGTATTCTTCTGCACGCAGCTTCAGGTACGAGGCACTGAGCCCTGAAAACCTGAAAGGCTACGAACGGGTCGTGCCGGTCGACTATAGCCGGCGGAGCCTGAAGCAGATAGTGCAGGAGAGCGCCATCGACCTGCTGTTCGTAACATGTGCGCAGTCGTTCTGCGACCTGCGTCTTGGCGACTTGCGCCACATCGGCTGTAAGGTGGTACTGGTTATCCACGACATGTATGTCGAGGAGATGTCGTCGTCGAAGATAGAATACCTGCATTACCTTCGTCATCCGTGGCGCTTTGTCTATAACTGTCTTGGACGAGTTAAGGTGAGACTCTTTTCGGGTACGGCCACATCAAGGTCAAAGCTGATGAACCGGCTGATAGCCGACAATGAGTCTGAAATTGTCACCGTGTCAGAGTACACTCGGCAGTCTATTGAGTATTTCTTCCCTGAATATCGTGAGAAGATACATGTTTTTTATTCGCCCATGAAGACCAGTCCGCAGGAGAAAGGACAGACGGAGAATCCAGTACTGGAGGAAATCATCGACAGTCACAGGAAGTATTTCCTGATGCTCTCTGCCGACAGAATAACGAAGAATGGCGAGCGTATGCTCATGGCATTCCGCAGATATGCAGAGAATCACGCCCCCTCGGCGCTCATTGTCACCACAGGCTGCAGGACGTCGCTGTTTCGGCAGCATGTGGCACTGCCTTTCCTTTCGTCGTCAGACATTGATAGAGCCTATCGGCACTGTCATGCCCTTTTATACCCGTCGCTGTTCGAGGGCTTCGGCTATCCGCCTGTTGAGGCAATGCGCTACGGCAAGCCGGTGCTGTCGTCAAATGTCTGTTCGATGCCGGAGATACTTGGCGGAGCACCGCTGTTCTTCTCACCCGTCTATGAATCGAGCATGTATGGGGCTCTGTGCAGGTTTGGTTCAATGTCATACGACGAGATGCGTGAGAGGTCTGAAAGGCAGTTCCAAATAATCAAGAATAAACAGGACGCCGACTTGCGGCAGCTTTCAACGATGCTGCTTGACGGTAGTTTCATTAAATAGGAATATGTTGAAACCAAAGATAATAGCATTCTACCTACCACAATATCACCCTACGCCACATAACGACGAGTGGTGGGGGAAGGGCTTTACAGAGTGGACCAACGTTGCCAGGGCGAAGAAGTTGTTCCCAGGCCATTATCAGCCGAAGATACCGGCCGACCTCGGCTTCTACGACCTCCGGCTGCCGGAAGTCAGGCAGGAGCAGGCGCATCTGGCAAAGGAAGCAGGCATCGACGGGTTCTGCTATTATGAGTACTGGTTTGGCAGCGGGCATGAAGAGCTCGAGCTGCCCTTCCGGGAAGTCGTTGACAGCGGTGAGCCCGATTTCCCCTTCTGTCTCTGCTGGGCTAACGAGTCGTGGAAGAAGAAGTCGTGGAGCAAGGACGGGGCAGTCTTCGACAGCAAGCTGCTTGCCGAGCAGACCTACCCGGGGGCTGAGGATGCCGTCATGCATTTCCAAGCCCGCTTAAAAGCCTTCAAGGACCCTCGATACATGAAACACGATGGGCGGCTACTCTATATGATATACAGACCGTTGGACCATCCCGACGTAAAGGCGTTCATGGCTCTGTGGCAGAAACTTGCACGAGAGAACGGGCTTCCAGGCTTCTATTTCCTCGGTTTTGAGTTCCTTGCCGACATTCATGGCGAGGAGATACTGCAAAAGGGCTTCGATGCTGTGGTGTCGTGCCGTAATAGCAGAGACCATCTTTTCACGCTGATGTCTGTCATACGCAGGGCAAGTTTCGTGGTTAATCTGCCACGAATCAACCCTTATAAGAAAATGTGGCCTCGACTGGTCACCGATCTTGAGAAGACCAATGACAGGTATGTGCCGGTGCTCATGCCTAACTGGGATCATACTCCACGTAGCGGTGCACGCGGCGACCTGTTCCAGGGGGCTACTCCGGAGGAGTTCGGCAAACACTGTAAGGACACACTCACGGCTGTCGCCCATAAGGGTAATCCTCTGTGCTTCGTGAAGTCGTGGAACGAATGGGGTGAGGGGAACTACATGGAACCCGACCTCAGATACGGAAAAGGTTACATACGCGCTCTGCGCGAAGTCGTTGACGGACTTGACAAATAATCTCTGTATGATGAAGATAGCCGTTGACTGCCGACTAATAGGCCAGAGTGGCATAGGAACCTTTATCCAGAACGTGGTCTGCCACATGGTGGCTGACAGCAGTGTGCAGTTCCTTCTCATCGGCGATGCAGCACTGCTGGCTCCCTACACCGGCTGTCCGCACTGCCGCATCGTGGGATGCACGTACCCCAGCTTCTCGCTGAAGGAGCTGTTCTGCTTCCCGACGAAGGAGGTAAACCGGTGCGACGCGTTCTTCACGCCCAACTTCAACATCCCTTCCGGCATCCGTGTGCCAGTCTTCTCAACGGTCCACGACGTGGTGTTCTTCGACGTCGAGGGAGTCTGCTCCGCTTTCGGGCGGTTCCTGCGCCGCTGCTACATCCAGCGTGCCCTGAACATCTCGAAGACCGTGTTCACCGTGTCCCGGTTTTCCAGGAGCCGCATAAGCTCCCTGTTCCGGTGCCCCACAGAGCTGTCGGTAGTCTGCAACGGTGTCAGCCAGGAGCTCGCCGACTACCGTAGCACCCATGCCATGCCGGCAAGAGGCGACTATATTGTCTGCCTGGGCAACCTGAAGAAGTACAAGGGTGTAAGAGACCTAATAAAGGCATACTCAAAGGCCAGGGCCACGGGCGGCGTCGACTACACCCTGAAAATCATCGGGCGCATAGACTTCCGTACGCGCGACGAGCAGCTGGAGTCCCTGCTCGGCAGCAGCAGCGACGGCATCGAGTTCGTCACCGATGCCGACAACGCCCGCGTCTACAGCCTGCTCGCAGGTGCCAGGGCCCTGGTGTCACCGTCGCACTACGAGGGCTTCGGCATACCGCCGCTTGAGGCGATGGCTCTCGGAACGCCCGTCATACTGTCAGACATACCCGTATATAAAGAGGTGTACGGACACTTCCCCGTGACGTTCTTCCGCGTGGGCGACACCGACGACCTGTGTTCGAAGCTCTGCAGCCTGCCTGCGGCACCCGTCAGCACCGACAGGCTGATAGCAGAAAACTATACATATAAGAAGACTGCTGAAAAAATATTACATGAGATAACGCGACCTGCTATCCCTCCAGCACATTCCGGTAGAGCTCCACGCAACGGCTGATCATCTGCCGCTTCTTGAACAGTTCTATGTAACGGCTGCGGGCACCACCAGAGAGGGTGTAGTAGAGCGAGCGGTCCTCGCAGATGCGGCGTATGGCACCTGCCAGTGCCTGCCCGTCCTCAGGCTCTACGACCAGTCCCGACACGCCGTCGGCATTGACCCATGACACGCCGGACCCCTTGATGTCGCACGACACGACGGGCTTGCCGCACGACATGGCTTCTATCTGGACAATGGCGAAAGCCTCGGTCTTCTGGATGCTGCTCAGACAGTAGACGTCGCACGCACCGTAGTAGGCGGCCAGGTCCTCGTCGGCAATGCGTCCCAGCAGGTGCACACGCCCGGCGAGACCTTCGCGGTCTATCTGCGCCTGCAGCTCGTCGTGCAGCACGCCCGACCCACCTATCAGCACCACATAGCTGTCGTCCAGCTGCTTTGCCGCCTCTACAAGATAACTGTAGCCCTTGTAGTGCACCAGCCGTCCTAATGAGAAGACAATCCTGCGGCCTTCGTACTTCTCGCGCAGACGCTTCGCTCCCTCTGCATCCGGGGCTATAGGGTCGATGCCGATGGGCAGGTAGGTGCACTTCTGCTGCACATCCTCCAGATATGGCGATGACGCTATATATACCGGGGTAGTGCCCACGACGAGGTCGGCCCTGTTGATGAGCCATCGCTGAAGGGGCAGGTAGAAGCTCAGGAGCTTCTTCTGCTTCACAATGTCGCTGTGCCAGTGCAGCACCACCCTGCCGCGATAGCCCGACAGCCTGAGGGCAAGGGCAGCCATGGGGTCGGGGTGATGGACGTGTATGATGTCATAGTCTGAGGCTATGCTGCGTAGCGTCGTAACCATTCGCGGCGAGATCATCGTGGCGTATTTTTTCAGCAGAGTCTCCGTGCATATTATCCTGCCGCCGGGGCTAACTTCTATCTCAGCCTCGCCCTTCCCACCGTAGGCACAGAGCATGTCGCACTGCACACCCTCGGCGCACAGCCCCGTAGTGAGGTCGTACATCACCTTCTCCACTCCGCCTCCTACGGGATAGAACTTACCCAGCTGAAGAACTTTCATTGCACAATAATTGGTCTTAGCAAAAAGCGACTGCAAAGGTAAACATTTTATTTCGCACAGCCAAAACTATAATAAAAAAATGCTACTTCTCTTGTCAGTCTACATATTTTTTAGTACCTTTGCAGCCGTTTTGCGTGCCGATGGAGTTTTTTCTGAAAATTATTCCTGCTGCTCGCAATAAAACGGCGGAACTGCCGTTTATATTATAAAGTAAACAACTAAGAGTCGCAGAAACGATATATGACGGTTCACAGCAGTGGATATGTAATCGACGGGATGAACGGGTTCGAGCGTAACGTAAAGCGCTTGTTCGACTTGTTTGTTTCGTTTCTTTGTCTTATACTGTTCTCGCCGCTCTTCCTCTACTGCTACATACGCATCAGGCGCGAGAAGAACGGTCCGGTCATCTACCGCCAGGAGCGCATAGGGCGCTTCGGACGGCCATTCTACATCTATAAGTTCCGCAGCATGGTGATCGAGGCAGAGGACGGCACGCCGAAGCTCTGCGACACCGACGACGAACGCCTGACGAAGGCCGGTCGATTCCTGCGCGCCCACCACCTCGACGAGCTGCCGCAGTTCTGGAATGTCTTCAAGGGCGAGATGTCGTTCGTAGGGCCGCGTCCCGAGCGCAAGTACTTCATCGACCAGATCATGGAGCACGACACACGCTACGAGTACCTCTACCAGATCCGTCCCGGCATAACATCCATGGCAACGCTCTACAACGGCTACACCGACACCATGGAGAAGATGCTCCGTCGTCTCGACATGGACCTCTACTACCTCGAGCACCGCTCGTGGGCCATGGACTTCAAGATTCTCGGCTTGACGTTCCTCAAGATCATCTTCGGCCGCAAAGTCTGACCCCCCCCCTAAAGTGTTTATTTGAGAGAAATTAGGATAATTAGAATAATTTCTTATAGTATCGTCATGATTTCGCGCAGCGATGTCACCTCGTAGTCTACCGGCGATGGTGCCGGGTAGTCCGGGAAGCGGTTGAAGAATATCACGCTCAGTCCTGCCTGCTGAGCACCGAGTATGTCCGTCTGGAAGTTGTCGCCTATCATCAGCGTCGTCCGCGGCTCGGCACCCGTCACGCGGAAGGCGTAGTCGAAGAACAGCGGCGACGGCTTGTTCGCACCCGCATCCTCGCTCAGCACCACCGTGTCGAAATAGTCCGTCAGACGGCAGGCCGCCAGCTTCCTGTACTGCACCTCGTGGAACCCGTTGCTGCACATGTGCATGCGGTAGCCCCGCACCCGCAGGTAGCCCATCAGCTCGTGCGCCCCCTCTACCACCCCCGGCTTCGTCGAGCACAGGTCGAGGAACGTGTCGCCCACCTTCCGGCAGTACTCCTCCGTCACCTCCAGCCCCTGTCCGTAGCTCAGCGGATAGCGGAAACGCTCTATTATAAGGTAGTCGCGCGTGACCTCGCCGCGTGAGTAGCGGCCCCACAGCTCGATGTTCTTCTCCCAGTAGCGGTCGTGGAACACCTGCTCGTCAGCGAAGTAGCGGCCCCAGCCGTAGTGAGCGAAGAGCTCGTGCAGTGCCGTCACCGCGTTGCCGTGGGTGTCGTACAGCGTGTCGTCGAAGTCTATAAACAGGTCTCTGTATCGTCTCATAGTGCTTTTATGTCGTCCTGCTGTCAGTATTTCCGGAAACTGAGCCTTACGGTGTCGTCGTCGAGCACCATGCTGCCGCCCGTGAGCGTCACCACGCGGTAGTCGTGCACCACGGTGGTGTCCTGGCGGCCCTCGTCGTCAAGCTTCGGCGGCATCAGCGTCAGCCGTCCGCCGGCGTGGCGGAAGCGGTAGTAGCGGTTGCCGCTCGGCTTCTGTATCTGCAGCAGACGCATCTGGACGGCCCAGAACTCGTGCGACGCCTTCATGTCGCGTCCCACACCGCTGACGGCGGAGTCCAGCCGCGTCAGCTGCCACAGCCCGTCGAGGTCGCCGTTCGCCGGTGTCTCAAATTCGCAGCCCGCAAGCATCGCCGCTGCCGCCATCGTCATCAACAGTCTCTTCATACCTTATTATATATGCGCTGCAAAGTTACGAAAAGTCGAGAGCAAAACAAAGAAACTTGTTTCTTTTTTTGCCGAGACGGAGTAACTTCGCCGTCGTAGACGGTGACTTTCAGCAAAGCGGGCTTTTCAGTTCAATACTCCACGACTAATTTTCAATACTCCACGACTAATTTTCAATACTCCACGACTAATTTTCAATACTCCATGACTAATTTTCAATACTCCACGACTATTTCCCAATACTCCACGACTAATTTCCAATAGTTGCTGGGTACTGATTTTGGTTGACAGTTTTGTTCGTTATTCCTAATTGGGTTTACACTTTACTTTTCTTATTCCTATACAGGTTGTCAGTTC
>Ga0310697_10000782_pt1 | contig 40584 bp, 46 predicted proteins | sample 172DNAGHGlowgp2_FD_203883 | JGI IMG/M metagenome (GOLD analysis project Ga0310697, IMG submission 203883) | Sheep rumen microbial communities from Palmerston North, Manawatu-Wanganui, New Zealand - 1728 DNA GHGlow gp2 (v2) (version 2) | ecosystem: Host-associated > Mammals > Digestive system >...
TTGAGGGTATCAATCGCCTGATGTTTTTAAATCCAGATTTGGGTTTGAGCACTGATTTAAAGGCTGGTGATGAAATAATATACGATAATAATGCTGCAATCTATGGTACTATTGTGGACGACCTGAGACAGCGCAAGATTACGCCTGTGAATGGGGAGCGTACAGTATATTATAAGAAGGTGAATCAGACCAAGCGCATGGTGATAATGCTGGAACAGACGGCAGAGCTGATTGCGTTCTTGGCATCAGGTACAGGCGTGGTAAGCGTTGACTGGGGTGATAATTCAGATATTGAAAAGATTTCACTGCATACCGGAGAACCTGCTCCGATTAAGCATTATTTCGACAATGAAACTACATCGGCGCGTATTATTACGCTATATGGTGATTTCTCCTTTCAGTGCCTTGACCTGTCAAACCTCAATGCGGAAGCCTATATATTAAATGCCTTTCAGATTGATAAGGTGATTTATTCTGGTGGTGCAGTCGGTACACAATTCTTGCCATTGGCGAGAGGAATTTACGAAGTCCGCATTTCGCATCGTGGCATTAGCGATTTGTCGGACCTGAATGATTTGGATTTGCAGAGCTTGATTCTCGCGCATAATGTCTATCGTTCACAGTCGGTAATAGACAAATACCTTATACACATCGCTACCCATTACGGCGTTCGCAGACATTGTGTGGTTGAAATGGATATAGCGCCAAGCGGCGAATATCAAGAACCGCCAAGAGATGAGCACGGCAACTATGTTATTACTACTGGTATGCAGGCGGTGTATGTGATTACCCATGAACCTGATTGGAATATCGCAGGCGCGTGGACATTTAAGATTAACAATTCAGTATATAAATATGAGCTATGAGCAGATCTTTAAGTGACATATACAATGAGGCTGTTGCCAAGCGTAATGAGTATTTAAATCTTAATGCGCTGGACAATGACAGCAAGATGTCTATCATCAACGCAATTACTTATACGGTTTCCAGTGTGATTTTCTCATTTGAGACTCTGCTGGACGCTTTTATGGTAGACTTGGCAAACATTTTTGGCGATCGCATTAACGGCACGCCAGCCTATTATGTTGGTGCTTTAAAAAAGTGGCAGTATGGTGATGATTTGGTTGTTGATGAGACAGGTACAAAGTTCCAATACGCAAGCGCCGACCCGTCCAAGCGATTGATTACGCGAGTGGCTTATGAGGAGCATTATAATCAGGAGTATAAGGATGATGTGCTAATCTTAAAGGTAGCTAAGGGTGCTGACAATGCACTGGAGCGCCTTTCAGATGAAGAACTGCGCGCTGCAAGGGCTTATCTCGGACAGATTAAATTTGCAGGAGTAAAGGCGAACGTGGTGAGTCGCAGGGGTGATGTCCTTGTACCTTACATTACGGTTTATTATGATGGTGCTGTCCCCGAAGATACGGTTTACACAAACATCGAAAACGCCTTGGCAGACTTCATTACAAATATGTCGTTCAACAGCAATGTCTATGTACAGAAGCTGATTGACGCGATTCAGGGTGCAGAGCATGTAGTGGATGTATACTTTGATTCCAGCCTTCCTGCAAATGATGCCTTTCCAGAAGGACAGGGTTTTTATCTGGCACAATATGATGATAACAACCAGCTGGGTCCGCTGACTAAGATAAACCGTGCAGTTCATACTGCTTCTGGCTATCTGAAGCAAAGCACTAAGGCGGATCAGGAACAGAATTTGCTGGCATATCGTGAGGCAATTATCCTCCGTGTGGAAACTACAGGAACATTAGTAGATGAGTAGCGAGTATGAGAAAGTACGATTTTTCCATAGCTAAGACTGTAAATCGCCTGATGCCTCATTATTTAGGTGGACGCAAGCTGATTCTGTTCTTACAGGGCATCTTGTACCCATTACAGCCATTGCAGGACAAGTTTGCGACCTGGGCATACGAAAAGCGCATGGAAGCCGCTATGACCTCTCAGATTATATTGTTTACATATTTCCTTAATTATAAGTTTCGGAAATACTTTGTAGATAAGACGCAGAGCATTAGCATTGACGACGGCGACATTAACGGCTTGCCAATGTACTGGGAGATTGCCGGCTATCCAGACAATCCTGTGTTGCGATATGAGGATGAATTGGTAGGCACTGAGGAGCGCACTGTCTTGCATTATTATGGTGAGCAGTCAGAAACCAGTTCTGTTAGCTTTGTTGTACGTTGTCCGGAAATTGACACAAATATCATTTCTCTCGAAGAAATGCGTAACATGGTTGCTTTTTGGGTGGCTCGCTATAAGCTGGCAGGCAAGAAATTTAAGATAATTATTCCTAATTTACAATAAAATGAAAAAATTTAGCGCACAAACAGGCGGACGTTATGTTTATGTCGATGATGTACTGAACCTTCAGGAATTGGCATTGGCGTTTGGCGAGATATTTGACGGATGCGATAATTTTGTCATTTCGGGATGTGAAGTGAATGGAACTCGTATCAACCCGGGTTTTGTGTATATCAATGGCGAGATACGCAGGTTTGAGGGGTCCACGATAGCGAGCTTCCCAGCTTATCTTTCTGAAGTGAACAGAAATGAAAATGTAGCATACACAGATGATGATGGTAAGGTTGGACGTGTGATTTATGGCTGTCAGTTGCTTACTACGCCATCCATTGAGCCTGACCCAGTAACAGGGCAAGTTCCTGAATATTTGGTGGTTGAGTCTACCGGTATCGCTGATACTTTAAGAAATGCTTTCTTTGGTAAGTATGCCTTGAATGTAGAGTCTGACATAATGCAGACGGTAGACAGCGAGGTTGATTTTATCCGTCAGATTAACACGATGGATATTGTCAGCGGTGGCGCATACAAGATTAACCGTTCAGGATTCAGAGGCTCTATGTCGTTCGACCAGAACGGTACTCTGATAATTAAGTCTGTCGTTGATTCAGAATATTCCGTTGCGTTGACAAGGGAAGGCGAGCTTGTATTTTATTCTGGTTCTCGTATGATTGCCGGTTTGAACGCTGACGGTCGTTTGATGGCTTCGGAGGTACGGACCACCACAGCTACGCTTGGAAGTATTCGTATTAGCGGTTCTGATATTTATAATACCAGCGCCCAGACAAATGACGGGTCATTGTATTTGAATGTTGTTGGAGCTGATGGCGGTACAAGCTATTTCCGCAATACGGTTATTGGCGATGGAAAGGGCGGCACGCTTTTTAGCGTTGTAGGCGGAACCAGGGATATTACAGGTTACGCTCAGATGACTCTGGCAAGCGAGCAGGCTGGACTGACCTTGCAGCATACAGGTTTGACAGCTGCATCTGAAGAACTGATTAAGAAAATTTCCTGGGTAGACAGAACTGGTACGCTGTTAGGCGAGATTGGCTATTTAGATGCCACTGGTATGGATTTCACTATCCACAATGCGATTGGCAATGTAAAGGTGGACAATAACCTTTATGTAACTGGCGACTTGGTTGTCAACGGTACAAATTTGAGAGCCTATGCACTCACAACAGCTGTAACGGCATCTTTGAATCTGAAGGCTAATGCGTCTGAGGTATACAGTAAGACTGATGCTGACGATAAGTTTGTGTCTTTCTCTGGAGGATTGGCAGAGCTGGCAATAAAGAAGGGTGGCAAGCAGGTGGTACGACAGAGCATTGATGCAGTAGCAATGGACGATGTACGCCAGACTTGCGCGGTCTTGACCAACTATTTGCAGGACGTGGTGACAACAGGCTTGAATCCATCATCATCGAATTATCAGGAGCAGCTTGCTACACGAAAGCGTGCTATCTGCCAGAACATCGGTGCTGCCTACGCTCCAGATACTCACATGACGCCTTATGATACAGGCTGGCTTCCTTTGCCAACAGGTAAGAATTATGATATTGATAACTTGCACGTTCGTCAGATTGGCAATATCGTATATATTCAGGGTCGCGTCCGTACTTGCAAGAACCTTACATTATGTACGCTTCCTAACAAGATTACGCCGCCGACATACACTGTTAAATGGTCGGTGTACCATAAAGGCGAATGGCATTGCGCTATCGAAGCTAATTCACGGGAACTTAAAGTCGTTCGCTATCAAGGTGATGGCTGGAAGCAGAATGAGGACATTGCATGGAGCTATATGGTATAACTTTTAAACAATAGTAATATGGGTTTTGTAAAAATTGGCAATGACATTGAATCGCAGAAAAGTATCAGACAGCAGCGTTCTTTCAACAAGGAAATCCAGAAGCTGCAACGTGAAAACAGTGAGCGCGCGAACACTACGATCGTCCAGCTCGTTGGAGTCGGAGAGTCAGCCACAAAAAAGAAAAAGAAGGCGCAAAAAACTGAGGACTAAGGTTTCATTCGTTGAAACGAAGGTTGGATGGCTGATGGCGCATCACACGCCGGTTGAATATCGTTTGGTTTTGGAGGTAGCAAAACAGTTGCATCGTGACCCCAATCCATATATGATTGAAAACCTTGCTTATAAAAGTGACGAGCCGTTTTTTAGAACTGATGATTTTTGGGTTGCGTTGCGCACCTTTAGGCTGGAAGGTATGAGACCTAAAAAGCCTGTTTACCCCAATGCTGAAAGAGAGCTGCGCATGATAGACCAGAAGTTGCATACGTTCGAAATTAGATAGGTGTTCCAAAAAGGAGCACCTATCTGTTTATATATATAAGGTGTAAAAGTATTAACGTAACGTATTTTTAGCAATTCCGTATAAATTACTGGTATTCAATAATATATAAAAATTTTTAAATTTTTTTTATTAAAAACTTGTATTTGTCAAAACAGATATATATCTTTGCAATGTTTTTAAAACACAAAAGATATATGATACATATTGATGCAGAACTCGTAGTCCAAGGTGGTGTTACTTACACTGAGGCACTACAACGAAATTTACAAAGACTGGCGGACGGCAATTACCGCTGTTTGGTTCTGGATAATGCACCGAACAAGGCTTTGCCGTTTCTGAAGTATTTGTTTGGCGTGGTTCTGAAAGACCTGTCTGACAAAACAGGTATTCCAGTTGATGCACTCTACAAGTATTTTGAGGATAAGTTTGCGCCAGTTCGACATGCCAAAATTGATGGCAAAATCTTTGAGTATAAGAATATCAAGGATGAGAGTAGTCAAGCTTTGCGTGACTTTACTGAAAGAATTATCACTTTTGCCGAAGAAGAGTGGGGAATCAAGGTGATGGAGCGCGATGCTCTGAAAGCGCCAGAGGCTGCTGCTCCTTATGCCGAGGCATATACAGATCAGTGGAAAAATTTTTTTAATAAATAGTTTTATAATATTTTAAGTTTTTAATTTTTATTTTAATTTTTTTTATGTCAGAGATTAACGTAATGTCACTCTTTCAGAGTGGCGCAGAGACCATCGCAGACGCAAAGCGTAAGGCTGCAAGTGAGAAAGAGGTTAAGAAGACCCAATTCTTCCAGATGAGCAAGGACGGTAAGTACACTGTCCGTATTCTTCCTAATGCACCTCTTATGGTAAATGGCGAGCCTGTATTGGACGCAGATGGCAAGCCAACCTACGCAAACAACCGCAAGTCTTACGAATACCCAGTTCAGTCGATGATTATGAGCATTGTTGGCACTGATAAGGATGGGCAGAGCAAGAATCGCTGTGTTACTGTTCCACGCGGTAAGTTCGTTGGTCTTCCGAATGATATTGTTGATGTGTACCGCACATTGGCATTGGCAGAGTGTGACAAGATTGGTGGTGACGACGGTAAAGAGCTTCGTGACAAAATTAAGGGCAGCACTTATGTAGGCGGTCTTAACTGGCAGAGCCAGCGTGTGATGTATGTTCTTGACATGAATGACCGTGAGTCTGGTATCAAGATGCTGAAATTGTCCAACTCTCAGTACAACGACTTGGAGACTCGTAAACTGTCTGAATGGGAGGATGATCCTGAGTCAGAGTGTCCGATTTCTTCAATAAAGGCTTATCCTGTTGAAATCAACAGAAGTAAGAATAACGGCAAGACTGAGTACAGTTTTACAATCAAGACAAAGCGTGTTGATGTCTTGGAGGAAGCAGAATTGAGTGCTTTGCTGGCTACGCCTCGTATTCCTGATGTGCTTTATCGCTACTCTCGTTTCCATTTGGAGGCTACCCAGGAGTTCTTGAAGCAGTACGATGACAAGCTTGGCTTGAACATCTGTCAGAAGTCAGAATTTAAGCAGGCTGTCGAGCAGGTATCAGCTGCATTGCCTTCAGATGATACTTCTCATTTCTCATTTGATAGTAAGAGCGCCGAGAATGAGGACGAGGGCGACAATGCACCTGCACCTACCGCATCTATTGAGGAGCAGATTAGTGATTTCCGCCAGCGTGCCGAGCAGATTAAGGACATGGACTTGTCTGAAAGCAAGGCGGCAACGGCTCAGTTGAAGGATGATTTGCGCACATTCTGCACTGCTAACGACCTTGTAGTTACATTTGGCTTGGGCAAGTCTTTGGACCGCTTGATTGAGGACATTGAGTATGCTCTTGAAGACAAGGAAAACGGCGGTGATGACGCTGACGGCAATGCAGAGCACAATATGGATACAAACGAGCCTGCTACTCGTCCTGCTCGTCGTGAGGTATCACACTCTGCAAGATAAGAGCAATCTACCATTTTATATATATTTTTTGTTTAGTGATTGTGGGCGCGGTCCTACGGCTGCGCTCACTTTTTGTTTTAGAAAAATGAAAGCTTTTGCATTACTAATTAACGACATTCACGCAAGTCGCAGTACCTTGCCAGAATTTGAGAAGAACTGGGACGAAGCGTTAAAAGTAGCTGAGGAGCATGGAGCTAAATATATTATTGTAGGTGGTGATATGCTTAAAGACACAGCTTCTCAGACCCTTGACGTATTAACAGCGGTTTGGCAGGCATACGACCACGCTTGTGCAGCAGGCTTTAAGTTAGTTGTCGCTGAGGGAAATCATGATAAGGTGAACCGAAACAGTATGATGGGATATAACCATATCTTTGTACCTGTTGCAGATGTACCTCTTGATGCCAGTTTTCGCGTTGTTCATACGTTCAACACTTTGGATTTAAATCCGGGTGTACGCTTGTGGGTAATGAGCTATTTTCGCGAAGATGGTGCATTTATGGATATTTATAACCGCATGTTGAAAGACTTGGATCCTGCTTATACAAATATTTTGTATTGTCATCAGGGAATCCGTGGCGGTTTGGCACAAGCTACAGAGGATGAGTTGCCTACCAACATTTTTAAGCCGTTCGATACTGTTCTTGTGGGACATTATCATGACCGCAAGGTGGTAGACAATCCAGATACTAAGATTCAGTACATTGGTGCGTCCAGACAACATAATTTTGGCGAAGATGACCAGAAAGGCTACACGCTTTTGTATCCAGATGGCAGTACCAAGTTCATTCAGAATCAAGTGAATGAGAGATACCGTACCGTGCGAATCAGTGCTGAGGAGGCAAAGACTTACAAGGAGGACAAAGCCGACAATGAAAAAGTTAAGGTGATAGTCACCTGTAAAGAATCAGAGTCCAGTGCGATTGATAAGCAAACATTGCTTGCGGCAGGTATTGACAAAGTGGAACTGGATGTGCAGACTGAGGTTTCGGAAAATGTCAAGCAGGAAGATTTTAGCAAGAAATTTGATAAGCAGGGCATTGTAACGGAATATAAAGAATATTGTGAATCGCACGATGTGGACGCCAAGTTGGGCGTTGAATATTTAACCAAGACAATGTAAGCTATGTTTAAGGTATATAATATTAAGGCAACCGATTTCTGCTCGTTTAAGGAATTGGATTTCACTCCCGAGGCGGAGCATACGACGCTAATCTTTGGTAATAACCTTGACAATGATTCTCAGGGTTCTAATGGCTCAGGAAAGTCGGCATTGGTGGAAGCTATCGCTTTTGGCTTGACTGGCGATACATTGCGCAAGGTTTCTGCTTCAGAGATTATTAACGATGCTGCATCTTCTACCACAGTGTCTATTGAAATCGGCAATGGAACAGACAGATACCGCATTGAAAGAACGGTCGGTCGTAAGTCAGCACAGGTGATTTCTTTGTATCGTATTGTCGATGGCAACGAAGAAAAGCTGGAATATAGTTCTGTAAGTGAATATAATTCTGTAATTTTGCAGCTCATTGGTGTTGAAAAGGATGATTTGTTCAACTATTTTATCCTGTCAAAGCACAAGTTTAAGCCCTTCCTGTCAGCAAGTGACAAGGACAAAAAGGAGATCATCAACAACTTCTCAGGGGCTACACTGATTGACGGCGCTATTGAGCAGCTTGGCGCTGACTTGGATAACGCAAAGGAGCAGTTGCAGAAAAGAGAGGTGGAGATGGCGAATGTGGATGGTTCATTGAAAGCTATTCTCTCTCAGATTGCTGACGAAAAAGAAGCTCTTGCGAATAAGCAGAATAGTATGGGCAATGCAATTACGAATCTCCAGAATATGATTGCTGAAGAAAGAAACAAAGCAAGTAGACTGGAAAAGCGTAAAATAGCTTTGGAAAGAGACAGAGCGGGGATCGACTTAATGAAAGAGGCAATTCGCGATCTTGACATAGCTGCTGACAAGCTAACGGGTGCGGCGATGGTTACGCGAGTTGCAAAAGATTTCCCGGATTTGTTTGCTACTGACAATGACTACAAAAAGCGTTTGTCTGAGGCAAGCGAGGCAGATGCTGCTTACGAAGAATCTTTACAAGAGCAAAAGACTGTCAAAAAGGATCTTGCCAAAAAAGCCGCCAAAAAAGCCGAGGCTGATAAGGTTCTGGCTGGTATTAAGGACAAGATTAAGGACGAAAAGGACGCTGAGACGCAAGAATTGGCAGCCAATGCGCTCGAAATAGCTGATGTTGACCAGCAGATTATGGATAACGACAAGACATTACACGATTTGTCTTACAAGATTTCTTCTTTGCAGTCGCAGAAGCAAACAGTCCAAGCTAACATTGATGGTGCTATCGCTTGTCCAAAGTGCGGTCACAAGTTTGTCTTGCTCGACGGAGTTACAGTAGAGTCTTTGCAAAAAGACCTTGCTGAGATAGACAAAAAGATTAAGGACGAAAAGAAAAGCGAGTCAACCTATAAGGACGCCAATAATGCTTTGTTTAAGCGTAAAAAAAGCCTTAGAGAGGAAGATGAGCGCATCCAGCAGACACACGCCAAGGCTATTCAGGAGCTAAATGCTAAGGGTGATTCTGCTGCTGCTGCGGTACGAGCTTATAACGAAGCGATAGATGCAAGCAATGAGGCGGATAGACAGGTATCCCGCGCTGCAAAGCGAGCGGAAGATATTCGCACAACTATCATTGAAGATGTTGAGAACATGGTGAATGCGGAAGATAAGCGTTTGGCTGACGAAATTGATTCTGTAGAGCGTGAGTATTCACGGACCAACGGCGCTATTGAATCCTACCAGTCAGAGATAGAGGAGCGAAAAAACAATTCATCGGCTCAGGAATACATCAAGCGTCTGGAGGATAAGGCTGCGAAGCTTCAAGATGCTATGAGCCAAAGCACAGATAACGTAACTGATGCACGCAATAAATGTGATGCGCTAAAGATGCAACAGGAGCATTTTAATGGCTTTAAAACGCATTTGGCTAACACAAAGATTGCAGCTCTGGCGGATATGACAAACAATTTCCTTAGCGCAATAGGCTCTGACATCAGAGTTTTGTTCTCAGGATATACCGTTCTAAAGAGTGGCAAGGTGAAGGATAAGATTTCAATTACCTTGATGCGCAACGGCGAGGACTGCGGTTCTTTCGACAAGTTTTCTGAGGGTGAAAAGGCGAGAGTGAATCTTGCAAATATTCTTGCGCTACATGAACTGACAAACGCAAATGCTTTTGTAGGCGGAGGCTTGGATTTGTTAATTCTTGACGAAATCTTGGAAGCCGTTGACGAATCTGGACTTGCAAATATGTTTGCAGCCCTCAATCAGCTGAAGATGACTTGCTTGGTAGTAAGTCATGGTCTTACCAGCGAAGCTTACCCTTATCGCTTGGTAGTAAGTAAGAGAAATGGGGTTAGTTCTATTGTTTAATGTTTAGTCGTAAGTATTTAGAAAATGTAACAAGAAAAAATGTATTAGCACTTGATTGTGCGACACATTGTGGTTTTTACCATCCCGATGAAGCTGGCACATGGGATTTGAAGAAGATTGCCAAGGCAAAGGGCTGCGGTTTACACCGGGCATTTGCTGAGACACTTCGGGATTTCTGTGTTAAGCATGACATTAAAATTGTTGCTGCTGAGAATGTCAGTTTCGTAGGGGATTTTATCGCGATGCGCCGTTTATCGGAGATTCGTGGAGTTTTGTATTATATCTGTGATGACTTGGGACTTCCAGAACCTTGCTTCATTGATGTTGCAGCTTTGAAAAAATGGGCAACAAACGACTCAAAGGCAGATAAGGCAAAGATGATTGAATTTTGCCGAAAGCGTTGGGGAATTGACCCAATAGATGATAACATGGCGGATGCCGCACATATCTTTAATTGGTTTGTACAACTGTATCAATTATAATGAACAGACAAGAACGAAGAAGAGCGCAGAGAAGAGCATTAAAGCACCAGGACTATCTGGTGCGCCTTCTGAGCGCATACATGAACTTGCTACGCGAAATCCCAGAGGATCTTACTGATGATGAGATTGACTACTGGCGACGCGAAGTGAACAAATTTTTTTCAATACTGAATAACAGGTGGGTATCTTACTGCCAGACTCAACAGCTGATGCTTGATGATGTTTTTAAGCAAAACGTACATGAGATATGGCAAAGAACAAAACTTGCACAGAAGCTGAAAAAAGACTGAAAGATTCACTGTTCAGAAAGTACATCTTGCCTAACGTGAATATGGTGTACAAGCTCTGCATTAAGTACACATTCAATCGCGAACACATTCAGGACAATTACGTTGATGTCCTAACAAATCTTTACAAGTATATCCTAACTTATGATGAAAGCAAGTCTATTCAGACATGGATTCACATTTGTACAAAGCGTCATGTGCATACGCTGGATATTACGAGAGCAAAAAAAGAAATGAAGGATGACAGCGTGAGCGTAGACATGGATGCGATTGCAGACACTCCTTATGATATTGCCTATGACAGCAGTAACGATGTTGCTGTTACGTTGAGTAATTATAAGGAAGTATACGACGACGAAATAGTGTACGCGCTGGGTCAGTTGAAAGAATCTTATCGACGAGCCTTTCTGTTACAGCAGGCTGGCTATCAGTTGAAAGAGATTGCTGAAATTGAATATCACGCAGGGGCACTGAAGACTAATAATATTGAGACAGTAAAAACAAGATTATTTCTGGCAAGAACGCAATTAAAAGAAATTTTAACACGAAATGGAAAACTCAGAGCTTTGGAGGAAAGCGGAGTTGATCTTCAGAAAATTTGAGATTAAACTCCCTGAAGGTGGTGAAATGATACGGATTTTAGAAGATTGGCAGTCGTGGGCTGCTCGGCGAGGCTATGCGCACGACCCATCAATCTTCTTGGTTGATTATTTAATATTCCATCTGCATAACAATAGGCATAATGCCTATTTCAACACCCGTGTGGCTGTTAAGAACTATTTTTCGCAGAACTCACGAAACAAGTTTTTGGCAGAGAGAAACTCAAAACGTGTTTATTGCGAGGATTTATGGTTAAAGTCGGGCGGAATCCAAAGAGCTGAACTATATGATCTTATCAAGAATCGCAAGCAGCGCAATCCAATGGAAAAATACATTGAAATGCTGGGCGAGGACGTGCTGAAGAAAATCAACTTGGAATTTGAAGATGATAATTTGGCATTTGGGCGTTGCAAAACAAATACGATGCTATGGTCTCCAGCCAGTCGCATTTGCGCTGCTTGCCGGTTCATTGATAAGTGTAAAGACGAGTTAAGTAAAAGAAATTCAGAACTTTATAAGTTAAGAATTGAATGGAGCAAGAAGCAGAAAACACAGGGTGCCTAAGTGAGGCGTTCTTGTTAGAGTTGTTCGGCGCAGTTGTGGAGCACGATTTTATTTGCTCTATCGTAGCAAATCATTTGATGGAAGGGTACATGCCAGGCAAAAAGTTTGATGCCCTGTTAAAATCCATCAAGGAATATTACGACAAATATAAAAGTGCGCCAACCTGGGGATATTTAGAGCAAGCTTGTTCCTCGGATCGTGACGGACAAAAGACCCTGAAAGAGATTGCCGACAGCTATAGCGGTAACTTCAATCAGGAAGCTTGTCTGAATCAGTTGGAAGAATACATTAAAAATGTAAGATTCCAAAAAGATTACAAGGAAATCTATGACTTATATAAGTCCGGCAAAACAAGAAAGGCATTCCATAAATTAAAGGATTTGTCCGACTGGATGGAGGAGTTTACGTTGCAGGGCAGCGAGTTTCTTAATGTTGTCGATGAATATGACGAATCTTGGCGCGAGGCAGAGCTGAAACGCAATATGTCTGACGGCAAGCTGCCTGTATGCCAATTCTTCATTCCTCAGTTGGATTCTATGAATGGTTCTCGTTCGTTACGAGGGCAGCTGACTTGCTTTATGGCATCAACTGGTGTGGGTAAGAGCCATGTTTTACGCTATATTGGCGCATCTTACATCAAGATGACTAAGCATATAGTTCTGCACATCCAGTTGGAGGGTTCTAAGGACGAAGCCAATTATGCTTATCTTGCCACGATTTCTAAAACTTCATCGTATAAAATCAGCACGGCGAATTTAACGCCAGCGGAAAAGACTGCGGTGGATAAAGAAATCAAACGGACACAGGGTCGTGTGTTTGTCCGCGCATTTGAAAAATTCGGCAATAAGGTAACAACTTCTGATATTAGGAATGTCATCGAGGAATTTAAAAAGAAAAAGGGCATGTCGCCGGACATTATCATCATTGACTCAATGGATTTGCTGGCATCGCGTAATCGTCTGAGCAATGATAAGGAAGTCCGTTTTGATCGAGTTCAGGTATCGCAAGACTTAAAGGATATTGCAGATGCTTATAATGCGTGGGTGGTGGTCAGCTATCAGTCTACGATTGAGAATCGTGAGTTTCTGAATGATGAAACAAAGGTACTGACTGAATATAACTGTGCTGAAGCTAAGGGTATTTCCAGAGCCTTGTCACATCTGATTACTCTGAATTGCTCAGAATCAGAACGCAAGAACCATATTATGCGACTGCATATTGCAAAGTCACGCTTCTTTAACCGTGATGAACCGACTGTCCGAATCGTGACAGCGTATGACCGGGAATGTTTCTGTGATGACGCTGCTACAGTAGCATTAGAACAACAAACTGAATAGCGATGGAAATTGATTATGACACCAAAGTTCAACTGATAGAAGAACTACAAATAACGCTGCGTGCCAAGAAGGACGGCTCAGGCAAGAACCTGATTGTTCCTGAGTGTCCTTACTGCGGGCACGGCGGTGGTAAGTTCGGTATTTACATAGGTCCTCCGACAGGACGCAAGCAGCCTTTTATGGCTCATTGCTTCTCCTGCGGGCATAGCACAAAGGATATAAACACATTGCTGCGTGATGTTGGTCGTCCTGATTTGGTTGTAAAAGACTCATTTGAGTTCGATAAGACACCACTTGATTCGATCAATTTCATAGACGAGGTGGACGAGCTGGATACCGATTTAACTGAGATTACCCTTCCAGAATATTACAAGCGCACATATTGCCACGCATATCTGAAGAAGCGAGGCTTTGTGGGACGTGATTATTCGTACTTTGAGGTAGGTACAACGAGAGGGTACAATTTCAAGTTTAACGACTATGTAATATTCCCTATAAAGGAAGAAGATGTTCCTGTTGGCTATGTAAGCCGTCATATTATGGGGAAAAAGGAGATTGACGAATACAATGCAAAAGCATCGCAGTTGGGAAAATACAAAATTATGCGCTATCGGAATAGCACGGAAAACGATTTCGTTAAGCTGCTCTATAATTATGATAGCGTAATCGCTGGGGAAACAGACACTGTTATTATCGTGGAAGGCATCTTTGATGCGATTGCATTGACGCGCAAGCTAAATCTTTACGATAATCATCAGATTGCCGTAGTAGCAACTTTTGGTAAGAAAATTTCCGATGTCCAGATGTATAAATTACAAAGCAAAGGCGTTGATACTGTGGTCATTGGCTATGATGGTGATGCCAGTAAAGCTATCATTAAAACAGCCAACCAACTGGGTGAATATTTTGACCGAGTTTTAATTGCTGACATTTTAGATGAAAAAAAAGACTTCGATGATATGGATTTTTGGGAAATTTTTGATATTTTCGCAGGCGAATTAAAAACAGTTAGTGAATACCAATTAACAAATTTTAGAATGTAATATGATTACAGACGAGCTGACACAGTGGTTAGACAATAACCACATCAAGTACAAACTGCTGGAGCAAGACAACCTGTTTGAGGTTGAAGGCAAGGGAGTGTTTGTCTATGAAGACGTGGAGCAGAAGCGTTCATTATTCGACGTGGATAAAGAGGGCAATGCTACTTATGCGTCCGATTATCCCCTGCCTTATTATGGCACACAGGGCATAGAGTTCATTTGTTTTAAGTTCGGCGATGTATTTTATTATTTCGGCATTGCAGACACCTTTCAGTTTAATGAGCTGAAATATATTGGAACGCCATTGACTTATGAAACAGATGTGCGCTATGTGAATTTGGGCATACATACACCATTTGAATTGCTTAACGGCAGCTTTGGCGTGAAAAAATGGATTGAAAAGGCAAAGTTCCTGGGGCATGATGCAATAGGTATCTGCGACATGAACACAATGGCAGCGACCTTAATCTTGCAGGAAGAATGTAAGGCAGCGGGAATGAACTTTGTGATGGGATATTCCCTGAACTTTGTTGAAAGCGGACATACGGTTGGTGCTAAGGTATATGCGAAAAATCTTGACGGATTGCAATCATTACTGCGTGTCCAGAAATGTATCAATGTGGATTCAGATGACAAGACCATCAGCATACAACAGCTTGTTGAGCATAGCAAGGGGCTGTATCTTGTGATGGGTAAACTGTCAGCTGCATGGATATTGGATTACGCAAGTGATGACCAGCTTGATACATTTTTGGGCAATTTTGAGGGTGCTTTCTTTCAGGTTGATTTGAATGAGTACAAGGCAGAGCGTATTGATGTTGCATTGCTTAATTCCCAGAAGCTGTATTTTGATGAAATCTACGGTAAGCTGAATCTGCCTCCGATTGCCATTGCCGACTGTTATTATCTGGACAAAGACAACGCGCGGAACAAGATTATTCTGAATAAGATTGCAAGCGGTGCTGCCCATGAGCAGAGTGACGAGCAGTATTTCAAGAACAATGATGAGCTTCACAAGCAATATCTTGAATTATTTGCCGATGCTGAGCGAGGCGAGGCTGTCTTCAGGGAAGCATGTTATAACACGACTGTGATTGCTGACAATGCAACAGCTGCTTACGAGACAGACAGAAACTTTATGCCGCAGTATGACATGACTCCAGAGGAACAAGAGAAATACGGCGACAGGCATACAATGTTCATACAGTTGCTGGAAGAAGGCTTTAAAAAGCTCGTTCCGGCGGGCAAGGAAGAGATTTATCGCAAGCAGCTTGAATACGAAAAATATGTACTTGAAAGTACGAACAATGTAGACTATATGCTTGTGCAGTATGACACTTGCAACTGGGCGAGAGCAAATAATATTTTGGTTGGCTGTGGACGTGGTTCGGCTGGTGGCTGTCTTGTTTTGTACCTACTGGGTATTACACTGATAGATCCAATTAAGTACGACCTTATCTTTGAGCGTTTCTTGTTGCCTGAACGAGCTGGTCTTGAACCTGAACAGGTAACGCTGATAGGCGGCGACAAGGAAAGCACCCGATATGTCGAGCTGACTTTGGAAAATAACAGAACTTATAAGTTTCATCCAGATGCTGAACTTAAAGTTAAGCGAGGCGACAGCGAGGAGTACATTACAGTTTATGCGGATGAATTGCAGGAAGGCGATGACATTCTATTCGACAACAAGGATTTATTATTCACATTAAACGAGATTTAAGATGGAGACGATATTGACTGAAGAATTTCAGAAAGTAATTGATTTGGTAGAGGATACCAATGATTCGATTTTGGTTACTGGAAAGGCAGGATGTGGCAAAACTACTCTGCTGAAGTATTTGGTAGAAAACCTGGACGTTAAAGAGGCTATTGTGGTTGCTCCGACAGGCGTTGCAGCGGTTAATGCAGGTGGCGCGACAATTCACAAACAGTTCATGCTGCCTATTGGTGTTCTCAGCTATGACGAGCTGAAGAAAAAGCGTATGCCGTCACACCTTGCTGACGTTCTCAGAACTATAGACGTTCTGATTATTGATGAGATTTCAATGGTCCGTGCAGATATGATGGATGCTATCGACTACCGTTTGCGTCGTGAGCGACACAATGAAGATCCGTTTGGCGGTGTTCAGGTGGTTATGTTTGGAGATTTGTACCAGCTCGCCCCTGTTGTAAGAACAGAAGAAAAAATCGCATTGAACGCACGATACGGCACGAATTACAATTTTTTCAATGCCAAGGTGTTCCAAGATGCAGCCGGATTCCATGTCGTCGAACTGACACATATCTTCAGACAGTCTGATCCGCAGTTTATCGACTTGCTGAATCATGTCCGTGACTATACAGTTACTGAAGATGAGCTGGACTTGCTTTCTGAATGTGTAGATATTAAGAAGGCAAATGAGGTGGATGCAAAAACCTTGCATTTGGCGACCCATCGTGACATTGTAGACAAGATTAACACCACACAGCTTGGCGAGCCTGAAAAGGAATACAAGGCTGAATTTAAAGGTAATTTCCCGACATCAAGCTGTAGCTGTGATGAAACTCTGAAGTTGCGTGTCGGCGCTCGTATTATGATGCGAGTAAACAGCAAAGGGCTGTACCATAACGGTACATTAGGTGAGATCGTAGCTCTTCAGGACAATACCATTACAATTAAGACAGATGACGGAGTTACAGCAACTATCAGCCGTCATACATGGAAGAACTATGGCTATAAGGTAGTCAAGAATGAAACAGACGGAGTGGCTACAACTACGATTGAGAAAGAAGAAATCGGTTCTTGCAGACAGTTCCCAGTTAGTCTGGCATGGGCAGTGACAGTTCACAAGGCTCAGGGACTGACCTTTGACAATGTAATTCTGCATGTCAAGAGAATATTTGCAGCTGGACAGCTTTATGTTGCTCTAAGCCGATGCCGTACTTTGCAGGGCATTACGCTTGATTGCTATGTCACACGCAGAATGATACGCAAAGACGATGATTTGAAAGCGTTTGAGCATGAATATACTCGACGCGGCGGTAAGTATGGAATAATTTGATTACAATGAAAGTTACAAAAATTGAAGTAAAGCAGTCTGCCAAGCCCACAACTTGTGTGGACTGCTATATCGACAACGGTTACGTTCAGGGCGAGTCAGGCTCTCTCCCTGATGTTGATGTGGATTATGAATCAACACGCCGACAGGAAGTAAAGGAATACATCGAAAGACGATATAACCATGACGGCTTGCAGCGAGTCTTCTCAGCTGGTACATTGACAACATTGCAGTTGAAGGCGGTTATTAAGGATGTATGCCGTGTGCATCGTGTGCCAATCAGCTATACAAACTATATGACGGCAATCCTTTCAGATGATTTGTCGTCATGGACGGACCTGATGAAGTTTGCTGCCGTAAACAAGAAGATACGCTCATTTGTGCATACTTATCCGAAGGTATTTGAGGACATTCGCACGCTAATGGGACAGCCTCGTTCTTCATCAATTCACGCATCAGCCTTGCTTGTTACTCCCGATCATAAGGATGGCAAAACAATGGAATGCTTCGATTTCACGCCAATCAAAAAAGTGGACGGCGTACTTGTCTCAGAGTTGGACGGCTATAGTTTGGATGCTCAGGGATTGCTGAAGAATGACTGTTTGGGTATTAAGGAGCTTTCAAAGCTGCATCAGGTAATTGATTTGGTAAATGAGAATTATCACGCTGGGATAGATTTTCAAGGCATCGTTCAGAGCGGGCTTGATGACGATAAGGTGTTTCAGATGCTTCGTGCAGGACATACAAAGAACATCTTCCAGATGTCTTCAGCCGGAATGACCAAGCTGTTAAAGAGCATTAAGGTGAACAGTATCGACGACTTGATTGCTGCAAATGCACTGTTCCGCCCGGCTACCCTGGCATCAGGCTCTGCCCAGCGATATGCAGATATTAAGAATGGTGCTCCTGTAACATATCTGTGGGGTACATTTGATTCATTGAAGTCTACATACGGACAGCTGACTTATCAGGAACAGCTTGTAACCATTGCAAGAGAGGTAGGCGGTTTCTCGCTGGCTGAGGGTGTAAAACTGGTTAAGTTCATTTCCAAGAAGAAAGTGGATAAGATTTTGAAGCTGGAAAGCAAGTTTATGGCTGGTGCTAAGAAGAAGGGATGCCCTGAAGATGATGCTAAGGCTATATGGGAGCTATTTCAGAATGCAGGAACCTATCTGTTCAATAAGTCACACGCTACTGCATACGGTGTAACGGCTTATGTCGGCGCATGGCTAAAGATGTATTACCCTACCGCTTTCTATACTGTAGCATTGGAATACGCCAAGGACGATGAAATTACAGAGCTGATGTCGGAAATGTCCGCATGGTCAAGTGCAAAGGTAGTCGCTCCAAGCATCAACCACTCAGGTGTCATCTTCTTTTCTGATTATGACAAAAACGAGATTTACTGGGCTTTGAGCAAGATTTCATACGTTGGAGCCAAGACAGTTGAATATATCGTTCAGGAACGTGATGTCAGAGGTCCGTTTACATCTTTGGAAAACTTTATCTTCCGCATATTCAAATATAAGCTGGTAAAGTATGAGTATTGGGATAACCCTCAAAACCCAGACGAGGCTGCGCAAATCCCTGTGAACGCAAGACATGTGCGCAATCTTATTCTTGCCGGTTGCTTTGACGAAGTAGAGAACATTACGGACTTGACGAAAAGATATGACTTACTGGAGCAGGCTGCGAATATCTTAGGCTTTAAGCTGAATGACCGCGAGTTCCCTGAGCAGTTGCGTGATAAGCATTATTTCTGGGCACAGCGACAGATTGACGTGAGTGCATTGGGAGATATTGATTACAAACGTATTTATACAACATCATCTCTCTGTACGTCTTACAACAGGCTGCAATACAAGTACAAGGAAATTCTTGAAATCAGAGAACCTGAACTGGACGGTACAAATTGCACAATCTGTGCTACCATCGTTGGTATGGATGAGCATAACTATGTCGGACAGCGTGATGGTCTTAAAAAGACATTCTGCAAGCTCACTCTGATGCAAGGAACGAATACCATCCAGATGATTCTTTGGGATGGAGTGTACAAGGAATACTACGAGACTTTGAAGGACGCTAAGAATAAGATTATTTGCGCAACATGCAAGGTGCAATATTCGTCTTTCTCTAACACTAATGAACTGGCGAGTGTAAAAACAACAAAATTGATTATAATCTGATGAAACAGCAGACGATAATATGTATAGTAGGCGATAGCGGAAGTGGAAAAACTTTTGCGTCCCGTGTTTTGGAAAAGCGTTTTGGTATTCCGGCTATTGTGTCGTACACGACAAGACCAATTCGTGAAGACGAGACAGATGGCATTGAACATTGGTTTGTCAACCGCCGTGATGTTCCCAGCCATGACATAATGATGGCTTATACTAAATTTGGCGGCTATGAATACTGGACGACTATCAGCCAGTTTGAATCGCACCTTGTCTGTACCTATGTCATTGACGAGGTAGGGCTGAGAGAGTTGGCGAGTAAAGTAGATACGGGATTGTTCAGACTGTTTACCGTAAAGATAAAAAGAATGGACAAGCGCGGTATTGACAAACAGCGTATTGAGCGCGACAAAGAGCGCATGGAAATTACCGACAGATACTTTGATGCGGTGATTGACAACGACGGTACGTTGATGGATTTTGAATATAAGATTAACAAATTAGCAGAAAAAATATTATTATGGCAGCAATTAGCACAGTAAAACCAATGCTCGCCTTCACTCTCGACTTTGAGACAGGCGGACTTGAATGTCAGAAATCAGCGTGTACGCAGATTGCAATGCACGCGGTCCGTATTGATACGTTTGAAACGATAGGACGATATGTGATGTATATATCGCCTTATCATAAGAAGGACATCGGCTGTACTAAGAAAGTGTTGCGAAAAACAACAGACGAGCAGCCATTGATGGAGTATTCAGATGTCGCCTTGACATATTCGGCAATCACGATGGAGATGCTCAATTCACAGGGCGTAGATATTAAAGAAGTGGCAGCGGGTTGCGTGAACTTTATGCGCGAGCAATGCGAAAAGGCATCTGCCGGACGTAACAAGAAGCCGTTTTTGATTGGTCAGAACATTGTGTTTGATATTGGCTTCCTTCAGCAGCTGATGGAGTATGGCGGACAGGCTAAGGAATACTCCAAGTATCTCAGGGGCGTTACTGATTTTTACGGTAATTTTCAGCCTACTTATATCGACACTATCCTGTTGGCACAGCTTGCATTTGCCAATAATCCTGAAGTAACCAGTTACAAGCTGGAGCTGACAGCTGAACGATTGGGTGTTGAATTGATTGATGCCCACGATGCAGATGCTGACGTTAAGGCTACAACGGATGTATGTGCTGTCTTCAGCCGCCGAATGAGAAATGAAAACGGCGAGGCAGCAGAGACTACCGACAATAAGGCTGAAAAAACAAGGACACATTTTAAGTTATAAGGTTATGGGAGACTTGAACATCCAGAATCAAGACGTGGAAGAGCCTGTAGTTACGTTTAAAGCATTAAGCGACATTACAAGGTTAGGAGTAAACACTCCAGACGGCGTTGAACTGATGAATATCTGTGGATATGGGCTTAAAATCAATATCAATCGCGATATGATTAACTCTGTCGATGACGTGGAGGCATTGCTCGACGGAATTAAAGATTTGTACCGCAAATTAGTGATGGATAGCCTGCTTTCTGGCAAACAAGAAAAGGCTTGATTTGCTATTATTAAGAAACATCGTAAGTTGCGGTGTTTCTTAATTTTTTTATGTAAAAATGGGCGCAGGTAATAATATTTCTGGTGATGAGCGAGATTTTTGCAATCTCTTGGTGTTCGGCGTTGAGCCGTTTGGCGGTGATCCAGTGCGCTGCTACGTTGAGGTGTTTCAGGATGATTCCCCTTTCGTGTTAAAAAACGCGCGTGAATTGATGGAAAGACCGGGCGTAAAAGAATATCTGGAAGAATTGCGTACAAAGGCTCAATATACGCCAGAGGAAATCAAAAGCAGGCTGACGAATAAATTGTTGGCAATTATGGACGAGTGTTCGCATGGCACATATTACGATCGTAAGGGTGTCGAGCAATCACCAGCTGCGTTGCGTGCCGTGACGGTAAATGCAGCGAAAGCCTTGATGGAACTTTATCCAGTGAAGGCTGCAACGGAAAGTAAATTAACGGTGGGAGCCGACGGAGAGAACGGTGGCATCACATTCAATGTCATTGTGCCGGAGGATAAGCCACACCCAGAAATTTAAATATTATCTATGTTATGGACACACTCGCAAAAATTTTGACGATGAATTTTAAGACAGTGATGACAGTATGTGTGTTTGCTGTCGGTTTTTATGTACAATTTCAAATCAACACGCAGCGCATTATCGCACTTGAAGAAAAATGCGATGAGCTGGATAGAAAGCTTGACGCGCAATATCAGAAAATCGACGCTATCAAGCTTGATAAAAGCGTATTTGACTCTACAGTCAAGCAGATTACGGAAATGTCGATTGACATACGGGAAATACGCTCTGATTTAAAAGAAGTGCTAAAACGATAACAGGATGGTCACAGTGCGCATAATTTATAGTCAGGCTTTGGAGGCTATGCGATTGGAAAGATTAGCTGGACGGATTGGCACGATTGACGGAAGCATTCAGCACCCGAAGCATGGAAAGTATGTAACTGTTCGCGGACTTCCGCCTGATAATGCAGAATGGTTTATACCGAACGAATCTATACACTATATAGGAAGCAAATGAAAAAAGGGCACCTCGAAATGGGGTGCCCCTTTTTTTACTCTTCGCTGTGAACAAGCTTTCCGTTCTTGTAAACAGTTTTTACCTTTTTGCCGTTCTTGTAAATAGAGACGACTTTCTTGCCAGTCTTGTAAACCATCTTAGTCTTCGGTTATGTAAACAAACTCGTTTGCATCAAGAATGGTGCTTTTCTCAGCTGCTGTCTTGCCCTCCCAAACTGATGTAGTGAGCGTTACACCGCTGAACTTACCGTCCAGCTTGGCAAGCTCGTTCTTGACTGCCAGAGAGGTAGGAACCTTTGCGTCGGAATTGCTCAGACCTTCTGCTGTGTTAGCACTCAGGTCCAGAACATTACTGCCTTCCTCAATGGTTGCAGTAAGGCTGGTCAAGTTGATCTCGTAGTTACCAAGCGTGATAGAGTTCTTGAACTTGACGATTTCGCCGTTAAATTCAGCTCCTTCAGCAATAAGTGCTTCTACCTGCTCTGATGTATTGTAATACTGCATACACTTTGAGCGGTTAGCCTTGAAATACTGAGTAACTCCATCTACATCCTTTGTAAAGGTTACTTCAGCATTAACCCAGCCAGCCTTTTGGAAAGCTGTGTGATTACCCGGTATACGAACCTTCAGGACAGATGAATCTGACGGAAGAATTGATACAAGCTCGCTGTCAATCTCTACATTGGCAACATTGCCATATCCGAGCTTAACGACAAGATCGTTTGCCTCAGTCAGATCGCAAGGAACAATGTGATCACCAACAAGGGATTCCAATGCCCATGTTATAATGGCGTCGTTTCCAACGACTCCGAAATTAAAATCTACTGCCATGTTTGTAATTTTATAAAATTAAACACTTTGATTAAAAATAGTATTTTGTATATATAATGTGTTTAAGCTTACCACCATGTTGTCGTGGTATCATTGTCTACTACACCGAAATTAAGATCCATTTTAATAAAATTTTTATGATTAATCTTTATTAAGAAATAGAAAAAATCGGCGATAAACACCGCAACAACACGGCAATTACTATTCTTTACAAAAAGAATTTTATGACGCTGAACTTTGGTATCGTAGGAAACGATGCGGTGATTATATGGAGCATGGAATCGCTGTCTAACCAAGGCACTACGCCGATGGACCTAAGCGATGTTCAAGAACTTGTTGTCACACTGGGGTACGGAATGGCACCAGATGTCGTGATGGATGCAAGTTGCATATCTCTTGCTTCTGAAAACCATTCTACATTAAAGATAAGAATACCTGGCAATCATCCGAAATTTCAGAAAACCGGCTGGATAAATGCCGTAGTATCATTTGCTAAGGAAGTTGAAGGGGTAGTGCATTATTACAGAGCAACGAGAAGCAAGTGTATACAGTATTATGCCAATACGGAACAGGTCGAAGCTCTGATAGCCAAGGGAGCCGAATTTAACGGTACTGCTGCCACAGTTAAGCGCAGTGACTTGTTCGGCAATATAACAATAGAGGTCCACAAGACTTCTATTGTATTGGAAGGCGATGGCGACAATGTAGACAGAAAGGCTACGACAATAGAGGGCTTGACCGATGCTGATGACAAGTTTCCAACTTCAGGAGCAGTCAAGCAACAGCTGGACAAGCTGGAAGATAAGATAAAACAGGGCAGTATTGCTAAAGTTGTTGTAAATCTGAACGCTGATGCAATAGGAATATATAGCATACTCCATGATTCTCCAGCTAATAGCGTGTTTATCGGCAAGATAGACGATAGCACCTACGACCTTTCAGTATCGCACATTGATGATGCGTATTTGCTGAAATATGAGACAGGTAACACTATCGAATATGTTTCCGTAACTTCAAGTACTAAGGAAGCATCTTATATTGAATTACTTACACAATAATTTTATATTATGCAGAGAAAACAAATTTTAATTCCCGGAACAGGTGTTGCTGTAACTGACCCAACGCAGAGCACTCCTGTGGCTAACGGAACGGACCTGAATACAGCGCTGGCTAATATAGCGGCAGAGGCTGGGTCTGGAGCTTTACCAAGCGATGCACCTGCTGCTGGTGTTACGGTAGGCGGTATATCATCCGGTACTCCAGTGGCAGATAAGACCTACGCACAGCTATTTGATATGCTGTTGCATCCAGAGTACGCTCCTCAGTGGGCAGATGCAACAGCTTCTATCGCTGCGAAGATAGGCAATCTGGTAGAGACTGGTACTGTCGTACCTACAGTAGACGAGGAAAACTTCACTATTGGTGGTACGGCTGCAAAAGCGACTGGCGGTACAAATGTGGCAAATGGTGGAGCTGCTACAAACACCATTACTTGTAGCACTACTGCTGGTTCTGCCAAGACTACGTTTGGTTCAGTCACTTACACCTTGTCAAGAGCCTATGCAGCAGGTAACACTGCCGTAGAGACAGCGCAGGGTAATCCGACGAACAAGACTGCCAATAACGCTACTACCCTTCTTTCAGCAGCAAGCGTAAATAGCAACATTAATGCAACTACAAAGTATATCAAGGCTATCACAAAGACTGCTACATATACAGTTAATTTTGTTGATGCCTTTTATGCTAACACGGCGGCTATCGGCACAATGGGCAAGCTTGCTCTTACAACTGCTTCTGAGTTGATACTTGACTTCCCGGTTGCCACAGGTAATAATCGACATGCTTTCAGTATTCCAGCGTCTTATACAAATGTCGCTATATACATCTGGAACTCAGTTGCTAACGGCGGTGAGTGGCAGTTGTACACAGGAACATTTGCCCAGTCAAGTGAGACCAAGACTCTGGCAGATGGCGAAACTACAAAGTCGTACACAAAGTACACAAGAGATGTTAACGGTCCAGCGACCAAGTTTAAAGTAACTTTTACAAAGGCATAAATTATGGCAAATCAGGCATATAACGGACAGCCAGTAAACATTTCGTTTGATTACGAAGGCGAAGGAACGCTGGATTCCAAATTGGTTCAGCTCTCAGAATCAGCGGCAAAAGACCCGACAACGTGGTTAAAAAATGGTATCTACCGTATCGGCACTGGACAGCCTGTTTTTACGCAGGATGGCAAGATTATTCTTTATATCGGTCGTAAAGGCAATGCAACAGACATCGCAGACGATACAAAGTGGATTAAGTTTACATCTACGACAGATGTTCAGACGGCAATTCAGACGGCAGTTCAAACAGCTATTACAGACAGTGATGCAAGCAATGCTTTTCACATTGTAGACTACAACATCAGCGCGAAGCCGACAACAGATGTTGTAGCTGGAAACGCTTATGTTGTTGGTACTGCCTTTAACCTGACTTCAAGCGATGTCTTGAACGGTGTTGCGACAGCCCTTGAAGCAGGCGATATGCTCGTTGCGATCGATGTAGTAGTAGAAACAGAAGAAGACGGTGAAACGGTAACATCTAATGTTATAAAGTTTGCTGTTTTACAAGCGAATACATCAGTCGCTACACTTGCAGCATCGGGATTTATTAGGGGAAACAATCTACCAAGTGCGCCCGGAAAAGTGTTAGTAGGATACGATGCAGGCGGTATAAACGTCGTATCTCCGACAAGCATGACCTATGTCGATTTTGAACGCCTTGCTCAAGAATGGTTAGGCACAGCAACAAATCCTATCGGTTCATCGGCATATACAGCAAGGAATAATACGTTGCTTGATTTGCTTAATAAATGGTGGGGACCAAATCTGGGGTATGAGGGCTATCAGAAATCTCGTTATAACACTCATAAGCATTTTCTCGACAATTTTGAGAAAATACACATGCTTGCAATGGTCGATACGGGAATCACAGTTGGCACTGATGAAGATGCGTTTATTGCAGCAGTTCAGGCATTGCAATCAAATACAGATCGCGATTCTGAAACTCGTAGCTATCCTTCACCGTTGGAATTTGTAATGTACTTTGACTGGGACAGCACAAATGACGGGCTGCGTCCAAATTTCTTTGGTTTCACAAAAAGTATGCCATATATTAGAGGCGTATGGGAAAAGAGCAGAGACACAGGAATAGGTTTGAAGGGAGTTATTCACTTCAGAAACTATGACCTTGAAGGTACTCTTTCTTCTCCATGTGTCGAATATACCTACGACCTTGATACGAAGACTCTGAGTTACCAGAAATTTATTGAAGTAACAGTGTCTTAACAACAACACATCATGACTGAGAAAATAGTATATCCTATTATTCCAGCTTCATGCGTCAAGTTCCCTGACAATTCCGATTTAGCATCAGTGGTCGGTGTTGCCGGGGGACTTGCAACGCTTGATAGCAATGGAAAGATACCGTCTGTGAATTTGCCTTCCAAGGCGGTAGTTAATATCACAGACACAGCTGCAACGATAGCCGTTCAGCCGAACACTATATATATGTGTGCAAATCCTCTGTCATCGCTCACTATTACGAGTATTCCAGATTCGATTGAGGAAAGTACGATTGTGTTCTATCCGAATTACGGTTCTCAGGCACAGCAGGATACCCTTTGCCCTATTACATTGCCAAGCGGAAAAACGCTTATCAATTTTAGCAATGAAGACTACAAATATAACCAGAAAGCTGTTATATGTATTAAGTTTGGTATGATAGTTTTCGGACAATAACACATTATGACTAACGATTTATTTTTTACCCTTCTATTGTACCGCAAGGTAAAGACGCGGCAGTACCGCTTCTACAGCCGTCTTGTAGCGCACGACATGGCATATATAGACATTAACCGCTTTGTCGAGCCTACTGATACGCTCACTATTACATATAAGATAAGTTCAGCGGATGCACTGGAAGACAAAAACAGACCTTATATCGTCGGAGGACAGCCTACCCAGCAGTTTATCCTGTGTGCCAGAATGGGATATGTAGATGAGAATAATATTACACATCAGGATACTAACCTTATTCTGCTAAGTCCATTTCCTACATGGGGTTCAAGTCCTGCAACGTGGGATGGAACATATCACTGCGTATTAGGCAATGGTGCTACCGGCGAATTGGGCAAAGCAAATTATGTTGACATAGGAGACAATGGCTTCGATAAGAAGGTGACAGTAGGATTCCATCCAGATAAGATAGATTACTATGTGCACAATACTGAGCAAGCCGTTGAGTTGACGAACCGCGGTCGAAAACTGACTGAGGGCTTTAATCGTGCGTACATAAAGCTGTTTGCAGGATTTTATTGGTCAACCGCAAAACTGGTTATGAATGGATGTGACAGTAGTATATATTCATTCTACATTCAGGATGCAAACGAACAATACACAATGCGCTTACAACCAGCAGAAGATTTAAGTACAGGTGAGTTCGGAATGTACGATAGTATTAACGACAAGTTCTACCCTAACAAGAACTCAGTTGGCTACTTTACAGTTGAGGAAGACATTACAGATAAGATTGTTCTTGATGTTGAAAGTCAGATAGACACAAAGCGGTATAATATCCTTTGCACAAGTTACAATCTGCCTTATCAACTCAGTAATAATAAGCTAATGCTTGTCAAGAAGCACGACCTTCCACCTATTACTGAAGGCTTCATCGACCTCTGGGACGGAATGGGCAAACAGAGCGACGAGGTGGGAATATTCAACAATGTCACTCTTCAGCGCAACGATACTGGCGATGTAACCTATACTGACAATGGGGATGGTTCTGTCCGTGTTCAAGTGTCGGGGAATACGACAAATTTCACACGATGGGCTTATCAGTTGCCTAATATCGCAGTCGGTAGTATTGTTATTGTAGGCAAGTGTAGCGGTGGTTTTGCTATCATGAACTATTCGGGTGCTACTCCATCTGTTAACGGCTCCTTACGTTGGTTCTATGGCGGACGTATTCAAAATAATATAACTGAAGACTATGTAGATGCGAACTACAGCAGTATCTTCACGGCAGAGAATCCGCACACCTACACAGCATCGGGCAATAGGGCGATAGAAGGCGGCACGCTTATAGGGGTACAATATGGAGGAACGAGCGAGATAACAATCTACGGAATGGCACTCTACACAACTATTCTAACCAAAGCTCAGCTTCTCGAAGTTGCGCACTGGTTAGACCGCTATGTTAAGAGACCACAAGCAGCAACACGTTCAATAGAAGAAAATTCATAAAAATATGGCAGAACAGACAGTCGAATTATACACAGGCTCGGCAACGGGCAAACAGATAGATAACGCAGCCGCTAAGGTTGCGGCAATGGAAGAAACCCTGTCGGGAACAGCAGCTACTATTCCATCATCGGCAGCTGTCAAAAACTATGTAGACGGCAAGTCGGTAGACACAGAAAGCACCCTTTCAGGCAATGCGTCCAAGATACCATCCAGTAAGGCAGTAAAGGACGTAACTGATACGCTTTTGCCTAAGTCAGATGCTACGTTTCTGACGAGTAAGACGAAGGTATACTATACAGTATTCAATGAGGAGAATACAACCGTAATCGAGGGCTATAAGTACACCGCAGGAGATGATGTAATTGTAGCATCTGAGAACGAAAAGTGCTATCTCGTCGAGAATATAGATTTCAAGGATCTTTATGCTTACGGTCGCGTTCATCTTGCTATAATAGATGACCTTAATGGAACTGCACTTGTAAATAGAGTATACAGCAGAAATATGAACCCTTACTACACTTTTGCATCTGAAGGGCAGACACAGAATTATCAAGGCAAAAAGCTGCTGCTATATTTCCAGAGTGGTGAAGAAAACATCTATTCTTCCGACTATCCTACTACAAATAAGTGGGCAGGCGCTTTTGGAGTAAGTACATTATCAGATGCAGAGCTTTTGTTAAAGGCTCTTGAACAAAATGGAAAGTCAGCAGCAATCATTGCAGCATACAATACTGATGGCAGCATCGGAGACAACATAACAAATGCTCTTGTGAACAGCAGCGAGCAGAAGAATTTTGTCGGTTCCGGTTATGTTGGAAGGCTTTCTTTGTCTCCGTCGGCAGGATATACAGGTACGACCTATCGCATAAACTATTGCCCTAACATTACACATCTTAATATAGATGTTTCAGAAAATAGTTCTATCAAAGATGTTAAAGTATCTTATAACTATGGTCTGACAAATCTTCGATTGAAAGCTAATAATACTCAAAGCATTAGTTTGTTAAGTAATACTAATCTTCAGACATTGAAATTAGAAGGAGCATATAAACTGGCACAGGGTCGAATTTTCCAGCATTGTCGTTCTTTGGTGCGCATTGATATTACAAATGCCGCGTCTATAAGTGTATTTTATGATACATTTCATAGTTGCGTCAATCTTGAATGGCTTGATATGAGTAATGTACCATTTGAAGTGCCAAACAGGGGTAGTATTAGTGCTTATACTTTTGAGAGCTGTTCAAAGCTTGAAACGCTAATAGGCGACCACACTCTTGCAGAGGTCGAGGCTGGAACGATAGCGTGCTTTACAGGGCTGAAATTCAGTGTCAATTTGTCTTATTGTCCGCTTCTCAGTCGTGCATCATTGCTTGCAGCTATTAAGGGCTTGTACGATTTCAGTCAGGATGCTAATTTCGATGCTGAAAACACTTATGCAACGCTCACGCTCGGAGATACACTCTCCGAAAAGCTCGAAGAAAACGATTTAGATATTCTCATCGCCAAAGGATGGGATTTTGTATAACAATTAAATTATTATTCTTATGAAAGTTACAATCAAGAAATCTTTCAAGGTTCTCGAAGCAGAACCTGACATGTGGCTCCAGTCTCCAACAACCGTTATCGCTAAGAAGTTTACTTGCGGTCTGAAGGTCAGTGAGTCCAAGTATCGTGAAATCACCAACGAGGAGAAGGAGGCTATCGAAGCTGAACTCCGCGAACTCGCAGGTGATGAGTACCCTAACGACTAATATCAATCGCAACGGTTGCTGAGTTACCAGAAAGCCCTTACGAAATGTCATAAAGTTTAAACATTTTGACGTGCGGCTAACTATTCATAAACGAATGGTAATTGGTAATAAAAAGCTGTTTTTGCTTCTTGGCGAAGGAGCGTGATTGAATTTAAATTTTTCTAACATTAAACTTTTTCCCTTGTGTCTGTGAAGATATGAGGGAATTTTTATATATTTGCAAAAGCAACTCTTTATATATCTATTAGGCAACAAAAATTCCCTCCTTACTTGTGAAAGTAGAGAGGGAATTAGTATTTATTATACTTGCCAAGGGTTCAAGTTCGGATCGTAAAGTGCCTGGAATGTAGCTACTGCCCAGTCTGTTGACATCGTATGGTCCGGTTCGCTACGGCGTGGAATCTGAGGGTTAATCTTCAGTTTGGAAGCATCCTTTAGCCATTGCAGCGTGTGCTCATAGTCAGAAATACGAATATTGCTGACATTATGCGGTGCAACCAGCTTGTGTAGTTCATACAGGGCAAGATGCAGCATGTGATGCTTGATGTTGTAATTACGCGGGTCGCCCAGCTTGACGTTGACACCTATCGTTGGCGTGTCAGGGTTAGGATTCCGAACTGGATAGAATACGCTGCCATTGTAGACCACATAGTCATGCCCGTCCAGCTGATACTCCGTATAGGCAGGGTCATAATCACCGATAAGCCCCCAATCTTCACACAAATCAGGAGATTTGAATGAATCATGCTCATTGCTGATGGTCATCAGGGTATAAAACTTATCTTCATATCTGACGACATCCCACAGTTCATATTCCTGTTTGTTCCATTCATCGCATTCCTTCTTCTCCCATGACTTGACACCTGGTATGACAATATGGGTAAAGTCCAAGCCATTTTCTTTTATACATTCGTACAGAATGCCGTTGAACATTACCCGGTCGCCCGGATAATAATTCTGTAGCTGCTTGAAAACCGGGAACTGGTCAGGCTCGGCGATTGTGTCCATGCTATAAATCCAGTAATCGTTCCAGTCTTCAGGAGATTTGTATCCCTTTATGGACTTGATGACCATGTGCAGCTTATTCTCATACCAGAACGCAGCATTGACCGGGTAAGTAATTCGACTGTCATACGGCTGGATGCGCTTGCCCTTTAGCAGCTCCTCCTCAATGCAGTAATTCTCAGTGAGATAATCAAGCATCGTTGCTTCCGCAGCCATTTCCGCCTGTTCAAAACGATAATGGTCGTCCCTGATGAGCTGACCCAAGGCTTCTCTTGTGATGATAGCGGTATAATCACTATCTTGTAAAAATCTCTTGTACATACTCCTTATTTTTATTATAGTAAAGAATAGCTTTAATAGTCATACGAAGTATATTGCGCCTGGGCAGTTGCGATGGTAATAGTGTCGTTTCCCTCACCCTTTTGATACAATTCCCATGATTTCTTTGTAAAGTAGCAAAGAGTATAGTCAAGACAGTCTGAAAGATGTCCGTACTTTTCCTCCTTTGTCTTGGTCACAGGGTTAGTCACCTTTTTCTTTTCCTTTGTCCCATCGTCATTCTTACGCTGGTAGACAAGATCTTCAGTCAGCTTTCGGCATCGCATATCAATCATTATCTTCCAGCCGTCATAGCCTTCAAACAGCTTGTTGATATATTCCAGTCGGGTAACATGCGGTGGCTGTTTTGAAAACAGCTTGATTTCAGGTTCAAGGACCGGGTTAGCCTCTCTCAGAGTGTTGCGCAAGATTGTAAAGTTGGTTACTCCATCCTCAGTCTGCGTGCTTCTTGCATTACCAGCCGGGTCGCCTGTTATAAGCACATGACCAAGATGCTGGCGGTCCACCAAACTTCTTGCGACAACTCTGGCAAGAGCTGGAGTGTTGTTGAGCTTGTCGGCAGGCTTTCCTGTTATTTCACGCAAAATATAGATCTCCTTGTTTGTATAGTTAATCTGGACTTCCAGCGCACTCATATAAGGCGCTACGTTAAAGTCCCAGCCGAGAATAAGCGGAGCAAGAGGATCATATTTGCTTTCATAAAGGTTGCTGACAAGATGCACCTTTCCGTCAAAAGACCAGTAAGCAGCCATCTTGTTCGACTCTACATAGTTCCATTCTCCATAAAGCAGACGGGCGCGTGTTAAAGGATCGGAAATCTTGTTCAAGGCGCTGACATAGGTCGCAACGAATGAACTGTCAGGGTTATCCCAGACTGAGAAGGGCACATAGCGCTCATTCTGGCGGCACTCAACCGTATTGCCATCATCGTCCTGAACGAATCTTGAACGGACCCAAGTCAAACAAGGGTTGGTCGTCATAAGCATTTTGGCAGTCTTGAATGTCTCGTCTGTTCTCCAGCGCAGACGGGAAAAAAGAACTTCCACGGCTTTCTCGCTGATTTCGGAAACCTCATCTACGAATGCAATGGTATACTCCGATGAACCGAATCGTTCAAACTGAGGGTCTGAAGGCAGATCTACCATTTCCTTCAGAATAATAACAGAGTTGTTCCAGAACGTAAGAGTATTTTCAAGATTGTTGATGTGATAATGCTCATCCTCAACCAGTCCCCACGATTTCAGAACCTTCTTGATAGTGTTGAAAGTAGACTCCTTTAAGCTCTTGATTGTCTTTCGGGCAACCACCGCTCTGATGTCCGGGAATCTCATACAGCTGCTGACAATCCACGAACTACCAAGGAAAGAATTGTGGGTAACTGTAAAGTTATCGGTCACATACAATCCGCTTGGGTCGTCCACGGTAATACATCTGCCTTCACGCATACCTATATATTCAATATCGGTAATACGCTTACCCAATTCACTGTTGCCGCCGTTAAATTCATACCTTGCACGCTCTTTCTTGCGGCTGATGCCACACAAATCAGGATTCATCTTGGTACGAATCTGGACATCGTAGGTATCATTGCATTTCACAAATTCGCCCGTATCTGGACGCTTATAGCCAGCCGGGTTCTTAGTGATAGTTGCTACACCTCCCAATGAACGAACAACGAACGCAACATCCTCTGCTAATTGCTCGCTGATTGTAGTGTAGACAATATGCCCACGGTCATCAACATATCCGTCAGTATCAATCAGTCCTTGCATCAGACTGATACGGTCCTTAATAGATGCCATCTTATATTCTTTAGGAATATAATGGGTCTTTGAATTATTGCCTGCAAGACCATAGTCTTTTAAATGCTGTATAAGCATTTCATCCCTAATAATATATCGCATTAAATTAGGGTTTCGCTCTGGCGCACATTGATAAGTTTTAGACATATCATATCCAGCCTGGATAAAGCGCTCGACTATTTCATAGTCTTCATTTACAAATTCCACAAAGCCATTCTGTACACGACTGTCAGTTATACAACCGTCTCCGATTAGAGCACCTAACACATACGGATCAATTTTTGGCTTATGACAACCCAACGTAAACTTGACTGGCTGAATTAGTGGTATGATAAGATGACAGCCTTTATAAGACCCTATTTGCTTACGCTGATACCATGCGTACATGTCCTTAGTCAGCCAAACCTTGTCATTGCTTATATCGTTATATTTTGCACGCTTACTCTTTTTACGGCTTTGATGGCAGACCCATAGATGTCCTTCAGAACAATCTACAAATGTTCCGTCTACAAAATATACACGATAATACGGATGTGTTTCGATTGGGTGTAATCCAATCACCTCCTGCATACCCCCCGTAATTGGATTTGTGATAACAGAACCCACTTTAATCTCTCGTAACTCCTTGAAACCGAATGGAGTACATATTTTAGAATCCAAGGTCAAAGCTTTCCCGCCTCCAGCCGCCCCGCCTCCAAGAATCAGCTGAGGAATGTCATTTGTACCACATGTATCACATACAGGCTCGTACAATGGATTGCCTGTGTTAGTCACTCCAATCTGCTTCTGTGTGATGTGTCCACCGCAGTTCGGGCAATAGTCAGGCTGCAACAACTTCCACAACTCATACTGTCTTGGTGACGGTGTGATGTTAATAGACAAGTTCTTAGGTGCCTTCAATTTTCTTGTTCCCATATTATAAAACAAATAAGTTAATAATAGAGCTGCCCTGAAAGACAGCCCCGTTTTCAATCTCACGCATTCCAAATCTTATCAACTGCGTCCCACAACTCAGTTGGCAGCTCCTCTTCAGAGCGCTGTTCGGCGATTTTCTTGATGAAAGCTATTTCATCATCAGAAAATTCTACTGCAAGAGGCTCTTTCATATCAGCCTCAATATCCCAGATTACATGGTTATCAGCGTCCTGCTTGATTCCATAACGCTTAATTTCATCCTCAGTGATTGTGATCTTGCTGAGAATACTCTTGCGCAAAGAGTAACCTGACATTGTAACCTTTGCTGGGAAAAGACTTGGCAATACCAGTCTGTCCTTCAAATGTAGTGTAATATTTACCATTATATTTTGTATTTATATTATCTTACGCCGCAAAGATACATAATATTTTTTTATTTACGGCACACTTTTATATTAAAAAATCAATATTTTGTTGTAATCCATTTATAACCAGTGCATTACAACAAATAACAGAAAGATTGCTCTATTTATTTCCCTTTATATACTTTTGTAGCAATTCCTGACGATGGGAAGAAACTTACTAACTACAACTAATATGGCAGATACAGAGAAAATCGTATGCTACGACCGTCCTAACGGCAGCTGCGATCAGGCATTGGCAGCATCGCTTGCCAACGGTGGTTTTGGCGGAAACGCTATGTGGAACAATCCTTTCGTTTACATGGTCTGGATGAGTATGATGCGTAACTTCGGTTATGGCGCAGACGGCGGTCCTGACAGCTACAACAGCCGTCAGATTGCGGCATTGCAGGATTCCGTAAATACAAACCACAACAATGACTTGGTTATGCAGGCTATGAGCAACAACCAGTCAGCTGTCCGTGAGCTTGCACAGGCGTTCAACACTAACCTGAACAGTATGCAAATGGCTATTGCAAACGTCAAGTCGGCAGTTGACCAGGTTGCCGGTGTAACAGGATTCAGTGCTGAGAGGGTTATCAATGCGGTGAATTTGGGCGATGCAAACATGATGCAGCAGATGCAGCAGTGCTGCTGTCAGACAAAGACTGCAATCATCGAACAGGGTTATCAGTCACAGCTCGCCATTGAGCGTCAAACCAATGGTATTCAGGCACAAATGGCTGCAAACCACAGCTCTGAGCAGTTGCAGAGCTGCCAGAATCAGAACCAGACAATCGCCGCAATAAACGGCTTGGGCACAATCATGCAGCAGGGTTTCACACAGTTAGGGTTTAGCGGTGAGCGCAACACACAGCGAATCCTCGACCACATGTGCAACGCCGAAGCTCAGGCACTTCGCGACAAACTTGCTGAAGCATCACAAAAGGCTCAGACTGCTGAAATAATTGCAGCTCTGAAGACTACAACTACAACAACTGGCGCGTAAAGTAACAAAATTAGGGGAAATATTTCTTAAATTTCCCCTAATTTCTTATGTCTAATTCTAAATGTCAATCAACGATGAAGTTTAATGAGTATAAGCCTAATTATCCGATTTTTGCGTTATATCTCAAAGACCCTGAAGGAATCAAGGTCGTAACGACAAAGGTGGCGAACGTATCAGCTCCCTATTTTCCGAATGTAGCCAATTTCAAGCCTACGGACTTGGCTCAGGGCAAGGTTGTGGACCTTACAATAGAGCTGAACGGCGGTTCTAAAATCTACTCTTTCCCAGAAAATTCAACCAATGCAAACGGTCCTGACGGTGTGGTATTTACAGACAGGGAAGGAGTGGTAAGTGAATTGACGGCTATAAAGAACCAGTCTGAATCGGTATTGCGTCAGGTAGATACTTATAAGCGCAATGTTGAGGACTGTACCCGGCTTCTTTCAGAACTCGACCCTGTTGCCCGCAAGGATGCAGAGATAGATGCAAGATTCTCAAAGCTGGAGACATCCATGAGCGACATGAAGGACATGCTCACAAACTTTATAAAAGAATTTAAGTAACATGGGGACTTTCACTAACATGATTAAGCAAGCCCAGAAAGAATACGACTTGGGCGAAAGGGAAATGTGGAACTCAATATCCATACTCGATGAGATTATGGACAGTATAAAGGAGAGCAACCCGGAACTGGCTGACAAGGCTACGATGAAATACATTGGGTTACTTTACAAGGGGCATTTTCCATTAGATTTTGCGGTTGAGGTAGTCAACGAGCTTCATTCGAAAGATGCTGATGGCAGAAATATGACTGGCAAGCACTGGACGCTGGAACAGATAAACGAGACGGCGAGGGCAAAGCGCATAAGCTTTCCGTCACACACTACAGACGGAGACAAGCTGTATGCCTTTAACAGTTTCTGGCACGACGTTCATTTATCTGGCGCATCAGAAGAACAGATATTCGACGAAGCCTACCAGTTCTATTTCAATGATGAGGACTATACAGGCGAATGGGGTAAACCGTTTAAATACTACCATGCGATGAGTGAATAAAAAAAGGGAGGAGCGTTTCACAACGCCCTTCCCCACTTTGATTACGACATTTATCAACTAAAAAGATAGTATAAAAACAAAACCTCTATGACTTATTCAGATTTTTAAGACTGCGGTAATGCTCAACCTCTTTGGCAAACGCCGCAGTCTTACTGTATCCACACTCATGCCACTCAGGACAAAAGCCACGATAGACACAATTTCTGACCATCACTTCAGCCATTTCAGGATCTTGTTCTGCAATAGCCGCCCTTACTGCCTGCCATGCTTCTCTCGTTTCCTTTGATGCTGCACTGCACAAGCGTTTACGACTGATGTTTATCAGAGTCTGTGCATTGACAACAAAATCCTGATCATTCTCTGAACCCTGGAACATATAGTCCCTTTTGTTAAAGTCCGGGCTTGACTTGATGTCCTCAGATATAATAGACATGACCTTTTCAGTCATTACCTCTATCTCTTCCCGTCTGTCTCCTCTCTGTGTATGGATATATGGCAATACATGCTCATGTCTGAGAAGATGGACACCTACCCATTGTCTTAAATCTGAGAAGGACAAGGTGTATTCAACCAGCTTGATTGGAGAATGTTCGGCTATCAATGCACGGTATTTCCACTGGCTTGATGGTTCTTTGTCTAACGGCTGTTTGCCGATTGTACGGCGCGCTGCGTTCAGAGCACGCTTCCATGTTGTGTCTAATGTAACGGATACTTTCATTATAGATATATTTTAATATTTGCGTATCATGCGAATCAGCCTGTCGTTAAACACGGCATCGTCGTCCTGAAGGGGATTACGCCATGCTGCCGAATCCATTGGCATCTGGCAAGGAATAACACGGACTGTCAGGATAGAGCATTCCTGTTCAAATGCCTCGTCTGCTACGCCGAATTTGCAAGTAATGACAGGTGCATCAGTTTCGTAGATATTGGTCTTTGTCACGACCATGCGGTAATCTACGTTGATAACTTCTATGTCATCTGTCGGTTCTTGCGGTTCATCCACAGGTTCTTCGGTGTTCTCTGGAACCTCATTACCCTCGCTTTCGTTCGGTTCTGATTCCTGTTCTGTTTCAAGCTCAGGCTCATCTGTTGCTGGTTCCTGAATATCCTCTGATTGCTGAACAGGCTCTTCCGGAGTTTCCTCTGGTTCTGGTTCAGGAGCAGGTTCAGGCTCGTTATGCTCAATTTCAATAGTTCTTGTGACGATATGGTCGAACACGGCTTCAGCTCCGCAATTACAGAGCCATGAGCTTGATATTTCGCTTTCTTTGATTCCCAGCTCTGAAGCATGAAACACAAAATTCTTCCAAGCTTCATTAACAGCTCTTGTTTTGTATTTGAAAAGGGCGACATCACGCACCTGTGAGATTCTATCGCCATTACGCTGAATCTCTGTAAAAACTGCATACATACTTAATTACAAATTATTTTAATAAGAATAGCATATCATTCTATTCCACGTTCTCGGCTTTTCCGCCAATGGTCCTTGGCAAGGGCATCTCCCAGTCCGAAGACGTATCCAAAGACAAAAATAACTATGTAGGCGATAATCCAAGCTACTGGAAGCAATATCACCCACCAAGAAAGCACAACGCCAAACAAAGTCGCTACATATAGAAGCGCACTGATGGCACAACTAAGTAAGATTACAAATTTCATATAAACACTGTTTTAAGATTAAAAAGCCAGCTCGACATTCGCATGGGGAACTGGCAACATTATTAACAAAATAATTCCAATGAAAAAGAACTTAACCTATTTTCGTCCAAAATCTGCTGGCGTTTCTCCGAACAGTCTGTTGTCCCAGTGCCTGACCTCAATGGTGTCTACATCAAAGCTTAGAGCTTTCAGGAACACTTCTGCTTTAGTAAGGTCATCGCAAGCCTTATTGCTTGCTGTGCGCTTATTTTTCCACCAGCTGATTGCAGTTGTTGAATCGGTCCAAATTAGACGAGGCTTGTAATCATTCTCAATGATATACTTGGCAGCATGAACCACAGCCAGAAACTCGCCTATATTTACAGTCTTGTTACCGATACTGTTATAGAATATCCTTTCACCAGTGTTTAAATCAATTCCCTGATATTCCGTCAGTTTGTTTTTAGTTGAATGAGCCGCATCTGTTGCGATTCCTTCGGTTGGTCTTTCGTTTATCATCTTGTCCGGTTTTATGTCCGTGTTCTGTAAACAGAGCATAGACTGCGTTACACTGTTTTTCAAATTCAGCCGTTACATCTACTACATCCGCAATGTCTGTACGGCTCTTTATAACCTTAATTACGCCCTGAATGGTATTTACCGATTCCTGATGACCGTGAAATGGGTCGTATACGATACACTTATTGCCGAACTTACATTCCACACGATACACAGAATGTTTTACAACTGTGCTTGTTATGTGAGCTGGGAAGGTGTAAAGCTGTGCTGATACAATCTCATACCCGCTGCTTTTTCCGAATTTTTTCGGAACCATTCTCACCTCATACAACGCATTTTCAATCAGTCCCTGATTGAGCACTTCAGCTGTTGGAATACAAACCATTTTTGGCTGCGTGTCTGATTCTCGAATGCCTCTGATGAAGCCTTCCTTACATCTTGTAACATATCCGACCAGACAGCCAAAGCGTGCGGTCTTTTGGAATTTAATCAAAGTTTTAATTTCGGTCATATCGTTTGTTTTTATAGTACAAAGATATGAAAATGTTTTTACATACACAATATAATTTTATGATATTTGTATATGTGCTTAATAAGCAAGCATTTACTAATTTAAATGAGTCATTGTCCAAAGTCCTTCATTCAGTTCGCTCCGAAACCAAAATACTCTTGTGGCATCCCTACGCTTTCCAATTTTATGTCCGGCAGGAAAATAACCGCGTGAAATAGCCTTGTAAAACTCACTTTTGCTCATTCCAGTATATTCCGTTGCTTCGTTCAAATCCATTGGCTCTACATCAAGGGTTCTATATAATGCTGAAAGCTCGTCACACGACATACACAAGTCACCCTTCTTCAGTTTATCAGCTATAGCTTCAAATCCTGTCGCTAAAAGTTGCAGCAGCTTGTTTTTCGCATTTTGGTGTGTCAAACGAGCTGCTGCAATCTCTGTCATTGTTACTTTGCCTATTCGCTTCATGATGTATTTTTATTAAGGTTTTTGCAAAAATACATAGTCCGCTGCAATATTGCAAATATTTCCACAAAAATCTGTATCTACCTGACAATCAAGCAATTACGCTTTTTAATCAATTCTTAAAAAAGCGTTTGAAATTGATTATCAGCATGATAGCTACCCCCAGAACACTGCCTATGCCACAATACAAAAACATTTTTTGCCACCATTTAAGCGGCTTTTCCTTATAAACCACTTCAGTATTAGTTACCGTTTTGGCAACAGTTACCGTGTCAGTCCGAATAACGGTCTTGTATTCTGTCTTTTTCTGGACGTGTGTTCTGTTGGTTTCAACTGTGACCATCGTGTCTGTCTTTACAATCACCCGGTCCACAATGACAGTATCCACGTCCCATTTCAGGACAGTGTCTGTTTTTTGGCTTACTCTGTCTACATAAACATATTCTGTGTTAGTTCTTGTCGTTCTGCAAGATGTACAGAATAGCAATAAAGGCAGCGTACACAAGAAAAATAGCCATCTTTTGCTCTTAGTAGGTTCTTCCATATCCCTATTTTACACCTGTAATTCCACTCCTTGCCCACTGAAGGGCAAAGCCCAGATAGCTCCAGAGCTTATCTACAGCCGATTCCTTGGTAACATCCATTGCAATCTCCTCAGAGAATCGCGCTGGATCCACACAGGCACTAATCTCATTCAGTTCAAAGCCTGTCTTTGTGGTGTACGTTACAAGCGCACTTTTAGGCGAAACTTTCGTAAAGTTGCCCTTTACGATAAATCTTTCGCAATCATCTTCCGTGATTACATTGTCACGGTCGAGCTGGAAATAAGCCTTTTCAAAGACATCCTTTGGAGACCATGACTT
>Ga0310697_10000783_pt1 | contig 40522 bp, 31 predicted proteins | sample 172DNAGHGlowgp2_FD_203883 | JGI IMG/M metagenome (GOLD analysis project Ga0310697, IMG submission 203883) | Sheep rumen microbial communities from Palmerston North, Manawatu-Wanganui, New Zealand - 1728 DNA GHGlow gp2 (v2) (version 2) | ecosystem: Host-associated > Mammals > Digestive system >...
TATAGTGGTAAATAGGGGCTGATATCAGCCCCGTAGTGCTGCAGCTCACGCACCAGTGATGATGAGATGGCCGACAGTTGCGGTTCGGCATAGAGCAGTATTGTCTCCACCTCGCCGTTGGTCAGTTGGCGGTTGATGTCAGCCTGGTCGCGCTCATACTCGAAGTCCTTCACTGAGCGCACACCCTTTACGATGAAACGTGCGCCCTCCTGACGAGCGAAGTCGATGGCCAGTCCGTAATAAGGCTTCACCTCGATGCGAGGCTCATCCTTGTAGATGGCTTGTATCGCCTTGACGCGCTCCTCGGCCGATGGTTGTCCCGGCTTGTTCACCTGTTGTCCCACCACTCCGATGACCATGCGGTCGAAGAGGGGCAAGGCTCTGGACACGATTGAATCGTGTCCCACGGTGAAAGGGTTGAATGAGCCTACGAAAACGCCGCAGCGCCCATCCAAGCCCTCCCGACGGGAGGGATGTTTATAAAGTGGATTCTCTCCGTTCTTCTCCATAATACACTTTTAAACTATTGATATATGATATATTGTTACAATATAATCATTATAGACTTCCCTCCCCTTGGGAGGGCTTGGGTAGGCCTCATTTTATCCGAACAAATCAGGTTGCATGATATTGCCGCCATAGGGATTGCGCCCGAAGTGGCGATATGCCATCTCGGTCACCATGCGACCGCGTGGCGTGCGTTTGATGAAACCCTCCATGATGAGGAACGGTTCGTAGACCTCCTCAATGGTGCCGCTGTCCTCTCCGATGGCGGTGGCGATGGTTGTGATACCCACCGGTCCGCCACGGAACTTATCGATGATGGTGAGTAGAATCTTATTGTCTATCTCATCGAGACCGTACTTGTCGATGTTGAGTGCTGTCAGAGCCACCCTTGCAATCTTCGTGTCGATGGCCCCCGTTCCTTTCACCTGTGCGAAGTCACGTACACGGCGCAACAGGGCATTGGCGATACGTGGCGTTCCTCGTGATCGTCCTGCAATCTCCAGTGCTGCATCCTCTGTGATGGGAACGCCCAGTATAGAAGCCGATCGCTCCACGATACTACAGAGTGTCTCGGGGTCGTAGTACTCCAGGTGCATGTTGATGCCGAAGCGCGCACGAAGCGGTGCGGTGAGCAGTCCGCTGCGTGTGGTGGCACCCACGAGGGTAAAGGGGTTGAGGTCAATCTGTATGGAGCGTGCCGACGGACCTTTATCGATCATGATATCTATGCGATAGTCCTCCATGGCTGAGTATAGATACTCTTCCACGACAGGCGACAGGCGGTGTATCTCGTCGATAAACAGCACATCGCGAGGTTCCAGCGACGTGAGGATGCCAGCCAGGTCGCCTGGTTTGTCGAGCACCGGTCCGCTGGTAATCTTGAAACCCACGCCCAGTTCGTTGGCAATGATATTTGATAGTGTGGTCTTACCCAGTCCTGGCGGACCGTGTAGCAACGTGTGGTCGAGTGGTTCGCCACGATATTTAGCCGCTTCAACAAACACCTCCAGGTTTTCCACCACCTTCTGTTGTCCGCTGAAGTCACCGAACGACAATGGTCGGAGTGCATTCTCAAAATCCTTTTCTCCGCTCGACAGTCGTTCCTGTCGGATGTCAAAATCTTCGTCCATCATAATTTATGCTGCAAAAGTAGCAAAACTTTTTGAGATTGCCAAAAAAAACAGGCTCTACCATCTATTGAACAGTTCAAAACCCAGTTTGAATCCGAAGGTTCCCAGTTTATTGCCTTTGATATTGGTGAACAATCCCGCTGAGATATACCGGTTGGTGAAGCTGTAGCCCACCTCGTAGTATGGTTTGGAGTGTTCTACGATAACCGAACTGACGTACAGTCGTTCCTTTTCTATGAATTTTCCCAGATAGGGTATAGCCGTAAAGAAGAGCAGTGGTGACTCGTAGGAGAGGTTGCCCCGGATGTAATAGTGAGAGCTGTTGTAGACATCGCCACCGAGCAGTTGGAAGTCGCCCGACCAGTCATCGTCCCATCCTCCTGGCAGATAGGTCTTATGGAAGTTCTGGTAGTCCATGAAGTAGTCCTGTTCCTTCTTGGCATAGAATCCCGTTCCCAGTCTCATGTTCAGCAGTCGCAGGCCCGGCATCTTGTACTTCCACTGTCCGTCGAACTCCCATCGCTCGTAGTCGATGTTCGACTTCGCCACGCCCACGATGCCCCTTTCCCAGTTGGCCGACAGCGTGGGACCGTTATTCCTGAAGGGGCTGAACTTCAGCGTCACCATTGGTGCGAAGCTTCGGTAGTCAGTCGGCATGTTGTATTGTCTCATCACCTCTTTCATCACCGCATGACGTCTGTGGAAGACGACACCCGTCTCCACGTCCAGCCAGTCGAATGCCGTGATATTACCGAAGAGTCGGAAGTAGGTGTTGTCGAACTTATTCACGTCGCTGTTATTGAAACGGATGCTGTCGCCATATTGGTTGTTGATGACATCGAGCACGCTGGAGTTGCTGATGCGGTTGCCGTTGGCTATCTCCATCCTCACGTAGCCGTTGCGCTTAGGGTTGTAGGTGAGCTGAATGGGTAGGTTGTAGTAGAGCTGTTTGATTTTGAAGTTGTAGCCCGCCATGGGGTTGAACGTCAGATAGCGGTGGGGCGAGAAGATATACTGCATCCTCAGTTGCATCTTGTAAGAGAAGCCTTTGCTTTGGCTGTAGTCCATGTAGAGCGGGTTGATGATAGGCGAGAGGCCTATCGACCACTGGTCGGTATTCGAGCGTAGCGGTGTGAAGAGTGTTTCGCCGATGGTATCCCAGAAAATCTTCTTGAGCAGGCTGCCGTAGTGGGGGTGCTTTTTCCCAGTGGCTAAACCGCTGGGCACACTGTCTGTGGCTAAACCGCCGGGCACACTGTCTGCGGGTGCGGCCATAGTATCAACAGGCATCTTCTTATGGTAGATGCGCAGGTCCTTTTCGCTGAGTTCAATCGGTCGTATGGAGTCTATATACGACTGGCTGTCTATGTCGTGGATAGAGTCGGGGATGGCAGAGGGACAGTTGTAGACGATAGACGACTCTGTCGATATGCGATTGCCGGCAAAGCGGAAGGTAGCCTCCGTTGTACACTGTCTTGGCATGGTGCAGAGGCTGTCAGTCTGTTCCATGTCGATGAGTGTGTGAAACTTGATCATGTCAAACTCACCCGAGAGCGAGACGCTCAGTATACGTCCGCTTCGCATGTCCACCCACGCATGTCCGCTCACCAGTTGGGTGTTGCGTCGTCGGGGAATGAAGTCCAGTCGTGTCATTCCCGCTGTCACCTTCTGTTGTCTGAAACGGTAGAGTCGTCGGTTGGTGGGGTGGAACGGTGAGAGGATGCGCTTGTCGTAGATAGACATGTCGTAGATGGTGGGTGTGAAGTATTCCAGTAGCGGTGGCATTGCCTTTCGGCGCAAGGTGCCAGCGATCACCTCCTGGTCTTCAGTGAAGCTGTGGGCATTGTGGAAGTGTATGGTGTTGTACGACTCTCTGATGTACTCCCTCTCGCCACGCGCCATGACATAGAGTGAGGGGATGAGCCACATCGTAGGGTTGCGCCGCTCCACGTTGAAGCGTAGCTTTGTATAGACATTATCGCTCTCGGGCATGGCGTCGCCGCAATGTCTTTCCCTGAAATCATAGATACGCTGCAGTATCAGAGAGTCGTCCTCCTCTCTGCTCCATGCTGTGGTCGACAGACAAGCGGTCGCACTCAGTGCCATGAGAAATATGAGCGTTCTTACTTTCACCGCCCAAAGATAGTTATTTTTTTTAAAAGGAGTAGAAAAGTAGAAAAAAAACGTTACCTTTGTACCCATAATCTGAAACTTAAGCTATAGAATAATATGAAAAATCCACTGCTATTATTAGCCATGCTGACCACCGCTACAGGTTGGGCTCAGCGACAAGAGATCACCCTGCAGGACGACTGGCAGTTCTCCAGAGACAAGTTGACGTGGGAGACGGTGAGTGTGCCCCACGACTGGGCTATCAGCGGTCCGTTTGACAAGAAATGGGACTTGCAGGTGGTTGCTATCGAACAGAACGGTGAGAAGGAACCTACCGAGAAGAGTGGTCGCAGTGGCTCGCTGCCCTGGATAGGCCAAGGCCACTATAAGCGCACGTTCAGTATTCCAGAAGGCTTCAAGGGACATGCCGAACTGTTGTTCGATGGTGCGATGGCCGAGCCTACGGTCTTTGTCAACGGACAGAAGGCGGGCTACTGGCCTTATGGTTACAACACCTTCCGTGTGGATGCAACACCTTTCATCAAAGAAGGTGAGAACCTGCTGACGGTCGATTTGCAGAATCTGGAGGAGAGCTCGCGCTGGTATCCCGGTGCCGGTATCTACCGCCCTGTGACGCTCATCCTCACGCCTGCGAAGAGCTACATCAACGACTGGAGCACCTTCGTGCGTCCCGCCAATAGCAAGAAGGTGAAGGCAGGCGAGAACGTGCTGATGACCCTCGACCTCGAGATAGCCAATCCCGCACAGAACCAGCAATACGAAGTGAACATCCTCGACGCCGACGGCAACATAGTGGCTGGCGGTCAGCGACAGGTCTACGACTACACCACCGGTCGCGTGTCGTATCAGTTTGGTGTGAAGAGCGCCCGCCTCTGGTCGCCCGAGTCGCCCTATCTGTATAAGGCCGTGGTGAGCCTCTATGATGGCGAAAACAAGATTGACGAGAAGACCACCCGCTTCGGCATCCGCACCATCGCGGTGTCGGCGAAAGGCGGTTTTCAGCTTAACGGTCAGACCCGTAAGCTCCAGGGCGTCTGCCTGCACCACGACCTCGGGCCCCTTGGTGCTGCCGTGAACAAAGCTGCCCTCATCCGTCAGATCAAGACGATGAAGGCGATGGGTTGCGATGCCATCCGTACCGCCCATAACATGCCATCACAGATGCAGATGGACGTCTGCGACTCACTGGGTATGATGGTCATGGCCGAGAGCTTCGACATGTGGGTCTATGCGAAGTGTAAGAATGGCTATGCCCGTTTCTTTAAGGAGTGGGCCGACAAGGACATCGAGAACCTGGTGCGTGCCAACCGCAACCACCCCTCTATCGTGATGTGGTCGATAGGCAACGAGATTCCCGAACAGGGCATGCAGGGCGGTCGCGAGATGGCACAACATTTGCAAGACCTCTGTCATCAGCTCGACCCCACACGCCCCGTCACGCAGGGTATGGACCGTGCCGAGAGTGCCCTCTCAACAGGTTTTGCGCAGGCGATGGACGTGCCCGGCTTCAACTACCGCGTACATAAATACGAGAAGAACCTCAGTCAACTGTGGCAGGGCTTCCTGCTGGGTTCTGAAACGGCTTCGACGGTATCCTCGCGCGGCGTGTATAAGTTTCCCGTGAAGGTGACTGACAACTCACAGTACTCTTCATGGGCGAAAGGCTACGACCCGCAGGCCATCAAGAAAGCCGACGGACAGTGCTCCAGCTATGATGTGGAATACTGCTCGTGGTCCAACCTGCCCGATGACGACTGGCGCTGGCAGGACGACAAGCCATGGGTCATCGGCGAGTTTGTGTGGACAGGCTTCGACTACCTGGGCGAGCCTACGCCCTACGATGAGTACTGGCCCTCACGCTCCAGCTACTTTGGCATCTGCGACCTCGCCGGACTGCCCAAGGACCGCTTCTACCTCTATCGCTCTCACTGGAACAGGGACGAGCATACCATCCACCTCTTGCCCCACTGGACATGGCCTGAGCGCCGTGGCGAGGTGACACCCGTCTACTGCTATACCGACTATCCCGAGGCCGAACTCTTCCTCAACGGCAAGAGTCAGGGACGTATCAAGAAACAGGCCGACAAGGATGCGAAGGACGGTATCACCGACAACCGCCTGGACCGCTATCGTCTGCGCTGGAACGAGGTGAAGTACGAACCCGGCGAGCTCCGCGTGGTGGTCTATGATGAAAACGGACAGAAGGCTGGCGAAAAGACGGTGAGGACGGCAGGTAAACCCGCTAAGTTGCAATGCAACGTCTGGACCCAGCAGTCTGACCTCTCTCCTCTCTCCACTCTCCTCTCTCCTCTAAAATGTGACGGTCAAGATCTCGCCTTCGTCACCGTGAGCCTCACCGACAAGAAGGGCACGCTGATACCGCAGGCTGCCGACCAACTGAAGTTTGAAGTGACGGGCGCCGGCTCGTTCCGTGCCGCGTGCAACGGCGATGCCACGTCGCTCGAACCCTTCACGCAGCCCACCATGCGCCTCTTCAACGGACAGCTTGTAGTGGTGGTTCAGGCTGCCAAGAAGCCTGGCACCCTCACGCTGAAGGTCACCGACACCGAGCGCCGCATGACGCAGACGGTCAAGATTCCAGTGAAGTAGTATTAACGACAACTTAGGACAACTAAGACAACATTGCTGTGCGCAAAGCATTATAAAAAAGTTGTCCCAAGTTGTCGTTAATAAAAAAATCAACAAAAATAGGTCTGAAAAAATCCCTGTTCTGGAACCAAAAAAGGCAACCAATCCACGCTTGGTTGCCTTTTTGTTTTATATTATTTTTCAATTTAGCCAAGATTACATTTCAATTTAGCCAAGATTAGAGTGCAATTTAGCCAAAGTTACGTTGCAATTTAGCCAAAGTTACGTTGCAATTTAGCCAAGATTGCATTGCAATTTAGCCAAGATTGCAAACGCTCTTTTGTTGAGAAATCGGAAGCCTTTGAAAACTAAGCATTTATGAACGTGCGTCATACTGCGTTGTAGGCGACGAAAGAAAATCTCGTCCAAAATTCTTCAGTCCTGAGCCCTCTAAATTCGAAATTTTCTTTACATCCACTCCCTTTGCTTTTTCGGCACGGATTAACACGGGTTTTTATTCCCCTCCCTTGGGGAGGGGCTGGGGGTGGGTTTTTACAGTTTCTCCCCGTAGCACAGATCGCCGCAGTCGCCGAATCCCGGCACGATGTATTTGTGCTCATTCATGCCTGGGTCGATGGCAGCACACCAGAGCGTGGTGTCCTCCGCCACGTACTTGCGCAACATCTCCACACCCTCGGGCGTGCCGATCACGCTGCAGATGTGCACCTGATGGGGTTTGCCCGTCTTCAGCAGCGCTTCATAGGCAGCCACCATCGAACCGCCTGTGGCCAGCATCGGGTCGACGATGATGAGCGTCTTGCCCTTCACACTGGGCGCAGCCATATACTCCGTGTGGATGCCCACCTCGGTATGCTCACGGTTGGTATACATGCGGAAGGCCGACACGAAACCGTTCTCGGCATGGTCGAACACGCGCAAAAAGCCCTCGTGGAACGGCAGACCAGCACGCAGCACCGTGGCCAGCAGCACCTCGTCCTTCAGTTGCGGTATGTCGATGGTGCCCAGCGGCGTGGTCACCGTCTTTGGCTTATACGTCAGCGTCTTCGACAACTCATAAGCCATCATCTCGCCGATGCGCGCTATGTTGTTGCGGAAGAGCATACGGTTCTTCTGATAGTTCTTGTCGCGAATCTCAGCCATATACTGGTTCATGCACGAGTTCTGCTCACTGAAATTGATTACTTTCATAGTTGTTTGTTCTTAGTTGATGCAAAGATACAATAAATTTTCTGAAGTGCCATCAGAATTTTCGTTTTTTGTCAACTATGGGTTGCAAAACCCTTGCGCGTACCTATTATTTTATATTACTTTAACCAAAAAGTAGGTAAAAAGTCGGTTTTTGTGTGCGCAAACTGATTGATTCTCAAAAAAAATAAGTAATTTTGCACCCGAAAAAAGATTAGTAACAACAAAACATTATAAAAGATCATGGCAAATTTAGATTTGACAAAGTATGGTATCACCGGTTCAAAGGTGATCGCTCACAATCCGTCGTATGAGTTCCTCTTCGAGGAAGAAACTAAGGCTGGTCTTACTGGCTTCGACAAGGGTCAGAACACCGAGCTTAACGCTGTTAACGTGATGACTGGTATCTACACCGGCCGCTCGCCTAAGGATAAGTACATCGTTGACGATGCACAGAGCCACGACAAGGTGTGGTGGACCACAGAGGAGTATAAGAACGACAACCACCCCATGAGCGAGGCTGTATGGAAAACCGTGAAGGAGATCGCCGTGAAGGAGCTGTGCAACAAGGAACTCTACGTGGTCGACGCTTTCTGCGGTGCCAACGAGGCTACCCGTCTGGCTGTGCGCTTCATCGTGGAAGTAGCTTGGCAGGCACACTTCGTGAAGAACATGTTCATCCAGCCCACAGCTGAGGAACTGGAGAAGTTCGAGCCCAACTTCGTCATTTATAACGCTTCTAAGGCAAAGGTAGAGAACTACAAGGAGCTGGGTCTGAACTCAGAGACTTGCGTTGCCTTCAACACCACCAGCCGCGAGCAGGTGATCATCAACACCTGGTACGGTGGTGAGATGAAGAAGGGTATGTTCTCAATGCAGAACTACTACCTGCCCCTGCAGGGTATCGCCTCTATGCACTGCTCGGCTAACACCGACATGGAGGGTAAGAACACCGCTATCTTCTTCGGTCTCTCTGGTACGGGTAAGACCACACTGTCTACCGACCCGAAGCGCCTGCTCATCGGTGACGACGAGCACGGATGGGACGACGAGGGTGTGTTCAACCTCGAAGGCGGTTGCTACGCTAAGGTGATCAACCTCGACAAGGAGAGCGAGCCTGACATCTACAACGCTATCCGTCGCGATGCTCTGCTTGAGAACGTGACCGTAGACGCTAACGGCAAGATCGACTTCGCCGACAAGAGCGTGACCGAGAATACTCGCGTTAGCTATCCTATCAACCACATCGAGAAGATTGCACAGAAGGTGAACGGCAAGAGCGCCGGTCCCGATGCACAGAACGTGATCTTCCTCTCTGCCGATGCATTCGGCGTACTGCCTCCCGTATCTATCCTGACTCCCGAGCAGACCAAGTACTACTTCCTCTCTGGCTTCACAGCTAAGCTCGCTGGTACAGAGCGTGGCATCACAGAGCCCACTCCTACCTTCTCAGCTTGCTTCGGTCAGGCTTTCCTCGAGCTGCACCCCACAAAGTATGCTGAGGAACTGGTGAAGAAGATGGAGAAGAGCGGTGCCAAGGCTTACCTGGTGAACACTGGTTGGAACGGTACTGGCAAGCGTATCTCTATCCGCGACACCCGCGGTATCATCGACGCTATCCTGGGCGGCGCTATCCTGAAGGCTCCCACCAAGAAGATTCCTTACTTCGACTTCGAGGTGCCCACAGAGCTGGAAGGCGTTGACACCAAGATCCTCGATCCTCGCGACACCTACGCTGATCCCGCACAGTGGGAGGAGAAGGCTAAGGACCTCGCAGGCCGCTTCATCAAGAACTTCAAGAAGTACGAGGGTAACGAAGCCGGCAAGGCTCTCGTAGAGGCTGGTCCGAAATTGTAATTTGAACAGCCTCAACGAGCACTCAACTCGTAGAGGCTGGTCCGAAACTCTAATAAGAGAATTATAGATAAGAAAAAGCCGGAAGTCAGAAACTTCCGGCCTTTTCTTATGCGTTTTTACTACTTTTTCTTTTGATATAAATCAAGAAGATTTGATGCGGTTGTAAAATGTTCACTTTTCACTCTTCACTTTACATATAAATATGTACCTTTGCATCATAGTCGTGATGACTATGCGTTATTCATTAGGTTAGTAGTTAATAGATTTAAGGTAAAGATTATTTTATTTTGAATTTAAAAGAGCGGGGTGAGTGATTCATACCGCTCTTTTTTTTGTGCCGTTTATGTTTTTAAATGACAAAAACTGGCACGAAAACCTAAAAACAACTTAAAAACGAACAAATAATGATATATTTTATTTAATAAAACCACAGAAATGACCGCTTTTTGAAGAAATGTGAGTAAATTTGCACTCGAATTGTTTAAACAAGATGAAATGAAGAAAATATTCAGAACGCTTTGCGTGCTGTTTGGTGTGGCTTTCGCCCTCACCTCATGTCTGGGTGACGACGAGCAACAGGTGACTACATACAGTGACATGACCATCACACAGTTCACGCTGGGCACACTCAACCGCTATACCAAGACGGTATCCTCAAAGACAGGCAACGACACCATCATCAAGTCAACGCTGTCGGGAACCAGCTATCCTATGACTATCGACCAGTTGGGACGCCGCATATATAATCAGACACCGCTGCCAGTAGGTACAGACGTGAAACACGTGATATGCTCCACGATATCTACCATGAATAGCGGAGTGGTAGCTGTTAAGTCGATGACAAGCGATTCGCTGAAATGGTTCAGCACCACAGACTCTATCGACTTCTCACAGCCACGCCACTTCCTTGTCTATGCCAACGACGGCACCGGCCCTCGCGACTATACCGTCACTCTCAACGTCAGTGAGACGGAGGGTACTTCATTCGGATGGACCAGGGTGGCCACCCTCAACATCACGACCGAAGAGTTTGACGCCAGTACCCTCGTGGCATTTGGCGACACCGTGTATGTAAGACCTCAAGGTATAGTGGTCAGAGATGATGTGGCCTATCGCCTGAATGAAGGCGGACTGGTAGAACATTCCACCGACCTCGTCAACTGGATGGCTCCTGCCTCTACGGAGCAGCCCCATTTGACAAGACTCATCGGTGCCGGTACGAAAGAACTGTTCGCACTGGGCGAAGACGGGAGGCTGAAAGCATCGACAGATGCTGACGGCATGGAATGGTATGATGAAACACTCGATAGCGATGCAGCACTGTTGCCACTCGACAATATAGCCATGACATCATTCCCCTATGCACCGATTGATAATACCGACTATGTACTCATGGTGGGCAATAGTCAGCAGGATGCAGAGGCTACGGTGGTGTGGCGTAAGATAAGCCAATATGGCGGCGATAACGTCGAAGGCAAATGGGTGTATATGCCCGTCGATGACGGCAATCCATACGCTCTGCCTCGACAGGACGGACTCTCACTGGCCTGTTTCAAGGACGACGTGCTGGCAGTAGGCTCTAACATGACGGTCTATCAGTCGGCTGATCAGGGCATCACCTGGCTGGCTGATAATGACTATGCCTTCCCACAAACCATCAATGGCACTAAGGTGAGGATGGTGGCCGACAAGACCGGACGTGTGTGGGTGCTGACGAATACCGGTGAACTTTGGCTGGGACGTAATATCTAACGCGCGCGTATATATATTAAGGTGAAGAAAACGCTGACAATACTCCTGGGCTTGATGCTGCATGCAGTGGCTATGCTGGCACAAGACGAACCCGAATATCGCATGGAGATAGGCGGAGGAGCAGGACTGGTGGCGTATGAAGGCGACTTCAATGGTAACCTGCTGAAAGGGATGCAGCCCATGGGCGCTCTTACAGCGAAATACCGAATGAACCCACGCATGGCATGGGCTGCCAACCTGGGCATAGGTAAGTTGAAAGGGTCGTCGGCTAATGTGACGACGTGGTACCCTGACTTGAGAGACAACCCCATCGAGTTCGCAGCTACTATCACCTATCTCGACCTGCGTTATGAATACAACTTCTGGGCCTTCGGTACAGGACAGGAATATCACGGCGCACGACCGTTCACACCGTTCATCACACTGGGTGCCGGACTCGCCTTCGCAAAACCCGCAGAGTCGGTGACGGCCTTCCAGGTGCCTATCGGACTGGGCGTGAAATATAAACTGCGCAACCGACTGAACCTCACCGCAGAGTGGGTGATGCACTTCTCGGGAAGCGACCGCCTAGACGGGATAAAGGATCCCTACGGCATCGAGAGTTCAGGACTGTTTAAGAATACCGACTGCTACAGTACGCTGCAGCTCACGCTGACCTACGATATTTGGGCAAAATGTAAAACTTGCAATAATGACAGAGACTGACTTCAAATTGGACATGACACGCATACCTGAGCACATCGCTATCATCATGGATGGCAATGGACGATGGGCGATGGAGCGAGGAAAGGAACGCTCCGTGGGACATCAGGCAGGGGTGGAGGCTGTGCGACGCATCACATCGGAGTGCACACGGCTGGGCGTGAAGTTCCTGACGCTATATACCTTTTCTACGGAGAACTGGAACAGACCAGCCGATGAGGTATCGGCTCTCATGGGACTGGTACTCTCATCATTGGAGGATCAGATCTTCATGAAGAATAACGTGCGATTCCGTGTCATAGGCGATATGAAACGTCTGCCTGATGACGTGCAACAGAAACTGCACGAAACAGAGCAACATACGGCAAAAAACACCGCCATGACAATGGTGGTCGCACTGAGCTACAGCAGCCGTTGGGAGATTACCAATGCCGTGAAGCAGATAGTGAAGGAAAACGTCGACATACAGGATATTACAGAGGAGATGGTCTCTAAGCACATGACGACCCACTTCATGCCAGACCCCGACCTGCTCATCCGTACGGGTGGCGAACTGCGCATCTCAAATTACCTGCTGTGGCAGATAGCTTACTCGGAACTGTACTTCTGTGATACTTACTGGCCCGACTTCGATGAGGCGGAGCTGCATAAGGCGATAGCCAGTTTTCAGAACAGGCAGCGTCGATTCGGAAAAACCGAGGCACAGGTGGAGGAAGTAGAAAGTGTGAAGTGTTAAGTGAGATAATGAATTATGTTTATGACTAACAAGAATATGCGTGGAGTAAAAGCAAGAAGATGGATGATGGTGGCTCTGACACTTATCACTTATCACTTGTCACTGGTCACTTCACAAGCACAAACCTTTATCGCCAACCCCGACATCTCGTATGCCGGAACACCAAGACGTTGTGAGATAGGTGGACTGGCAGTCAAGGGCGTGGAAGGATATGAGGATTTCGTGTTGACTAATCTTTCAGGACTCTCAGTCGGACAGATAATTGATGTGCCGGGCAGTGAGATCACTGAGGCAGTGAAACGCTATTGGAAACACGGACTCTTCTCACGTGTCAGCATCACAGCCGACTCTATCGTCAATTCCAAGGTCTATCTGTGTATACACCTGTCGCTACGCCCGCGCATCAGCGAGATTAACTACTATGGTGTGAAGAAAAGTGAACGAGAAGACCTGGAGGCTAAGTTGGGAATGGCAAAGGGTATGTCGCTCACAAAGAACCTCATCGACCGTGCAGAGATACTGGCACGGAAGTACTTTGAGGATAAAGGCTATAAGAATGCCGACATCGACATACAGCAGCGTGATGACGTCACAGGCAAGAACCAGGTGGTGCTCGATGTGACTATCGATAAGAAGGATAAGATGAAGGTGCGTAGCATCATCATCGACGGTAACGACCAACTGTCGGACTCTAAGATCAAGGGTAAGCTCTTCACCAAGGGCTCCTTTGGTAAGATCCACGAGGCGGGTAAGCTGAATTCGTTCCTGAAAGCGAAGAAATATACACCGGAACGTTATGTCGAGGCTAAGCAGAAACTGTTGGAGAAATACAACGAACTGGGCTTCCGCGATGCAACCATTGAAGAAGACTCGGTGTGGAATGTAGACGATAAGCACGTCAATATCTACGTGAAGGTGGACGAGGGACAGCGCTACTACCTACGTAACATCAACTGGGTGGGTAATACCGTCGTCTCAACCGACTATCTCAACACGGTGCTGGGGATGAAGAAGGGTGACGTCTACAACCAGAAACTGATGGACAAACGACTCAAGGATGATGAGGATGCCGTGGGCAACTACTATTATAATAATGGTTATGTGTTCTCGAGCGTAGACCCAACGGAAGTAAATATCGTGGGTGACTCTATCGATATGGAGATGCGTATACAGGAAGGACCGCAGGCTCACCTGAACAAGGTGAACATCTACGGTAACGACCGACTCTATGAGGAGGTGGTGCGCCGAGAACTGCGTACCAAGCCGGGCGATCTCTTCAATAAAGAGGCACTGATGCGCTCCTATCGTGAGATAGCATCGATGGGCTACTTCGATGCTGAAACCATCAACCCCGACGTGAAACCTAACTACGAAGACGGCACCGTGGATATCAACTGGATGTTGGAACAGAAGAGCAACGACCAGTTGGAACTGTCACTCGGTTGGGGACAGACGGGTATCATCGGACGTGTGGGTATAAAGTTCAATAACTTCTCACTGCGCAACCTCTTGGGAAAGAATAAACTGCACCGAGGATTGTTGCCCGCAGGTGACGGCGAACAGGTGGGACTGAACTTCCAGACCAACGGACGCTACTACTCGTCACTCTCAGGAAGCTATTCTACGGGATGGTTCGGAGGAAAGCGTCCCAACGCTTTCAGTCTGAGTGCCTATTACTCGAAGCAAAGTGACGTGTCGAGCAGCTACTATAACACGGCGGCACTCAACTCATACTATTCACTCTACGCTGGAAGTACTTTCAATCCTTATTACAACAACTACGAGAGTTATCTCGATGATGATAAGTACGTGAAGCTCTTCGGACTGTCAGTGGGATGGGGTAAGCGTCTGCGCTGGCCTGACGACTACTTCCAGCTGTCGGCATCACTCAGCTATCAGCGGTATATGCTGAAAGACTGGCAGTACTTCTTGATTTCAAACGGTAACTCCAATAACATCAACCTCTCACTGACGCTGAGCCGTACATCTACGGACAACCCGCTCTTCCCGCGGCATGGCTCGGAGTTCTCGCTCGGCGTAACGCTGACACCACCCTGGTCGCTCTTTGACGGCAAGGACTATAAGAACCTGGCATCAAAGGAATTGTATGAGTCGAACGACCTGGACCGTTGGAACGCAGAACAGTCAAAGAAGTACAAGTGGGTGGAGTATCATAAATGGAAATTCAAGAGTCGCACCTACACCGCTCTCACCAGTGGACAGAAATGTTTCGTGCTGATGACACGCGTGGAGTTCGGATTGCTGGGATCATACAACAAATACAAGAAGTCGCCCTTCGAGACCTTCTATGTCGGTGGTGACGGTATGAGTGGTATGTCTACTTCAATGGCAGAGGAAACTATCGGACTGCGTGGTTACGAGAACGGATCACTGTCTTACTCGGCTCACGTCCAGGATGCAGTATGGACCGGTAGCCGATACAGTGCCTATGATGCCTATGCCTACGACCGCTTCACACTCGAACTGCGTTATCCGTTTATGTTGGGCAATACTACCATCTACGGTCTCGGATTCCTTGAAGGAGGTAATGCATGGGCTGATACGAAGAAGTTCAATCCTTTCGACATGAAGCGATCGGCCGGTATCGGTGTACGTATCTATCTGCCTATGGTCGGCCTGATGGGTATCGACTGGGCATACGGTTTCGACAAGGTCTTCAACGGCAATGGATGGAACAGGGGAGGAAGCAACTTCCATTTCGTCTTAGGTCAGGAGTTCTAATTGACGACATAACGAAACATCGACATAACGACATAACGACATAACGAAAAAGATAACAGCAATGAAAAAGATTTTAATAATGATGTTTGTTCTGTGTGCATCGGCAGTATCGGTGCAGGCACAGAAGTTCGCATTGGTGGATATGGACTATATCTTCAAGAACATCCCTGCCTACGAACGTGCTAACGAACAGTTGGCTCAGGTGTCAAAGAAATGGCAGGCTGAGGTGGAGGCTTTGACTACCGAGGCGCAGACCATGTATAAGAACTATCAGAACGAGGTGGTGTTCCTCTCGGCAGAACAGAAGAAGGCCAAGCAGGATGCTATCATGCAGAAGGAGAAGGATGCCAGTGAACTGAAACGTAAGTACTTCGGTCCGGAAGGCGAACTCTTCAAGAAACGCACCGCTCTGATGAATCCTATTCAGGAGGAGGTGTATAACGCCATCTCTGACATTGCTGAGCTGCGCGGCTATCAACTCGTACTCGACCGCGCCAGCGACACGGGTATCATCTTCGGTTCACCAAAGGTTGATATCAGCGACGAGGTGCTTCGCAAACTGGGCTACAGCTATTAAACCAGATTACCGAATTCCCGAAATCCCGTAATCCCGAAATAACGTAATAACGAAATAAAAAAAGAAAGAAAAAATGAAAAAGTTTATCATCTGCGCTTTTTGCGCACTCTGCGGCTTCACCACCGCATCGGCCCAGAAGTTTGGCCACTTGGACACACAGTCAATCATCCAGTCAATGCCTGAGTACACTGCTGCTACTACCGAGCTTGAAAAACTCGCCAAGCAGTATGAGGACGACCAGAAGGCTATGCAGGACGAGATGCAGAAGAAAGTAGCCGCATATGAGAAAGAGGCTGAGACTCTGCCAAAGAATATCAAGGATCGTCGTGAGCAGGAGCTGAACGAGCTCTACACTCGTTTGCAGGAGAGCGTGAAGTCTAATCAGACTGCTTTCCAGCAGGCTCAGCAGGAGAAGCTCCAGGCCATTCATGCTAAGCTGCTCGATGCTATCAAGGCCGTTGGCCAGGAGGGTGGCTATGTCTACATCATGGAGATGGGTGCCGGCATCCCTTATATCAGCACTACACTCTCTACCGACGTTACCGCTCAGGTGAAGGCTAAGCTGGGACTGAAGTAATCATTGACCATTGACCATTGAGGATTGAACATTGAGAGATATGAAAAGAATAGCTGTTATTGTTTTCACCTTGTTTGTAGGTGTTGTCGGTTATGCACAGAACGATACCGACACTTTAACTGTGTCTGAGACCTTGAATAATGTTCAACCCTCTGTGAACAATGTTCAACCCTCAGTGGTCAATGAAATTATCATCGGTTACCTGAGTTACGACTCTGCTTTGGTAGCCATGCCTGAGTATGCTATCGTCATGAAGAAGATGGCAGATACACGTACGGCATATAATGAGGAGATGAAACGTGTTGAGAATGAGTTCAACACCAAATACGAAGAATTTCTGGAAAACAGAAAGGATTACCCACGTACCATTCTTCTCAAGCGCCAGACGGAATTACAGGAGCTCTTGGAGCGCAATATAGCGTTCAAGAACGAGGGTCGAAATGACCTACGCAATCAAGAGAAGGAACTGATGGCACCGCTGCGTGCTCGCCTTAATGAGGTGGTGGCAGAAGTAGCTCGTGAGCAAGGTCTTATTATTGTTGTCAATACCGATGCTGATGCCTGTCCGTTCATCGAACCACAAATGAGTGTTGATTTGACCGAGGAAGTCATCAGACGGTTGATGGAATAAATATATGTAATATGGGACCCATAGGCATTTTCGACAGTGGCTATGGCGGATTAACCATTCTTGATGGCATCCGTCAGTTATTGCCGCAGTACGATTATCTGTATTTGGGCGATAATGCCCGCACACCCTATGGCACCCGTTCTTTTGATGTCGTCTACGAGTTTACGCGCCAAGCTGTAGAACGACTTTTTCACATGGGCTGCGAACTCATTATCCTTGGTTGTAATACGGCATCGGCAAAGGCCTTGCGCACCATTCAACAGGTGGATCTGCCGCGTATAGCTCCCGAGAAACGTGTGCTGGGCGTCATCCGACCTACAGCAGAGATTATCGGGCAACTGACAAAAAGCCGACATGTGGGCATCTTCGCAACAGAAGGTACGATAAAGAGTCAGAGTTATACACTTGAGATACAAAAGCTTTATCCCGATATCATCGTCACCGGTGTGGCATGTCCTTTCTGGGTGCCGCTGGTAGAGTATGGTGAGGTGGACTCTCCCGGAGCCGACTATTTCGTAAAGAAACGTATAGACCAGTTGCGAGATGCTGATCCGGCTATCGATGCCATCATCTTGGGCTGCACTCACTTTCCGTTGCTGATGCCCAAGATCTCGAAGTTTCTCGATCCGAGTGTTCAGGTGATTTCCCAGGGACAGTATGTTGCCAGTTCGCTCCGCGATTATCTGCAACGACATCCTGAGATAGATAGCCGCTGCACCCGCCATGCAACAACCCATTATCTGACTACCGAGAGTGCTGAGCGTTTTAAGGAACAGGCACAGATCTTCCTGCATGAGACCATCCAGGTAGAGAGCATCACCCTTGGATAATATGTTTTCATTATGGTATTGAATTATATCTGGATAGCGTTTTTCGTCATAGCCTTTGTCATAGCATTGGTGCGACTGGTGTTCATGGGCGACTTCGAGGTGTTTCCTGCTATGATGCAGTCCACGTTTGATTCGTCGAAGACGGCCTTTGAGATATCTCTCGGTCTGACAGGTGTCTTGGCCTTATGGCTCGGCATTATGAAGATTGGCGAACAGGGTGGGGTGGTCAATGCCTTAGCCCGTTGGCTCAGTCCGGTGTTTACGCGATTGTTCCCCGGCATTCCTAAAGGTCATCCCGTCACTGGCAGTATCTTTATGAATATCTCAGCCAATATGTTGGGACTTGATAATGCAGCCACACCGCTGGGACTGAAGGCGATGGAGCAGTTGAATGATATCAAGGAGAACAATATCAATGCGATGACGGGTGCCAGTGATGCCGAACGACAGCGGCTGCGCGAGACCGCTACCGATCCGATGATTATGTTTCTCGTGCTCAATACCAGCGGACTGACCATCGTGCCGATTGGTGTGATGGTCTATCGCGCCCAACAAGGTGCTGCCCAACCTACCGATATCTTCGTACCTATCCTTTTGGCGACGTTCTTCTCTACCTTGGCAGGTGTCATTGTCACTTCCCTTTTCCAGAAAATAAACCTGCTGAACCGCACGTTATTGCTGACGCTCGGTGGTGCAGCCCTTGCCGTATATGCCATCATCTGGGGCTTCATGCAGTTGGATAGCGTCACGATGGACCTTGTGTCCACTTCGGCTGCCAATATCCTGCTGATGACGATTATCATCTGTTTCATCTTAGCCGGTGTTATCAGGAAAGTCAACGTCTATGATGCCTTCATCGAAGGTGCGAAGGATGGCTTCTCAACAGCCGTCCGCATTATCCCATATCTCGTGGCAATCCTCGTTGGAATCGGCGTTTTTCGTGCTTCAGGAGCGATGGATATGCTCATCGACGGTATCCGGGCAACGGTAGCTGCCGTCGGTCTTAGCACCGACTTTGTAGAAGCTCTGCCCACGGCTATCATGAAACCGTTGTCGGGCAGTGGAGCACGCGGAATGATGGTCGATGCGATGCAGACCTATGGTGCCGACTCGTTCGTGGGACGTCTGTCTTGTATCTTCCAAGGTTCCACCGATACTACCTTTTATATATTAGCCGTTTACTTCGGTTCAGTAGGCATCCGTTATACGCGCCATGCTGTCACCTGCGGACTGCTGGCCGATCTTGCCGGCATGATAGCCGCTATAGGAATGGCCTATCTCTTCTTCTCCTAAAATCTAATTATTATGGCAAACTTACAATCACTGGCTAAAGACACTGCAATCTACGGACTGTCCAGTATCGTGGGCAGGTTCTTGAACTATCTGTTGGTGCCGCTCTACACCGCGAAGATCTCAGCTGACAGTGGTGGCTATGGCATCATCACCAATATGTATGCGTTGACAGCCCTCCTATTGGTGCTGCTCACCTTTGGCATGGAGACCACCTTCTTCCGTTTTGCCAATAAGGAGGGTGAAAACCCGAAGCGCGTCTTTTCTACCGCTTTAATCGGCGTCTCGTCGGCAGCCCTGTTGTTCGTTGTCATGGTACTGCTGTTTATCCAGCCTGTCAGTGCGTTCCTCGGTTATCAGGATCATCCGCAGTATGTATGGGTGATGGCGCTGACGGTGGCTATCGATGCTATCCGTGCTATCCCGTTTGTCTATCTGCGCCAGCAGAAGAAGGCATTGAAGTTTGCTGGTCTCCAACTGTTGAACATCGCCATCAACATCGTTCTCAATCTGGTTTACTATCTCTTGCTCGACGGTCATGATCCCGGTTATGCCTTCTATATCAATCTGGTGTGCTCCACCGTGGTGACACTCTGCCTGTGGCGTGAGCTTGCCGGATGTCGTGCCGGCTTCGACAGCCGACTGATGAAGCGGATGCTCAGTTACAGTTGGCCGTTGGTAGTCCTTGGTGTGGCAGGTATCCTCAATCAGGTGGCCGATAAGATTCTCTTCCCCTTCATCTATACCCAAGGCGATGCCAAGGTGCAACTGGGCATCTACGGTGCTGCTGTGAAGATTGCCATGATAATGGCGATGATCACGCAGGCCTTCCGCTATGCCTACGAACCCCTGGTCTTCGGTAAGAGCCGCGATAAGGATAATGACGACGTGCAGGCCTCGGCGATGAAGTATTTCTTGATTTTTACCCTTCTGGCGTTCCTCTGTGTGGTCGGTTGGCTCGACGTGCTGAAGCTAATCATCGGGCGCGGCTACTGGGATGGCCTGCGTGTCGTGCCCATTGTGATGGCTGCTGAGATAATGATGGGTGTCTATTTCAACTTGTCGTTCTGGTATAAGCTTGAAGACAAGACCTTCTGGGGTGCTGTCTTCTCGGGCATCGCCTGTGCAGTATTGATTCTTGCCAACGTCATCTTCGTGCCTAAGTACGGATATATCGCCTGTGCCTGGGCAGGCTTTGCAGGCTATGGCGTGGCAATGACGCTCAGCTACTTTGTGGGGCAGAAGTATCACCCCATCAAATATCCGATGCGCGACATTGCCCTCTACGTCGGACTGACGCTCGTCTTCTTCGTCGGTATGACGCGGGCACGCATGGATCTGCCGCAGTGGGCTTCGCTTTCACTCAACACGTTGATGATTATTCTTTTCGTGATGGTCATCGTCAAGCGCGACTTCCCGTTGCGCAGTCTGCCTCTTATCGGGAAATATTTCAAGTAATTAATTGTTTAATATATGAAAAAACTTATCTTATTCTTTTTACCATTCTACCTCTTTACCTCGCTGCCGACAAAGGCCGACGAGGGAATGTGGACGCTCTACAACCTACCCCAGGCTGTCTATGAGCAGATGAAGGCAGAGGGTTACGAACTGCCTTATGAGAAACTCTATCAGGCCGACGATGCCATTATGAAGTCGGTGGTCAACTTCTCTGGCTATTGCTCCGGTGTTGTGGTAAGCCCCGATGGCTTGGTCTTTACCAACCACCATTGTGGCTTCGAGGCTATTCGCTCCCATTCCACCGTCGAACACGACTATATGTTGAACGGTTTCTGCGCTCGCAACTATGCTGAGGAACTGCCAAATAAAAACATGTTCGTGTCGTTCATGGTGGAGCAGCGCGACATCACCGACCAGGTGTTGACACCTGAGTTCATGGCGATGAGCACATCGCAACAGGAACTATTCCTCGACTCGCTGCAGAATGCGATGTCAAAGGAAGTGAAAGAGAAGGACAAGACTCTTCGTTTGGAGATACTGCCGTTCTACGAGGGCAATAGCTACTATGCTACTGTTTATCGCGATTTCACCGACCTGCGACTGGTTTTCACCATCCCAAAGTCGATGGGTAAGTTCGGTGGCGAGACCGACAACTGGATGTGGCCGCGTCAGACCTGCGACTTCTCGGTGTTTCGTATCTATGCTGACCCCGAGACCAACGGACCCGCTGCTTATTCCGAGCGCAATGTACCCTACCATCCCGAACACTGGGCAAAGGTGTCTATGGATGGCTATCAGGAGGGCTCGTTCTCAATGACGATGGGCTACCCGGGCTCTACCAGCCGTTATCTGTCGAGCTATGGCATCCGTGAGCGCTACGTGCAGAACGCGGTGCGTGCTCAGGTGCGTGGCGTGAAACAAGAGGTGATGAAGCGCCACATGGATGCTTCCGAGGCTGTGCGTATCAAGTACGATTCCAAGTATGCTGGCTCTTCCAACTACTGGAAAAACTCTATCGGTATGAATAAATGTATCGATTCCATCGGACTCATTGGCCAGAAAGAGGCTTTCGAGGCAAAGTTGCGCCAATGGCAGGATAAAACGGGTTATCTGAAAGACGAACTCGACTTCCAGAAGATGGAGCAGCTCTATAAGGAGCGCATCAGTGTGATGGAGGCCTACATGACCTTTGCCGAGACCTTCTTCCGCAACGATGAACTGTCAGTACGTGCCTTCCGTATCCATAACGGTTCTAAGCCAGTGGGCAAGGGCAAACGCCAGCACGTGACGTTCAAGGACAACAGTGAGACCTGGGACTACGACACCGATCGCGAGATACTGGGTACACTGCTGAAGAATTTCCGTGAGAAGATGAGTGCACATCCCGACTTTATACCCGCCTTTTTTGCCGAAGTCATCGACAAACAGTATGGTGGTGACTGTCAGGCCTATGCCGATGCTCTCTATGCGAAGTCTCAGCTCCTGAAGAAGGGCGCACGCATTTATCCGTTGAAGAAGGCGTTCCTCACCGACCCGGGTGTTGCCTATGGCTTGGATCTGACCAACGTCTATCATCAATTCCGCGAGGCATTGATGAAAAACGGCGATTCCATCGCTGCACAAGAGCGTTATCTCTGTGCTGCTAAGTTGCGCATGGAGCAGGATATGCCGCTCTATAGTGATGCCAACTTCACCATGCGTCTCTCTTACGGTCAGGTGAAGGAGTATAACCTCGGCGGCAAGCCCTCGGGCTATTACACCACTGCTCAGTCGATGGTCGACAAGATGAAGACGGGCGATAAGGTGGAAGATTACCGCGTGGAACCGGTGATGATTGATCTGCTGTCGAGTATGACCGAACCGCAGGGCACGATGTGTCCCTCACCTTATATTGAACCGAAGAGCGGACAGATGCCACTCTGCTTCCTTACCACTAATGACATCACGGGTGGTAACTCCGGTTCACCGATGTTCGATGGTAAGAACCGTCTCATCGGACTGGCCTTCGATGGCAACTGGGATTCGCTCTCCAGTGATATCTTCTTCGACTCTCAACTCGCCCGTTGTATTGGTGTTGACATCCGTTATGTGGTCTTCATGATGGACCGCTGGGGCTACGCTTTCCGTTTGTTGAAGGAGATGGGACTGCGTTGATATGCATCGACTCATAGCGATTGCCACTGTTTGTGTCTGTTGGATGCTGGCACTTGGTCAGCGTCCAACAGATAAGTTGGCGCGCTATAGTCTTGATTTTACATTGTCACAGTCTGATTTCGTCGATTCTATTTCTATTGAGTGGAGTCACGGACAGGTCTTTCTGCCCGTTGAAATCAATGGAAAACGCTATCGGTTCTTGTTTGATACCGGTGCCGGACAGTCGCTCATTTTCGCTGACACGCCGCTGACGGGATGCACACCTGCCGGTCAGATTATTTCTGTCGATGCCATCGGCCGTCGTGACACGGTGCAGATGACCATCATGCCGCCCTTTACTTTAGGGAATACTACGTTTACTGGTTGTAAAGCCACTGTTCAACGTAGGGCTGTGCGTCGCAGTAATATCGATGGAATCATCGGTTTTGATATTATTGCTAAGGGACTTCAGGCAAAAATCGACGTTAATGCCGGCTACTTGATACTTAGTGACCGCAGGCATTTCTTTGACGCGGAAGGCGGTTACGAGACTCGCTATAAGTTAAACTATCACGTTCCTTATATCATTATAAACCCTTTTGCAAGGTATAAAGAGCCTACGCTCTTCGATACTGGCAGCCGACAGTTCTATGTCATCAATGCTCACCAACTGGATGGTGCGCTTGGTGGAGGTTCTCGTCTTCCCGGCCTTCGTGTAGATAGCCGTACCATCGGTCGCTATGCTATCGGCCATTCGGGTGCTGAACCCGAAGGTGTCGTGTCTTTCCTGACACTCGATGCGATGAAATGGGGCGATTTTATCTTTTCTGATGTCAGTGTGATGACCTCGCAAGGTGGTTCTCATCTGGGTGCTGCTGTCCTGAAATATGGGGCGGTGGTCTTCAACCCCTTGCGACGAAAGGTGTTTTTCCAACCTTATAACAATGTTGCCTTCTGTAACGTCAGTAACCAACCACTTGATATCGCTTTCATTGCCGAGAACGGACGTCCGATAGTAGGACTTGTTCGTGAGGGCAGCATTCCTTTTCAGGCGGGCTTGCGATCAGGCGACACCATACTTTCCATCGACAACCGACCAGTCACGTCTTTTCATCAGTTTATGGTCTGGCCTTTTTTGAAAGGACGCACCTATCAGTTTACAGTACGTTCGCGCGAAGGACAACTGCATCACGTAGACTGGGTTCGACTGCCCTGATATCTCGTTCCTTCCGATTGCAAAATGCGTTCAATCTGTTCTCATACAACGTAGCGAGTGACCGTATACTGCGGTGCGATTGTACGAATACTCCGTTCTCTCTTTACGTAAGTTCCGGAAACCTTGTACATAGGCTCCGGACACTTTGTCCGAAAAATAGCTATGCCTTTTTCCCTTTTTTCATAAAAAAAGTGTAACTTTGCAGTAACTTTTCCCTTACACAGTCGTCTTATAAAATAGAGAGGATGAAAAATATCAGTTTCCGCACCCACGTGTTGCCGCTGAAGAATGAGCTCTTCCGCCTGGCGTTGCGCATCACTCTCAACCGAGCTGATGCCGAGGACGTGGTGCAGGATACAATGATAAAAATCTGGAACCGCCGAGAGCAATGGCAAGAGATAGAGTCGATGGAGGCCTTCGCAATGACCATTTGCAAAAATCTGGCTCTCGACAAGATGAAAAAAGCGGAAAACCAGAATCCATCGCTCGATGAAGGGGCAGAGGCCGTAGACGACTCCTATCATGCTGATCCCGAGAAACAAATGGAGCAGCGCGACAGGGTGAACCTCGTGAAAAGACTGATGGAGACCCTACCTGTGAAACAGCGTATGTGCATGCAACTGCGGGATATTGAGGGGAAAAGCTATAAAGAGATAGCCGACATACTCGAGATTAACGAGCAACAGGTGAAAGTCAACATCTTTCGTGCCCGACAAACTATAAAACAGAAATTCAATGAAAATGAACAATATGGACTATAAGTATATCGAACAACTGCTGGAACGCTACTTCACTGCAGAGACGACACTGCAGGAGGAGCAGATTCTCAGGTCGTTCTTCTCACAGGAAGACAGCGAGATGCCTGAGAACCTGAGGCAGTATGCCCCGCTCTTTGAGGCTATGGTGCCCGAGGAGACACTGGACGATGACTTCGATGAACGACTGTTGGCAATGACCGAAGAGGCTCCCGTGGTAGAAGCCCGTGTCATCAGCCTCTCACAGCGCTTGCGTCCACTCTTCAGTGCAGCAGCAGTGGTGGCTATCCTGCTCACCCTCGCAGGTGCACTGAATCTTCAGTTGAAGTCGGAAACGGCTACCTCTGAGGATATCGTGATGGCCGATGTCAACGCACCGATGCCTGCCGGTCAACCTAATGTGGCCTTAGGACAGGATGAAGTGGTGATGCCTGCCGATACGATGAAGATTGACTCGGTAAGGGCTCAAATGTAACAGATTATTTTTTTCTATGCTTTCTCTATAAAATATCATTAAAACATTATTAAAACACTCCAGAAGCTGGGAAGCTTCGCATATAAAAGTTTTTTAGACAGAGACAGCCGGTCGTCGTGAGCAACCGGCTGTCTTCTTTATATCTGTCACCACCATCACCTCCACTGTCACCCATAACTTGTTGATTATCAGTGCCGGATGACAGAGTGAGGGTAGTGACAGAGAAAAATAAAACTATATGGGTAATACAGAAGGAATTACTGCCTGACGTGCTTCATCCAGAGGTTCAGTTGGTAGAGAGCGGGAAGGAGAATGAGTAGTGAGAAACCTACGGCTAGAAGAACGCGTGACTGACTGCCGAAGATGTCGACCAACTGCGTGTCGGGATTGGGGTAGAGGCGTGTGATGAAATAGGTGATGGTATTGTTGGCCCAGTGGAATGCAATGCCGGGAAGCACGCTGCCTGTACGCATGAAAAGCCATCCCAGCAATATGCCGGCAAGGAAGGCATGGGGCATCTGGTCGGGATTCATGTGAACAAGGGCGAAGAGAAGGGCCGACACCACAATCATCAGCCATCGCTGCGAAGGGCGCCATCTCAACAGTGCACGCAAGATGGCACCACGGAAAACCAATTCCTCGGCCACAGGCGCCAACAGGCAGATGACGAAATAACCGCCACGAGTACCCACTATCTCATAGATCTGCGCCTCGGCTTCACGGCTAAACTGCTGGATAGATGCTGGCCATTCGGGAAGCAGGTCCTGCAGGAAGACCGAAGGGATAATGGTGCCGAAAGCTGCCACTACACACCACAACAACACCATCCAGGGACGGCTCTTGATATACGACATCGAGACCTCGGTCCATTTCAGACTCAGAAACAGGATGATTGTTGCGATGGAAAATACTGACATAGTGATAATCTGTGTCATCACCTCTGACAGGGTAGGGAAAAACCCTTCTACCAAGCCTACCAAAAGACCGGTTGCCAACTGGATGCACAGGAATACAAAGGTATAAAGGAGTGCTCTCTTCATTGTGCGTTTAATATTTGAATAACTCGTTGTTTGTCTTCATTCATCTGACTGACAAGGGCATCGGCATCGGGAAAAGCTCGCTCCTCACGAAGACGGGCGACAAAACTCACCGTGACCTTTTTATTATATAGATCTCCGTCATATTCCAGCAGATGAACCTCTAAGGTCGTGTGGTGCCCTTCAAACGTGGGACGACGACCTATGTTCATCATGCCGCCATAGTACTTGTCATCACCCTCAATGCTGACAGTGACGGCATAGACACCACCCTTGGGTATCAGTTTGCAGACGTCAGCAGCCTCGATATTGGCTGTAGGGAAACCCAACTGACGGCCTATCTGCTTACCGTGAACTACACGTCCACTCAGACTGTAGGGATAGCCCAAGCATAGTGCCGCCTCCTCTACCTCGCCTTCCTGCAAAAGCCTGCGGATACGCGAAGAACTCACGTTGCTGTCGTTCACAGCCAAAGCCTTGCCACCTACCACTTCAATGCCCAGCTCACGGCCAAAGCGAACATAGTCTTCAAAGCCCTCGGCACGATTGTGACCAAAGCGGTTGTCGTAACCCGTCAGCAGACAACCCACATTCAACCGTTTCTTCAGTATCTCTTCCATGAAGTCATGGGCTGACAACTGCGACATAGCCAAGTCGAAATCAAGCACCTCCACACGGTCGACACCTGTTCTCAGCAGTAACTCACGCTTCTCGTCGAGCGTAGAGAGCAACTGCGGCTGCCACTCCTGCTGCAACACCTGGCGAGGATGGCGGGCAAATGTGATGACCATCGAGCACATCTGCCGCTCACACGCTATACCGCGCAGCGAGTCTATCAGAAACCGGTGTCCCCGATGAACACCATCGAAGAAACCGATGGTTGCAGCATATCTTACCTTCTCTTGCATCTCGTTTACCCTTAGGCGCTGCAAAGGTACTCATTTTATTTGAGAATGAAACGTTGCACCTTTCAGATTTAATATACTTTGATAATTACATACCTCCGTAAAACGTTAAATAACTTTAATCAGAAGCCACTTCTTAATCCTTAATTCTTCATTCTTAATTAAAATCACTACCTTTGCACCCGCATTTATGCATCGGACTTGTAGCTCAGTTGGTTAGAGCAACAGACTCATAATCTGGAGGTCCCAGGTTCAAGCCCTGGCTGGTCCACACTGAAAATCAAGCACTTACGAGTTTCTCGCAAGTGCTTTTTTCATGTCTGCGTAAACATTTTGTTTCAGTATCCCCTTTTGTGTCACAAATAGTCACAGAGATTCTGCGACATTCAAAAAAACTAGCTATAAGAAGAACTTTCAGAACTTGATCACTAGGATGGTCATCTGCTTGACCACCAGCATAACCACCAACAATACTGTTTGTTTGCTAATGACAGAGACGGAATAATGCCATTTGAGAAACACAAACGGTGATGATTCGACTATAAATTCGTTATAAAAGCATAAAAAGAAAGCCATTATCATGGCTATTCCGAAAATTGTTAATACCTTTGCGTTGAACTTAAACAAAATTACAATGGACGATTTGAATCGATTAAAGGTTGTACTGGTTGAACAGAAGAAAACTGGCAAATGGCTTGCAGAGCAACTTGGTGTTAGCACTACAACTACAAGCCGATGGTGTTCAAATGCATCACAGCCAGACCTTCAAACACTAAGCAAGATAGCAAAGGTTCTTAATGTCAATATAAAGGACTTGTTAGTGGATAACGATGAATGAGATATTTTAAACCCATCGAAATCGAGGGGTTTAGAGCTATATAAAAATAGAATGACTAAAGTAGAAACATATACATCAAAAGGAGAAAACCTGATAAGGAGGGTTGAACTGAGAGACGGTACTTTTATCGAAAGCACCGTCAAAGGATTATCGGTCCATAATCAGCCGGTAACATCTGATGATTACGATATAGCATGGTTGAAAAGCAAGGAACAACCAACAGCCCCCAAGTGGAGAGATGAAATCAGAATGGTTGACTTGTTCTCTGGCACCGGCCCCATGACTCTCGGGATTGTCGAAGCAGGTAGAGCCACGGGCATCAACGTTGTGCCAGTTTTTGCCATTGATTTTGAAAAAAACGCCGCAATGAACTACTCCTACAACTTTCCAAAATGCAATGTTGTGAATGACGACATACTGAAATTTGTTGACGGAGAACTTGGCGAGCCCACCACTCAAGCCGAAACTGACACACTGAACATGGTTGGTCATGTTGATATGGTGATTGGTGGACCACCTTGTCAAGGGCACAGCGATTTGAACAACCACACACGTAGGGATGATCCAAGAAATCAGCTCATCTTCCGAGTGGTAAGATTTGTGGAATTGACAAGACCCCGCTTCGTGATTATTGAAAACGTGCAGGGTATTAGGCATGACAAAAACCATGTATTGCAAACAGCCGAGTCATATCTTGAACGCTTGGGCTATCATTTGCATGAGAATCTGCTTATGGCATCAAAATTTGGCGTCGCCCAAAATCGTAGAAGATTTATTCTTGTTGCCACACTTGATGACAAGGAATTTGACTTGAATCAGTACGAACGAGAAAATGTTAATGGTGTTTGGTGGGCAATAAGGGATTTAGCTCAAAATGACGAGAAAGATATTTTCAATACTTCCGCAAAACATTCGCCCACAAACCAACAGAGAATAAACTATCTGTTTGACAACAATATTTACGAGTTGCCATATCAGTTAAGACCAGAATGCCAGAGAAGCGAGAACAATAGATACACGTCAGTGTATAGCAGAATGTTTCCAGACAAGCCAGCTCCAACTATTACGAGCGGATTTGGCTCGATAGGCCAAGGAAGATTTGGTCATCCTTTCGAAAGACGAACGATGACCCCTCATGAAGCTGCACGTGTGCAGTTCATTCCTGACTTCTTCAAATTCTCGGGGGAATTAAATCGTGTTGCTTTGCAGAAAATGATAGGTAATGCCGTTCCTCCAAAATTGACATATATAATCGGATTAGAACTTTTCAGATGAATACAATAGGATTATTTGCAGGCATTGGCGGCATTGAACATGGCTTGGCAGAAGGAGGTATGACCACCGTTCAGCTGTGTGAAATCATGCCTGAAGCACGATGTGTTTTGCAACATCATTATCCCGACATTCGTATTGATGAGGATGTAACTCAATTACTGGATCTCGCACCAGCTGATTTGTTAGCCGGGGGATTCCCTTGCCAGAATCTAAGCATTGCGGGGAACAAAATTGGAATAAAAGGTGAACAATCGTCTTTGGTAAACGAAATATTCCGTCTTATTGAGAACAACAGACATCCACACTTTGTCCTTATAGAGAATGTCGCAAACATTATATCTTTAAGAAAAGGTGAGGCTATCGATTTAATAACTACAAGATTATCTAAATTGGGGTATGAGTGGGCTTACAGACTTGTTGATCCTCGTTCTTTTGGAATACCCCAAAGACGCCCAAGATTCATTTTTCTTGCTTCAGACATAATTCATCCAAAGGATATTTTATTTCCACTTGACGAAGATGTCGATGCCACCATTGATGACAAACTCAATAATGACATTGCAGAGACTGGAGCGTATGGGTTTTATTGGACGGAAGGAAAAATTGGCATTGGCTGGGCGAAAGATTCCATACCACCTTTAAAATGTGGTTCTTCATTAGGACTCCCCTCCTCACCAGCCGTTTGGGATATACATAACAACTTCTTTGGCACTCCTACCATAGAAGATGCAGAGAGGCTTCAGGGCTTTCCTGAAGATTGGACTGGTGTGTTGGTGCAAAATGGATTTAAAGGCAACAAGAGATGGAAGTTAGTTGGCAATGCCGTCAATACCAAGGTTTCAAATTGGGTAGGTAACAGGCTTGAACATGGGATTGTTGAAAGACTTCCAGAAGAGAGACTGTTTCACACAAAACTCAAATCGTGGCCCAAGGCAGCAATAAGTTACAAAGGAGGAGTTATGGGTGTAAGAGCAAGTTTTTACCCCAATGGTATTAACTATGTCCCAATTTTGGAATTTCTCAATCATCCTATGATCCCTCTTTCTTTAAAAGCCACTTTAGGATTCGAAAAAAGGGTGTTGGAAAGTGAACTCATTAAATATCCTAATGCATTCAAGCAATCAATAAAAACATATTTAAGAAATCAGTACGACTATGTTAGATAAAATGAATGAGTTGTATCAGCAAATGATACAGAATTACGATGGTGGCCTTAGCAATACTTCCACCAAAAAGTTTGATGGAATAGTGTCATCAATTGCAGGAATGCTTGGTATTCCTGAAAACGAAGTATATGCTACAGGTTCAGGATCGCGCCCAGGAAATCTTGAAGTCAGATTGTCTCAAGGTGTAAGAGCAACCACTCATACAACAGTAGGTCTGGGATTCATTGTCGATGAAAAAAATACACCAGAAAATGTCGCTAAACTGACAAATAGTGCATTAGTGACATGTAAAAAGTTCCTTGGAAGAGGGAAGGCCCACTATGACAACATAGTCATTCTGGTAGAAAGTAATGGAATGATAGAGGCTTCTGGAATCATTTGTCAGAAGCGCACTGCTATCACGGAAAAACTTATACAAGAACTGAAAGTTACCAACATTCAAGTAATATCTTCTGTAAATAATACCACTCTATTTTCAAGCATATCTCAGTCTAACCTACAATATCTTTCTGCTCTCCGCACAAAACCTTTTATGCTTTTGGCCGGTATCTCGGGCACAGGTAAAAGCCGCATTGTCAGGAAACTTGCACAAGCAAGTGTAACAGAAGAACTACAAAAGAAGTATGACCCCAAGTCTGTTGAAAATGGCTTTGATAGATGGCAGCTTCATAAACCTGCAAACTTTGAACTTATTCAGGTAAAACCAAATTGGCACAACTCTTTGGAAGTAGTTGGCTATAAGTCTAATATAGGAGGTCCTCATTACGAATTCACACCATTTGTAGAGTTCGTTGCGAGAGCTTGGAAGCATCAGGATATACCTTTCTTCTTGTGTCTTGACGAAATGAACTTGGCTCCTGTTGAGCAATACTTCGCCGAGTTCCTGAGTGCGATTGAAAGTCGTTCGATTGAAAATGGCGAATATGAGACAGATCCTATTATCAAACCATTTTCAGAGTTCGATACTAGAGATGATAATGGCAATGTGACTGACAAGTTAAGCGACAGGATGATAGCTAAGCTTGTCGGAAAATTAGATACACAAACGAAATCTGATTTAGCTGACCGATTCCGCACAAAAGGATTGACTTTGCCCAAGAATTTGTTAGTCCTTGGTACTGTCAATATGGATGAAACGACATTCTCGTTCTCTCGCAAGGTGCTTGACCGAGCAATGTCTATTGTGATGAACGATGTAGAGTATGACAAGTTCTTTACGGGTGAGACAGAAAAAGACATGGCTGAGTTTGATGATGCCACAAAGGAACTTCTCATAGACCGTCCAATACGTGGACTTGAAGCTGAGGATAATGGTGCAGAGCAAGTAGAACAATATCTTACAGCAATCAATGAGGTGCTGAATGGCACTCCTTTCAAACTTGGCTATCGTGCAGCAAATGAAGCATTGCTTTATGTGAGTGCAGCGCATCAATTTGAAGGCAGTATTGACGTTAATGCAGCACTTGATGAGTTCACGATGATGAAAATACTTTCACGTATTGAGGGAGACAAACGTTCAATAGGACATTTGCTGGATGACTTGCAACGTGTTATCAATGATAGCTATCCTTCATCGAACAAAAAGTTAGTTCAAATGGCTAAAACTCTTCAAAACAAGCAATTTGTTTCTTACTGGACATAATGGCGAATAACGGCTTAATAGAACATTTTGAAGTCCGTAATCAGGACATTACTCTGTGTTTCACTTGCCCCAACTATGGCAAGAGAATAAGGGAATGTGTGTCTAATTTGATGATTGATGAAACCCAATCAGAGACATTGGCACGCAAAAGGGCTTACTATGGTCAGACATCAGAAGGTGTGGCATTCAGGAAAGGTATTTTTTTTTCGGACAGTGAAGATGGGTGGGTTCATGAAGATGAGACAACAGAATGGGATGCCTTTTTCTTTGAGAACACAGACTATCCGTTACATGTAAAAGCCAACAATGAAAGCATTAGGCTATTAAGGCTGACAATTGGCAAAGAGCAGAGTGAGCATGTGTCTGCTGAGGATGCAATTATTTTTGGTTCTATTAACTATAAAAATCAGGTAGGCAGGACAGATATAAAAGTCCTGTATGAAAAGGAGGGAAAAGAAGAAACACTTTCTTTCACAACAGAAGTCCTTAGTTACAAGATGGACTATAGGACTGATTTGCGCAATGTGATTCGTGATATTGAGGAAGAGTTTGCCATGCTTAGCTACTCGTTTCTCAAAGAAACATATCTCACGTTCCGCCCAGATGACAAAGAAGCAACCGATTTGATTTGGTGGCAGATTTTTAGAAGCTGTTTCGATAAAATAACAGAGGCATCTCGTCTCATCATCAACAACCCTAAACGAAGGCTGCAAACATCTGTGCGTTATGAACGTGCAGAGAGGATGCCTTATATGCCAGCTGATCTGGAAAATGAGTACGAGGAGTTTAAAGATGAGCCTTCACATCTTTACAGAATGGAGGAAATGTATCTCAGCAAAGACACTGTTGAGAATAGATTCTTGAAATACGCACTTAACAATATTGCTGATAGATTCAAGCATGTTCGCAAAAACGTGATGAAAGTCTTAAAGGCTGATAACGTGGATATGCTTAAGCAAATATGGCAAATGGATGAAGAATTGACAGCTTTGTCAAATGACCCATTCTTCCGAGGTATTGGAACCTTCAAAGGATTTACACAGGATTCTTTGGTGATGAAACAAGCTGCTGGCTATAGAGAAATCTATGAACAATGGATAATCCTACAATGTGGCTACGATTTGCAGGATGGTATTATGCAGCTTGAAGTTAAAGACATATCAGAACTATATGAGATTTGGTGTTTCATCAAGGTCAAGAATATCGTACAGCACATTTTGCGTAATACAGCGACAGCAAGTGTGGATGGGAGTAAGATAGAGGGAGACTTTATTAAGGCCTTAATTCAGGGAAGTAAATCAGAAGTGGTATTCTTGGATAACGAAAAACCTGATGTTCAATTAGCATCTGTAATGTATAATGCCACGACAGATGACGAAGAGCATTTGCCCGATGAAACAGCTGTAAGCCAAAATACAGACATCGCAGAGACTACATCGAAAACAACAGAGCAAAGACCTGATATTGTTCTTCGTTTAAGTAAAACTAACGATAAAATACAATACACTTATCTCTTTGATGCGAAGTATCGAATTCGTGATACATCCATTCCTGCAAAGAATGGTGTAGAAGTCCCTCCTGTTGATGCCATCAATCAGCTGCATAGGTATCGTGATGCCATTTACTATACCAATGCTCATGATGAGAAACTAAAACGTGAGGTAATAGGTGGCTATGTGCTTTATCCTGGCAATCTGACTAAAGATGAATTCACTGGATCCTATTATCATAGGAGTGTTGATGAAGTCAATATAGGTGCTTACCCTTTGAAACCTGGCGGACACTGGAATCACCTCTACAACGAGGAAGGTATGTACAATGACCTACTTCTCGACCCCACTTCTTCTGAAGATGTCCTCTATGAACAGATTAAGAAATGGATAATGGATGAAGATGCAAAACAAACACTTTTGCAGAAAGCTATACCTCAGAAAGGTCTGGAGTATATGATTGAAAGGACTAGCACAGCTATGGATAGCGACCTTGTACTTGTTGGCTGTCTTCGTAGCAAGAGCCATCGAGACTGGGTTCTCACCAATGGAAAATATAATATTCGTCTTGACATGGGCAACGATTCCATTGAAGGTGCGATAAAGCCAACAAAAGATTTCATGAATGTATCGCATGTCTTGTTATACAATGAAGACGCCAATACGGTTGACCATTTCTTTGATGTGCATAATCCAGTAAATGAAATACCAGAGACGTATGGATATGGCAAGTTGAAAGAGTTAGCATATCCATTTAATGTCAATAGAAACCCACAGACGACATACGAACAGAGAGCTGAAAAGAAATACGGACAAAGGGCATACCTTATATATAATATAGAGACGGTTCCAGTAGAATTCCAAAACCAACAAGTTGTTGACATGGCTGCTTTGTTGGAAAAGTATATAGATGAGGATACTCCAACAGGAACCCCTTTCGTAATTTCAATGCGAGAATTAATGGAGTTTTTTATCAAAAAGTAATGTGGTATCATGAATATAAAATCAATAACAATAGATAATGTCAGGGGCTTTGAGCACTGGACTCTTGAGCAAGCGATTCTTCCAAATAGAGCCGAGCAAGAAAGGCCACGCACGTTCTTGCTATTGTTAATGGAATTGTGGAAGAAGTCTATAATCCTGTAGATTGGAAATATGCTGAAGATCCTAAACACATTGGAAGGTGTGAGTTTCTGGGAGTTGAAGACGAACATACAACATACATTGGGAAAGACGTAACAGCTTTCTATGGCAAAAGCGAGAATCCTGTGAAGTACATAAATATGTGACAATATCAAACAGAACAAAATTGTTATAAATATATGGCACTTACAATAGATGAACTGAAGGAACTGATACAAACTGACGAGCATCGTCAGTTGGAACTGAAGAAAACCACTGGTGAACTGAAGGATGGTATGCATTCTGCTTGTGCCTTCTTAAATACAGAAGGTGGTTGGCTTATCTTCGGTGTTGCTCCAAAATCATTGAAGATTCAGGGCCAGCAGGTTACTGACAACACCCAACGTGAGATTGCCCAGGCTCTGAGTTACATGGAGCCACAGGTTGATGTTCGGGTAGAGTATATTGATGTTCCAGATCATCCAGACAACAAAGTGATTGCCATGCACTTTGATGGATGGGCATGGGGCATGGTGCCTTATACTTATCATGGTTGTCCTTACTACAAGGTGGAGAGTACAACGAAGGAGATGCCACGCGACATGTATGAAGAGCGGTTACGTAGAAGTAAGCCAGACATGTTCGCATGGGAAAGACAACCATCGGAGTTTACGGATATCAGTTCATTGGACGAGAAACTGATACGTGGTGTTGTTCGTCTTGGTGTTGAAAGAGGTAGATTGTCAGAACTGGCTCTTACTGAATCCATCGGAGATGTGTTGGGTAAATGGAAGTTGACCACTGGTGAAAGACCTCTGAATGCCGCAACTGCACTCTTTACGAAAGATACAGGCATGTATACGCAGTTTACTATGCGTCTGGCTTGTTTCCAAGGAACTGACAAGAATGAGTTTATCGACAATCAGCGAGTGGAAGGGAACATCTTTGTGCTGCTCAACGAGGCCATGAACTTCTTCCGCAAGCACCTGAATATGCACGGAAAGATAGTCGGACTGGTTCGTGATGAATATCTGGAGGTTCCTGCCGAAGCTCTGCGTGAAGTGGTATTGAATGCCCTTTGCCATCGTCAGTATGAACGATATAATCTGACCATAGGTATTGCCATCTATGACGACCGCATCGAAATTGAGAATCCTGGCATTCTGCCTCCACAGATTACACCAGAGAACATCCTTCAGCCGCATATCTCATATCCATACAATCCACTTATAGCTAATGTGCTATATAGTACAACCTATATTGAGAACTGGGGTTCGGGTGTGAAACGCATCATGGAGGCTTGCCAAAAAAGAGGTGTAGCAGCACCTACTTGGAGTATTAATGGCGGTTTTGTTGTGGTAACATTCATGAGACCTGCAAAGGGTGTTACTCAAGATGTTACTCAAGGTGTTACTCAAGGTGTTACTCAAGAAGATTCTCTTGATAGAAAAATAGAGAATGCAATTAAAGAAAACCTTAAGGTTACCACAGAAGATTTGGCAAAACAATTCGGGGTTACTTCAATGACCATCAAGCGACACTTAGCAAAAATGCCATATATCCGTTATGTTGGTAGTGGCTATAGCGGTCATTGGGAGGTACTTGACAAAGAATAAAACCACCGTCGCGATTTGTGACAGTGGCTTCAACTTGATTACATTCCATAAAGTTGTGCTATCAGCATAGCTATGCCCCCCAACACCACGGAGATGCCAATGGTGAAGAAAAACCAGACGAACGCGTAGTGACCGAGATAGCAGCCATCCTTCTGGTATCAAGCCGTCAAAGAACGGGAATAGCACGGGACTGACAAAAGCCTCCGCCTGTAATGGTAGTGTCAGACTCACAGGCTGCGCATCCTCACGCCCTTTGAAAAGGCTTCTGAACAAGTCCACTTTCTCCTGAAGAGACAAATTTTGCATTGCCGTCGGTTTCTTTTCTGTGGGCGTGACATCTTCGCCAAGCTTTTTTCTAAGCTCGGTATTCTCGGCTTCCAATTCTTTTATTCGTTCAAGAAGCTGCTGACGTTCTATTAACCACTCATGTTGCTGCATAGATTCTTTAATTGCCACAATATGGATATTGTGCCTTAAAGCCCAGTAAGGTCAAACTTATATACTTTCTCTTCTGCCTGGGTTTGTTCGAAAAAGGTTATCATGTAGATGGGATAGTAAATAACTCTCCCCTTTGTCTGGACATTCTCTTGACAGAACACATAAGCCATTGGTACAGCATATTCTTCATTCTCCATCACGTTAGAAAGTGCATTATGCCGTTCATAGTCCTTACCTGACTTGACCTCTATCGGCAGCATGTTACCAACATACTCTACCACAAAGTCCAACTCTCCTTGTTTCTTGCTGTTGAAGTAGTAAAGTGAATGTTGCTGTGCTTCAGAGAAACCATGAGCATACAGTTCTTGGGCAACAAGGTTTTCAAAAACAGAGCCAAAGTTGATGTTTGGATTCGGACTGAGCAATCTGGCTTGTATGTTTCCCCCGTACATAGCAGCAAGCAACCCTACATCGTTGAGAAAGAGTTTGAACAGATTTCGCTGCTTGTTCAATAGCAAAGGTACTCGTGGCTCCTCGACATTGTATGCAGGGATAGCCACCCCCGCATCCCTTAGCCATAAAAAACTGTCCTCGTATTTGCTGAATCGTGCCTTTTCGTTCAGCTCTTTGAGGATAAAGCGTTTGTTTTTTGCATTCAGTTCAGAGGGTATTAGGTCGTAGATTTCTTCTATCTGCAACTTATGGTCATGGTCGTATTGGGTGATATCCCTCTTGTAGGTGCGAATGATTCCGCGCTGTTCTTCATACACTCTGCGGAGATTGTTAGTGTCAAGGTACTTTTGAACAGCCGCGGGCATTCCACCGACGATAAGATATAGACGAATGGCCTCCAACATTCTCTTGTGAATAAATTCATCAACAGGTCTCTTCTCCTCAAAACACGTTCGCAAATGGCTAATGACATCTATGCCAATACCAATTGCCTCAAAGAACTCCATCAGGTCAAGAGGATACATTTCTATCTCATCCATGTACCCCACGGGGACACTACGCAGGTCATCCAACTCAACACCAAGTAAAGAGCCACTCATCACATACTTGTAACTGCCCTCGTCCACAAGGAACTTGATTGCTGTTACTATCTCCTTGCACTCCTGTACTTCATCGAAGAAAATCAATGTTTTCCCGGGAACCAATGGCTTTTTAGTGAAGGCAGACAGTCGCAAAAGCAAATCTTTTGCTCCCTTCTGCTCACTGAACAGTTCAATGGCATCGGGCTGTTCTACGAAATTGATTTCAACAACATTGTCAAAACACTCCTTACCGACCTTCCTAATGGAAAAGGTCTTGCCAACTTGTCTGGCTCCTGTTACCAACAGAGAACGCCTGTCGTTGAGTATAAAGTTGCGTATTAGCTCGTCAGCTTTGCGTTTTACCATATCAAATAAACTTTGTGGGTACAAAGGTACAATTTTTTGCTTAAACACAAGCATGGATTGCAAATAAATTACACTTTTCCAAGGCAATTTAATGTATTTTATTACACTTTTCCAAGGTTGTAATAGTATAGAATATACATTTATCCAAGATTAGGATGGTTTTTCAGCCGTATGGCCTTCACATTGTGAGCTAAACTGACCTGCTTGGTTTCACCTTTCTTCAACTTCTGGGTTACTTCCTTCTATTGGCTCTTTGAATAGCGGGCCTTGTCGATGCTTGCACCGATGAGGGCTTCAACGCATCGTCTTCCGATAAGCTTCTCCCAATAAGGGCTTTCAGGTTTCAGAAAAGTCTCACTCATTAAGACGAATACATTGAATTGTTAAATACGGAATAAAAACGCGCTTATTCCGCTAAAACTAACCATTTGGTGAACTCCATAGCGGAATAAGCGGTGATTTGTGAGTGAAATTGCATATATGTCACTTCTCCAACCCATTTGTTAAGAACCTCCTGAGATGAAGATGGGTTATGCCATTGTCATCAGATTTGGTAACCAATGGTGTCATAGAGATGACATATTTGGGATAGTTGTCCTTGATGGCACGAAGGTTGCCAAACTCACGCTCATATGTCTTATCGTCGGCTATGATATAAGAAGCCTGAACATAGATTCTTTCGCCTTTTGGCTTGGTACATACAAAGTCAATCTCACCAGCCTGAAGTTGTCCGACCATTACTTCATAGCCCAGACGAACAAGGTGATTATAGATGATATTTTCTATCACCTTTTCAATATCTCTCTCACGCGAACCACCTACAAGGGCATTACGAATACCATTGTCTTCAAAATAGAATTTATCGTTGCTCTCAAATATCTTCCGTCCGTGGATGTCATACCTGTTCACCTTGTGGATCATGTATGATTCGCACAGATACTTAGCATAATTGATAATAACAGTGGAGGTAATGTTCTCTCCTTGCGACCGCATGTACTTTGCGATGCTGTTGGCTGAGATGATTTTCCCCGCGTTGTCAGCAAGGAAATGCACAAGGTTTTCCAGAAAAGGAACATTGCGGATATTATTCCGCTTGATCACATCTTTCAGCAGTACGGTGCTATATACATCCATCTGGTATTCCCGTGCATCCTGTTCGTCGAGTCCTATCTTTTTCAAACCAGGTAATCCGCCAAACTGAATATACTTTGCCAACGTATCATCGCTATCGGGCAACTCATGGAACTCCATGAATTCCTCGTAGCTTAGTGCCTGGACATAGACTTCTTTGTAGCGACCACCTATTTTGTTGGCCAAATCACCACTGAGCATGTTGGAGTTTGAGCCTGTCACGATGATTTCAATATCAGGCTCCTCATAATAACTGCGAATACTGTTTTCAAAACCTTCTATATCCTGAACTTCATCTATCAAGATGTAGTTGGTCTTTGTCTTGTCTCGCCGTTCATCAATATAGGCATTCAAGTCCCGGTCGGTCTGAATGTCGGCAAACTCATGTTTCTCTTTGTCAATGAAGATAATGTTTGCATGAATATCTTCTGCAACTTGATCCCTAAAGAGGCGTAGGGTGTAGCTCTTTCCAACACGACGTTGACCGACGATGATAATGATGGTGTCCTTACCAAGATGCTTAGCTATCTTGTCAAGATAACTTTGTCTAACGATTGCTTTCATATCTTTTATAGATGAAATTTGCTGCAAAGATAGTAATTTTATCTTTTATAAAAGGCAAAATCTATAGATTTTTAACTTTTGTGTTGTATAAAATGCGTCATATGCCCTAAAACCCATCCTAATCTAAGGTGTTTTCATGCTTCTTACACTTTTCCAAGACGGAATAAGCCAACTCGGGCAGACCCGACACTATCTTCATCCTTTTTGTTTTGGCGATATTCCTCCCAAATTTTATAGATGCTGGAATCTCCGTTCTCCCTTCCCTGATAGAGGTCTTGAAGTCGTTTAATGGAGAAACGCCCTTCATCTACAAGTTGGTTGGTCATATCCTTGATTTTCTCCATTAAGGCTTTCAGATCATTCCGTTCTGCCAGTTGGATTCTTCTACCTGTTTTCTCATAATCGCAGAGTTGAATTCACTCTTCCATCGTGTATTTCTCGCCAAGTCTGAGAAAAGCCTTCTTCCCTTCATGCACGATTCTTACAACAACTGGTAAGGGCTGACTATAATCGCCAGCCTTACGGATGTCAAGCGTCAATGAACCAAAAACACTTCCATTGGAAGATGTGAATTTGGCCAAACATTTCTCGCCTCGGCTGCT
>Ga0310697_10000786_pt1 | contig 40423 bp, 35 predicted proteins | sample 172DNAGHGlowgp2_FD_203883 | JGI IMG/M metagenome (GOLD analysis project Ga0310697, IMG submission 203883) | Sheep rumen microbial communities from Palmerston North, Manawatu-Wanganui, New Zealand - 1728 DNA GHGlow gp2 (v2) (version 2) | ecosystem: Host-associated > Mammals > Digestive system >...
CGCGAGATGCTGATTGAGAAGGCTGACCTCGAGGAGGAGACCGTTGACCACGTTATTGAGGTACTGAAGGCCGAGTTTGAGTAAATAGTAAATTGTAAATCGTCAAATTGTAAATTGATAGAATGGGTGTCAGATTAAATAAAGTATTATCAGAACTGAATATAGGACTTCAAACGGCAGTTGATTTCCTTAAGAAGAAGAGCAGTTTGGGCGAGATTCGCGACGACGCGACGACCAACACCAAGATTTCCGACGAACAGTATCAGGCACTGGTCGATGAGTTCAGTACCGACAAGGCTGTGAAGACTCAGGCCGATATGATGTTCACCAAGAAGGTCAAGGAAAAGAAGGTCGAGAAAGCTGAAAAGGTCGAGAAAGCAGTCACCAAGACAGAAGAGATGCTGGAACAGCGCACTGGCTTGAAGACGCTGGGCAAGATTGACCTCTCTCAGGTTGGCAAACCCAAGCCTGCCCCTGCTCAGGAACCAGTGAAGGGACCAGAGCCCACCCCCGTGGCTACTGCCGAAAGCCCCGTGGAAGTAGAAAAGGAAGAAGAGCCTGAGGCACCTGTTGCCAAGCCTGTCGAACAACCCGAGCCCGTGGTCGTTGAGAACGACGCAGACAAGGAGACTGTAGACGAAGAGCCCACAGCCACCAGCAACGAGCCGGCACTGGCCAAGACCCCTGGCGACTTCATGAAACCTGCCACCCAGCTGAATGTGGTAGGCAAGATAGACCTTGACTCACTCAACCAGAGCACGCGTCCTAAGAAGAAGTCTAAGGAGGAGCGTCGCAAGGAGCGTGAGGAGAAGGCCGCTGGCGAGCGCCGCAAGCGTGAGCGTATCCGTACCGACAAGGTGGATATTGAGGCTGCTGCTAAGCAAGCCAACCAGCAGGGCAAGAACAAGAACAAGGACAACCGTCAGCAGCAAAGCAACAACCAGCAGCAGGGTCAGGGCAAGAAGAACAAGAAGAACCGCCCCGTCCAGAAGCAGCTGGAGGTAGATGACGAGGCAGTAGCACGCCAGGTTAAGGAGACCTTGGCTCGTCTCACCTCTAAGAACCAGAACAAGAAGGGTGCCAAGTATCGTCGTGAGAAGCGTGACGCTGTCGCTGAGCGCATGAGCGAAGAGATGGCAGCAGAGGCAGCACAGAGCAAGGTGCTGAAGCTCACCGAGTTTGTGACGGTTTCTGAGTTGGCTACCATGATGAATGTGGGTGTCAACCAGGTCATCGGTACCTGTATGTCTATCGGCATCATGGTGTCTATCAACCAGCGCCTGGATGCTGAGACCATCAATATCGTGGCTGACGAGTTCGGCTTCACCACCGAATATGTCTCTGCCGAGGTACAGAATGCCATCACAGAAGAGGAGGATGACGAGAACGACCTCGTTACACGCGCTCCTATCGTAACGGTGATGGGTCACGTAGACCATGGTAAGACCTCGCTGCTCGACCACATCCGTAACACGAATGTCATTGCCGGTGAGGCTGGTGGTATTACCCAGCACATCGGTGCCTATAATGTGAAGCTGAAGGACGGTCATAGCATCACCTTCCTCGATACCCCTGGTCACGAGGCCTTCACGGCTATGCGTGCCCGTGGTGCTCAGGTGACGGATATCGCTATCATCATCGTGGCAGCTGACGACTCAGTGATGCCTACCACCAAGGAGGCCATCGCCCATGCTCAGGCTGCCAACGTTCCTATGGTCTTTGCCATCAACAAGATTGATAAGCCAGGAGCCAACCCTGACAAGATTCGTGAGGACTTGGCTAACATGAACCTGTTGGTCGAAGACTGGGGCGGTAAGTACCAGTGCCAGGAAATCTCTGCCAAGAAGGGTATTGGTGTCTACGAACTGTTGGAGAAGGTACTCCTCGAGGCCGAGATGCTCGACCTAAAGGCTAACCCCAACCGTAAGGCTACTGGTTCTATCATAGAGTCGTCACTCGACAAGGGTCGCGGCTATGTCTCTACTGTCCTCGTGTCGAATGGTACGCTGAAGGTGGGTGACGTTGTTATCGCAGGTACTGCCTGGGGTAAGGTCAAGGCGATGTTTAATGAGCGTAACCAGCGCATTGAGAAGGCTGGTCCTGCTGAGCCCGCCATTATCCTGGGCCTGAACGGTGCTCCTACTGCAGGTGACTCATTCCACGTGATGGAGTCAGAGCAGGAGGCCCGCGAAATTGCCAACAAGCGTATCCAGCTGCAGCGTGAACAGAGCCTGCGCACCACGACGAAGCTCGGTCTCGACGAGTTGTCACATCGTATCGCATTGGGTGAGTTCCACGAACTCAACATTATTGTTAAGGGTGATACCGACGGTTCTATCGAGGCACTGTCAGACTCGTTCATCAAGCTGTCTACTGAGAAAGTACAGGTCAACGTCATCTCGAAGGCCGTAGGTCAGATTTCAGAGAACGATGTCATGTTGGCTTCTGCTTCAGAAGCTATCATCATCGGTTTCCAGGTTCGTCCTTCTGCCGATGCTCGTCGTGCTGCTGAGCGTGAGGGTGTGGAGATCAATACTTACTCTATCATCTACGATGCACTCGACGATGTGAAGCAGACTATGCAGGGTATGCTTGACAAGGTGAAGAAGGAGATTGTCTCTGGTGAGATCGAAGTCAAGCAGGTCTTCAAGATTTCCAAGGTGGGTACCGTTGCCGGTGGTCTTGTTACCGAGGGTAAGGTACACAACAAGGACAAGGCCCGCGTTATCCGTGACGGTATTGTCATCCACACCGCTCCTATTGACGCCCTGAAGCGCTACAAGGACGATGCTAAGGAGGTCGCTACGGGTCTGGAGTGTGGTATCTCACTGGTTAACTTCAACGACATCCAGGTAGGCGATATCATCGAAACCTTCACGGAAATCGAGGTAGAACAGAAACTTTAGCGCTTCGCTAACGAAAAGTGAATAGTGAAAAGTGAAAACTGAAAAGAATGAGTTTGTACGTCAGGTAGCTGAACAGAAGTACGAGTTTGGATTCACTACTGATGTACATACTGAAATCATAGAGAAAGGGCTGAACGAGGATGTCGTTCGGCTCATCTCTGCTAAGAAGGGGGAACCCGAGTGGATGCTCGAGTTCCGCCTCAAGGCATTCCGCTACTGGAAGGAGCAGACGGAGCCCACATGGGGCCACGTCCACGTGCCCCCTATCGACTATCAGGCCATCAGCTACTACGCTGATCCCACCGCGAAGAGTGTGCCCAGCAGTTCTGCTGCTGGGATAGATCCCGAACTGGAGAAAACCTTCGACAAGCTGGGCATCCCCTTGGAGGAACGCTTGGCCTTGAGCGGTAACACCGCCGTTGACGCCATCATGGATAGCGTCTCAGTGAAGACCACTTTCAAGGAGAAGCTGCGTGAGAAGGGGGTTATCTTCTGCTCTATTGGCGAGGCCATCAAGGAGCATGGCGATCTGGTTCGTCAGTACTTAGGTACGGTGGTTCCTTATCGCGATAACTTCTTTGCGGCCCTCAACAGCGCCGTATTCAGCGATGGTTCATTTGTCTATATCCCCAAGGGCGTTCGCTGCCCTATGGAGCTCAGTTCGTATTTCCGCATCAACGCAAGGAATACGGGTCAGTTTGAGCGTACGCTGATTATCGCTGACGACGATGCCTACGTATCGTATTTAGAGGGTTGTACAGCCCCCATGCGCGATGAGAACCAGCTGCATGCCGCCATCGTTGAGATTATTGTGATGAACCGTGCCGAGGTAAAATACTCGACCGTACAGAACTGGTATCCTGGCGACGAGAACGGTAAGGGCGGTGTGCTCAATCTCGTCACCAAGCGTGGCGACCTGCGTGGTGTTGACTCGAAGTTGTCGTGGACTCAGGTAGAGACAGGTTCGGCTATCACATGGAAGTACCCATCGTGCATCCTGCGTGGTGACAATAGTGTGGCGGAATTTTATTCTGTCGCCGTTACCAACAACTATCAGGAGGCGGATACGGGTACCAAGATGATACATATTGGTAAGAATACCAAGAGCACTATCATCTCAAAGGGTATCTCGGCCGGTCACTCACAGAACTCGTATCGTGGACTGGTGCGAGCTGCCTCTACTGCAGACAACGCCCGTAACTACTCCAGCTGCGATTCGCTGCTGTTGGGCTCTGATTGTGGTGCGCACACTTTCCCCTATATGGATGTCCACAACGACACAGCTGTGTTTGAGCACGAGGCTACCACCTCGAAGATTTCGGAAGACCAGCTCTTCTATTGCAACCAGCGCGGCATCCCCACCGAGCAGGCTGTAGGCCTTATCGTCAATGGCTATGCCAAGGAGGTGCTGCAAAAGCTGCCCATGGAGTTTGCCGTTGAGGCCCAGAAACTGCTCAGCGTCTCGTTAGAAGGAACAGTGGGATAAACAGTTTATTTCCCAGATTCGTATTTTTCGGAACTCACGGGGACAGACCCCGTGAGTCCTTGGCGGGACAGCTGTAGCGAATGACGAGACAGGCTATCCCAGTGATGAGACAGACTATCCCAGTGATGAGACAGGCTATCCCAGTGATGAGACAGCTGTAGCGGTGGAAAAGTGGTAGGGCTTTTGCAAAAGTGGTACGGCTTTTCAGAAAGTGGTACCACTTTTTCGTGTATTAGCTGTTCCCGCGCGCAGGAACAGCTGTCCCGTTGCTGGGACAAGCTAATACAGCGCTGGGATGAGCTAATACGGAAATGAGACAGGCTGATACAGAGGCGAGAAGGGCCGTCACGCGCCTGTGCGCGCCCGCCTGCGTCGCGCGTGAGAAGTTTTCGGAAAAATGCTTTCACGTTTCACAGTCGCCTTTCTACAGGGTTTCTCAGCGCTTCTGCACCAACAGAGGTTTCACATACGTTTCACCGATTTTGTGAAAGCATTGTGAAACGTCCGCAGCACTTCGCGCATGCATGAAACACGTGCGAACCGCCTATGTACAGGGCTTTCGTATATAGGCAGTGAAGGTGAAAGGAATTTTTTTAATAATGAAAAAGCGGACAACACAAAACAGTGTAGTCCGCTAATATTATTCGTTTGTTATTCTTTTAGTTGAACTTCAAGATCTGGCCTGGCTTCAGCTTGGAAGACTTCTTCAGGTGGTTCAGCTTCATGATGGCATTGATTGTCGTGCCACGCTTGCGAGCGATAGAGTAAAGCGTCTCACCCTTGCGAACCTTGTGGAAACGAGACTCATGCTGATAGCTTGCTGCGGGGGCTGCTGAGGCCAACTCAACCACTTCGTCACCCTCACTAAAGCTGCCGCCACCAACACCACGCAGACGGGTAGCAACGACTGACTCACGCTGGTAGGTATCCTTATGGAACATGTAAGAGTCGTCAATGACATCTTGATTACGGAAGTCGAACATCAATGCAGGGTTCAGAGCCACACCACAGAGGCGAGTCTCAAAGTGTAGATGCGAACCTGTGCTACGACCGGTGTTACCACCTAATCCGATAACATCACCTGCACGTACCTCCTGATTCTCCTCTACCAACTGAGCTGACAGGTGACCATAGATGGTCTCCAAACCGTTATAGTGGCGGATGACGACATATTTACCATAGCCACGACGCTCATAGCGCACGATGCGCACCTTACCAGAGAAGGCAGCACGTATGGTGTCGCCAATATAAACCTTGATGTCCAGTCCCTTGTGCTGGCGTCCCCAACGGGCTCCGAAGTTGCTGGTCAGCACACGACTGGTGGTAGGCATGCAGAAGTCTTTCAGTGAGATACGGAAGGAGTCGGGCAACGCCGTTTCCTGATGTGCGTATTTGTTGTTCCAGTCCTCATAGAGGTCTTCGGCAGGAGAATCGTAATTTTCGGTGAATATCAGGCGCTGTAGTGCTACACTGTCTACAGTTTTCATTTTACGGTCTATGGGTGCTTGGCGTGCCAATAGGTCTTGTCCCATCATCGGGAGAGTACATATTGTCGTTATCGTCAGTATTGCAATTTTCTTGATTTTCTGTATCATAAATTTTTAGTTGTTGTTGATTTTCATCCTATTACGGAAATAGAACGCTGCAAAGTTAGTAATTATTATTTAATAATGTATTTTTTACAGCATTGGTTTAAGGTTATTTTGTGTGTTTTAACACTTTTAACTATTAAACACGACAAAGAATGATGGTAAATGTCTGATAATTAACATAAAATGAATATGGTAAAACTGATAAATAATTGTCTTATCATATATATAATATTTCCTCTTTACATGGGTTACGATATGACGCCCCAGTTGATGTTGGTCTTGCGTAGTTCCTTGAGGCGGCGCCAGAGCAGGGCATAGCGATCGGAACAGCATAGCGGGTCTTCATCGATGATCTGTTGGGCCTCGTTACGGGCCATCTGTACCAGCTGACCATCGCGGGCGATGTCGGCAATCTTCAAGTCGAAGGCCATACCGCTCTGTTGGGTACCCTCTAGATCACCAGGACCACGCAGCTTCAGGTCGGCTTCAGCAATGCGGAAGCCGTCGTTGGTCTCACACATGATGTCGATGCGCTTGCGCGTGTCGGCACTGAGTTCGTAGCAGGTGACGAGGATGCAGTATGACTGGTCAGCACCTCGACCTACGCGGCCACGGAGCTGGTGAAGCTGTGAGAGTCCGAAGCGCTGGGCTTCGAGGATAACCATCACGGAGGCGTTGGGTACGTTGACACCTACCTCAATGACGGTGGTGGCAACGAGTATCTGTGTCTCGCCACTGACAAACTTCTGCATCTCGGCTTCCTTCTCGGCAGGCTTCATCTTGCCATGCACCTTGCTTAATCTAAACTCCGGGAAAACCTGAGTTAATGTGGCAAAACCGTCTTCGAGGTTTTTCAGGTCTATCTTCTCGCTCTCCTCAATGAGGGGGAAGACGATATACACCTGACGCCCCTGATGTATCTGTTTCCGTATGCCGTCGTAGAGTGAGGGTAGCGAACGGTCGAAGACATGCTGGGTGACTACGGGCTTGCGGCCTGGTGGCAACTCGTCGATAATACTGACGTCAAGGTCGCCATAGAGCGTCATAGCCAGCGTACGGGGTATAGGTGTTGCTGTCATGACGAGGACATGTGGTGGATTGACGCTCTTGCTCCATAACTTGGCACGCTGGGCGACACCGAAACGGTGCTGTTCGTCGACAACGACCATGCCTAGGTGGGCAAACTGTACGGTGTCCTCAATGACGGCATGGGTGCCGACAAGAATCTGTACGGTACCGTCGAGCAGTCCGTCGAGAATCTCCTGACGGCGCTTACCCTTGACAATGCCTGTCAGCATAGCTACGCGGATGTCCATACCCTCCAGAAAGTCCATGATGGTCTGCAGGTGTTGCTCGGCAAGTATCTCGGTGGGTGCCATGATGCATGCCTGGTAGCCGTTGTCCAGTGCGATGAGCATGGACATCAGTGCTACAAGGGTCTTGCCAGAACCTACATCGCCCTGCAGCAGACGGTTCATCTGTCGTCCACTGCCCATGTCCTTACGGATCTCACGGATGACGCGCTTCTGGGCCTCGGTGAGTGGGAAGGGCAGGTTCTCCTTATAGAAGTTGTTGAAGTGGTCACCGACCTTGCTGAAGACATAGCCGCGATATTTGCGACGCTGGTCGCTCGCATACCTTAATATATTTAGCTGGACAAAGAACAACTCTTCGAACTTCAGACGCAGACGGGCCTGTTCCAGTTGTTTGGCATTCTGCGGATAGTGGATGCGACGTAGTGCCTCGTCGCGACTGATGAGGTGCAGTTTCTGGGTGATGAAGTCTGGAATCGTCTCAGGGATAGGCTCCTTTAGCGTGTCGAGAAGCGTCTTGGTGAGTTTCTCAATGGCACGACTGTTGAGGCTCGACTTCTTCATCTTCTCCGACGTGTTGTAGTAGGGCTGCATACCCATGGCGGAGAGCTCCAGCTTGTCGGCCTCCTCCATGTCGGGGTGTACCAGTTGGATGCGACCGTTGAAGACCTGCGGACGCCCGAATACCACGTACTCTGTACCGATCTTATATTTCTTCAGGGCACTGTCGGCATAGTTGAACCAGGTGAGGTCCATCACCTTGCCATAGCCGTCGGTGAAGTGGGCGACGACACGCTTCTTGCGGGCACTCATCTTGAAAGTCTCGAAGCTGAGAATGTGGCCCTTCACCTGTACAAAGGGCATGTCGCCCGTGAGTTCACGGATGGTATAGAGTCTGCTGCGGTCGACATGCTTGTAGGGATAGTATTCCAACAAGTCGCCAAAGGTCTGGATGCCCAACTCGTCGCTAAGCATCTTGCGGCGGTTAGGACCTACGCCTGCCAGATATTGGATGTCTTGTTGGAGGATAGTCATCAGATAAGCACTTCTGCTATTTTGAGGTCGTAGGGGGTCGTAATCTTGATGTTCTCACGATTGCCCTCGACGAGTGTGACGTCGAAGCTGAAAGCTTCGACCACGCTGGCGTCATCGGTAAAGCCATCGTTGTAGGGCTGGCGGTTGGCAGCCTTTAACAACTGAATGTCAAAAGTTTGTGGCGTCTGCACCAGGCGGTAGTCACCACGGGGTACGGTGACAGATGTCTCGTCTTGCAGATGGCGCACCGTCTCTACGATGGGGATGACGGGGATAACGGCCTTCTTCTTGCGGGCTGTTTCGTAGCAGTTGCGAATGACGTCGATACTGGGGAAGGGACGCACGCCGTCATGGACACCCACCACACCCTCTGCATCGTCGGGAATGAGTGCCAGTCCATGCTGTACAGAGTGGAAACGGGTCTCGCCACCGTCAGTCATCTGGTACTCCACCTTGAAGTCGTATTCTTGGCACAATTCCTGCCAATAGTCTTGTTGAGCTTTGGGCAGTACCAGAATAATCTGCAGGTCTGCCGAGTATTCGCGGAACCGCTCCAGCGTCCGCATCAGTACTGGCTTGCCGCCAATAGGCAGAAACTGCTTAGGAATATCTGTTCCCATGCGCAGTCCCTTACCGCCTGCTACGATAATGATATAATCCATTAGGCCATGAGGTGTTTGAAGCGCATGCCTTCGGCGATCTGGTCTGAAGTCTTCTTGTCTACCAGCTGGGCTAAGAGCTCATAGGCAAAGGGGAAAGCTGCGGCAGGACCTTCGGCAGTAGTGACGTTGCCATCGACAGTGACAAGGTCGGCAGTATAGGTGGCACCGTCAAGCATCTGCTCGAAACCAGGATAGCAAGTCGCTTTCTTGCCTTCAAGGATTCCCAGTTGTCCTAAGACAACGCCAGGGGCGGCACAGATGGCAGCCACTTTCTTACCTGCGGCAAACTGGTCGACAACAACCTTGCAGACACCTTTGTGAGCGAAGAGGTTGCTGGCACCAGGCATGCCACCAGGCAGGAAGATCAGGTCGGCATCAGAGAAGTCGCCCTGCTCAAACATGATGTCTGCCTCGATGTTCACTCCATGTGCTGAAGTTACCAAAGGAAAGTCGCTGATACTCACCGTTGTGACGTCAACACCTCCGCGACGCAGCACATCAACGGGAATGAGGGCCTCGACATCCTCGAAGCCGTCAGCTAAGAATACATAAACCTTCTTCATTTACTATTTGACAATTTACGATTTTACAATTTATTTCAGCGCATTCAAATACTGGCGGATAGTTTCCTGTAGTCCCAGGTAGAGGGCATCACAGATGAGGGCGTGGCCGATGCTGACCTCGTCAGTCCAGGGAATCTGCTGATGGTAATAGGCCAGATTCTCCAGCGACAGGTCGTGACCTGCGTTGAGACCCAGTCCCACCTCCTGAGCTGTCTTCGCTGCAGCAATGAAGGGAGCGATGGCTGCCTCACGGTTGGCGGCATAGCCTGAGGCATAAGGTTCTGTATAGAGCTCTACACGGTCGGCACCACAAACCTTGGCACCTTCCACCATCTTGGGGTCGGCATCGACAAAGATGCTGGTGCGGATACCTGCTGCCTTGAAGGTCTTGCAGATATCCGTGAGGAATGCCTTGTTCTCCAAGGTGTCCCATCCGTGATTACTGGTTATCTGATCTTGACCGTCGGGAACCAGTGTCACCTGTGTAGGTAGTACCTCTAATACCAGTTCTGTGAACGAATCGATAGGATTGCCCTCGATATTAAACTCTGTGGTAATCTGTGGTCGCAGGTCGCGGACATCCTGATAGCGGATGTGGCGCTCGTCGGGGCGTGGATGTACGGTAATACCCTGTCCACCAAATAGTTCTACATCACGAGCAACGGTCAGAACGTTGGGGTTATTGCCTCCTCTCGCATTGCGCAGTGTGGCAATCTTATTGATATTTACGCTTAGTTTTGTCATATTTTTCTCTTTTCACTATTCGTTTTTCACTTTTATTTGTAACTTTGCACGTGCAAAGATACGAATTCTTTGCGAATAAACAGCTAAAAAGAGCCAAAAAATATGACGTCACGCAAATTAAGGTTCGCTATTTTCGGCAATACTTACCAACCGAAGAAGTCGGTTTCCATCCAGAAACTGCTGGCTTGTCTGGCTGCCAGACAGGCAGAAGTATATATAGAACGTGAGTTCTATACGTTCCTGACTAATGGTCAGCGTTTGCCGGTAGAAGGTGTTTCAATCTTTGACCAGTCCGACTTCTCAGCCGACTTCGTTGTATCAATGGGTGGTGATGGTACTTTCCTGCGTGCAGCCAGTTTGGTGGGTGCTAAGCAGATTCCCATCTTGGGTGTCAATACAGGTCGTTTGGGATTCCTTGCTGACGTAAAGGCGCAGGAGATAGAACGCACCATCGACGCCCTCTATGAGGGTGACTATGCTATAGATACGCGTGCGGTCATTAAAGTGGAGACGGATGGACAGCCGTTAAAGGGGTATTGCTGTGCCCTGAACGATGTGGCTATTCTGAAACGTGACAACGCTTCGATGATTACTATCCATGCAACGGTGAATGGTGACTATCTGACAACTTATCAGGCTGACGGACTGATTATGTCTACGCCGACAGGTTCTACGGCCTATTCGCTCTCCAATGGCGGTCCGATTATCGTCCCTGGAACGCATGTATTCTCGCTGACTGCTGTTGCTCCCCATTCGTTGAACGTACGTCCTATTGTTTTTTCGGAAGATTGTGAAATAAAGCTTACCGTAGAGAGTAGAACACAAAACTATTTGGTAGCACTGGACGGTCGTTCGGAGAAATTACCAGATACGACCCGTCTGACGCTACGTAAGGCTCCCTACCGTGTAAAAGTCATCAAACGTGCAGGTACAAAGTACTTCCATACCCTGCGTGAGAAAATGATGTGGGGCGCCGACCAACGCGGATAATTTTTGCTTAATAATTATTCCTTGGGCAGTTGCAGGATAAAGCGGCTGCCTTCTTTGTAGCGGGTGTCGAGGATGACATCACCACCTAATTGGCGGGCTACGCGTCGAGCGACGGACAGTCCGAGGCCAACCCCTTCTTTATAGATATTAGACTTATAGAAGTGTTCGAAAATCTTCTCTTCGTCACCCTCTTTAATGCCACAGCCAGTATCGGTAACGCTGAGACATACCATGTTATGGTTGAGTTTATGCTGGTAGCTGCGTAGTGTGATGGTACCACCCTCAGGTGTGAACTTGATGGCGTTGTCCATCAGGTGGTTGAGAATCTTCTGCACTTCCTTGCGGTTAATGATGATCTTACAGCTGTCCTTGAGTAATAGCTCCAGGCACAGGTTGAATGGAGTCTCATTGTCCTGGTAAGGCTCTGCCAAGTGTCGAAGCAAGTCGTTACATGCCACCAAGTCGGACTTGTCAATGTAGTGGATGCTCTCCTTGCTGGAGAAATCAAGAATCTCGTCGACGATACGCACAATGGTATTCGTGCTGTGGCCAATACGTTTGGCAATGTCAGCACGTTCTGCATCACTGGTCAATGTGCGTGGATCACTGATGATTTGTGCATAACCACTGATAATGTTCAACGGAGTGCGTATCTCGTGACTCATATTCTTCAGGAAGTTTATCTTCATGCGGTTAGCCTCCTGAGCCTTGTCGCGTGCAATAAGCAAGTCGTGGTTCTGACGCTGCAGTTTGCGCAGATAGCGGTTCTTGTTCATACGGTAGATGACCATGCCTATCAACAGGAAGGTGAAGATGACAATGGTAATAGCGTATTGGAGCAACGTGTTGTGCCTTTCCATCGTCAGACTGCGTGCCTCCGCACTTTCCAGATCACTGGCGGTACCCATTATTTCTTCGCTCATGATGACGTTGTTGACAGAGTCTTTGATAGCCATGTAGTGCTTCTGTGTGTCGAAGGCACGTTGTGTGTCGCCCGACAACTCGTAGATTTCTGTCTGGAACTTGTATATATCGGTGGTATTAGTCAGGTTGTAGGTCAGCTGGATAGCGTCATCATAGTGTTTGTCTGCTACAGCCTTACAGATGAGTGCGTAATAATAATAGGTAGTACTGAAACCTTCTCCCAACTCTTCTCTCATGGTGATATACTCATTGAAAGCCTTGTTGACAGCAGTCCAGTCACGCATGGCATAGGCCACGATAACCTTAAAACCGATGGCATCGCTGTAATCGTATTTCGAACCATTGCCCTTGATAATCTCAATGGCACAGTCGAGATGTTTCATCGCCTCCTCTGGCTGGGTATCCATTTCGATGTTAGACAAATCCATATAGATGGATGCCAGATTGCTGAGCTGGCTGTGGTCGACTTCATTGAGGGCCTTCTCAAAATACTGATGAGCTAAGGGCATATTGCCGCGAAGTGAGTAGATGATGCCTCGCAGTTGGGTAGCCTTGTAGAGTTCGTGGAGATCTCCGCGACGCTCCATCTCGGCTTGCATCTTCATCGTTTTGCGTAGTGCACGATAGAAGTGGTTATGATTGACATCATAGAGTACTTCGTTCTTCCAACAGAGGTAGTAACCGCTGATATTGTCTTCTCCCAAAAGGTAGTTACGATATTGGGCATTGGCCTCATAGAACTTTTGTTCGTCATTTTGGTTAAAGGTGGTACGCACTTGTTGCAGCAGTTTTGCTGCAGTGGTGTCTTCCTGGCTTTTTGACTGTCCTGAGGTGTTGATGGTATAGAAGCATAAAGCCAATAATATGATGATGCCGTTAAGGCCACGATTGATTCTTTTCATGTTCACAGGGTCCTTATTAGGGTTATGTGTATGCAAAGGTAGCAAGAATACACTTAAATAGCAAATGTTCTGTCTATTAATCTACGAACACCCGTCCTTTAACACTTGTTGATTATTCTTTAATTCCTAACGAAGGTTAAATATTTCATTTTTCAGCGAAAATATTTGGAAGTCACATCATTTTTGCATTACCTTTGCAGTGTACTATTAAAGTGGTACACTAATACAGTGCAATTATCAACTAATAATACTTATTATGATAGAAGTAAAGAACATCAGTTTCAAGTATGCCGGATCCAAGCATCTGGTATTCGATGATTTCAGTCTCAGACTGGAGGAAGACCGCATCTATGGTCTGTTAGGAAAGAATGGTACAGGTAAGAGCACGCTGCTCTACCTGCTTTCAGGACTGCTGCGCCCCTCGCTGGGCACAGTTTGTTGCGATACCATCGCAACATATAAGCGCCAGCCCGAAATTTTGCGCAACATCTTCCTCGTCACGGAGGAGTTCGAGATGCCTGCTATCCGTCTCTCTGAATATGTGAAGCTCTACAAGCCCTTCTATCCCAACTTCTCGGATGAAATCCTGCAAAGCTGTCTGGCTGATTTTGAACTTCCTGCTGATGTGCGTCTGGGTGAGCTCTCGATGGGTCAGCGTAAGAAGGCTTATATTGCCTTTGCTATGGCTACCAATACCAAATACTTGTTGATGGATGAGCCCACCAATGGCTTGGACATTCCCTCGAAGTCGCAGTTCCGTAAGGTCATTGCCCAGCACATGACGGAGGAGCGCACTGTGATAATCTCTACCCATCAGGTACACGACGTAGAGCAGATGTTGGACCATATTCTTATTTTGGACCAGCACTCGGTATTGCTGAATGCCTCCATGCAGGAGATTCAGGATCATTACTCCTTTGAATATCGTACACCCCAGCAGATGGACGATACTGTTCTCTATGCTGAGCCAACCCTGCAGGGCAACGCTGTCATTATCAAGCGTCAGAAAGACGAACCAGAGACGCAGGTGAACCTCGAGCTCCTGTTTAACTACAAGACCACAAAAAAGGAAGGTTCAGTACTGTGATTTAATGTTTAATCTTTAATTTTAATGAAACTATGAGTACTTTTAATACAACAAGATTTGGTCAGGCGCTGAAGTGCCAGTTTGTTTTAGGTAGTAAGATGTGGATTCGCCTCTTCGGTATCTTTACGTTCGTCTTGTTTATGGCAGGCCTGTTCTGGACTCGTGTACAAGGAACGGGCTATGATTATATGGTAGATCACTGGCCAGCAGAAGCTGTATATAGGAATTATAACCATTATGTCGAGCAGACACTCGTCTTCAGCATTATCTTCTTCTGCTTCTCTATGCTCTTTGGTGCCAGCTACCTGTTTTCCAGCATGAAGGACACTCGCAAGCGTTCGGCCTTCCTGCTTTGGCCGGTGTCCAATCTGGAGAAATATGTCGTCAACCTGCTACTCTCCATTCTTTGGCTGGCCATCATTACGGTAGGCGCCTATCTGTTGGCAGATACGCTGCGCGTCTTTGTGGACTGGGCAACGGGACGTGTTGTGATATGGGGCTTCCCTAAACTCGCTGAACCTTTTGGCAACAATGCTGCTTTCGAAGATTGGCACACCACATGGGCGTTTTTCACTTGGGTATTCTATATCCATTCACTATATATCGTGGGAGGTACGCTGTTCCGTCGCCAGCAATTCCTGTTGACTAGCATGTCCATCATCATTGTTGTCTTCCTGCTGGTGTCCTTTTTCAGTCATCTCGACAATGTTCACATCGATTTTATGAGAGGCTCTTGGGACGAGAAGACACATACATACACGAAGACCTACTATCCTTTCTTCTATATTCTTCACTCGGCGTTGTGTGCCCTCATCATCTTCCACTACTGGGCTTCGTATAAGCTCTTTACCCGCATGCAGGTCATCAATAATAAGTGGCTGAACGTATAACAAAACAAATTAAAGAGGAAAACATATGATATTCACGAATGATAAAGCGATATACATCCAGATGGCAGATCGTCTGTGCGACGAGATTCTCTCTGGCGTGTATAAGGACGATGACCGCATTCCGTCCGTCCGAGAGTATGCCGTGCTGCTGGAGGTGAACACCAACACAGCCGTCAAAGCCTATGAGCAGTTGGCTCGTGAGGAGATTATCTATAACAAGCGTGGCTTAGGTTACTTCGTCACAAAGGGTGCTCGTAAGCAAATCCTGAAAGTGCGCAAGCAAGAGTTTATGAAGGAGCGTCTGCCAGAGCTCTTTCGTCAGATGAACCTCCTTGACATCACTATTGAAGACGTTGTAGAAGCCTACAAAAAGCTTACAGAATGTTAAAGTTTAGTCATACTTCTATTCATTCGTCACAAATGTATGCAGTTCATCCCAATTATTTGGAGGATAATGCAACTTTTCGTACTTTTGCAACGTCTAACGAATAGAAAACTAAGGTAAAAAGAATTTAATAGATGATTCACTTACAAGACATCAACAAAACCTATCAGGGTGCCCAGCCGCTCCATGTGCTGAAGGGAATCTCACTTGATATTGCGAAGGGAGAATTCGTCAGTATCATGGGAGCATCGGGCTCGGGTAAGAGTACCTTATTAAATATATTAGGTATTCTGGACAACTACGACTCAGGAACCTACGAACTCGCAGGTGTTCCCATCTGGAACCTCTCCGAGACCCGTGCTGCCGAGTATCGTAACAAAATGATTGGATTCATCTTCCAGTCATTCAACCTCATCTCTTTCAAGACAGCAGTAGAAAATGTTGAGTTGCCACTCTTTTACCAAGGGGTTTCCAGGCGCAAGCGTCATACGCTTGCCCTGGAGTATCTCGAACGTTTGGGGCTGCTCGACTGGGCAGAACACTATCCCAACGAACTGTCAGGTGGACAGAAACAGCGTGTGGCTATTGCCCGTGCGCTCATCACCCGGCCACAGATTATCCTGGCTGACGAACCTACGGGTGCTCTCGACTCCAAGACCTCTGTCGAGGTGATGCAGTTGCTGAAGAAGCTCAATGAGGATGAGGGTATCACGCAGATTATCGTTACCCATGACCCAACGGTGGCTGAAAAAACGAACCGTATCATACGTATCAAGGATGGAGTTATTGAATGAAATATGGCAGACAGCACGGCGTAATAAGCTGCGCACGACACTGACAGGCTTTGCAGTGGCGTGGGGCATCTTTATGATCATCGTGCTGTTGGGTGCCGGCAACGGACTCATCAATGCCAACCTGAAGCAGAGCAATCGTTTCCTGTCGTCGTCAATGGTCGTCTATGGCGGATGGACGTCGAAACCCTATCAGGGACTGAAAGAAGGACGCGACATCCGTCTGCACGAGAGTGACATGAAGATTACTGAGCGTGAATTCTCTGAAAACGTTGATGAGGTAGGTGCTCAGTACAACACGTCAGCAACCATCAGTTTTGGTCAGCAGTATGTTTCAACAAGTATCAGCGGTGTCTATCCCAACCACACGAAAATCAATAAAGTGGAAATCTTGCAAGGTCGTTTCATCAATGAAATTGATGTGAAGGAAAGCCGAAAAGTGCTGGTGTTAGGCAACAAGCAGGCCAAGGAACTGAAGTGTCGTGTCGGTGATTTCCTAAACGTTGGAAACTTTGCCTTCAAGGTGGTGGGTATCTATAAGGAGCAGGAGAATGGTCGCTCAGACGCGTTCAGCAGCTATACGGCTATCAAGCGCATTTATGGTGCCAAGACCGATGATGCAGGACGTATAGAGTTTACGTTCCATGGACTGACGACAGAGGAGGCTAACGAGGCTTTTGAACGCAGCTATCGTCACCGACTGAATGCTGAACATCAGGCACATCCTGAAGACGAAGACGCTGTCTGGTTATGGAATCGTTTCACGCAGAACCTGCAGATGGAACAAGGCATCGGTATTATCCGCACCGCTCTTTGGATAGTGGGATTGTTTACCCTGCTCTCTGGTATCGTAGGTGTATCGAATATCATGCTCATTACCGTCAAAGAGCGTACCCATGAGTTTGGCATCCGGAAGGCTATCGGTGCTAAGCCCTGGACTGTGCTGAAGCTGATTATCACGGAGAGTGTTATTATCACGACTATCTTTGGCTATATCGGTATGCTGTTGGGTATTTTCGCCAATGAATATATGGACGCAACGATAGGTCATGAGACAATAGATACAGGATTGTTCAAGGCCACGATGTTCCTTGATCCGACTGTCGGACTGGATGTCTGTGTGGAGGCCACGCTGGTGATGATTATTGCAGGAACGATAGCAGGACTCATCCCGGCCTATAAAGCAAGTAGAATCCGTCCCATTGAGGCCCTAAGAGCAGATTAAGTTATGAGAATAGATTTAGATACATATAGAGAAATCCTTGACACGCTGACACGTAACAAGTCGCGCTCGTTTCTTACGGGCTTCGGCGTCTTTTGGGGTGTGTTCATGCTTGTTGCACTGATGGGAGGCGGCAACGGACTGAAGGAACTGCTACAGCAGAACTTTGCGGGTTTTGCCACCAACAGCGCTCTGGTGTGGGCACAACCTACAAGCAAGGCGTACAAGGGCTTTCGTAAAGGTCGCTATTGGCATATGGACTATAAGGATATAGACCGTTTACGCCATAGCGTTCCAGAACTTGACGTCGTCACGCCTCTGCTTTTTTCGAACGGTGGCACAGCCTATTACGGAGACCGCAAAGCTACTATTGGCGTCAGTGGGGCTATGCCTGACTATCAGCGGGTCAACGAACCGAAGCTGTTTTACGGCAGATACATCGATGAGGCCGACATTCGCGACCATCGCAAAGTGTGCGTCATCCAGAAGAAAACCTATAAGGAACTGTTTCCTGGTGGTGGCGATCCCTGCGGCAAGCGCATCCGCATCGACAATATCTACTATCAGATAGTAGGTGTCGACTACAATATGAGCGAGGGTGTTAATATCAGTGGAGAAAACGGAACGGGTGTCATCCTGCCGCTAACCTTTATGCAGCAGGCCTACAACCGTGGTAATGCCGTTGACCTGATTGCTGTTACCGGACGTCCGGGAGTGGTCATGTCGAAAGTAACCGACCGTATCCGAGAGACCATCGCCAGAGCCCACACCATTGATCCTACCGACGAGCAGGGTGCAATGGTGTTTAACACCGAGGTACTCTTCCAGATGCTCGACAACCTCTTCAAGGGTGTCAACTTCCTTATCTGGCTCGTAGGTCTGGGAACGCTGCTGGCAGGTGCCATCGGTGTGTCGAATATCATGATGGTGACTGTGCGTGAGCGCACCACCGAGATAGGTATCCGCCGTGCCATTGGTGCTACGCCGAGGATGATACTGTCGCAGATCATCTCCGAGAGCATTGTGCTGACCCTCGTGGCAGGTATGAGTGGCATTCTCTTTGGCGTCATGATTCTCCAGATGCTTGAACTGGCTAATACGGAGGATGGCATCGTTGCTGCTCACTTTCAGATAGGTTTCTGGACAGCGCTCTTTGCCGCCTTCATGGTCAGTGCGATGGGTGTCCTGGCTGGCCTTGCCCCTGCCGCCCGTGCTATGAGCATCAAACCCGTCGACGCCATGCGTGATGAATAATAGTGTGGTCAGCGGTTTTCCCGCTGACACCAAAACAAAGAAACAACAAAAACAACCAAGAATATGAAAAAGTACAGCAAACTGATTATCGCCGTTATTATCGCGCTGATTTTCATCGGAACCTTTGTGTTCCTCTGGCAGAAAAGCCAACCCAAGGAAGTGGTTTACAACGAGTTTACCCCGCAACAGGACAGCATTCAGAAAACCACCATTATCACAGGTAAGATAGAACCTCGTAACGAGGTGAATATCAAGCCGCAGATCTCTGGTATCATCTCTGAACTGCTGAAGGAACCCGGCGACTATGTCAATGCCGGCGATGTGATTGCCAAGGTCAAGGTGATTCCTGACATGGCTCAGCTGTCGAGTGCTGAGATGCGTGTTCGTCTGGCAGATATCAACCTCAAGCAGGCAGAGACCGATTTCGAGCGTGTAGAGAACCTCTATAAGCAGAAGTTGGTGAGTGCTGATGAGTATGATAAGAGTAAGATGGCTTTGAACCAGGCTAAGCATGAGCGGCTGGCTGCTCAGGATGCCCTCGAGGTGGTACGCGATGGTGTGTCGAAGTCGAATGCCAAGGCATCGTCTACGCTCATCCGTTCTACCATCAGTGGCGTCATCCTCGATATCCCTGTCAAGGTCGGAAACTCCGTCATCCTCTCGAATACCTTCAATGATGGTACCACCATTGCCACTGTGGCCAACATGAACGACCTCATCTTCCGTGGTAACATTGACGAGACAGAGGTGGGCCAGCTAACTATCGGCATGAATATGAAGATTACTATTGGCGCCCTGCAGGACCTCAGTTTCGATGCAGCTCTAGAGTATATCTCTCCGAAGGCTGTGGAGAGCAATGGAGCCAACCAGTTTGAAATCAAGGCAGCTGTGAAGCTCGCCAAGGACGGTAGCAAGATACGTTCGGGTTACAGTGCCAATGCTGAGATTGTACTGGCTAAAGCCGACAACGTGCTTACTGTTCCTGAGAGTGCTATCGAGTTCAGTGGCGACAGCACATTTGTCTATGTGCTCACAGGCTCTGCCAACGAGAAGAACTATGAGCGTCGCGCTGTTGAAATTGGCCTCTCTGATGGTGTGAATATTGAGATTAAGAAGGGCCTTACCGCTAAGGATAAGGTTCGTGGCCCAGAGGTAATAACGGATGATAAAGACTAACGGCTTATGAAAAAGTGTTTAGCATGCTGCGGTCTTGCCGCAGCCCTCATCACTCTTCCTGCTTCTGCTCAATCGAAGCAATGGTCTCTTCGCGAGTGCTGCGATTATGCTGTAGCGCATAATGTCGGCATCAAGCAGCAGGAGAACCAGTGTCGTCAAAGGGAGATAGAATTGTCTACCTCTAGGAACTCCCGTCTGCCTGATTTGAGTGCTTCGGTAGGTCAGAACTTCTCGTTTGGTCGTGGCTTGACATCCGCAAATACCTATACCAATAAGAATACTAGTAGTACCTCGCTGCAGTTGGGGGCCAGTATGCCACTGTTCACGGGTTTTCAGATTCCCAATCAGATCAAGTTGGACCAGCTGAATCTTGAGGCTGCTACGGCTGATTTGGAGAAGGCGAAGAACGATATCCGTATGCAGGTGGCCCAGGCTTATGTGCAGATACTCTATAATATGGAGATTGCCGATGTAGCACAGCGTCAGATAGCCATCGACTCTGCTCAGGTGGCTCGTCTACAGGCTTTCGTAGCAAATGGCAAGGCTAGTGAGGCAGAGCTCTCGCAGCAGAAAGCTACACTGGCAAACAGTCGACTGACGGCTACCCAGGCTGAGAACAATACCCGCCTGTCTGTCCTCACGCTGACACAGTTGTTGGAGTTGGCTACCCCCGATGGGTTCACCATTGTTCGCCCAGCCTTAAATGATGGTCTGCCTGTCGCCACCGCTCTCCCTGCTCCTGATGTCATCTATGCCGAAGCACTGGGCATCAAACCGGAGATTCTTTCTCAACAGCTCCGTCTTCAGGGTACTGAACGCTCTATCAAGATAGCACGTGCTGGCTACTATCCTACGTTGTCGCTGAATGGTGGAATGGGCACCAATTACTATACCACCTCTGGTATGAAGTCTGATAGTTGGAATTCCCAGCTGAGAAACAACTTCTCACAGTATATTGGTCTGAGCTTGAACATTCCTATCTTCAACCGTTTCCAAACGCGCAACAGTATCCGTACTGCCAAGATATCACAGGAGACACAGCAGTTGCAGCTCGACAATACGAAGAAGACGCTCTACAAGGAAATCCAGCAGGTGTATCTCAATGCGGTTAATGCGCAGAGCAAGGAGCATAGCTCAGCTGAGGCTGTGCAGAGCTCGAAGGATGCTTTTGAACTGATGCAGGCTAAATACGAGAACGGCAAGGCTACCATTACTGAGTTCAACGAGTCGAAGAACAACTATATGCGTGCTGAGTCAGACCTTGTGCAGGCCCGCTATGAGAACCTCTACCAGCATGCGCTTCTTGAGTTCTATAGAGGCAAAGAGCTGAACTTCTAAATGATACAGCTGAACCGCTTTGTATAAAGTAATAGTCCGCTAATTTAGCGGACTATTCTTTTCTGGTTATTATTGATGTAGATACCTTTCGCTTGCGGTGTACCTTCTATGCGTTGCCCATTGAGTGAATACCACGCACTGTCTCTATTGTCTGCACTTCTGACACTTTGCAGTCCAGTACTTCCATCGTTGAAGTTCTTCAACTCGTAGAAGGCAGCATAGGGCTTTCCTGTACTGTGATTATAGAGAGCAGCATTCCACCAGCTGTTGGTCACACCCTTGTTACCATTATCCTCTGGCCACCACCAGAAGAGTCCCTTGACGCTACTATGACTATTCAGTTTGGTAACCAAGTCAGCAGTAAACTGGCGCTGGCCTTCCTCAGTGTATGGATAGGTTCCCGTATAATCATATTCGCCTCCAATGCTCCACGCATAACTGTAACCTGTCTCGACAATCCAGATATCTTTGCCGTAGTTCTTGTTCTCCAAAGATGTTAACGCCGTCTCCAGTGTAGCCAGATTACCATGATGCTCTGGATAGTAGCTTAGTCCAATGATGTCATAGTCTATGCTTGCATTCTTCATGCGATCGAAGTAGTCTGTCAGTACGTTGGGCTTGGGCGTACGCTCACTATGAATGATAATCTTTGCATCGGGACACTCCTCACGACAGGCTTGACCAGCTTTCTTCAGCAGGTTGAAGAAACGGGTCCAGTTGGCAGCAGGTGAACTAGTGTAACAGCGATTGGCAGTCGTTCCATTAACACCCCACATCATACCATAGCTAATCTCGTTGCCAGTCTGGATGAAGTCTGGAGTAGCGCCAGCGTCCTTCAACTGCTGCAGACAGTCCTTGGTATAGGTGTATATCTGCTCGCAGAGTTGTTCGTTGCTGAGGTCCTTCCAGGCATTGGGAGTCCACTGTTTGGCGGGGTCGGCCCATGTGTCGCTATAGTGGAAGTCGAGTAGGAAGACCATCCCCTGGTCTTTGATACGCTTACCCAAAGCCTTGACGTAGTCCAGGTCTTGACAAACGGCCTTGTCATTGTCTTGGGAGGGGTCAACGAACAGGCGGACGCGCATGGCATTCAGTCCTTGCTCTTTAAAGAATGTCAATGGCTGAACCGTTTTGTTGTTCTTGTCCTTATAGACTACACCTGCATTCTCATATTTGGTGAGCATCGAGATGTCGCCACCGACATACTTCTGTCCGGCTGCAGTTATTGTTACAGCTAGAAGGATTGATAGAATTGTTGTTTTCATTAGTAGCTTGTTTTGTAGTTATTACTTATGTCTGTTGGCTCGTTGCTCACGGTATTTGGCCTTCTGCTTTGCAGAGCCACTACCGTGAGCGCCAGTGATATACTTCTTTTTCTTGGCCTTGGTCTTTACCTTGTCATCCTCCTTGCGGGGACCACCACCGCGACCAAACGAAATGCCATTCTCCAGAATGCTCTGGAAATCACTCTCCTTACTCATATTCTAAAAATGTTGAGTGTGGAATGTTGAATGTTGAATGATTCTCGCTTCGCTGCGATGTTTGAGTGTTGAATGAAAAATTCCACATCGTTCATTGACAATCGCTGCAAGCGAACATTCTTCATTCCTCATTCCACATTCCTAATTCTTAATGATGGAACAATCTCACGCCAGTGAATGCCATGGCGATGCCATACTTGTCGCAGGTCATGATGACATGGTCGTCACGGACAGAGCCGCCAGCCTGGGCAATGAATTCTACACCGCTCTTGTGGGCACGCTCAATGTTGTCGCCGAAGGGGAAGAAAGCATCAGAGCCTAAGGCTACCTTAGTGTTCTTGGCTATCCACTCCTTCTTCTCAGCCATGGTCAGCACCTCAGGCTGCTCGGTGAAGAACTGCTGCCAAGCACCGTCGCGCAACACGTCGTCGTGCTCATCCTCAGAGATGTAGACATCGATGGTGTTGTCGCGGTCAGCACGACGGATACCCTCCTTGAAGGGCAGTGCCATCACTTTCGGATGCTGGCGCAACCACCAGATGTCAGCCTTGTTACCTGCCAAACGAGTACAGTGGATGCGGCTCTGCTGACCAGCACCAATACCGATAGCCTGTCCGTCCTTCACGTAGCAGACGCTGTTCGACTGGGTATATTTCAATGTAATCAGTGCGATGATCAGGTCGCGCTTAGCCTCGGCTGTGAACGTCTTATTCTGGGTGGGGATATTCTCGAAGAGGGCAGGGTCATCGAGCTTGATCTCGTTACGGCCCTGTTCAAAGGTCACACCAAAGCACTGCTTGGTCTCAATGGGAGCGGGCTTGTAGCTGGGGTCAATCTTGATGACGTTATACGTTCCCTTACGTTTGTCCTTCAGTATCTCGATGGCTTCAGCGGTGTAGTCGGGTGCAATGACGCCGTCGCTCACCTCGCGCTTCAAGAGTAGGGCAGTGGTGGCGTCGCAGGTGTCGCTGAGTGCCACGAAGTCGCCATAGCTCGACATGCGGTCAGCACCACGGGCACGGGCGTAGGCACAGGCAATAGCACTGTCGTCCAGTCCTTTGATGTCGTCCACGAAGTAGATTTTCTTCAACGTGTCGCTCAGGGGCAGACCAACAGCGGCACCGGCAGGACTTACGTGCTTGAACGATGCTGCAGCGGGCAGACCCGTAGCTGCTTTCAGCTCCTTCACCAACTGCCAGGCGTTCAATGCGTCAAGGAAGTTGATGTAGCCAGGGCGGCCGTTAATAACTTCGATGGGTAACTCGCCCTCCGTCATAAAGATGCGTGAGGGCTTCTGGTTGGGATTGCATCCGTACTTCAGTGCTAATTCTTTCATTTTGATAACATTCTTTTAGAATCTGGTTGCAAAGTTACGGATTTTTTTTCAAATACCACCAAGATTAGAAAGGAAATCCTCCGTCTGAGGGCATATTTGGAAAACCTCCACCAGGGAAGCCGCCTTGGGGCATTCCTGGGAAGCTGTTGAACTGCATCTTTTTCTCGACGGGCTCTTGGATGCGGGGTTCCCAGTCTTTGTCGAAGCGGTCAATGTTCTTGTCGAGGAAGGCGAGACGGTCTGCCAGCCATTTCTTCAATACCTTCATCTCCTCGTCGAACGAACTGACGCGATAGTTGGCAAACATGGCTACGGGGTTGAACTGAGAACCGCCTTCGCCGTTCTCCAGCAACTCTGGGTACTCCTTGAAGTGACGGTCTATAGCCTGTGACACGAGTTTGGCGTGATTATCAATATATTCATACAGGTGTTTCGTGCTGAGGATGCCTTTGCGTAGTTCCTGATAGCGGGTCTTCACAGCCTTCCTGAAGGCCGGATCCTGCAACAGACGCTGCCAGAAGGCTGGGGTAGGGTTTGTATTGCCGCCCTCGAAGCACCATGCCTCGATATTGTTGGCATTGCAGAAGTTACAGTTGCCGTAGGCAAGGTTGTAGTCCCAAACGGGTCCAGCATGTATCTTGCCACCAGTGCCGTCCGCATGCAATTTCTCCTTATAGAAATACGCACTGCGCTTGTAGCCGTCGGCATTCAGACTGAGTTCCGTGTGGATGAAATAATCTACGAACGAGGGTACGTCGATATAGTGAGCGTACCCCTTCTCATAATCCATAAAGTAATCACTCTGGATGACGAGTTCCATAGAATCGACAAAGTTCTGGATATAGGCAAACTGCTCGGGTTGCAGGTTCTTTTTCTTTGGATAGATGCACGACCAGGTAATCTGACTCGTCATGATGCCATCGCCGATGCCTGGCACCTTCGATGTAAAGGTCGCATCGTCTTCATTATAGGTGTCGATGCGCAGGATATAGCCACCCGTGAGGTCACGGCCCTTGACGTCCGACTTCTTTAGTTTGCTGACGTTGACACGTTCTGCGCCCCGCTTGATAGCCTCGCAGAAGATGTAGATGCCGTGGTACTCGCCGTCCATCACCAGTTCCACCATCGTGGTGCGAGGCCCCCAGTGCCCCATCTCGCGCCATAACTCAAAAGCCAGTGGGTCGCGCAGCATCGACACATCGTTGTAGGGTGCCAGCAGTACCCAATCGCTGTGAGCAGGCATCCCCAGCAGGGCGACATCTCGTTCCTTGCCGTTGTCGTCGCGCGTTTCAATGGTATATTTCTTCTGGTTGAAACTCAGCGAACTGTTACCCCTCAGTTTGATGCCGATAGGGCCGTCATAGCCTTCGCATTTCATGTGGGCGGTCACCTTCTTCTGGGCATTCAGGGCTGTCTCTGTGGTGATATAGATGATGGGCAGGTTCGACTTGAGATTATCTGCTTTGGTGTGCTTCACTGGTGGGAACATACTGCTCATATCGGGCATGCCGCCACCAAAGCCACCAAAACCGCCGAATCCTCCAAACTGGGCACATGCCTCCATCGATGTCATGAGGAGTGCTGCCAATAATAACTGTAATTTACGGTTGTTTTTCTTTTTCATACTATACTTTTAGATGACGAACAGGCTATTTGGTTTAAGGCCGGACACAAAAAATCAAAATAATTTTCAATTATCAATTGTCAATAATCAATTATTTCGTAATTTTGCACCCGCTATGGAGAAAAAGAGATATGCGCTGCGTAAACTGTTAGAGGCGGTAGAGAAAGAACTGTTGAAGAAACCCAACCAAAAGACGCTCGACAGGCTGTCGCTGTTGGCAGGTTTTCAGGATTGGGAGTCGTTCAAGGAAACCGTGCATGGCGACTTAGGTGGCGAAACCATTTATGGCGGACACCAGGAGATTAAAGATGAAAGATTAAAGATGAAAGATGGAAATAATAAAAAAGAGACACCTCATCAGTGAAGTGTCTCTTTTTATGTCATGAAGGTTTGGATTACTCCTTGACAGCACCGCTACGCTTCTCCTTGATACGAGCAGCCTTACCGGTGAGGTTGCGCAGGTAGTACAGCTTAGCGCGACGAACCTTACCAACCTTGTTGACCTCGATGCTCTCGATGTTGGGTGACTCCAGAGGGAAGATACGCTCTACACCAACGGTGCCAGACATCTTGCGAACAGTGAAACGCTTCTTCTCCTGATGACCGTTGATCTTGATAACGACACCACGGAAGAGCTGGATACGCTCCTTAGAACCCTCGATAATTTTGTAAGCGACAGTTACAGTGTCACCAGCCTTGAAACTGGGATGCTGCTTGCCGGTTGCAAATGCTTCTTCAGCAACTTTAATTAAATCCATTGTTACTTTAAATTTATAAATGTTGTTGTTATCGTTCCAACGCAACATAACAGGTCTCTCGTAATGCCTTGATACTCACGGTTCAATGGCTCCTGCCAGCGATTACGCGGAAAGCGGGTGCAAAGGTACATATTTTAATGCATAATTCGTAATGCATCATGCATAATTTGTTTGCTGTTTAACATCTTTTATGAAACAAATGCATTCTTAACGTGTTGATATGTTGGATTTTCTTCGTATATTTGCAACATCAATTCTATGACTATGAAAACAATGAAAACATTTCCTGTTGTGTTGCTGGCAACGGTATTGCTGGCCAGCGCTTGCAAGACGCACTACGAGGTGGCTTCCATCCAGCGTACCCGCATCGTGGTGGACAGTCGCTATGATGGACAGCCCGACCAAAAGGCTGCCGACTTCCTGAAACCGTATAAACACGTGGTAGACAGTGTGATGGGTCCTGTCGTAGGCCGTTCCGCCAAGTACATGACTGCCCAGCGCCCTGAGGGCACGCTCAGTAACCTGCTGTCTGACATTCTGGTGTGGGCTGGCAAGGACTATGGCGAGAAGCCCGACTTCGGTTTGTATAACATGGGTGGTGTTCGTGCTGACCTGCCCAAGGGTGACATCACCTATGGCGACGTGCTCGATATTGCACCTTTTGAGAACAAGATAGCCTTTGGTACCATGACGGGTGCTGATGTGCTGGAGTTGTTCGCTCAGATGGCATCAGTAGGTGGCGAGGGCGTCAGCAGCTCTGTTCGTATGGTGATAACTAAGGACGGAAAATTGGTGAGTGCCACCATCAATGGCGAACCTGTGGATCCTGCCAAGAGCTATCGTCTAACTACGATTGACTATTTGCTGGGTGGTACTGATAAGTTGGAGGCGTTGAAGAAGTGTACCAACGTCAATGCTCCCAAGGATGCCAGCAACAATTCGCGCTTTGTCATCATGAACTACTTCCGCGAAATGCAGAAGCAGGGCAAGGAGGTAGATGCGAAGATTGAGGGACGAGTGACTATTGCGGGCTCTGCCCTAAATGATAAATGATAAATTGCTTCCGCTGTAGGAAGACGAACATATATTAAAATGATACGATTATGATAGCAAAGAATATGATGAAATACAGATGGATGGTGGTAATAGGTTTATCATTTATCATTTTTCAATTATCATTTAGCCACGCAGTGGCGCAGAAGAAGCAGCTGGTTATTCTGCATACCAACGATACCCATTCGGCTATTTTCCCCATCAATGCTCAGTTGCCAGATACAGTAAAGGCTGGTCGTGGTGGCTTCCTGCGTCGCCTCGTGATGCTGAAGGAAGAACGTGCCAAGCATCCTGACCTGTTGTATTTCGACAGTGGTGACTTCTTCCAGGGCTCAGCCTACTTTACCATGTTCAAGGGTGAGGTGGAGATTGGTCTGATGAACCAGATGGGCATTGATGCCTCTACCATTGGCAACCACGAGTTCGACTTTGGACTGGAGAATATGGCCGAGCAGTTCAAGAAGGCTACCTTCCCCATCCTCTGTGCTAACTACGACTTCACGGGCACCGTGATGGAGGGTGTTACGAAGCCTTGGATTGTCATCAAGCGCAACGGTGTGAAGATTGGTGTCTTTGCCGTTTGTCCTAAGATGAAGGGACTGGTCAGCGACAAGAACTGCGTAGGTGTGAAGTATCTCGACCCTGCCAAGGTGGCGCTGGAGACGGCTACCATGCTGAAGGAGGAGAAGAAGTGTGACATCGTCATCTGTATCTCCCACCTGGGCTGGAACAGCAATCGTGGCGAGGATGACCAGTACATGATAGAGCGTTCACGCAATATCGACTTGGTGTTGGGTGGTCATACGCACACCTTCATGCCTCAGTTGGAGCATTGGAACAACATGGACGGCAAACCCGTCTCTGTCGACCAGAACGGCAAGTCTGCCTGCTTCGTGGGCAAGATGGTCATCGACCTCAAATAATTAAGAATGAGGAATTTTGAATTTGGAATGGTCTCGCTACGCTCGATGTCTGAATGTAGAATTATTAAATTCTCATTGAACAATCGCTGAAAGCGACCATTCAACACTCAACATTCCTAATTTCTCATTCAAAGTAGAACGTCAGGACAATCATTTTCGACTGCGCGCCGCTAACCGAACCCGCATAGGTACGAAGGTTGGCGTCGCGCAGTTCGTTTACGTGGTTCTTGTTTAATACGTCGCTCAGTCCGAAGCAGAACTTCAACTCTGGAATCAGCTTGAAGAAGGGCAGGTAGAAGTCGCAGCCCAGACCCACCTCTGCCATCGTGTTGAAGCGCTTCAGACGTATCATGTCCTGTTCGCCACTCGTCAGGTTCATCATGGCGTTGACACCTGCCATGATGTATGGGCGACAGTTGTTCCAGCGAGGGGCTGCAAACTTCAAATCTATAGGCAGCGAGACATAAGTATTCTTCATGTCCTGCGTCTTGCGGACAAACTGGCCCGTCTCGTCCTTTTCCTTCATATTTAATAAGGTGAGGTGCTTGGCACCAAAGTGCATGGTGGGCGTCACACGTAGCGAGAAGTTGTTCGACAGGCGCAATTCGCCAAGCACACCTACTGAGAAACCTGCATTCCAGCGATCTGCATCGCAGAGCACATAGCGCTCTTGCATCACGCCGTCCTCGTCTTCCATCATGTGGGGGCCTACCTGGTCGAACTCAAGGTCTTGCAGGTGCATACCCACCAAGATACCGAAGTGCATGGGACGCAGGTCGATATAGGGTTTGTGCTGCACGTGACGGTCCTGCTGGGCCATAGCGGTCAGTCCGCAAAATAGCAGCAATATAGTGACTATTTGTTGTTTCATATGCATAGCTTATAACGCATCAAGACGGCCATTTATTATTTCGACGACGTATAAATTATGAAAATAACTCACCAAAAGTGGGCATTATTCAAGAAAAATCCCTACCTTTGCATCACAAACATTAAGTAATTTAATTCATTCAACTAAACAAATTAAGATTATGGCATACGTAATTGGTGACGACTGCATCGCATGCGGAACATGTATCGATGAGTGCCCCGCTGGAGCTATCTCTGAGGGCGACAAGTATTCAATCAACCCCGATGTTTGCACAGAGTGCGGCACATGCGCTGACGTTTGTCCGTCAGAGGCTATCAGCCTTCCCTAAGGAATAACGCTGATTTTATGTGGTTAAAAATGTGGGCTGTCCAAACGGGCAGCCCATTTCTGTTGTATTCCTTTAGCGCAGTTCTTCGAGCAGCGCCGTACATCCCTCCAGTACGTCGCGCCATGTTGCTTCGAAGTTGCCTGTATACCAAGGGTCAGCCACATCGCCAGGCCTGTTGGTATAGTCCATCAACTGATGAATTTTTCCCTCCGCATCGCCACCACTGATGCGTTGCATGTTACGGATGTTCCACGAGTCCATACCTATCAGCAGGTCAAAGCGGTCGTAGTCCGCACGTGTCATCTGGCGTGCCGTCTTGCCCTTACACGATATGTTGTGCTCTGCCAGCTTCCTTTTTGCCGGCGGATATACCTCGTTGCCTATCTCCTCTGTCGAAGTCGCTGCCGACTCAATATAGAACTGGTCCGTCAGGCCAGCCTGCTCCACCAGTTCCTTCATCACAAATTCTGCCATCGGACTCCTACAGATATTTCCGTGACAGACAAATAGTATTTTCGTCTTCTTCATAATCGAGTGAAATGCCAAAACGTATTTGAGCTATTCTTTTTTGCTGTAAGTTCTGTTTTTATTGCCACCATGTGATTCCAGGTAGCCATACTCGGTGAGCTGGCGAAGATAACGCTTGGCAGTCGTGCTGTTAAAGTCAAAGTGACTGACTATTTGTTCTGTAGTGAATTCGTCCTTCTCGGCCACAAATTCTAAAATATCGACCAGTTTCTCTGCCAAAGAGGGCTTTATCGACCATTTATCGACCATTTTCTTCTGTAAATCCTGTTTATCGACCATTTTCTCACTAGTTGATTCAATATAATGGTTGATATCTGCTTTCAGATGTTGGCAATGTAAATGGGTCATACAGTTGATGAAAATATTGATATCTTCATTCTCGCGAGTATCTATCAGAGCCTGTATATATTCCGCTTTGTCCTCTTTAAGCACCTTGGTCGGCAATACGTCAAACTCCATCTGGAGCAAGTTCATCAGCAGACGACAGGTGCGTCCATTCCCATCAGCCCAGGGATGAATTGTCACCAACTCAAAGTGCGCCCAGAAACTTAATTCGTAGATAGCAGCAACATCTTTTGGTTCAATATCTTTGCGGCGTTTGTTTAGCTCCTCGCAGAAAGCAGCCAGACGTGCAGGCACTTTCAGATATGACATATACGACTTGCCTCCCAATCCTGCTGTGACATTCAGTTTGCGCAGTTCACCTTTGGCAGCGGAGAAGTCTCCGCCAGCAGCGTGGTACTCACTACCCGTTCGAGCCATCACCTTTGAAGCCAACAGCACGAGCCAATCAACTGTAATGTCTTCATGCTGCTTGATCCACTGCATGCCATAGTCGTAGGCTGCTTTCAGGTCGAGGTTCATCTGCTGCTCCATCATTGTGCGCTTGCTGCTGGTGATTCCTTCGTCAAACAACAGCTGCGCCTCCACCTCCGTCACCGTTGAACCTTCTATAGCCGTCGAGTGCGTGATAATGGAGTAGAGATAGAACTTCTGATAATCTACCTGTTCTGATATGCCCAGTTCCTTATGTCGCTGCAGCAATCGTAATAATATGTCTTTATCTTCTTGATTCATATTTCGTTTGCAAAGGTACACCTTTTTTACTTAAAAATCGTATGCGAAAACTGAAAATGTTACAGATACGTCACTTTCGGGTTGTTCCTGACGTTCCTTTCACCCGTTCCAACGTCATCTTGCGGGTGTTTCGATGATACTTTAGGGGTGTAAAGTATCATCGGAACGGGTCGTAGATGCCATCGGAAGCACCCATAGATGACGTCGGAACGACCCTAAAGTGACGTCACCTTGCAGAAGCGTATAAACAACATATTAATTATTCGAAGAATTGGCATGATTAGCGTTCCATTGTTTTCTAGTAATACCTAATTTTTCTTGCTTTTTCTTTGTCGATTCAAGAATAATTCCTATCTTTGCATCTGACTCAGGTTGCCCGCAAGGGTGAGTGGGTCATACTTTAGTGGAAAAAGGACGTTTACGAACGTTATCTTCTACGTGCAGATCTCGCAAATCAAAGTGTAAGAAGATTCGCAACGAAGCGTCCACATTGGGTGTATTGTACTCTGCCCCTTATAGGGGTATCGTCAATATATCTCGGCGTGGGCTATCGAGTTGCTTATCCTTACACGAGGCAATGCGAGAGCCCGCACGTGGGATAAGCGAAGTAGAGCACCCACGTCTTTCTGTTTATTACTACTAATCGCTGAATCTGGGTGACTGTAAGCACAAAAGAGTGTGCCTATGGTAGACATTATTTTTTTAATAGTTTCATCCTGTTGGCTAGGGTGTTTTCTTTAAGTAAGACTAGATTGGCAGAGGAACACGATAGTTTATATTTAGATAAGTCAAATAATAAAAGTACAATTTAATATGAAAAAACTATTTACTACTAAATTACTATTGGCCATACTCATGAGTATGGTAGGAACGAGAGCATTGTCCCATGACTTTGAAATGGCGAACAATGAAGGCAAAACTATTTATTATGTTATAACGAGTGACTCTGAAGTTGCTGTCAGCTACCAGGGTTCATCTTATAACACAAACACGAATGATTACACGGGTAATATTATTATCCCAGAGTCTGTCATTTATTCTGGAAACACTTACAAAGTGACGAGCATTAACGACGAAGCGTTTCGATTATGCATTAACCTGACCTCAATTACAATTCCTAACAGCGTGACAAGCATCGGTGACTATGCTTTCGTGGATTGTACTAGCCTGACCTCAATCATCATTCCGAATAGCGTATCGAGCATTGGCAATGATGCGTTCGCTAATACTGCATGGTATAAAAAGCAGTTAGCAGGATTAGTTTATGCAGGAAAAGTTGTGTATAAGTACAAAGGCACAATGCCTGAAAATACAAGTATAAATCTTGAAGAAGGGACATTAGGTATAGCTGGTTATGCGTTCATGGGTTGCAGTGGTTTGACCTCAATCATCATTCCGAATAGCGTAACAAGAATTGGCGATTATGCGTTCGTCAATTGTAGCAATTTAAGCTCAATCACTATTCCGAACAGCGTGTTGAGCATTGGTAGTTGGGCGTTCCATGGTACAGGATGGTACAATAGTCAGCCCGATGGAATGATTTATGCAGGAAAAGTTGCATATAGGTACAAAGGTACAATGCTTGAAGATACAAGTATAAATCTTGAAGAAGGTACATCAGGTATTGCTGATGGTGCGTTCTCTTCCTGTTCCAATATGACCTCAATCATCATTCCGAACAGCGTAACGAGAATTGGCGATTATGCCTTCGCTAGCTGCAGTAGCCTGTCCTCAATCACTATTCCTAATAGCGTTATTTATATTGGAAGTTCTGCATTCCAAGGTTGCAGTGGTCTAACCTCAATCAATATTGGTAATAGCGTCAAGAGGATTGGCACTGAAGCATTCAGAAATTGCAGCCGTTTGACTTCAATAATTATTCCGAACAGTGTGACAAGTATTGGTAAAGAAGCATTCACTGGTTGCATTTTTCTGACTTCTGTGACGTTCCATTGCTCAGAAATCGGAGATTGGTTTTCTGAGAACAGTAGAATAAAGGAGATTATCATTGGAGATGAGGTGAAGGGTATTAGCCATCATGCATTTAAAAATTGTACAAGTCTGACCTTTGTGAGTATTCCCAATAGCGTGATTGACATTGGTAATCAGGCATTTAGTGGATGCAGTGGTCTAACCTCTGTCAGCATTGGAAACGGCTTGACGAATATTAGTGATGAAGCATTCAGTGGATGCAGCGGTCTCACTTCTATAACCATTGGTAATGGCGTGACGAGCATTGGCAATGAAGCGTTCAGAGGATGTAGTGCTCTCACTTCTGTAGCCCTATCGAACAATTTGACGAACATTGGCAAGCAGGCGTTCCGTGAATGTAGCAGTCTGACTTCAATCACTATTCCGAACAGCATAGCGACAATAGGCACTTGGGCGTTCTATGGTTGCAACGGCCTGACTTCGGTGGCATTACATTGTGAGTCTATTGGTGATTGGTTCAGTTACTTAACCTCGATAAAGGAATTGATAATTGGAGAAGAAGTGACGTCTATTGGTAATTATGCGTTCTCTGGCTGCAATGGGCTGACTTCGGTAACCATTCCGAACAGGGTGACATCGATTGGCAATCAAGCGTTTTATAATACAAGGCTTAAGTCTATCACTATTGGAACAGGAGTTTTGTCTATTGGAAGTAAAGCTTTTAAGTATAGCATTACTTCTGGACATGCTGATGGTGAAAGTCCTATAAAAGTAATATGGCTGACAAACACGCCTCCAACTGGTTATAATAATGTGGGTGGAATAATGAATTATGTGTCAAATGATTCGTACGCAAATTTGTCGAAGAAGGAGGTGTATCCGTTCCTGAGTAGTTTATTTGAGGTAAATGGCTTGAAATATGTACCAGTCAGTCCATCAGAACGCACTTGCGATGTAATTGACTGCATATATGACGAAACAATAGAAAATGTTAATATAGGAGAGAGTGTATCGTATAAAGGTATTGATCTGACGGTTAAAAATGTTAAGTGCTACACCTTCTATGATAATCTTTTTGTCAGGAATGTTAACCTTTCTTTTGAAGGAGCTCTTGAAGATTGTGCTTTCCAAAATTGTTCTGTAATGACTACAGCGTCATTGGGTGAGAAGATAACATCTATTGGCGAGAATGCTTTCTTTGGGTGTTCTACTCTACCAAATATAGTGATTCCGCAGACTGTAACTAGTATTGGCAATTGTGCCTTCTATGGATGTACTGCTCTATCAAACATAGTGATTCCACAGTCTGTAATGAGTATTGGTCATTATGCTTTCGCGGGTTGCACAAAACTGACGAAAGTCAATATTGCTGACTCTAAAAATGATGACACGATTTTGTCGTTGGGTTGTAACGGTTCATTACCTCTCTTTGCCGACTGTCCGTTGGAGGAGGTTTATATCGGACGTAATATCTCTTACTCAACGTCAAGTAACTTCGGTTACTCTCCATTCTATCGCAATACATCGTTGAAGGAAGTAACCATTACTAACAAGGAAACAGAAATCTCGACAAACGAGTTTTATGGATGTACCAGTCTACAGAACGTAACTATTGGTGATGGAGTGACAACCATTGGTGACAGGGCATTCTCGGGATGTAGTAGCCTTGAATATTTTGCCTGTGGCTCACATGTAACCAACATAGGCCAGGAGGCTTTTTCTGATTGTACAGCAATGACAAAGTTCATCAGTCACGCAATGGTTCCTCCCGTCTGCGGAAGTCAGGCTTTAGATGATATCAACAAGTGGACATGTACGCTGCAAGTCCCAGAAAACAGTATAAACCTTTATAAGGCTGCAGACCAGTGGAAAGACTTCTTTTTTGTTGAGCCGACGGGAATTGAAAAGTTGGAAAAAGGAAAAAAGGAAGTATTGGAAGTTGTAAAGTACTATAATCTTAAAGGTCAGCCGTCACTTCATCCTTATAAAGGCGTTAACATTATTGATGGTAAAAAAGTATTAGTGAAGTAACAAATTATATTAAAAACGTATGATAGAAATATCGTCTAAAGGCTATAAAGTTAGTAGCACAAGTGCAGATTTAGATCCTGCACATCCTTTGTTCAAATGTCCCAAATGCGAATGTGTTTATGGTAGTCTCGTTGACATCAATTCGTTATTTAGCGAAGACAACAAGACGTATTATCGGGAAAGACCGAAGCTCTGCAATGAATGTGGTACAGAACTGGAATCGTTCAAGTAATCACAGAATCTGAGATCCTGATTATTTCCTGAGATAAAAGCAAGATTCCGCAAGCCTTTGATGAACTTGCAGAATCTTGTGATTTTAGAGACGTTTTTTCCCTTTTATTAATTCGATTCGTTGATTTTGTTAACCTGATTGATGATTTGAGTTAATGAACGGTTTTTCGTAGGTGCTTTCCGCCTAGAACGACCGCTGGGTAATCAGGTCGATTTTACTTTTATTAAGCCAAGTGCACAACGGAACCTTATTTGCACTTTTGTATACCAAGAAAACAAAGAGAGGTGACGATGCGCCATATTTCTTGTTACTGATAAATACTCATTTCCTTAAAAAATTTAAGTAATCAGGTAAAAGAATGCATTTATCGAAAAACTGTCGGAGTATCGTCGGAGTTAGGTCGGAATTAGGTCGGACCTGTGACGGATTAATTGTGGGATTGGTAACTTTGATGACATAGAGAAAGCTTAGAAAGAAAATGCGGGTCGGTTCTGATGATCCACTTTTCATGCCCAACTACTGGGGGCAGATTACTTGGAAAAAAGAATTACCTCTGTGGAGAATCTCCGTTTCAGCCCTTGGGATGTATATTCCACGGGCTGAAACATGTGTCCCACGCCGTGGAATATACGTCCCACGCCGTGGGATATAACTTTGTTGGGGATAGAAACTATGTGAATACGCATACTGAGACTTGGTAATAATTATAAAAAGGTATAGGCCGGTGAGCGTTGTTTCAGGAAAAAGTGGTATCTTTGCATGAGATATGGAGAATTACAACCATCGCATGGACAGGCGGAGCAAGCATAAGCAATATGGCTTGCCAGGAACTTATCATGTCACCATCAAAGTGAATATGGTCTACCGACAGGCATTGGGCAGAGTGGTGGGAGATATCAATGCTGCTGATGGTAGTCCGCAGGCGCCCCACGTGGAACTGAACGAGGCGGGCAGAATGGTGGAACAGGAGCTGACAACGAGCATTACGGCCCACTACCCGATGATAGAGATACAGGACCATGTAGTGATGCCTGACCATTTGCATTGCATCGTAGTGGTGCATCGGGATATCTTTAGTAAAAACGGGGTGGCGACGCATCTGGGGCAGGTGATTGCTGGGTTCAAGAAGGGGTGCAACCGGCGGTTCTGGGAGATGCTGGCTTTGCGGGGTAAACCCGCAAACACTGGCGAAAATAGTAACGCAGAAAGCCCTAGCGGAAATAGTAGCGAAGCGGGCACGGGTGGTAGCCAGGCAAGCACGGGAGGTGAAGGTAGCCAGTGCCCTGCGGTTTACCCGCAAGGATATAAGGTGCCATCGCGCGGAACGACGGGGCGTGCGCCGTTGTTTGCCCATGGCTTTGTAGACGTGATACCGCTGAGTGCTGAGCAGCTGGAAACGCAGCGACAGTATATTCGTAATAACCCACGAAGCCGATTGCTCCGCAGTTCTCATCGATCATGGTTGCAATGCCAGCGCAAGAGCATAGATACCCATCTGTCATTACGAGCTTTGAAAGGCTATCTGCAACAAGTATGCTCACCAGCACAGTTCAATGAAGAGATATGGCAACGCATCGAGAAGCTATTGATAGTTAAGGACGGTCATGTGTACTGTGACAGTTATGGTGACTGCGGAATGCTTAATAGCCCTATTCTGCCCGTAGTCTGCCACAGGAAGGATGCTTTAGTGCATAGTCATCAGCTGCAACGATGCATAGAGAAGGCTGCGGAAGGTGCCGTGCTGGTATCTGCACGTATTGCCAAAGGTGAGCAGCGGATTATGGATGAGCTCATCGTCCAGTCTTACCCTGTGGCCCTCATAGTGGATAATGGCTTTCCGGAGATTTATCATCCTTCGGAAATTCGCATACAAATGTGTGCTGAAGGTCGTCTCTTATTGCTTTCCCCTTGGCAGTACCACTATAGGGCAGCTGATGAGATGATTACAATGGCTGAATGTAAAACCATGAATTGTATTGCTCAAGCAATATGCAAGACGAAAGACAGCTGGTGGGAATGAAAAGATAGATCAGGTCTTGACACCTTTATCTTCTGCGACGCTTGGGGGTAACGGCTTTGGATTTCTTGGGCTCTTCTTTGGGTGCGAATGGATCGACGATGACAGAGGCACGGAGGATGCGGACGTCAGTATAGGGACGATGGCGCTTGTCTGTCGCTGACTGCTGAATCTTGTCGACGACATCGAGGCCCTGCAGCACTTCACCAAACACCGTATACTGACCATCGAGGTGGGGCGTACCCCCCTGCGTCTTGTAAACCTCTATCATCTCTGGCGTCAGCTGGACCTGTCCCTTGGTCAGCGTGTCCAATCGCTGTTGTACACGACCGATGGCTACATCGTTCAGCTGTCTGCCCCAGACGATATAGAACTGGCAGGCACCAGAGCGCATCTCTGGGTTGACCTCATCAGGCTCGCGGGCTGCTGCCACAACACCACGACGATGGAACAGCTGAGGCAGACGGAACTCAGGCTCGATGGTGTAGTCCAACTCACCCGTTCCTAACGGCTGACCAGGCTTGGCATACTTGCTGTTCAGGTCGCCGCCTTGTATCATGAAGTCCTTGATGACACGATGGAAGAGCAGCGAGTCATAGACGTGCATCTTGACCAGTTTCAGGAAGTTGTCGCGATGCAGGGGCGTCTCGTTATACAAGGCGATGCGGATGTTGCCCTCTGTAGTCTCCAGCAGTACCTCGGCCCGTTCCTGAGCCATTGCTGAGGACGTTGTCACCAATAGGAATAAAAGAAATAAAGCCTGTCTCATGGTGTAAAGATGCGTGTTTGAGTTTGAAAAAAGAAAAAGACCGACGACCGTTGAGGGCCGTCGGTCTTGATATAGCGAATATACGCTGATTACTTTTTGTTCAGGGCCAGGTCGATAGCTACAGCGATAGCAACGCTTGCACCTACCATTGGGTTGTTACCCATGCCCAGGAAGCCCATCATCTCTACGTGAGCAGGAACTGAAGAAGAACCTGCGAACTGAGCGTCAGAGTGCATACGACCCATGGTGTCGGTCATACCGTAAGAAGCGGGACCTGCAGCCATGTTGTCGGGGTGCAGGGTACGACCCGTACCACCACCAGAAGCTACTGAGAAGTAAGGCTTGCCAGCGAGCACGCGCTCCTTCTTATAAGTACCTGCTACGGGGTGCTGGAAGCGGGTGGGGTTGGTAGAGTTACCCGTGATAGATACGTCTACGTTCTCCTTCCACAGGATAGCTACACCCTCGCGAACATCGTCAGCACCATAGCACTTTACCTTCAGACGGCTGGGGTTGTTGCCATAAGGAACCTCCTTGACAACCTTCAGCTCGCCAGTGAAGTAGTCGAACTGAGTCTGTACGTATGTGAAACCGTTGATGCGGCTGATGATCTGGGCAGCGTCCTTGCCAAGACCGTTCAGAATAACGCGGAGGGGCTTCTTACGAACCTTGTTGGCCATCTCAGCAATCTTGATGGCACCCTCAGCAGCAGCGAAAGACTCGTGACCAGCCAGGAAGGCGAAGCACTCAGTCTCCTCGCGGAGCAGACGGGCAGCCAGGTTACCGTGACCCAGACCAACCTTACGGTCGTCGGCTACAGAACCGGGGATGCAGAAGCTCTGCAGACCGATACCGATAGCCTCGGCAGCGTCAGCAGCGGTCTTCACACCCTTCTTGATAGCGATAGCAGCACCACAAACGTAGGCCCACTTAGCGTTCTCGAAGCAGATACGCTGGGTGTCCTCACACATCTGGTAAGGATCAACGCCTGCCTTTTCACAAATCTCGTTGGCCTCCTCGATAGAGTTGATGCCATTCTCCTTCAGAGCAGCAAGAACCTGGTTGATACGGCGCTCCTGACTCTCAAACTGTACTTTTCTAATCATAGTCGTATCCTCCTTTATTCTTTACGTGGGTCAATAGCCTTTACTGCACCCTGGTCCTCAGTCGTACGACCGTAAGAACCAGTGTTCTTCTTCATAGCCTCGTTGGCATCCATACCGTTCTTGATGGCTTCCATCATCTTGCCCAGGTGTACATACTCGTAACCGCAAACCTCGTTGTTGGCGTCGAGATACATCTTGGTGATGTAACCCTCGGTGAGCTCCAGATAACGGGTACCCTTGGCAACAGTGCCATAGAGTGTACCAGTCTGTGAGCGGAGACCCTTACCCAGGTCTTCCAGACCAGCACCGATAGCCAGACCACCCTCAGAGAAAGCACTCTGTGTGCGGCCATAGACAATCTGCAGGAACAACTCGCGCATAGCGGTGTTGATAGCGTCGCAAACCAGGTCGGTATTCAGAGCTTCAAGGATGGTCTTGCCAGGCAGAATCTCGCTGGCCATAGCGGCAGAGTGAGTCATACCGGTGCAACCGATAGTCTCCACCAGAGCCTCCTGGATGACACCGTCCTTCACGTTCAGACTCAGCTTGCAGGCACCCTGCTGAGGTGCACACCAACCAATACCATGGGTGTAACCCGAAATGTCCTTGATCTCTTTTGCCTGAATCCATTTGCCCTCCTCGGGAATGGGTGCAGGACCATGGTAAGCGCCCTTGCAAACGCTACACATGTTCTCAACTTCTTTTGAATAAATCATACTAAAAATATAAACTAAGAAATAATAAGTTTCTAAAGTATTTGCCTATGTCTTGCAAAGTTACTAAGGAGATTTGATGATACCAAACCAACTTTCCTTTATTTAAGAACAATTAACAGACATTTCTGCTACTTTCTTGCTGTTGGCAGATTTTCTTTGTGACTTTGCTAACTGCGTATGACAAATAGGTCTAATAGAGTTCAGCAGGTATCAGTTGCTTGGCATTCTCGAAATCCTCCGGCGTGTCCAGCTCGATGGAGAAGTAGCGCGTGGTGTCGACAATGCGGAAGGTGTGACCCTGTGGGATGAGACGCTCAAAGGCACGCTCGTAGAAGACATCGATGAGCCCTTCATGCTCAATCATCTGCTCCAACTCCTTGA